>Ga0114922_10003931_pt1 | contig 13813 bp, 9 predicted proteins | sample AartaG_FD_100975 | JGI IMG/M metagenome (GOLD analysis project Ga0114922, IMG submission 100975) | Deep subsurface microbial communities from Aarhus Bay to uncover new lineages of life (NeLLi) - Aarhus_00045 metaG | ecosystem: Environmental > Aquatic > Marine > Oceanic > Sediment | place: Aarhus...
CGCTATCATGGGGCATGGTCTCACTGGCTAAGCGGAAGAACCGGAAAGACAATACCCTTTTCCAGATACGATGACGGGGGCGATATCGTGGAAACGGCATATCTTGTTGAAGGGATGCTGACAGTCAGGCAATATTTTGGCCGGGACAACAAAATAGAAAAAGAGCTCAGAGAGCGTATCAGGCAGCTCTGGTTAGAAGTAGAATGGGATTGGTATCTACAAGAGCAGGACAGCAAACAGCTTTACTGGCATTGGTCGCCGAAATACGGCTGGAAAAAGAACCACAAAATCGGCGGGCACTTCAATGAGTGTATGATTGTCTATTTATTAGCCATAGCCTCGCCAAGCCATCCGATACCGGCCGACTGCTATTATGAGGGCTGGTGCGGACAGCCTCCTACCGAATACGTCAACGGCAACATCTATTACGGGTATAAACAATGGGTGGGATGGCCCAAAGGAGGGCCGCTGTTCTTTACTCATTATTCGTTTCTCGGATTCGACCCCCGCGGAAAAAGAGATAAGTATTGTAACTATTTCGAGAACAACAGAAACATTTCACTTATCAACCGCGCACATTGCCGGGAAAATCCCAACAACCATAAAGGCTACAGTAATCTCGTCTGGGGCCTGACCGCCAGCGATACACCCGGCGGCTATAAGGCCCATGAACCGCGGCGGGACAACGGTACTATCACACCAAGCGCCGCTCTTAGTGCAATGCCTTATGTGCCCGAAGAATCGATTGCCACACTGAAACATTTTTACTACGAATTAGGCGATAGGTTATGGGGGGAATTTGGTTTCCGCGACGCGTTCAATCTCGATAAAAACTGGTTCGCCGAGAGCTACCTTGCCATCGATCAGGGCCCGATTGTCTGTATGATAGAAAATTACCGCACAGGACTTTGCTGGAACATGTTCATGTCCAATCCTGAGATACGTGTAATGTTGAACAAAATCGGCTGGAAATCCGATTAACAAGCGATTGCATGGCTCACTGTATCTTGACTAAAGGCGGCAGCTTCCCGGCGAGTCCGACCCGGTCGTTCTTTACAATCACCACACCATCAATACCTTCGATTGAGGCTATGCGCTCAAGGGCCGGATTTACGTCCTCTTCGGCCCTGACGAGGTTGGCAGCCTGAGTAGCGGCCGCATCTGCCAGTGCGGCATCTTTTGCGACAACCGTAGCAAGGTCGCAGCTACCAAGGCTCTTCGAGTGACCCATTTGTCCCGAAGATGAGCATATTGAGATAGGGGTATCGTGAGCCTCAAGTGAAAACGCAAGCCGATTGGATAGCCTGGCCGTACCAGTATTGAGGCCAATGATCACAGGTTCGATAGCTTGAAGATAGATGTCCCCTCCGTTATCCACAATGACTTCCCCGGCCCCTGCCTTCAGGCCCGCCTCGGCAGCACACTGGGCCATAGCGCCCGCCACTGCGGCCATGGGCCCGACACCGACAAGATGTGCGGCCCGGGCCATGCGCTGTGCAACTTCAGGGGCGCCCTCGCACAGCTCAATCGGCTCATAAGAACTGCGAAAAACCGGGTGATATTCGATATAATCATCCAGGATACGCCGCTGCCGTACAATTTCCTCGGTGACGGCATCGAACATTTTGCAGCAAATGCGAAAGACCGCCTCCCGGTGAGTGAAATTTCGATAGGTCCGTTTCTGATTCATGGACTTTTTTCAGGCCGATAGAAGGAAACGCTTTGTTAAAATGCGGATGCGCAAGCGTCAAAGGGGCAGACGCGAATGCACGCCATGCACTCGATGCACTTCGACTCGACGTAAACTACCTCTCTCGTAGCCATGTCTGCTATATGCAGGGCCTCGGTTGGACAGAACGTAACGCAGTGGCCGCAATGTGTACATCGGTCTTCGTCAACTATAACTCCCTTACCTGTATAGTTGATGGTAACATTGAACGTCTTGACGAAGTCCATGCCTTTCTCAATATCCTCTTCAGTCCCGGTCACATCCAGCACGAGATAACCTTCCTCCTCCGGAGTGACCTTAGCCCGATACACGTTGACGATAAGATTATGGTCCTTCACCAAATGGTAGATAATCGGCTTCTCGCACTCGCACTTTGGAAAGAACAGCATAAGTTTCTTTGTTACGGCCTGGCTCATGAAGGTTTCTCCCTCGTCACAAGCGGTTTCATTGTAGTGTCTTTCGGAAGATACGCAATGGGCTCGGCAAAGCGAAAGTCTCCGCGTTTGATCTCATCAGCGAGAAGATAAGCGATTTCCAATGCCTTATAATATGACGAAAGCGAGCCGACCGCCACCTTCCTGCCCTCGACTTCTATCTCGCCGGTTCGCAACTGCTCGTAGCTGACGTGGCACAGGACTTTGCCGGTATTCTGCGGATAATCGTTACTATAGTCAACCACAGGCGCCATAATTTCGCGGTCGCTTATACAGGTTCGCTTTAGGACATCTTCATTCAATATAGGAATCGGTATTCCCACCCCCAGCGCCAGCGATACCCCGTATCCGCGAAAGCTCACTCCCCGCACGAACTGCTGAGACATTTGTTTCATGTCGGCGGTCAAAGCAAGCGTTCCCGCCCCTCCTTTGGGAATTCCGTCAGGTGTTCGCGGGTCGCCGCCGGCATGCTGGGTCCCCTCTGCATAAACGTGCCCGTGGGCGCCGGCCAGCCACACCCTGGTCCCTACGCCGATTGTTTCATAAAAGGGGTCGTTAAGCAGCGGCGACAACTGGCCGGCGGAGCAGTAGTTTGCGTTTTTTCTGTTGGGCTCCAGAGTGCCCATGTAGGTGTATATCGTTCGGTCCGAGCCGTTGACAGCCACGTTATAGTTCTGGTAGCAGTTCCGGGGATTGAGCATTATGGCCTGATTAAGGTCGTCAATGGTAAAGTACGTGCGAATCTCACGCAGCGGGTAACAGTCGGTGCCGTAAGACAGGGCAAAAAGCTGAAGCGTCTTGCCGGCGATGAGGTCCTCCATTACGTGGCCGCCGCCATAACGAAACTCACCCGGATGGTCCATATTCGCCGGGTCATTGTGGCGTAATTGGGTCGCACCGAGATAAACATCGACGGCTGCAATGCCCGTATAAACAAGGACATCCTGGACCCATGCCTCTGACATGCGAATCTTCGGCTTGGAGTGCCCGAAGTTAAGAACACAACCCGATGAGCACATCGGGCCGAACGTGGCGGTTGTAACGACATCCACCTCTTTCGCGACGGTTGCCAGGCCTTTTTTTTCTACATAATTGATTATCTCATTGGCGGTAAGCACAACGGCCTTGCCTGACTCTATGCGATTATTGATTTGTTCGTACGTCTTCATACTTCATCTAATCCATAAGATCGTACTGCCGCAGGCTGAATTTTCCGAGAAGCCTTCGCATTACCCGTGCATTGTCCAGCCCGGGCGCAACTGGCGGGTCAGCAGTTCGTTGGCCCTGGCGCTGTTAGTAACGCGGCCTCTTTTGCCGTCGTACCTGAGTTTCTTGCCAACACGGTAGGCAACAAGACCCAGCAGCATCATCTCGATCGCATTGCCGCCGTATTCGAAATCGCAATGCGTCTTCTGGCCAGTTTTACAGGCCCTTGTCCATTCCTCCTGGAAGTGGCCCAGAGGCGGGATAATCTCGTCCTTGGGACGTTTATCGTAGTACGTCATGTCTGCATTATTACCGAACGGCAGGATAATCCGCGAATCGTAATCACAGATGATATAGCCTTTAGTGCCTTTGAACATCGCACCATGGCCTATCTTGTTCAGATCGATGTAACCCTTCGGCGATCTCGGCATCATGCCGCCCTGGTACCAGTGGACACGGACAGGGCCGCGCCAATCGTTCGCTGGGATATCGAAAGCGGTGTGCAGTTCGACTGGAGTCACTTCAGGATTAAACTTCTCGCCCTCACCTTCTGCTGTGGTCGGAAGACCGGCGTCAATCGCATTCCACACCAGGTCGATTGTATGACTGCCCATATCGCCGACCTGTCCTGTACCGTAATCCCAGTACATATTCCACGAGAGGCAATTCATACCGGGCCCGCCTTTAAAATAATCCGGATTATACGGATGGAAGGGTGCCTCCCCAATCCACAGGTCGTAGTGCAGGTTTTTCGGCGGTTTGCCTGCGGCGGGTGGATAGCCGGGCCTGCGAATCTGTCGATTGCCCCATGCATATGCATCTGTTAATTTACCAATCGCTCCGTCTTTGACCAATTCGCGCACACGCTCGAAGTTTGGTTTTGCGTGGCGCTGGGTACCGACCTGTGTAGCCAGTTTATGCTTTTGCTTGAGATAATTCGCACGGACGATACGTCCTTCTTCTACGGTATGGGCCAATGGCTTTTCCATATAGCAGTGCAGGCCGCGATTCAACGTCCAGTTGGCTATTAAACCGTGATTGTGGTCCGGCGTGCAGCAGATAACGGCATCGAGGCCTTTTTGGTCGAGACATTTGCGCCAATCGATGTAAGTTTTTGCCTTCGGGAACCTTTTGGCGGCATGAGCGATGTGGTTTTCATCCACGTCGCACAGTGCCACTACGTTCTCTTTCGAAATCGCACCGAAATGAGCATCGGCCCGGCCCCATGTACCAATCATGGCGACATTGAGCTTGTTGCTGGGCGCGCTCGCGCCGGAGAGTGTTCCGCTGGGCAGAATGACCAGTCCCATTCCCGTAGCCGCAGTTGATTTAAGGAAATTACGTCGATTAATGATATCGGTTTTCATTATTTTTCTCCTTCGTTGTGATTATATTTTAGGCTTCTGCAAAATTGAAGTTAGGCATACTTTTGGAAAGAAAAAATCTCTCCTTTTATTTTTTCTTTCAAAAAATGCGCTGCGTAAAGTTTTACTTAATATTATGTTATCAAACATCACCCAATTATTTTTAGAAAATCGTGAAAGAAGATTTTCTAAAATAATATATGCCTAACTTCAATTTTGCAGAACTCATTGTTTTATCTCTTAATTGCAAATATAGAAATGTCAATTCTACGCACTAAGACAATGAAATACAAGAGAAAAACCGAAAAACACAGTGATAAATAACCATTAGCCGGATTTCCCAAGTAGTATGTGACAAATGGAATTGAACTTGATAGTATAGAGCCTATGAAGACCTTGATTGAACTCATGGTCGTGATTGCGGTTATCGCCGTTATTATGAGATTTTAGGCTTGCCGGTATGTTTTAGTGAAGCGTATATGGTAAATCCCGGCTCAATAAGCCAATTTTTAGTTAATTGAAAGGCAAAGCCCTTAATGAACGCCAAGTCCAACGCCGCATCGCTGAGTCGCCGCAACTTCTTAAAAGCCGTCGGCGTATCTATTCTTACAGCCGTTCCGGCATGGGGCAATTCCAGCCGCCCTAACGTACTGCTGCTGTTTTCAGATCAGCATCATGCCGGAGCTATGGCCTGTGCGGGCCATCCGATAGTCAAGACCCCGACTATGGACCGGCTCGCCGCCAACGGCATACGCTTTGGCCGGGCTTACTGCCAGGACGGAATATGCGTACCGTCAAGAACGTCGATGATGACCGGTCTCTACCCCCGCACTACCGGCTGTCTGGACAACCCGAACAATCCGGTCGAACCGGGCCGATACATAATGCTTCAGAAGCTCTTCAAACACAACGGTTACACAACCGGATGCTTCGGCAAGAGACATCTACCCAGGAACGAGATGGCCCTGGGCTGGGACTCTTCTGCGACGACGATCAATCCAAAACTCGATCCCTCGGACGAAAACTACCACGACTGGCTCAAGGAAAACGGCCTGTATAGAAAATACCTCGAAGCCGCCGGCAAGGCCATTATGGACAGCAACCTCTTCTGCAGAATCAGCAAACTCACAGCCGAACAGAGAGACGCCGCCTACACAGCCGACAAAACCGCCGCTTTTCTGAAGAGCTGCAAAGCGAACGACAAGCCCTTCTTCTGCTGGGCCTCATTCCACGGCCCACACCAGCCGTACACCCCGCCGCAAAAATGGGCCGATATGTACAAGCCCGAGGAAATGACGCTGCCGTCGAATGTCGATGAACCGATCAAGAACCTGCCCCACGAACTGCAGGGTTGGCGCAGGAACAAGAAGACCCCCTGGAACCTCGGTACCGCCGCCGAAAACAAAGACCTCTACCGAACATACCTCGCATACTATTACGCCCAGGTCACCGAAGTCGACCACTACATGGGCGTGATCCTCGAACAGCTCAATCGCCTGGGCCTCGCTCAGAACACCATCATCATATATGCCTCCGACCACGGTGATTTCACCGCGCACCACGGCATGACCGAAAAATGCGCCCTCGGCCACAACATCTACGAGGACACCCTCCGAGTCCCGCTGATCATTTCATGGCCCGCGAGATTAGCAAAAGACATCGTCTGTGACAGCCTCGTCGAGCTGCTGGACCTCTATCCGACCCTGATCGACCTTCTGAACCTCGAAGCCCCGGCCAAAATGCAGAACCTCGCCGGAATATCACTGAAACCAGCCCTGACCCAGGGCAAAAGCCTGCCCGGGAAATATGCCTTTTCGGAAAACTGGTCGCAACTGACCGTCATCGGCAATCGCTATAAGCTCGGCACATGGATCGACCCCGGCCCCCTGCCCAAGTACAGAACACGCGACAACCGCAAGAGATGCCCCGACATGCTGTTCGACCTGAAGGACGACCCCCTCGAAACCGTAAACCAGATCGACAACCCGCAATTCGCCGAAGTCAGACGCGAGCTGCAAAACGCAATGCAGCAGTGGGTAGCCAAAACACCCGCCGCCGGACGAGAGAAGCTCGTCCAGTCACAGTTGAGAAAATCGAGGTGACACTGGCAAACCCGCGGATTAATACAAACACTTATAATACAGTATGAGTATGAACAACGGAATTACCAATCCTACCGGCTTTCAGTAATCCACTCAATCAAGTTAAAGAGAATCTCGTCGGCAACCGGGTCTTTGCTAAGGTTCTCAAGAAGTCGAATCTGCGAGAGGACACAGTGCCCCTGGCCGCAATCAATTATTTTGTTCCTGTGAGCCGGACGATGCTTCCTTCTGCAGAAGTTCCCAGATCGTATCTATGGTTTCTTGGTGTTGTTTCTCCCTGCGTTCAGGCTCAGGCAAAGTAAAATACCTGCAAAAGTGGGCATGTCGCCTGTTCAAAGAAAACTCTGCCTTGGCCTGTTCCAGCGAGAGCCCGTCTTGCTGTGCCAGGGTCAGGTCGTCCAGCAGTGTTTGAAAGTATGCGCGTGATTGTTGAAAATCCTGTCTCGAGGTACTTAAATAAGGTTTATGAATCCCGATCATGACGTCGATTGGGAAGTTTTCGTCACATAATCCTTTAAACACGGAAATCGAACGACGAATACCCTCTAAACTGGGTTTGTCGTCAGTAAAGCCAGGTATCCATTTTCCTCCGCCCATGCCCATACCGAGAAGCAGATTGTCTTCTACAACATGCACAAAAAGGGAACTGTGGTTTATGCCATGACCCCAGTCGATCAAACGCAGGTGTATGTCACCCAAATCCAATGCATAGCTATCGCGAAAGGTGATAGTGGGATTGCGAACCTCAAAACCGGCCATGATTTCCTTTTTAAGCGCCTCGCAAAAGCGAAGTCTGCTGCGCAGGGTTTCTCTTTGTGCCGGCGTCAACGTTGCCCGAGTCAGATTCCGCCGCAATTGCTTGAGTGCAGCATCTACTCCAACGAAGCCGCAGTATCCCCTGCGTCCCTCGTCGGTTGAGAGCGTGTTTTTGAGCCGATCCATATTAAACCTCTCGAGTCCGATGATTGGGGTTTCCGGGAACGCAGCATTCCCTCCTGCGTGATGCAGATGGCCGTGGGTATTGATCACATAGGCCCAATCGCTGCGTCCCAACTTTTTTTCAGCGGCTTCTTTGATTATTTTCATGATGCCCGGTGTCATCTCCGTCTCAATAACCACCAATCCTTTCTGTGTCTCGATAACCGTAATATTGGTATGCATACCGAGATTTGTCATGCTTAATGTAATAACGTGATCTGTTACACGCCGTACGATAACGTCCTGGGCGCCGGCGGCAGGTGCCCATAAAAGGGCAATCCCACAAAGCAACAATGAATTACATAAATGTTTCATGTCATCTGCCTCTTTGAAGCTTTTCATGTCTAATAAAATATATAGTCAAACCATACCAATAATCCCCGAATGAGTCTATCACAGATTGTGATATTGTCAAGCACAGCAAAACTGTCCCACTCATATTAAATCCTGTTAAAACTGACATTTCACCAGGTAATCCCCTGGTTGTCATTACGTCTTTCAGTGGTCCTCGCAATCAAGTTAAACAGAATCTTGTCGGCCACCGGGTCTCTAGCTCGGTTCTCAAGAAGGCGAAGCTGCGAGAGGTCACAGCGCCCCCGGCCTGCAACAGGACGAATTTCTACTTGCCGTTCGCACCAGTTTAAATCACTCCGGAATTTAACCCCAGAGCTTGTCCAGAGTTTACCCAGAGTTTATCCAGAGCTTGTCCGGAGTTTATCCGGAGTTTATCCCCGAGAGCTACTAACTTGACTCGCAGCAGGGGAATGTTAGCTCACTTGCTTTGGAGTTTACCCTCGGGTGTGCTTCCCTGTTTTTCTGCCGGGGGTCGGGGGCTTCGCGTCTGCGTGATTGTATGATGTTCATGCTGGCCTCCGGCAGAAATCACATCCCCCCGCTCATCAGTCTCAATAGCAAATAAGCCCCCCGTCTTTTTACAACGGTTAATATCTTTTTTGGTCATTCACTCATACCTGTATTTACGTTAGTACAGGCGTAAGAAAGCACAAGTGTGAAGTCGATTGGTCTGCCCTGTAAAATTTTTCAGATTAAATAATAAAAGTCCTTAAAGTTGTATACCTTCTCCCTCAGGTGGTTCAATCCCAAGAAATTCTCTATATATCCTGTCTCTATATTCTTTTCCTATTTCGTTGACTGCTTCAATGAAAGATTGATATGTTCCTAACCCACCTATCTTTTCCCAAAATTCATTTCCTATTAAAACTACCTCATCTTCTTTCATGTCAAACCATCTGGCAGGAAAGCTCCAGTTATAATCTTTTCTGCTTCCATAAGGATTGTATGGTAAAGCATAATAAGCATCATCTACTTGTAATGGCTCCATGCTGTATAATTTTAATATCTTCTCTTTACTAACTTTTGTTTGATCGCTATTGGGAAGCGGAGCTTTAAGTTCGAAAGCGTACTTTTTATCTTTCTCTTTGTCCTCTGCATACACATCACAGATCACAGTTACAGGAATATCTTCACCACGACCCTCCAAAACGTACTTCAGTTCCGTACTCCAATCTGGCCGCCTCCTCTCTTCTCCCCGACCTTTATGTTCAAGAGCATTAAGGATTTCTGTTATACGTCTTAGTCGCTCAGATTTGACTTTTCCCTGAATAGTATGACTTTGATTTCCATATCCTAAACCCTCACTAGCTGCTACTATAGCAAGTTTCTCCCATACGCTTCCAAATGGAGTAACGAATCTTCTTTCAAAGTGAGATCCTTTAAATATCTCATCTGGAACGAGTGCAGCGTAAAGAGGTTTTTTGGCATGATGCGTCTCCTTTATGAAAGGGTCTGTTATGAGAACCTTATTCATGACCCTATCCATCATCACTTTTATAACAGATTGGATCGCATCCTTCATTTTGTTACGATTAGACATACTTAATCATTTCTCAGCACATTAATGCTTTTTCCAGATAAAGACTGATTCAAAAAAATTGCTACCACGTCTACCTGTACGTCGGTTAACGTGTCTCCTAACGATACCCTCAACTACTACACCTATAATATCCGCTATTTCATCATAAAGATTAGATCGATCATGCGCAACGACAATTAGGTATCCTCCTGATTCCATTGACGCTAAGGCACGACGAAAAACTTCTGCAATGTCGCACTTATATTTTTGCTTGGCTTCTTCGCTTTTCCCTTTGGAAGCAGGCCCGATTTCGTTATGGCAATTTCTCGTTAAACCTAAAAGATGATAACTATAAGCGTGTTGCTCATGATAATCAATTAATCCTACATATGGTGGACTAGTTATTACGCCATCTATATGCGGAATTCTCATCTTTCTACTATCACCGTGATATAGTTCAACAGAAGCGCTTGTACGTATACGTGCGAATTCTTCAATTCGCCTTAGAGTGTCTATGCTATATCTGTTTAAGAATTTAAAGGCTTCTTTTATTGGTGAACATGTCCTAGAGTGTTTGTAACACCAGTATGGTTCTTTCTGTGGACGCTTCGGAAAGTCTAGGTCAAAGTGGGTAGTAAGACGAGCCGATCGTGCTGACCTTGACAATATTACTTTCAAAAGGTCATGATAATCATATTTGCCGGTGTTTATAAAGTAGCGATATGTTAACAATTCCTGTAAGGCTCGTGGTGCAAACCACTCTTTAAGATATTCATTGTCCGTATCACAAGGTAGGTCCTTACAGTAATCGTCTAATTCATCAATAAAGAATCTTGCCTGCTTCTTATCTGTCTGTGTTGCCAATCGTACTTTTTTCAATATATCTAAAACTTCTTCGCGGGCTTTAATTAAGTTGTAATTAGATGTTTTGACACGTGTGAGTAAAATGTTGAATGCTGAGACATCATATCCTATAGAGTTTATTCCAAGCTCATTTGCCTGAACAGATGTTGTGCCTGAACCAACAAAAGGATCTAGTACAGTTTGACCTGGAGTAAAGTACTTACGTAAAAATATCTCAACTAATTGTGGTATATATTTTCCGAGATACGGATGTAGCCGATGAACGTGTTTTGTCCTCTGTCTTTCTGGTAAATCTTTCTCGCTCCAGTTTAAATTCAATACCTCTAAAGGTGTCTCATGTGTAACGTCGCAAGGACTGGTGGGGATAGATTGTTTCTGGTATATCCCGGCGCGCCTTTCCTCACAGGTAATTTGCTGATTTTCATCCTTTTTTTCTAATAACTGTTTCGTGCTTCTGTGTCCATATTTATTATTAGGAATGACTTCATATGTCCTATCATTAATCCGGTAAATGCTTACTGTATCATTTGGTCTGAGCTTGTTATGCCTAACAAACTCCTTTACCCAAGACCTCTTTCGAAAAATCCAGCGTGGCTTACCTGTTTTTTTATCCCGAGGAATGTCCGTTTTTATTGGATGGAGAAGCCCAGCAGCCCTAATAACAATGTGTTTTCCTGGCTGGTTTCTAGTAGAACCCCCGAGAATATCATCAGGAAAGAAATCAAGACCGCAGGCCCGAATGTTTAGCTTGTTGTTTTTTATAGCCCCAGCAGTTAATTTAATTACTCTTGATTCCATTCTCTAAAATTCTCCTTATCAACTTTGAATAAAATTTGATGATAAAGAAATTTATGATTTGTTCAAGTAAATTTGGCAGCTAATATTTGCGATAGATGTCAGCAACTGTACTCATTTCAACCTAATCTCGAAAGCAAGAATATAAATTATGACCGGTAATTTCTCCACCATTACGCCATTCCCTTAAAATAATCCAACGTGATGCAAATCTCACAAAACTAAAAACTACCACCAAAAATTTTATCCCGTTTGATAATCATTCTAATCTGACTGGGACACCAAAATCAACCACAAATTTACTCCTTTTGAGTGTCTTTTAATCCAATGGATTTGTCTTTTCTATGCCTTTCAACTTTTAACTTTACACTTTTCACTTTTCACTTGTTTGTAGCGCGCAAAAAACGCTGGTAATTTTCAACAAATTTCAATTTTTCTAAAAAAATTTTATCTCTTTATCTCATAAACACTTAGCGAAATTTAACCTTTAAATAACACCCTGTATTTCGTATCAAACGTGCAGGTACGTCCAATTATAGAGGGACTACTTTTTTCCCTCCCGAGCTTGTCCTCGAAGGTAGTAATCGGGGATCCAGATTGAACTTGAGTCTTTCGTCTTGCGTCTATTATGAATCATCTATTGTCAAAAAAGCAGGTAAATAATCAAAAAGGCAAGTTATTCAATGAAAAAATCACGGAAACTGCTGCTGCTTCTATGCAAAACAAAGCCAATTTCAGAACTTCTGAAATTGGCGTAAGCTCTTTTGAGACAAGTAAATACGAAATTTTACCCGCTTGGCGGGGCGAAAAAACAAACCCAATCAAACCCAATACAAACCCAATTACAGAAATGCCAAAAATGAACGCAAGAAATGCAATAACAATGAATTACGAAAATTTCCCCCGCTCACCGGGCAAAAAAACAAACCCAATTCAAAGCCAAAACAGACCCAACTGGAGCGAAGTGCAAGTCCTGAGCTTGTCGAAGGAAACAAATTTATCCTCGTATGTCGCAGTCGGGGCCCCAATCTGTCCTCTGCCTGCCTGTCCCGGCTGTCAATCCGGCCCAACTTTTTTAGCTCTCAGGTCATTAATATCCACCTCAGAATTTTCAAAGGTATTTCCCTGCATAACGACCCGCCCTGCCATTTGGCCGATACGAATACTTGTTTTCTGGTTTTTTCCCGCCGCATTTTGGAATTTCGTATTGCGAACGGTAATATCTTCGGTTTTCCCCTGTATATCAATCCCTATTCCTGCTTTTCTTGTACCGTTATTACGAATGATGCAATTTTCGATAAGGTTCCGGCTGCCGCACCGAAATTCATCGGCCTCCTTGCGAAAAAGGATTCCGACTTCTCCGTTACTTTCGATTTTGCAATTTCTTATTACGTTGTCCGTGTCACGGTGCCCGATACTGATTCCGAATCTATTGTTTCCGGACAAAATGCAGTTCTCCGCCAGCCCGTCGGAAACACTCCAGCAAAAGAATATCCCCTGGCTATTGCCACGGGATATGCAGTTTCGGAAGACTGGCCGCTGCGAGCCGCTTCCGGGATGGAATCCGAGGTCGGCGTTATTTATCGCCTGGCAGTTTTCAAACCGGATATCATCACAAACCTGGAAGCTGAAGCCGTCTCCGTTGTAGTTACGGGAAATAACGTTTTTGAAACGCCAATTGTTGCAATACTGGATAAAAACACCGCCGGAGAAGTTGCCGTTAATGTGCTCGTTGTTATCCCGGTTGCCGTCGAGCACTATATCTTCCACAACAACATCATCAACATTTTCAGCGGTAAGGATTGGAAAAACAGTTGCGGCGGTGGCATCTTTTTCAATCCAAAAGTTCTCTTTGGTCAGACCGTCCAAATAGAGAACATTTCCGTGGATGGCTGTAACCGTGGCGCGCAGCACATCATACTGCCAGTCTCCCGCCCCTTTTTTCGAACGGAGCATGATTCCTCCTCCGAGCATGAAACCTTTGACATCTTCGGCCTGAACGCCGTATTCGAACCAATCCGAATCCCTCAAGAGGCTCGTCACAACGCTGGCGGATTTCTTAAGTACGGTATCGGCTCCCGAGCCTCGCAGCGTGATATTCGGGTGCAGGTAGACAGCATTTCGCAGATTATATACACCCGGCAGAATGTGAAGTGTTCCTCCGCCCACCCGGTTCAGGTATTCTATGCCTGCCTGGATTATCTTGTCGTCATTACCTTGCAGGTCACCTTCGGCCCGGCCGACCGTCAGGACCAAATCCTGCCGGTTGCGCATGGGACGGTTGGTCGATGTCACAGGCCGTGCGGACGTTGTTCCCTCGTCATCTATCCTTTCGATAGCATAACCATCAACTGTAAAATAAATAACAATGGCAAGAACAAACACCAGTTTCATCAGTATTTTCGAGAATATTATGTCTTTTCTCCACATCTTTATGCCTTTCATACAAAAGTAAGATTCCCTGCAAC
>Ga0114922_10003932_pt1 | contig 13807 bp, 14 predicted proteins | sample AartaG_FD_100975 | JGI IMG/M metagenome (GOLD analysis project Ga0114922, IMG submission 100975) | Deep subsurface microbial communities from Aarhus Bay to uncover new lineages of life (NeLLi) - Aarhus_00045 metaG | ecosystem: Environmental > Aquatic > Marine > Oceanic > Sediment | place...
CGAAGCGGCGCATAGCCCTGTGTCACGACACACAAGCGGACCTCATCACCGCGTGCCACATGTCGTGCGATTGTGCCGCCTGCCCCGATCACCTCATCATCAGGGTGGGCTGCAAAGACCAAGACTCGCAATGGGTCCACTCCTTTCTGCATCCCGGGACAGGACGCATCTGGACACCTGGCGTGTTGCTAGGCGCTCGTGCATTCGTCCACGTCCCTCCTGCGCAGGATTACGGGGATACAACGCAAGATGATCACCCAGTCCAGCCACAGCGACCAGGTCTCCACGTACTGGACATGTAACTCGATGCGTTCCTCCATTGGAATGGTGCGCCGACCGCGGAATCCCGCGAGCGAGAATCCCCCGGGTCGCATTTGGAAAGCCTTTCGCTGGCGCTCAGTATAGCTCCGCACATGACGGGGGAGGGGCGGCCGGGGTCCCACCAGGCTCATGTCGCCCTTCAGAATGTTGAGTAGCTGAGGCAATTCGTCAAGGCCATAGTCCCTCAGGAGCTTCCCTATCGGCGTGATCCTGTCCGCGTCTGTTTCGCGCTTGTTGAGTGCCTCATCGCGGTCCGAAGGGACCGTCATGGACCGGAACTTGAGTATGCGGAACGGCTTCTCATCCTTGCCGACACGATCCTGTACGAAGAAGACGGGACCCGGCGACGAGAGCTTGACCAGTATGCTGATCAGCAGAAAGAGAGGCCAGGCCAGCGCCAGAACCACCAAGCTGACGACCACATCTGTCAGGCGCTTCACGCTCAGCTGCAGCCCACGCTGCGCAGAGCTCACGTCGTTGCCGAGCGCATTGGGCTGCTCGTCCAGTGGGTCAGAACACATCCGAATCCCCCATGGTCAGGTACCAGTGGCGGTAGTCGTACACATCGATTTCGAGCAGTTCCGGACGCAGCACCATTGCACCAAGATACGTGATGGGCGCGCCGTTGCGGAATCCCAGCTTCTCAAGCTCCCAGTGCAGCGGACGCGCTACGGCAAGCCACAGACCAACAGCTGACGCCGAACTCTCCAGGCCAACGTGAGCTGCCTGTGACAGCAACTGCACACCCACTTCGATCTCCGGCGCTGTCAGTAGATCAACCACCTGTACCTCTTGCCGGTAGTGCTTCAACACGGCATACCCCAGCACATCACCTGTACTGACGTACGCGAAGATGCGGTATCGCTCGGAAGGGTTTTGCACGTAGCGCCACTGCAGGTGCTGGCGGTCGCGTTTGGCTATGGCCTGATGGTTGTCTCTCACGCGTGCCCACAAGTCGTCGAAGCGGTCATCAAAACCCGTCAGTTCCTCAACCGCCCCAGACCGAGCGGGCAGAGACGTCTTCGCGCCCAGGAGAAGACGCAAGGTGGGCACTTCGTGGATATCCACGGCATGCAGATCCCGCATGAAGCGCGAATGCGATATGGAATTCGGGAAACCCCAAACCAGGGACACTCCAGATTGCCCCAGGTGCCCCCAAGTCCTGCGGATGAGCTCGCGGAACAGCCCCTGGCCTCTGTACTGCGGGTGGGTCATCACCATCCCGACGAAGGCGCTCCGCAGGTCGCGACCGCTCACGTGCAACGTGACCGGATGATGGGCACTCGCTGCGACCAGAGTTGAACCGACCCAGGCGAGACCAAGCATCGCAGCTCCCGCTGGGTTGTCCTCCAGCCGCCAGCGCAGACGTTGCTCTCCCAGAGCGCGGCCAAAACTCAACTCGAACAAGCTTTCGATTCTGTCTCTATCGCGCGCTTCGAAGGCACGAGTCTCGAATCTAGGAACCACCCGACACCTCTTCCGGTGACCCGAGTCTGTCCAGAGCATTGGCCAGATCACGCGCCAGGACAGAGTAGTCGTGATGTCGCCTTGCATAGGCGCGGGCCCGCTCGCCCATCGCACGCCTTTCCTCTTGTGACAGGGCGGCAACGGTCAACAGCTTCTCCGCCAAGTCTTCCGCACTGGTCGGCAACGCCGAAAGGCCGCAGCCGACGGACGACACCGGATCGTTGTGCTCGGCGAAAACTGCCGTCACTATTGGTTTGCCTGCAGCCATGTAGTCGTACAGCTTGTTCGAGCTCCCGTACAGCACTTCTCTCTGTACCAACACAAAGATGTCAGCCACCGCCGCACAAGCAGGCACCTGCGCGCGAGGCACCGAATTCTCAAAGCGCACTGTCTGCAGACCGAAATCGGCCACCATCTGACGCAGGCGCGGTTTCTCGCGACCTCCGCCGACCAGTACACACTCCATGAGCCCCGGCGAAGCACGTTCGACAATCCTCATGGCCCGAATGAGCAGATCTAGGCCGTTTGACGGTCCCATCGATCCGAGATACATCACCTGCAGAGGGCCCTCTCTGCGCTCCTCACCTTGCTCATGGCGCTCGAAGCGGGCAACGCGGGTCCCGTTCGGGACGTATACTACCTTGTCAGCCCACTCTGCGGAGTATCGAGCCAGGTAGCCCTGCGTCAATGGAGACAGTGCCACGATCATCTCGGCACGAGAGAAAAGGAACTGCTCAAGCCAGCGGAAGATGTGCACCTGCGGCTGCCCTTCCTGCCAGACGCCGGCGTCCAGCATGCTCTGTGGCCAGAGGTCGCGCACCTCCATCACGAAGCGGGCGCGATGGAAGCGGCTCAAGTGATAAGCCGCCAGCACAGAAAAAAGGTGAACCGAGCTGCCAATCACCACATCCGGGCGTTGAACGTCAGGCTCGAGGACCGACAAGCGCCGCCCCTCCAGGTAGGCACGCCAGGCATAGTTCAGCATGCCTGCCAGCCGCCGCCACTGGCTGCCTCCATGCGAGAACGATGGCAGCCAGATGCACTTGACTCCGTCGACCTCCTCCAAAGCCCACGGCTTGCCGTTCAGCAGTGCCCGTTTGCTCGTGTGGGGCTGGTGAAACGCCGACGCTATGATCGTGACATCATGCCCAAGACGAGTCAGCTCGGAGGCCAGGTCAAAGTGGCGCGTCCCACCTGCCAGGTCTGGAGTGCAAGCGTAGTGATTCAAGAACCACAAGGAGCGTTCTCGTTTTGCGCCACTAGGGACGACAGACACCTCTCTCCATCCTTTCGCTGCACGGCCTCAGCTGCGCCAGTCCCCTACCTCCCACTCACAGTCCTCCATTGGTAGCGATTTCCGCTGCCGCCACACATCAGCCCAAGGACCTGGACAGGATGACGTCCGCCACTGCATCCCATGAGCGCTCCACGGCACACTCGCGGATGCGCTCCCGGAGAGCGCTCCGCTCCAACTCACCGAGCCCGGAAATCTGGTTCAGAACGCTGGACAGAGTCTGAGGACGGGAGGAATCCACCGTCCATCCGACTTCCCGGGCGGCCGCGTACTCGAGGAGGTCTGGTCCTCCGCCCACGATGATCGGCTTCAAGAAAGCCCGCGCCTTTTGCCCGGTTCCACTCTCGTGTCGAACCCTCTGGTCGTAGATGGCCGCTACAGCATCAGCTGCGCCGAAGAAAAGGGGATGGTCCTCAACGGGAACGTAGCCGGGAAAGATCCTGACGCGGTCCTGAACTGCATGGCGGGCAGCCAACGCCATGAGGGAGTCATAGGTGTAGCCCCCCTCAGGGCCTGCGAAGAGCAGCAGCCAGCCCGGGGCTTCGGCGAGTGCTTCCACTATCGTGTCGTACTTCTTGTCGCGTCTCAAGGTGCCGAACGCAAGGAGTACTCTGCAGCCACGGGGTAGGCCCAGCCGGGATCTTGCCACCTGCGGCTCAATCTGCTCCACAGTCTGCGGATTCGGCGCTCCATGAGGAATCGCCTGCGTCTTGCCAGCCACGGCGTCGTTGCCATCTAGGCCGACGAGCCGAAGCAGGTTCGCCCGCATGTGAGGCCCGTGTACATATGCAACGCTGACAGCCTCCAGAATCATACGCACGTAGCGCCGAACGGCAAACTTGTAGACTGCCGTGACGAACGAGTATTGCGAGGCGCTGAAATTGGTGTCGTGGAAGATGCACGAGCACCCGTTCCGCAGTCCCTGGGTTCGAAGAACGCGGCCGAGGGTAACGTACTCAAAGGTCTCGAACAGGATGTGGGGAGCGTCGAGTTCAGCATGCAGGGACAGTGCTTTCCGCAGAAGGCGCCTGCCGCCACGAAGCCGCCGCAGTCCGAAGGCCACATCGCCCAGAGGGCCGAACTGCCCACGTCTGGCTCGGATGACTCCTTGCGCATGTGCCGAAACACGATGTTGTCGGATGATGGGTGGCAAGCTCAGCGGACCCTGCAGACCAACGACATGCACAACAACGCCCTTGTTCGACAGGGCTGCTCCCAGACCTCCCACGTAGTCGAACGCGTGTCCAGAAGCCATGTATGCCCCGGGGCTGTAGATTATGAGACGCTTCTGCATCAGACTACCACCGTGCGCACCACTGAGCCAGAAATTGCCCAGGCTGCTGGTGCTAGTACCTGGGTTTGCCCTGAAAGATCTGGTTGGGATGCACCGTTGCCCGCAACCCGAGGCGGGCAGCTTCCGCTGCTGCGTCGTTGCTCGCTAGGGCCGCAGCAACCAATCGTGTGACGTGCACAAAAGCAAGCGCGACGCGCAATAGGTGATAGGATAACCTGGATCGGTGTTTCTCGAAGAAATTGAGACTGGCTTTCACCATTTCCACGGCTGTGTGCGGCGTCGCCGATGTGGTACGCCCCCCGTAGTGCACTACCTCTGCATGGGGCAAGAAAGCGACCTTCCAGCCGCTCTTGGTGATCCGAAACTGCCACTCTATCTCTTCGTACGCAAACGTCACCTCATCCATGTAGCCTGCGTCCTGCAGTATGCCGCGCCTTACCAGCATGCAGGCTCCCTTCACGGATTTGACAAGGCGGATGCGATCATGTGCCCAGAATCCCGACACACCTTCCCGGCGGAATAGGGACACCAGTCGATAGGTCGCCGGCGTGAATCGCACAAACCTCCGCAGCCCCGTGAAGACGAGAATCTGGTGAGCCAAGTTTGGATAGTCGTACGTGGACCGCTGCAGGCTTCCGTCGGGATTCAGTAGCTTCGGGCCCACAATACCGACATCAGGATGATCCTCCGCCCACTCAACCATACGATCGACGGCGAGTGGGCGCACAACTGTGTCGTCGTTAAGGACCAGGACGTACGGTGAGGTGGAATGCGCCAGCACCGCATTGTGATTGGTCGCGAATCCTTTTGGCTCATCATTGACGATCAAATGGACCGACGGGTAGCGGTGTCGAATGGATTCCACTGTTCTGGGTGAAGCGCAGTTGGATACTACATGGATTCCCGAGATGTACCTGGCATTGCCGTTGCTCAGTGAATCGAGGCATGCAAAAACGAGATTCTCATCCGCCCCGATGACTACCGAGACATCTACCAGTGCCTGGTCTCGCATCGCACCTAGCCTTCCCCTAGGGGACTCAGGCCCGAGGGACGGGCTCTCCTCGCCTGGTAGGGTCGCGGACTGAGGGACCCTCCGCGCCGCACGAGCCACAGCACTATCAGGCCTGGTAGAAGGAACGCAGCCAACCAGCCCATGTAGTTGGCCGAGCTTGCCACAAACCCACCCTGCAGATATGCGTAGATTCCAGTCAGCAACAGGCAACTTACAGCATCGCCAGCAGCTACGATTCGCACATACAGCCAGGCGCTCAGAGCGCCAAGGAAGTAGAAGAACAGCACAGTGCCTGGCAGGCCGAAATCCTCGTGTATAGCGCGCAGGAAAGTGTACACATTCACGCCCGACCCATCAGGGGACGTTTGAACGCGAGTGTAGATCCATGGGGATCCGTGCTCAATCGGCAACCCAAACACGGCAAGGAGCTCGCGCACAGCGGTGAATCCCGACATGCCCCAGTAGAGCTGTTGAGAGGGGTTTGTGATGTACTGGCTGAAGGCCGAGAACGGCCCCACCACATACCGCTCAATCTGCAGGGCTATGGCACGAAGATAGAGTCCTCGCCACCTCAGCGCCTGTATCAGGGCAAAGAAGGCAACCATGAGCACGAGAACCAGTACCAGACGGGCTACCGCGCTCCTGTCGACAGACCCCCTGACTAGCAGCATTGCCAGCAACAGTGCACTTACGTACAGCGTCCCGCCAACGAGGATTCCTGCGCGTCCAACTCCGGCGACGCCAGCCAGCAAGGTTCCCAGCCACGGGAGGTACGCTACCGCGTGTCTCCGGCGGAATGCCCCGACGTAGAACCCTGCCAGCGACAGAGCAGGGTAGTTGAGGATCTGTGTCAAGCGCCCGATCAACGGGAACGCCAGCTCGCCTGTTGTCAGCTCAAGACGAACATATGGCGCAAACTCGGAGAAAAGCATGACCGACCCGAATCTTCGCGCTACGGTCAACCAGCTGATAAGGCTGCCTAGAAGGCCTATCAGGGACGTCAGGGCGATTGCCAGCTCAAGCGGACCGATCAGCTCCGACAATTGCTCGCGTCGCGCCTTTGAAGGCGGTCCGTCCCTCCGTAGCCTCCGGTGGAGGAAGGCAAACGGCAGAGCTCCCAGCCAGAACAGGAGGTGACAGCCCAAAACGTATGCCGCTGCTCGACCATTGAAGAAGTAGGCGTCGGAGCGCAGGGCCAGCCACGCGTGCACGGCGCACCAAATCGCGCTGAACATGGCAGGCGGCGAGAACCATGACCCAAACAGACGCCACGAGACCCCGACCACTATCGCCAGGGCGACCACCAAGATGGGCAGTCCCATCGGCTACCTCGACCGAAGGTGCTGCAAAACGCTCTCTTTGGCGAGGGACACCTCGCCCCGTAGCTCGCCAAGTAAGAACAAGCTCCCCAGATAGGCGGCCAACGACGGTATGCCAGTCAGTAGCAGTGTCCACAGGGGCGCGACGCTTCGGAATCGGATCCGAAGAGCCAGCGCAACGCTAGAGAGCGCAACGGTGGCCACCAGGACGTTTACCAGGGATCGTCTGGAGACAGTCCACTCCAGAAACCCTCTGGATGCGAGGTACACCAGAAGCAGGTACAGTGAATAGCTGAGCGCTGTCGTCACCGCAGCGCCTCGGTAGCCATGCCTTGGCACCAGGACCAGATTCGAGACAGTGCTGACGACTGCGCATGCAAGAGCAGCTACAAACATGCGCTCTGTGCGCCGGGCGATCTCCAGCCCCTTCTGAACGTACAGTGAGAGACCGGAGGTCATGAAGCCGATCAGCACAATCGGGATGATCACAGCGCCCTCCCGATACTGCGGCCCAAGAAAGGCACTGGCGACCTCTCTGCTCATGATCGCAACATATGCCACAATCGGGAACGCAATCATCAGGTAGTACTTGGACGCCAGTGCAATGAGACTCTCAACCTTCCGCCTGTTGCGAGTCTGCTCCCAGACGTTGATGATCAGCGGATGGGCGGCCATCAGCACGGGCGCTGCTACGAGGCTCAGTGCGCCCCTCACCAACCTGTAGTTCGAGGAATAGATGCCAACCTCGGCGCTGCCCCTGTAGTACGCAATGATGAACCTGTCAAACGCCCCAAGCACTTGCTGCATCAGGCTCCAGCCTGCCAAGGGGAATCCATATGCCAGCAGTCTTCTGAGCAAGTGGACGCTGAAGGAGTCGCCAAGGCGCCGCAAGTGACTCGCGAAACCCAAATCGCGTAGCATGTGCACAACCACAAACAGATAGGCCAGGGCGCCAGCCGTGACTGGGCTCACCGCACTCCGGGCAACCAGAAGGAGCAAGACTAGAGACAGTCCAAGCCTGCCCACGGCTCGCACGGAAGCATACAGTGCGGCTTTCCTCGGCTCCAGAGTGGCCTCATAGATGGTGATGAGGTAATTGAACGCGACGTTGCCGACAAAGAGGATGAGTGTTCCGAGTCGTAGCGACCGCGATATGGGGGAGGTCCTCCAGGCCACCAGCAACACTGCGAGGGACAGGCAGCCCACGGCCATTATGGCAAGAATATGCCACGTGGACTGCCTGATGAATTCGCCATATCGTCCCTCGTTTTGGAACTCGGGAAGGAATCTGAAGGTCGCTTGGCGCAGCCACCCGAAGAGGACTGCTTGCACAATGCCGGCTCCCGCCAACGCGATAGAATAGGAGCCATACTCGCTGGGCGGCAGCAACTGCGTGAAGAGCGCGACTCCAGCAAGCACGCCTAGCGCAGGAATGAGTTTCGCAGGCACGTAGAAGATAGCGGACCTGCCCAGCGTGAGGACGATTCCACTGTCACCTATCAGGACGTCCTCTGCATCATGATGACCGTCAGTCTCGCTCGATGAGCCTTCCACTCTCTCCCTCTGGTTCCTCTGTCCCATTGACATCTGCATCCGCGCCCGCTTGACCCAGCGCTTCCCTTCCTCGGCGATCGTGGCGGTCAGAAGAGGCCCGGTCCGCCGCCTTCCGCTGGTATGCTTTAAGCCCACTGCCGGAGAGCCCAGGACAAGGCGGTGCATCTTCCCAGATCGGCCAGGCAGGCCAACTCGCGGACATCGAAGCACTCGATCAGACAGCGGAAGGGGCCAAGCGGTGGTGCTGTCGGCGCATCAGGCGCCTACTGACCACGCTTCCGTGCCGACTCGATTCGTTGCTGGATCGCATCGTCCCCGGGGTGCCACGCCAGTGCTTGCTCGTAGGCGGCAATCGCCTCCAACCTAGCTCCCCGCTCCAGCTGCCAGTCGCCCAGCAGCACAGCGAACTGCCATGGCTGGCCCCCATGTAACTCGATTGCCCTTGACAGAGCTCCCGTCGCGCCCTGCGGGTCCCCACGAAGATACAGAGACCAAGCCAGGTAGTACGTGCTCCCCAGATGGTCAGGGTCCAGCTCCAAGGATCGGCGGAAGTATGCCTCAGCCTGTTCCCAGTCATCCTGATCATACCAGAGAACGCCAATCAGGTACTTGGGATGGACGTCGTCTGGCCACAGCAGCTCGGCCTGCCCGTACCACTGTAGCGCACCAGTGTAGTCGGCCTGTCGCCTAAGCGCATCTCCCAATCGCAGATAGGGCCACAGGAGGTCAGGGCACCTATCCAATGCTGCGCGAGAGATATGTTCCACTCTCGCCCAGTCCCCAAGTCGCTCGAGTGATGCAGCCTCGCGTTCCCAGAATCGACACGGATCTGCTGCCTGGTCGACTCCGCGGTCGTAGGCGTTCGCGGCCGCGCGCCAGTCCTCCTGGAGCTCTGCGCTCTGCCCCACCGCCCACCAATAGGTTGGATCGCTTCCGTCGGCTGCCTCAGCCAGCTTCTGCCAAGCCGCTGTCGCAGCCGCCGGCTGCTGTCTGCCGACATACAGCGCGGCCAGCCTCTGCGTGGTCTCCAGTGTTGGGGCGGCGGCCATGCTGAGCTCGTACCAGCCCAGTGCAGCTTCCGTGTCTCCCAACGCTTGCGCCCGTTCACCGCGGACGCGCAGGTAGTCGGTGACGCCGCTGATCTGGCCGTATAACGCCTGCGCCTCCTCTTCTCGCCCTAAGGCATGGACAGCGTTTGCATGCTCCAGATGAGCTATTGAGTCCGACGATTCCAGAGTGCTCCACAGGTCTAGCGCTGTCTCACAGTCGCCGCCCAGCCAGGCAACCCGCGCCGCGTTGAGTCGCGTCCGCCGGTTCTCTGGATCCAGGAGCAAGGCGAGCTCAACAGCAGGGGCGGCAGCCGAGGACGCAACCCACGTCGTACAGCCGGGCGACCCCAATTCCTCGCCTGGCCCCTGCCAGTCGACGGCCAGCGCCAGGCTAGCCAGGTTGTTGTACCAGGCCCCCAGCAGGGCTTTGCCTCTGATCGAGAGGGCAGCGCTCAGCAAGACAATGGCTAGGATCAATTCCAGGCGCGCCACGGGCAGGCGCGTCGTCGACCGGCTGCTCATTCTGACCTTCACTGCTCCATGCGTTGAGCTAACCCTCTCGGCAGCTTGCGAAAGTGGCTCGACAGGTGTCGACCTTTGCGTACGTCTACCATTGTAGCACCAAATCACCTAGTGTACCGCAATGGCAGGCCTTGGCGCCGCTTCCCACTCAGTGGCCGCCTCACGAACGCTGCGACCGGCACCCGGCCCTGTCTGGGAGACTGCCGCAGGCCGCCTCTGCCCCTCCTTCCTGAGCACCGGCAGACCATTGACCGGCGGCTGCCGTCCAGCGTCCTGCACTCCTGACCGGAGGCCAGGTTGGTTTCGGCTCCTCCAAGGTGGTGCAGGGCTGGGGCGTCTCTTCCTAGATCAGTGCCGGCCTGCCAGATCAAGACGAGGTCCGCCAGCCCGTGCGCCGAGAAGCTCTCGACCCGCCAGTTCGGGACCATCCGACTCTGCGTGGTGGGCCGTGGATACCGTGGCGCGAGGGCTCCAACGTTTGGTGTGAGACCGATGCGACACCAATTGGCGACCATTATACCGGGCGCTGAGCCGCGGGTCAATCCTCGACGCTGCAGCTCACCCTCAACCCAGGCTGGGGGGCAAGGCGTACTCTGAGGCGTGCCACTCAGCCGGCAGGCTGTGGCAACCACCTGGCGGCACTGGTCGAACCCCAACTCACGAGGGACCCGCAGGGCGTGTTGCGCATCATGCGCTGGCCGGACTGAGTGTCAACTGGGCGAACGGCGCGGTCAAGCCCGAGTCCAGTTTCACCGGATGGCTTTCGGGCCGCCTCCAGTTCCCAAGCCGAATCATGAGGGCCAAGTCCCGGCGCTCATTGGATCGCGTGCACGAGAGACGCTCGGGACTCCCCGGAGTGCGTGCTGGGTCAGCTCTGCGGTACTGGGAGGAAACCAGGAGAGACCTGTGCAGAAGCCAGACTGGCCCGGAAGTCCGATGACAGCCTCCGGATCTGGTGGTTATCTAGGACTCCTCCGACGACCCGCCTGGCGGCGAGCTAGCGGCCAGCGGGCCGAATCTTCAGCCAGCGCGCTGCATAGGCAGGCAGAGCCAGAGCGCAAGCCTCCCTGCTGACGCGGTACGGCGCGCTGCTGAGCAGATCAACATACATACCTGATGGCAGGACGAGAGCCTCTGGGCCAAGCTGCACCCACTGGGTGCGGCCGGAGACATTGTGCAGACAGAGTACCTTGCTCTCGCCGCGAGGCGACGCACGAACCAGCGCAAAGACGGCATCGTTGAGGAAACACACCTGCTGGTCTCCGTAGGGATGGAAGGCTGAATCGCTGGCGCGTGCACGCAGCAGCCGGGTGTACGCGTTGAAGACAAGATGTCGCAACGAGGAAGGATCCGCGAGCTCGCACTGCAGGGGAGTGCAATCGAACTTTCGCCGGGGGATGGAGCGGCTACGTCCGGTCTGAGCCACGCCCGAATGCCAACTACGCGATCCGAGAAAACTGTGGACGTAGATTCCGGGCACTCCAGCCAGCGCCAGCATGATTGCCTGGCTGACCACAAACCGCCGCACCTGGGTGGTTATCGGCTCGTCCGCAGCAGGATCCGACAGGGCGTCGAAGTACGAGATGTTCAGTTCGTAGACGCTCTGGCTGCCATCGGCGTTTGCCTTTTGGGAGACATGCCCTCCGTGTGCCAACGTCGTATCCACCAGCGCCTGGATCCCGGTCTCGCTCAACAGCCCACGGGCGGGCATCACACCGATCCCGTCATGAGACGCCGTGAAATTGAAGAAGGTAGCCTCTGGGGAGGGGGTCTCCGGGCCAGCGGCCCACTGGGAGATCGTTCGTGCATCACCGGCCAAGATGCTGTGCATCACCAGAGGAGCCAGGGGAAACTGGTAGACCATCTGCGCTTCGTCAGTGCCGCCAATCCCAGGCAATGGATCGCCGAAGTAGCGGACATTCTCCTCATGGGGCACGTTGGTCTCTGTGATCAGCAGAACGCCCGGTGCCACTGCGTCCAAGATGGCACGCAGGAGCTTGACCACACGGTGGGCCTCTGGCAAGTGGATGCAAGGAGTCCCGATCTCCTTCCGGAGACATGCTATGGCGTCCAAGCGGATGACTCTTGCTCCCTTTCCGACCTACAGAAGCAAGATCTCGATCATCTTTGGCAGTACGGGTGGGTGCGCGTAGTTGAGGTCAATCTGATCCTCGCTGAAGGTGTTCCACACCCTCTTCTCTCCCCCCGTAGTTTGTACGGCGTCCAGAAGCGGGCGAGCGCGTGGACGCACCACCATGGAAAGGTCAGTTCCCGGGTCGATGGTGATGAACGACTCCGCGTAGTCTGGGTCGTCCGCCGCAAACCCCTGGAACCATACGCTGCGTCGCGAGACGTGGTTGACAACGGCATCCACCATCAGGCGGAAGCCTTGGCCTAGTCGCTCCACATCATCCCACGTACCCAACTCTGGGTCGACTTTGGTGTAGTCCATGATCGAGAATCCATCATCAGAGGAGTATGGGAAAAAGGTTAGGATGTGTACCCCCGTGATGACTTGGCCCAAAGTCTCAGTCAAGACATGGTTGTGCGGTGTCCAGGACATCGTTACCCGCATTCTCTACGGTGGCCGCGTTTCGCTGAGCGTCGGATTGGCATCCCTGATCATCTCCGTGTCGCTGGGGAACCTGATCGGCGCGATGGCGGGCTTTCTCGGGGGCGTGTTCGATATTGCTCTGATGCGCTTCACAGACATGATGATCAGCTTCCCGCGCATATTCGTGCTGATCCTGCTGCTATCCCTTTTGGGTCACGAAGTGCGCACCATTGTCGTGGTGAGCGGAATACTCGCCTGGATGCCGTTTGCCAGGCTGGTGCGGGCCGAGATTCTGGCGCTGAAGGAGAAGGAGTACATCTTGGCGGCTCGAGTCGTTGGTGCGGGCAGGCTCCGAATCGTAACGCATTACCTCCTGCCGAATCCCAGCAGTTCCATCATTGTGGCGGCCAGCCTGGACATGGCTGACGCGGTGCGCACAGAGTCCGGTCTGAGCTACGTGGGACTAGGGTTGCAGCCCCCGACTGCCTCCTGGGGAACCATGCTCCAGAACGCGCAGGACCAGCTCATTCCTGCGCCCTGGACTGCCATCTTTGCCGGGCTCATGATCTTCTTAGCGGTCATGTGCATCAACTTCATTGGCGACGGACTGCGGGATGCCCTGGACGCCGACACGGCAAAGGACACTAGGCATCAGGCCTTCGAGGTAGGTTGACAGTGATTCCCGCAATTGATACGAAGCCGCTGCACAACACGCTCCGTCAGTGCATTGAGACTCCCAGCCCTCAACCTGATATGGACATGGTGCGGCAGTTCATCCGAGAAACCGTCCAGCCACATGCAAAACGTTTGCCCGTCGATCGACTACAGTTGGACGGCATGGGCAACCTTGTTGCGGTTCTGAATGGAATGGGCAGGGCGCACCCTTCCTCTTCTGCACCTACGCAGGTACATACGCCCCAGAGGACATGATCGACCCCTACGAAGCGCGCATCGTGAAGGGTGAGGACTTGGCCTCGCGCCCGGGTCGTAAATGTGGGGTCGCGGCACAACGGAGCAGATGGGCGCCCTGGCGGCGGCGCTTGAAGCTGTGCGAGTGATTTGCGCCGCAGGCAAGCCACCGGTGCGCGACTTGATCCTGGGGACGGTCGTGGCTGGAGAGATGGGCTGTCACGATGCCGTGCAGCACATGATGGCGGCCGGCGATCTCAGTTTTGGACCCACGTTGCTGGCTGTAGGCACCGACAACTCTGTGGCTTTAGGCAACATGGGGCGCGTCGACGTCCCCGTCGAGATCACCGGACAGGCTTGTCAAAGCAGTGACCCGTCGAAGGGACGCAACGCCACTACCGGTGGGTGCCAGTTTCTCCGGCTCCTGCACCTTGCCTGATAGACGCCAGTCCACGCGCTCGCTGCTCTGGCCGACCATGCCCGGATCGGCGCGAGGGATATGCGTCTGATCG
>Ga0114922_10003933_pt1 | contig 13806 bp, 12 predicted proteins | sample AartaG_FD_100975 | JGI IMG/M metagenome (GOLD analysis project Ga0114922, IMG submission 100975) | Deep subsurface microbial communities from Aarhus Bay to uncover new lineages of life (NeLLi) - Aarhus_00045 metaG | ecosystem: Environmental > Aquatic > Marine > Oceanic > Sediment | place...
CTCAACTTGGTGCGCGGCGGGTCGGAGCCTGCCCTGAGCCCGTCGAACGGGTACCCGCCGCGGATAGGCGCCGTCTTGCGCGGTGGGTGCGGAGACCCACTGCACAAAACTTATGCCGGAGCGCGAGTGCCCTGCGGCGGGGCATCCATCGCCCGCCGCCCGGCGAGAATCGCCTCCGCGATCGTCTCCATGTGCACGGCCCGCGACCCCTTGACGAGGACGAGGTCGCCGTCGGCAACGGTCTCCGACGCGATGGCGGCCGCGGCGTCGGCGTCGGCGACGCTCGTCACGTTTTCGGCCGCCAGTCCCGCCGCGACCGCCGCCCGAGCGGTGCCCTTCGATTCGGGGCCGACGCAGACGAGGCGCGCCACGCCGGCCTCGGCGATCGCCTGTCCGAGTTGCTCGTGATACGTCCGGCCCTCGGGGCCGAGTTCCAGCATGTCGCCGCAGAAGAACACCTTCCGCCTCTCGGGCCAAAGGGTCAGCAGGACGAGCGCCGCGCGCATGCTCGCCGGGCTCGCGTTGTAAGCGTCGTTGACGACGACCACGCCTCCGGCCATCTCGACGGCCAACCGCATCGGCGGCGGCTCGAACTCGCGCAGCGCCGCCGCCGACTCCTCAATCGAGACGCCCAGTTCCCGCGCCGCCGCCGCCGCCGCGAGCGCCAACACCACCTGGTGCTCGCCCAACACGGGAATCTCAAACCCCGCCGAGCCGGTCGCCGTGAAATACAGGCCCCGGTCGGTCCGAATCACGTGACCGGCCTGGAGGTCGGCCTCCCACGTCAGCCCGACGGTGACGACACGGCCGCGACATCGCCCGGCCATGGCGGCGACGCGCGGGTCGTCGGCGTTCAGGACCGCGGCACCGTCCGGCGGGATCGCCTCGACCAGCGCCGCCTTCTCCTCGGCAACCCCTTCAACCGTGCCGAGCCCCTCGAGATGGACCGGCGCGACGAGGGTCACGACGCCGATGGTCGGACGGGCGATCTCGGCCAGGTGAGCGATCTCGCCCGGGGCGCTCGTGCCGACCTCGCACAGGACGAACTCATCAGCGGGCTCGGCGTCGAGCAGCGTCAACGGCACGCCGACCCGGTTGTTGAAACTGGCGCGAGGCGTCCGCCCGCACAGGTGCCGGATCAGAATCTGCCCCAGCATCTCCTTGACGGTCGTCTTCCCGCACGAGCCCGTCACGGCGACGACCGGGCACGTGAGGCGCGCCCGCGCCGCGCGGCCGAGGGCCGCCAGGGCGTCGAGCGTGTTCTCAACCGCCACGACGGCCGCCGACGACCGGGCGGACGCCGGTCCGCCAGGGCGGCCCTGGCCGACCGGCAGACGGTCCTCGGCATCCACGACCAGGCACGCCGCGCCCCGCTCGACGGCGTCGGCGAGGAAATCGTGACCGTCGAACCGCTCGCCTCGCAGGGCCAGAAACGTCTGTCCCGCCTCAAGCGAGCGTGTGTCGGTGCAGACGGTTCCCGCGTCCGCCTCCGGCGACCCGGCGACCAACCGGCCGCCCGTCGCGCCAAGGATATCGTCAACTCGAAACTTCATCTTGTCCCGTCTCTCGCGCGCCCGGCGAAGGGGGCGGCAGGTCCCGGTCGGCCTCAAGCGTTCGGAGAATCTCGGCGGCGACCGCCCGGTCGTCGAACGGCCGGGTCACGTCGCCGATAATCTGGTACGTCTCATGTCCCTTGCCGGCGATGATGACGACGTCGCCCGGCGCCGCCTCGGCCAGAGCCAGGCCGATGGCGGCACGCCGATCGAGTTCGACCGTGACCACCTCCATCGACCCGAACCCTGCCAGGATCTCGTCGGCAATCGCCTCGGGCCGCTCGGTCCGCGGGTTGTCACTGGTGACGAAGATGCGGTCGGCGAGTTTCTCGGCCACGCGGGCCATGGCCGGCCGCTTCTGACGGTCCCGGTCGCCGCCGCACCCGAACACGACCACCAGCCGCCCCTGCCCCTCGACCAGGCCGCGCACCGTCGAGAGGGCGTGCATCAGGGCATCGGTCTTGTGGGCGTAGTCGACCAGCACGCCGAAGGGCATCGCGGTCGGCACCCGTTCGAGGCGTCCGCGGACCGTCTCGACCGCCCGAATGCCCTCGACGATGGTCTCGTGCGGCACGTCGAGGGCCTCGGCGATGGCGGCAGCGGTCAGGCAGTTGTAGACGTTGTGGCGGCCGAGCAGCGGGGTGCGTATCTCGGTCCGGCCTCGCGGCGTGGCCAGGGTAAACCGGCTGCCGCCCACGTCGGCCCGGATGGCCTCGGCCCGGACGTCGGCCGGCTCATCGATGCCGTACCAGAGCACGCCGGCGCGTGTGGCCTCGTTGAAGGATCGGCTGGCTTCCTCGTCGGCGTTGAGGACCGCGCGGGCGTCGGGCGCCAGGGCGGCGAAGAGCATGCCCTTTGCCTCTCGATAGGAATACATATTCTGGTGATAATCCAGGTGCTCCGGCGAGAGGTTCGTGAAGGCGCCCACGTCGAACGCGATGCCCGCCGCACGCTTCTGGTGCAACGCGTGGCTCGAAACCTCCATGACGGCCGCCTTCAGACCCCCCTCGACCATCTCCGAGAAATAGCCGGCCAGGTCGTCGGCGTCGGGCGTGGTCAACCGGCTCGGAATCTCACGCCCGCCGATGACGTAGCCGATCGTGCCCAGCACGCCGGTCGGCCAACCCGCGCACTCGAAAATGCGCCGCACCAGGTACGTGGTCGTCGTCTTGCCGTTCGTCCCGGTGACACCGCACACGATGAGCCGCTGCGTGGGGTCGCCGGCCAGGGCGTGGGCGCACAGGCCCAGGGCCTCGCGGGCGTCGTCCACCCTGAGCAGCGGCGGGCCGCCGGGAAGGTCCACCTCCCGCTCGACGACGGCGGCAGCGGCGCCGGCGTCGAGCGCCGACTGAACGAACTGGTGCCCGTCCGTCGTCGTGCCGCTCAGCGCCACAAACAGGTCGCCGCGGCGGACGCGGCGTGAATCGTGGACCGCGCGCAGCACCTCCACGTCGCCCGCCCCGATGACGCGCGAGCCCCGAATCCGTTCGGCCAACTCGCTGAGTCTCATGGCCTGTCCTCTGGCGATACACGGCCGCCGGGGCACGTGTCAACGCCTCACGGCATGCCCCGCCAGGTACGTTTTGCGGCGTTCGGGCGTCGGTTCGCTCGGCGGAATACCCAGGTAGGCAAGGGTTTGCTCGAGGATCTGCTTGACCGCCGGGGCCGCCACCGTCCCCCCATAGTATCCGAGCGACTTGTCCGGCTCGTTCACCATGACCAGGGCCACAACCTTCGGGTCCTCGGCCGGCACACCCGCCAGGAACACTCCCACGTAGCGCGTGTGGCTGATGCGCTTCGTCTCGGGGTCGATCTTCTGCGCGGTGCCCGTTTTGCCGAACACCCGGTAGCCCGGGATTCTACACCGTTTGCCGGTGCCGTTTTCGATGACGCCGACGAGGGCGCGGTCGACCATCTCGCGCGCCGTCTTCTCGGTCATGGCCCGTCCGAGGAACTCGGGTTCCGAGAGGTCGACGGCCGGGCGGCCGCGGTGGTCGAGGACGCCGCGCAGGATCTTCGGCCGCACGACCCGTCCGCCGTTCGCAAAGGCCGCAAACGCCGTGATCAACTGGAGCGGCGTCGCCAGGTACTCCTGGCCGAAGGGGACGCGGGTCGTGCTGAGCCGGGTCCATCGCCGCGTCGGGAACACCAGGCCCGGCGCCTCTCCGGGCAGCCAGATGCCGGTCGCGCGTCCGAATCCGAAGGCCACGAGTGCATCGTGCATCCGCTCGTTTCCGAGGCGTGTGCCGAGTTTTCCCATCATGATGTTGCTCGATTTCTGGATACCCTGCTCGAAGGTCAGGTTGCCGTAGGCGTGGCCGGCGTCGTGGAGGTTGGCGGCGGCCCAGTACCCGTTCTCGCAGTAGATGACCTCTCCGAAGCGGACGACGCCGGCGTCTCTGGCGGCCGCCGCGATGAACGGCTTGCCGCTGGACCCCGGCGGGAACATGTCGGTGACCGCCCGGTTCCGCCACGCGTCTTCGGGAAAGGCGTTGTAACAGGCCGGGTCGTACGTGGGCACGTTGGCCATGGCCAGGATGGCGCCCGTCGCGGGGTCCATGACGATGGCGGTGGCGCTGGTGGCGCGGTAGGTCCGGGCGGCCTCGGCGATGGCGCGTTCGGCCGCCGCCTGGATGACGGCGTCGAGGGTCAGGACGAGGTGCTGGCCGTCTTCGGCCGCCACGAAGTGGTCCGGCTTCATCCAGATGGGCCGCCGCCGCACGTCGGCCAGAACGTAAGCCTCGCCCGGCCGCCCGCGAAGACGGGCGTCGAAGACGCGTTCGAGCCCCTCGAGGCCCTGCTCGTCAACGCCGACGAACCCGAGAACGTGGGCGGCCAGGCACTCGTTCGGATAGTGTCGGACGCCCTCGGTCACAAGCGCCACACCGCGGAGTCCGAGGCGGTCGACGGCGTCGGCCGTCTCGGCCGACACGCGCCGCTTCAGCCAGACGAAGCGTTTGCCGCGGGCCTCGGCGAGTTCGCGGTACACCTGGTCGCGATCCAGGCCGAGAACCGGGGCCACGCGTTCGGCGGCCTGCGCGACATCGTCAATGACTTTCGGGTCCGCGAAGACGCTCCGGATGGCGTGGCTGCCGGCCAGGACGCGGAGCCGGGCGTCGACGATGTTGCCTCGCATCGGCCGGATCGGAATGCGCATATGGTGCTGCCGCGACGCCCGGGCCGACAGCGACGTTGACGAGGTGATGTAGATGTAAACCAAGAAGGCGGCCAAGGCCGCCAGCGACACCGAAAGGCCCGCCGTCAGGATGGTGGCAACACGGCGTTGGCGGGCTTCGGGCGTCACGGGCCATCCCTTCCTTCCTTCGCGTTGGCGTGCGGGTCTACGGCGGCCCCGGCAGAGCGCCGTTGGTGAGTCTCGTGCGCGGCCGTGGCGGCAGGCTGCCGGGCGGCGTGCCGCCTTCGGGGCCGACCGGGTCGGCGGCGGGGTCGGCTTCGAGGTCGGCCACGTGCGCGTGCAGCCGGTCCTGGCTCTTGAGGCGGGCGATCACGAGTTCAAGCCGACAGCACTCCGTCTCCAACTGCCGCTTGTCGCGAAACAAGATGTGGAGCCGGTGGCCCGCCTGGTGGGTTTCGGTCCGCAGGGCAACCAGCCCGATGGCCAGTGCCACCAGAAGCGCCGCCAGCACCGCCAGCCTGATGCACAGCCTCATCGCTGAACGACCCTCGACTCGGGCGACAGGTCCGCTTCCACACCGTCCAGCAGCAGGATGCGCTGGCCGATCCCCAGTTTCGTCTCATCCGGCACCAGGTGCTTGTTCTTGAGGACCAGCAGCCGCGCCATGCGACCGTCGCCGTACAGGTTCGTGGCAATTCGGTAGAACGTGTCGCCCTTTCGAATCGTGTACGTCGCCGGCGGGGCCACCTGCCGCTCGGTCAGGTCCGACTGGTTGCCGAGCATTCGAGCCAGGTCGTCGGCCGTCACGGTGGTGACGCGCTCGCTCTCGGGCGCCTCCGCCGGCGCCTCGCCGGGCGCGTGGGCGACGGCCGTGTCGGGCGCGACCGGGGGCCGCTGGACCGGCAACCCGGGGATCACCAGTTCCTGGCCCTCGGTCAGACGGTCGGGGTCGGGAAGCGAGTCCTTGTTGGCCTCCCAGATCCGCCGCCAGAGGCGTTCGCCGTCCTGGCCGTAGTGGCGGCGGGCGATGCGGGTCAGGTTCTCGCCGCGGCGCACCTTGTGGACCGGCCGCGGCCCGGGCTCGACCGGCGCCTCCGGCGCCGGGGGTTCGCCGACCTCGTCGCGGGCGTCCTCCTCGGGCCGGCCGTCCATCGGCGTGGTCACCGTTTCCGGGAGGAACACGACGAGCCCGAAGTCGCCGGTGTCGCCGGGTTCGGCGGGTGCGTCCGGGCCGCCTTCGTCAAACGGTAGCGCCTCCGGCGCGGGCAGCCGTTCGTCGCCCGTCCCGGGGGCGTCGGAAACCGGCGTGCTGACGGCGCCGGGCATTTCGAGCCTTCCATCGCCGCCGAACGGGTCCCTGGTGCGGTGAATCCCCTCGGCCACGGCGCGGTGTCCCTCGCTCCCGCCGACGGGCAAGGGGGCGTGTTCCTGGGCGGCGGATCCTGCCCGTCCGCCAAGGATCAGTCCAAAGAGTCCAATGAAAACAACGCCGACCAGCAATCCAACCTTGGTTTCTCTCCCCACGATGGTATCCTCAACTGTATGCGGCGAGCCCCACGGATTCCCCACGTTCGCCGCCCCCGGTTGCCCCTGCAACGTTTCGGGACGGCGTCGTGTCTGTTCTATGTCTGACCGGCGGCGAGGCGAACGGCAACGCGGAGTCGTGCGCTTCTGGCCCGCGGATTGGCCTTCACTTCCCTGGCATCGGGCGTGATGGGCCTCCTGACGGGCAGGTCCACCAGGCCGCTGCCGGCCGCCTCGCGAAAACGGGTTTTCACGATGCGGTCTTCCCCGCTGTGGAACGCGATAACCGCCACGCGGCCGCCGGGTTTTAGGCACTCGAATATCTTGTTAAGGAACATGTTCAGGCTATGGTATTCATCGTTGACGGCGATGCGGATCGACTGGAACACACGTGTGGCGGGGTGGATTTTCTGCTTTCGGCGCCACGCCTTGGGCACCGCCGCCGCCACCGTCTCGGCCAGTTCGTCGGTCCGGCGGATCGGGCCGCGCCGGCGTGCCTCGACGATGGCCCGCGCGATCCGCTTTGAGAACGGCTGGTCGCCGTAATCGCGGAAGATCGAGGCCAACCGGTCGGCCGGCCAGCGGTTGACGATCTCGGCCGCCGTGAGGTGCGCGCTCGGGTCGTACCGCATGTCGAGGGGACCGGGCAGGTCGAAACTGAATCCGCGGGCCGCGTCGGCCAATTGTTCGCTTGAAAGGCCCAAGTCGAGTATGGCACCGTCGAGTTGCTCCTGCCGGATCTCGGACAACACCTGGTCGAAATCGCAGAAGTTGGCGTAGAAAAACCTTACATCCGCCGAGCGTCCGAATCGGGCCATCAGACGCTCGAGAGCCGCACGATCCCGGTCGAGCAGCACGAGTTGCCCGCCCGGCCGGATGCGTTCGAGCAACGCCGCCGCATGCCCCCCGCCACCGGCCGTTCCGTCAAGAATAACCTGGCCGGGCCGGGGCGCCATGTGCTCGACAACCTCGTCGAGCATGACCGGCACATGCCCGGCTAGCGTCCCCACGCAGACCCCACTTTACGGTCAATGCACCAGAGTGCTCAAGGTGGCCCCCGCTTCCAGCCGCGCCAGCAGCGCGCCGACGTCGCCACTCATCTCGACGTCGCGGTACGCGCCTCCGCGTGCCTGGAGGCGCCGCAGGCGTGTTTCGAGCCGGCGGACTTCGCGTTGCAGCCGGCCCTGGGCCAGGTACGCCTCCGCGTTGGGAGCGTCCATCGCCTGTCGCAACAAGTCCCAGCCTCGTGCGTCCACATGTCGCTCCACGTGTCACCTCCCGCGCCTCATGCTGCAAGGGAGCCTTGTCCGGACGCCGCCGGCATCGCTGTGCCGGCACAGGGTCGAACCGACGCCCTCGCTCTCGCAGCCGCTCACGTTTTTCACTTATAACATATAACAGGGCCGCCCGGGCGGACCAGGCCCGCCCAGGCGACCCCCAAGGGGGTCAGGTGGATGCATCCGGGTCCGGAGGCGGCGTCTTGGTCTGGTGGGCCAGTGCCCGCTTGGCCAGTTCCTCGCGTCCGGCCGTCTGCTCCTCGACGAAGGCGTCCCACTTGTTGCGCGGCCAGACCTCGATGTGATCGTCAACGCCGACGACGACGACCTCCTTCGAGAATCCGCACTCGGCCACCAGGTGTTCGGGGATGAGGACGCGGCCCATGCGGTCCATCTCCAGGTCTTCCGAGAGTCCGTAGATGACCCGCTGATAGTTCCGCACGTCGGGGTTGACCTGGGAACTCGCCTCGAACCGGGGAGCGACGGTCTCGTAGGTTCTCGGCGTATAAAGATACAACACCTTGTCGAATTTGCTTGTTGCGACGAAGCCGTAGCCCTCTTCCCTGGGGTTGATGGCGTCGCGGAGCCTCGCAGGGATGGTCAGCCGAGACTTGGCGTCGATCGCGTGATAAAAGCGTCCGGTCAGGTTCGGCACGCGTCGTTCCCCACTTTCGCCCTACCCGGTCGTAAGCCCGTCTACAGCCCACCGTCCCGCGACGGAAGCGCGGGTGGGACATGCAACCTCGTCAGCAACGTTTTTTATCGGCTTCATCCCCCACCTTATGACACTGAAAAAAAAGGCCGTCAAGTGATTTCTGCTGCTTCTTGGCTTTCCCTGCGGTTGGCAGATGGTATGCGACAACGCTCCCATACAACAGAAGGGGGCCGATGCGCAGCGAACCACTATGGCTTGAACACCGATTCAGTCATCCAACGGGCGAAAAAAAAGTTTCACCCCGCCTCTTTCCCCTGACGACTTGCCCCGGCGCGCGCGGCGCGCCGTGCCACGCAGCGCGGTTTCGGAGGCTGTCACGACCCGCCGGCAGGCTGGCGAGACTTCGACATCACAACGACCGTATGGGCAAGACGGTCGCCAAGACGCTGGCGTTTGGGGCCAAGCAGGATCAGAAGCAGGCCAAGCAAATAGAACTCGTCCACCACGCGCAGGGCGTTCCTTATGACTGAAGCCCTCCACGAGATGGGCGAAGCCGACTCGGTTCGGACCTCCAAGCCTACCAGTCGCTTGCCCAGCGTCCGACCGAACGCTCCCTCAGCCACGCAGCAGTAGAGGCTGACGAGCGCCTGCGTGATGAGCGCAACAGGAGCCACATCCCGAGTGATCTGCGGATCAAACCAGTCGACCTGCCCACGGCGGACCTGCTCTTGCAGATCCGACGGGAGAAGCAGATGCACCAACACCATCGTGACCGGCAGGAACAGCGCGTGATCGATTCCGGTGGCGATGGCACGCCTCAGCAGAGGCGCCTGCACGAAATCCTGCCCCTCGAGGGCCGTCGCCACGGCCGGCGCCGCCGCCCCCGCCCCGCGCCAACTCGCCAGCATCAGCACAGCCGCCAGCACCGTGAAGGCAAGGAGCAGCACCGACACCGGCTCGGCCCGGCCCGGGTCGGCCTTCCGGGTCTCGGGTGCCACCGGCGCGAACTCGCCGACCCGCGCGCCGGCCACGTCCAACGGCGCCAGCACGGGCTTCCCGTCGGCCAGGGCGACCAGGAAGAAACGGCTTCCCGACCGGGCGAGCGTGACGGGGCCGTCGGGCATCGTCCCGGTCACCGGTCCGACTTCGTGCCAGTCCTCGTCGGCGGCGGCGTAGGTGGCCAACCACCACTGGCCGGGCGAGGTGTCGCCTGCCCCTTTCCGGAAGAGGCCGGCCATCGTCTCGTCATCGGCCGCCACGTCCATCGCCGATGCCACGCGCAATCGCGACGTAACCGGTCCACGCCAGCCGTCCTTGCCCAGGGTGAGGAACCGAAGGCGCACGTCGGGGGCCGGCCCGGTCAGGGTGGGCGTCTGTTCGCGCCAGAGCAGGAAGAGCCGCCCGCCGAAGCGAACGGCCCGCGCATCCATCATCTTCTCGTGTTCGACGCCGGCCTCCACCTGTGCCGCCGTCCACGCGCCGTCCTGGTACCTGGCGTGAAACGGGTCGCCGGCGCTGTTGTAGCCGAAGGCGTCGGCGCCGAGCCCGTCTTCGCACGCCGCAACGGGCGTCCATGCCGGGATGGGCGACGGCTCCATCACCGGCCGCTCGAGGCCGAAGCGTCCCCAGCGTCCGCTCGGGAAGAAGACGAGCAGGTTCTCTCTCCAGGCGGCGAGTGCGGCAGGCGCCCCGCGCGCGAAGCGTTCCGCGTGCCACAGCCCCTGGGCGTCGCGCTGCCAGTACCGGAAGCCCGAGAGGTCGCCGTCGCGTGCGGCAACCGCGACGTAGAGGTTGTTGAGGTTGCCTGCGGCCAGGAGGGGCGGTGAGTCGGCGGTCGGTTCGGGGACCGGCTTCTCGCATGGGCCGATTTGGAGGGCCAGCAACCCGATGACGAGGGCGGTGTGTCGCATGGGTGCATCACCTTGAAGACAACCCGCCGTCTCGCTTCGGCGGGTTCGACGGACACCTCGGGACGCCTTGGCGCCGGCTACCACTGCTTGATGAGCATGAGTCCGCCCGCCCCCGGTCCGCCGTACGGCAGGACCTGGAAGCCGGCGATCTCGGGCAGTTCGCCCTTGGCCACACTGTGCCCGACCACCCATCCGAGGGCGGCCCCGAACACGATGTCCGACAGGTCGTGTTCCCGGTCATCCAGGCGTGTGGCGGCCGAGTACCCGGCCAGCAGATACAGCGGCAGGCCGGCCTTCCAGCCGTAGTACTGGTGCATCACGGCCGCGAAGCAGACCGAGGACGACGTATGGCCGGACGGCCACCCGTACCGCTCCCCGTTCGGCGACTCGTCGCCCATCGAGACCTTGAGCAGGCCGGTGGCGATCCCGTTGACGGCCAACGCCTCGATCATGACCTTGCTCATCGCGTGGTGACTGGAGTCGCGCTCGTGCACGGCGCCGAGGTACCAGGCCCCGGCGATGCCGAAGTGCAAGGCGGGGTTGCCGATGATCGACCCGAAGTCGCCGGTCTCGGCCAGGCTGGAGTCGTCGTGGCGGAATTCGTCGCGGACGTCGCCGTCGAGGTTGTGCCGCACGATGCGGTCGGACCCGAAGGCCACGCCCAGGATAATCAGGTTGCCGGGTTTGGCAAAGGTGTGCTTCGTTCCGCTCCAGATCTGGGCCGGCGCCTCTCGGAGGTCGATCTTGAGGACGTCGCCGAACGAGCGTCCCTGGGGGGGAGCCTGCGGGTCGGCCGGCTGCCCGGCCGGCTGCCCGGCCGGCGTTCGCGTGTCGGCCGCCGCCTCGTCGGCTGCCGCGGCAGCGGGCGCCTCGCGCGGCGCGAAGTACACGATTGACCTGGGCCGGTCGGCCGAGGGCGCCGGCGCGGCGGCCTCGACGGCGGCCAGGCGCTCGCACGTGGCCTGCGCCTCGCGGCGCAGCGCCGCCTCCCCGCCACACCCCGCCACGGCGGGCACGATCGCCAGAACCACGAGCCAGCCAAAACGCTTCGGCATCAACCGCCTCCGTTCAGGGCGCATGCCCATCGTCATCGCGCAGGGACTACCGGGCCGTGAGTCGGTCGAGCACCTCGCCTCGGTACTCTTCATCGGCCACACGGCCGCCGGCGTCCCGGTATTTTCGTTCAACAATCTTCCGGAGGCGTCCGGCCCGGCCGGCCGGGTCGACGGAAGCGCCGGGTGCGGCGTTCCGCGCCAGGGTCTCCAGGAAAGCGACCATGCCGGACGGATTGTAGCCTGCGGCCACCAGGTAGTCCAGCCCCAGGCGGTCGGCGGCCGCCTCGGTCTCCAGGGCGTACGCGTGGTCGTGGATCGCCTTGGCGAGCCGGCCGAGCGTCTCGTCGCGCCGGCGGGCGGCACGGCCGGACACGGAGGCGTCGGCGGCGTCGAGCAGCAGTCGGCTACCGTGCTTGAGGCCGAGGGCGGGGGCGAGGTCCCTCACGCAGGTGTGAGCCCACTCGCGGGCCAACGCCGCCGCCAACTGGCTCTCGGTCGCCAGAATCGCCAGAAGGCCGCGCGTCACGTAGACCGAGCCGCCGGGCAGAGCGAACGTCCGCACGTCGGGGCTGTCGAGGACGGCAAACTGGTACGGCAGTTCGCGTCTGGGTGCGGCCCGGGCCACGCGTTCGCCGACCGTGCGAACGTAGGCCTGGACGGGTGACATCTCAAGCCGGCCGCCGGCGAGTTTCTCGAAGTACGGCGCCGTCGCCCGGCCGACCTGAATCTCCTGCTCGACGGTCAGCAGCGGCCGGTCGGCCCGGTCGGCGGCCGAACCGCCGTCGCACCCCGCGACCAAGGCCGCCAGGGCCACCGTCGCGACCGCGATATGGTCAACTCTTGCGCGTCTCATGCCCTGCCCTTCCGGCGGCAGTCGCCGCGTCGGCCCTGGCAGTGCCCTACGACGCCGCGTTCACGTACGCCATTCGCAGTTCATAGAGGAGGTGATCGAGGAGTTCCTTCTCCTCGTCGGTCAGGTTGCCCTTGGTCTTCTCCTCGAGGACACGCAACAGGTCGATGTTGTGCTTCGCGAGGTCGAGGTGCCGCATCGACCGGCCGGTCTGGGGGTCGCGCTGGTCGGACATAAAGATGGCGGCCTGGGTCGCAAGCATCTGGACGAGGGCCGGGAAGGAGGCCGGCGGCAGGGTTTGCTCGGCTCCGGTCTCGGGTGTGGGTCCGTCGGTGGAGGCGTCGGCGGGGGCGGCCGTCTCGGCTTCGCGCGCGAGGCGCTGCTTCTCGGCCTGGGCCTCCTTCTTCCAGTCGGAGTCGACGTGGATGGCGGGTTCCTGGTCCGGGGGCCGGTCGGCGCCCGACGGTTCGGCAGGGGTGGTGTCTTCGGCAGCCATGGGGGGTTACCTCCTGTTTTGCGTTGCCTCGACGGGTCCGACGGCGCTCAGGCCGAGTGCGGCGGCGACCAGGCCCGTGTAGAACGGCGACGGCCGGAGCGGCCGGCTCGTGAATTCCGGGTGCGACTGCGTCGCGGCGAAGTACGGATGGTCCGGGAGTTCCAGGATCTGCATAATCGGCTGGCCGGGCGCCTTGCCCGAGAAGACCAGGCCGGCACCGGCGAGACGGTCGATGTAGTCGGGGTTGACCTCGTACCGATGGCGGAACCGAAGGCGGACGGTGGGTGCGCCGCCGAACATCCTGGCGGCCAGCGTGCCGGGGATGACCTCGACGTCTCTTCCGCCCAGCCGCATCGTCCCGCCAAGCCCTTCCACCTCGTACTGTTCCGGCAGCAGGTCGATGACGGGATGGGGCGTGTCGGCGGTGATCTCGGAGGAGTCGGCCCCGGCGAGGCCGCAGACGTTCCGCGCGAATTCCACCACCGCCATCTGGAAGCCGAAGCACAGCCCCAGATATGGCACAACGTTCTCGCGTGCGTAGCGGACGCAGGCGATCTTGCCCTCGGCCCCGCGGACGCCGAACCCGCCCGGCACGATGATGCCGTCGGCCCCTTCCAGGGCGGCGGCGGCGCCGTCGCCGCTCAGGTCGGTCGTGTCGACCCACCGGACGTGGCACCGGGTTTCGAGGTCGGCGCCGGCGTGTTCAATCGCCTTCAGCAGGCTGGCGTAACTGTCGCGGACGGCGGTGTACTTGCCGGTGACGGCGATGGTGACCTCGTGCCTGGGCTCGCGGATGCGCCGGCAGAAACCCTTCCATGCCTTGGTCGCCTTCTGCTCGGCGCGCGGGTTCACGCGGTCGTTCAGATTCAGGATATGGACGACCTGCCGGTCTACCTGGTCGCGCTGCAGGCGTTCGGGCAACAGGTAGATGGACGCTTCGTCGTGCATCGAGACCACGCGCGACATGGGCACGCTGGTGTAAATCGAAAGTTTCTCGCGGACCTTGTCGGTGACGGGGTTGGCGGCGCGGCAGGCGATGATATGAGGCTGGATACCCATCCCGAGCAGCCGCTTGATGCCGAGTTGGGCGGCCTTGGATTTCTGTTCACCGAGGATGCTGGGTTCAAGGATGAACGTCAGGGCGACGAAGCAGACGTTTTCGGGCCCTTCCTCGTAGGCGAGTTCCCGCATCGCCTCGATATAGCAGGCATTCTCGAAGTCGCCCACGGTGCCGCCGATCTCAACGAAGACGGCGTCGGCCCGGCTCGTCATGGCCAGGCGGCGGAGTTTGCGTTTCACCTCGCCGGTGACGTGCGGCAGCATCTGGACGTCGCGTCCGAGGTACTCGCC
>Ga0114922_10003934_pt1 | contig 13805 bp, 11 predicted proteins | sample AartaG_FD_100975 | JGI IMG/M metagenome (GOLD analysis project Ga0114922, IMG submission 100975) | Deep subsurface microbial communities from Aarhus Bay to uncover new lineages of life (NeLLi) - Aarhus_00045 metaG | ecosystem: Environmental > Aquatic > Marine > Oceanic > Sediment | place...
ATAGCCAGGGCAATGAAAATCTCATCCGAACAAATAAATGTAATTCGTCGCGCTGCAATGATTCATGACATCGGAAAGATTGGGATACCCGATGCAATTTTAACCAAACCAGCTAAACTAACACCCCGCGAACGCCGCATTATCGAACAGCATCCACTTATAGCCGTGCGTATTCTGGAAAAAATGACCTTCCTGGAACAGGAGATAGCTATCGTTCGACATCATCACGAAAAATGGAACGGGCAGGGTTATCCGGACGGCTTGTATAATTCTAAAATACCACTCGGTGCACTCATTATGGCCGCAGCCGATACGTTAGATGCTCTTACTTCAAGCCGACCTTATCATAAAGTTCGTTCTCTTGACGAAGCAATCGAAATTCTGGTCGATTCATCAGGATATGATTATGCTCCTAAAGTTGTTAAAGGTATGGTTTCATGGGTCGATGATGTTCGCAATCAAATGGGGCAAGCCCAACTCACAGCGGAGGATTTATTGGAATCACAAAGGCAGCTCGACAACAGCCCCATGGCCCCGCTTATTGCCTTCGAAGCTACTCATTAGGCACTCAGTAAAAGTGTTTTAATGACTGTGTTTGAAATGCTGCAAAGCTCTATTCATGCCGCAGTGATTCAATTGGATCCATATTGGCGGCACGATAGGCCGGATATAAGCCAAATATTATCCCAACACCGGCACTGATTCCAAAAGCCAAAACTAATGAACCTGTTGTGATTACTGTGCGCATCTGCCCAAAATGGGTTACTAAAAACGGTATTAAAGACCCTAAAAATATTCCAAAGATACCTCCCGACAGCGTCAAAATTAACGTTTCTGAGAGGAACTGAAAAATAATATCTCGCTTCTTGGCTCCAAGGGCCCGACGAATACCTATCTCACGCGTCCGCTCACTTACAGTGGCTAACATAATATTCATAATTCCGATACCGCCAACTAAAAGTGAAATCGCAGCTATTGAACCGAGAACAATGGTGAAAATGCGCTGAAATTCTTTCGCCTGTCTCATCAGCTCCAAGGGAACGGTTATTTCATAGTCACTTTTCTTGTGGAATCTACTCATAAGTGTCTCAACACTCTTGCGTGTCCCCATTACCAGATCAATCTCGCTGACTTTGACTATAATTTCCTGAAGTTCGACTTTTTCAAAAGTACGGCTGCCGGCGCTAATCTGTAGCGACATTTCACCAAAACGGTTCCTCGCCGTGTTGAGAGGAATATAGACACAGCCTAAGTTCGCACCGGCCTTCTTTGCTCCTGTGGCATCCTTATCTTCAAAACCATTTGCCGCTTTGTCACTGGCTTGCTCAGTAACGACGCCCACTACTCGATAGTAATCACTGGTTATTTTTACATCCTGGCCTAAGGGGTCGTCAAAGCCAAATAGATCTCTGACCAACTTTTCATCAACGACACAAATGCCCCTTTTATAGTGCATATCCGTGGTGCTGAGAAACCGCCCATATTTAACTCGAACATTCGATATCTCAGGAAACCAAGGCACTGTACCGACTACTTCGACAGCCACCCTGCGAGTGCGATACTGTGCCTGCTGGGAGAGACGGCGATTCGGTACTATAACCTGGACGTTTGGTATGCCATTGCGGAAACGTTCGGCATCGGCATAGGTCAGACCATATTCTTTCATAGTTTGCTGTTGACCACCGGATGATTGGTCATCAGGAGGATCTACTGTTTTTATAATAATATTGTGGCTGCCAAGCTGGGCAATCTTTTCCTGTGCGTCCTGACTGGCCCCTTCACCTATGGCAAGCATAGCAATAACTGAAGATACGCCGAAGATAATTCCTAATGCTGTCAGAGTCGAACGAAGCTTGTGCATCCACAGGCTTTTTGAGCCCAATTTTACTGTGCGTTTTAGACGAAATAAAAACATATCGTGTTTACCGTTTATTATATTCCTGATTTTTTATGCGACCGTCCAACAGGCGTATGACTCTTTCGGCGCCGGATGCTATACCTTCATCATGGGTAACGGCTATTAGGGTCTTACCTTGCTCATGCAAATCGTGAAGGATAGACAGAATTTCAGAACCGCTTTCCGAATCAAGATTGCCTGTCGGTTCATCGGCCAAAATAATCAGTGGATCATTTGCCAGCGACCGGGCAATTGCCACTCGCTGCTGTTGACCACCGCTTAGTTCCGAAGGCCGATGTCCGAATCTGTCGCCAAGACCTACCATTATTGCCAATTCCTTGGCGCGTTCGGCACTTTCATCCTCTGTAAATCCCTGGTAGTACATCGGAACCTCTATATTCTCAATAACATTGAGCTGGTTGATTAGATTAAATGACTGAAACACAAAACCAATACGTGCACCACGTATTAAAGATAGTTGGTCATCTTCGAGTTCGGCAACATTCTGATCCCCAAGGAAGTAGTCTCCGCTCGTAGGACGATCCAGACAACCGATCATATTGAGCAAAGTGGATTTACCTGAACCGCTCGGCCCCATAATGGCCACATATTCCCCATTCTTTATGGTCAGGTCTATTTCGCGTAAGACCCGCAGCTCTACTGTTCCAAGCTGGTAATTCTTACACAAACGCTCCATCATTAATATTGGAGTATCATTATCATTGCTGAAATCAGCGATTTTGTCCACTTCCTGCATTGCCTTGCCCCTGTCTCATACCACCTCCGCCTTGTCCTTGCCTCATACCCCCTCTGCCTTGTCTCATTTTATTACCCAAACTCTGCATGGTCTTCATAAGTTCCGCTTTGAACTTTTCCGGGTTACTCTTCCGCAATTCTTCAAGCTCTTTAGCTTTTGCCGGATCGAACTGTTTTATACCACTCATTATCTTATTAGTCATTTCGTCCGTTAGCTGAAACTGCCTGCCACCCTGCTGCCGCGAGGGTCCTTCACCCTGTGGAGACCTTCCATCCTGTGGTGGTATTCCACCCTGCGGCGGTCCTTCACCCTGTGGCTGCCTGCCACCCGGCTGTCTTTCTCCGCCATCCGATGGTCTGCTCCGGCGCGTTCTTTGCCCTTCACCGGGCCGCCCGGCTCTCGCCCCTCTACTCTGGCTTTGAGCTTCCGTATCATTCGCATCAGCCACGCCCGAACTTGTCTTACTTTGTGGTATTGGTTGTTGCTGTTGGAATGAGTCTGGCCTGCCCATTTCACTGAAAAGCGGAGGATTCAGCATCACTTCCTCGCCGACCTCCAAACCTTCAATAACTTGAACAAATGTATCATTAAAAAGCCCTGTTTGCACTACACGTTCCTGAGGACTCTTTGAGTCAACAACGTAGCAGACTTTCCTGCCACCGCGATTTGACACTACCTGAATAGGAACGACTATAACATCCTCTAAGTTCTCGACGAGAATCTGTACCTTGCACGACATTCGACTTTTGAGAAAATCATGGGTGCCGTTTATCCTGACCAGGGCTTTGTAAACCTTAAGGTCGGGATTCATGAAGCCGCGTTGCTGGTCCGGCAGTGACCCCACCTCAGTTACCTCACCCTCTAACACTTTGTCCGGGAAAGCATCCATAACTATCGTCGCTGGCTGACCTACTCTTACCTTATCAACTTCGGTCTCGTGGACGCCGATTTCAGCAACCATTGACGCAGTATCAGGCATTGATAAAATCGTTTGTCCCTCGGAAACTGTTTCGCCTTCAGCAACAACCCCGCTGCTGCCTCCACCTCTATATCGCATCGACCTGTACATATCATCGCTGCCGCCGGTACCATATACCACCAACCCCGGAGCTTGTGCCGTAATTGTACAATATTCGATATTTTGTTTTATTTCTTTGACCCTCTTTTCTTGCCAGTAAAGCTGTTCCTGGGCTGTACTTACTCTCACCTGGGCTTGTGCCAGCCTTGAGCTGCACTGGGCATCAACCCGCTGTAATTGGCGGCCGGCCTCAATGTAGTCACTGACATACTGCTCGGCACTTTTCGGAAAATCGTATTCCTTAAATAAATCCAGAGACACCCCGGCACTTTCTCTCGAAAACGTACGATTCTGTAGAGTTAACTGGTCTTTTTGGAGTTCAAGGTCGGAAACATAATTTGCATCGTGAAGTTTTTCTGTCCCGGCCAAAGTGTCCTGTGCGTTTTTTAAGTTACCCTCCGCCATTGTAATGTCATCTTCCAATCTTTTCAATTCCTCCCCGGCAGCCGAACCATCTAACATATTCGGGTCGGTCTTTACTAACTCAAGAAATGGGGCTATATGTTCCGTCAGGTTCGACACTGCGTTTACATCTTTAACAAGCTTCCCTGCGAGTTCCGCTCCCAAATATTTCTGAAGGTCCAGCAGGGCAAACCGTACTTTCAATTTGGCGTCTGCGATATCGCTTTCATTTTGTATTATCTGAATGTCACGAGTCTTTGTTGCCGATAGTACGTTCTCCTGGTCACTGGCAAGCTCCATATTCTCTTGTATCATTCGCTCATCAAAGCCCGAAGCATCCAATTGTACAAGTACCATGTTGCTATCTACATCTTCTTGTGTCACATAAGTCCCCGCAGGAACGACAGTAAGTATTGTCAGATCTCCCGTTTCTCTTCCTCTTTCGACCTTACATTTGTATTCTATCGATTTATGGGCCTTGATACTGCCTCCTTCGGTTACGATGACTGTCAAATTATCACGGCGCACCGGGAAAGTTCCACCATCAGAAGCGTCTAAACCGGAGTTTCCCTTTATCTTTGCCGCCAGCAGCCATGAGACCGGCACCGCCACTACAATAAACAGCAGAATCAACCACAACCATTTTGGGCGTCTCTTTACTTGCCGACTTTGTTTGTTTTCGTAATTTTTCATTGTGCTCTTTGCTCCCACATACCATCCGGTTTTACCTGTAAAATACCAATATCCCTAAAGAAGCTCATTTTTGCAATCGTATGAGCTACTAAAGCGCTCGTAAGTTCATTTTCAGCTTGGACTAAGTCATCCATTGTTTCAAGTAACAGTCGTATTATACCTCGTCCGTATTCCAATAGCAGTTCCTGCTCTTCGACGCGCCTTTGGGCCAATTCCAGGCCGATTTTTTGAATCCGGTAAGTTTCTGCCTTTTCAGTCAGATCACGATAAGCTTCGCGTATATCCAGCTTGACATTCTCAGCGTCCTCATCATATGAGCGATTTCGCTGTTCCACGGTTATCAATGCTTCTCGATAAGCATTGCGTTCGGCTTTCCGGTCTAATGGTAAATCGCTTTCGAAACCAAGACTATAGGCCCCTTGCTGAAACTGCAATCTGTCAAAAGCAGTTTTATTTGCAGAACTTACCTCAGCACTACCAAGGAGGTTTAATTGTACGCCAAGACCCTGTGCTGCTAATTCAAGTTTGCGTGCCGAATCTTCAAGGCTGTCTCTGGTATTAGCCAGATCCAGGCGTTGAGCCAATGCAATCTCCATTGCTTCCTCTACTGTATATTCAGGCTGACTTATTCCGATTTCTTCCAGCGCTGCCAGCTCATTCTGGTCCAACACAATATTGGCATCGGTTGGTAAAGACAATCTTATCTTAAATCTGTCAAGGGCCGCTTCATAACTTTGTCGTTTTGTAACGAGACTGTTTTCTGCTTTAAGCAGCTCCTGCATGGCCTCATCCGCCTCGGACGATGGTTTTTGACCAACTTCAACCTCCATTTTCAACTGGTCTGTCGATTCAATCCGTCTTTGATAGCTTTTCTCGGCGATGGTTACAGAGTTCTTTTGCTCTAAGACACGATAGTAATCACTTATAATGCTGACTACAAATGTCTTACGAAAGCGGTTGAACGTACGTATCTGATATAAAACATTACGCTCTGACTGGGTCAGGTTTTCTCTGGCGGCCTTACCGGCGCCGGCCCCCAGTAATGGCACTGCCACATCGCCGCTCAAAATCGAACCCAATGTCGTTCTTGGATCGCCTGTAAGAAAACGCGTCCAGTCAATCGCAATGCCAATATTGAATAACACACCATCAAGGAACAATGATTGCTGGTCAACACCACCCGAACCATCTATCCTCATATCATCCCCGTTGCTTTTGTCATCTACGTAAGTTCCGTCTATAGTCTGAAACCATTGTCTTGCATACCGGTGACGGGTAAGCGTCAAGCCGAGTGCCGAAAGGTAAAGAGATTCTTTTCGAGACTGGTACTCCCGATTAAATTTGGTCGCAATTTCAACTGCCTGTTGAAGATTTAAGACACCCGATTCCGGTATCATTTCTGCAATTTCAACGTTATTCGTTGATTCCGGCTCATTTGGTGATACTATCTCAATTTGTGATACCGGAACATTAGCATCGCTTATTACATAATTCGTCTTCTGGCCAAAATCATCCTGCCACTTAGCGTCGATAATGTTATAAACTTCCGCATCGGCATCGGCTTTATACTGCTCTGAACTACATCCACCGGCAAAACCAAGAATGACAATAACGCCAAGAATCCAACATAAAAATGTCACAGGCTGAAACTTGCAAAACATAAAATTTTTCTCCAATACAGTTCCTATTTTTTAATATTTATTAATATTTTGCCCATTATACCGTATTAAATGATAAAAAAAATAGAAAAAACATCACCACAATCCTCCCCGTTTTTTGATGTTTCGGCAGAAAGCTTCATATTATATATTCGTAAACCCTGCACTTTCATTGATTTATATATCTGCTTCAGCAATATAAGTCAATTCTAATTTAGATAGATAGTCTTTAACCGTTAGGAATAGACGCTTTTATCTGTAAAAATATTGCGAAAAAAAAATAAAACTTCTAAAAACTTAAAAAATGTATGGACATTATTAATGTGCGAGTATCGTAAGACATTCATCCTAAAAGTGCAGACGCTTCTGTCTGCAAAAATATTGCAAAAATCTAACAACCTTCACAAAAAAATAACAGCTAATTTTATTGCCAAACAGGATATTAAATCGTAAACTCAAATTTAAATTGAATTTGGCGGCGTAGCCAAGAGGCCTAAGGCGACGGTTTGCAAAACCGTTATTCGCCGGTTCGAATCCGGCCGCCGCCTGTTTCTTTCTACCCCCAATACGTTAATCTGCATAATGAGTTCTGAAGTAATTATAATTCTGTTTCCGCAGATTGTCCATCTTTTACCTGTTAAAACAGTAAATTTCAGAATAATCCGGCAACAATAGGTAAAAGAATTGATTTGTATTCGAAGGAGAACTCTCCCTAAGATTTAATAATCGTTAAAGGATGTGCCTTCGCTGTCGGTGCCGGTCCAGTTGATCTTAAACTCAGCGGTCTCTTTTTTATATAACCATCCGCTGGACGTACCATCAACCGCCATAGAAAATTCGGTCCCTTCAGGAACATAAGCGATGGTCGATAATTTATTGAAGTGATTTACAGGAAGTTTTCTCAAATAAGGTCCGTTCACATAAGCCCCGGCTGGAATCGTGGATGTGGAAACTGCTCCCGTTTCCGTCGTCGTGGCTGTAAACTGCAACGCAAGTAATGCCGTCGGAGCTCCGGAGCCATTTATGTATCCCGGCGGGACTCCTTTATGTTGCATCTTATATAGCTCTATCTGCGTACGGATTACCTTAAGATTGTCTTTAGCTCCTGCCTCCTTTGCTTTTAGAACATGACCCTGAAACGTGGGAACAATAAGCGAGGCAAGGATTCCCAGGATTGTTACAACTAATAATAATTCTATAAGTGTAAAAGCTTGTTTCCTCATTTACCCACTCTGCACAAACTAAATATTCTTGCTCATATCCACTATATCGACCATAAAACTGTAGCACTTTGTTAAGGTATTTTACATTCTTTACGTGATACTTATCGAAAGTTCCATTAATAACAAAAAAAGTGCAGTGAAAACCACTTTACGACCGATAATATTACTGAGTGATACGATAAGGGAGCTGAGAATTTTGCTTCATCCGGTTGATGGGTCGGTGCACCGAACAGATCGGGGCCCTGAAGTTGGGTCGAGAGAAAAATTGTTTGGGCAGATGGCCAAATTACAGCAGTCAGGGGGCTAATTTGGACATCTGGGGCCCCGAACGATTTTTCTCGGTCATTGGGATCGCATATTCACCTACCCATTACTCGGAAGAACCAGAATTTTCTTAGAAGCGGACATTATGAAAGTAAATATAAAAAATAGTATCCTGGAACTCCAGGATGGTGATATTACCCAAATACAAACCGACGCCATCGTCAATGCCGCCAATGAAAATTTGGTATTAGGCGGAGGTGTCGCAGGAGCAATAAGAACAAAAGGCGGCCCGGAAATACAGGCCGAATGCAATAAAATAGGAGGTACTTTCGTAGGCGGTGCTGTTATAACAACGGCCGGAAATCTCAAAGCAAAACACGTCATTCACGCTGTTGGGCCCCGGATGGGAGAAGGTAACGAAAATGAAAAGTTAAAAAATGCCACACTGAGCTCACTTAAATTAGCAGATGAAAATAATCTTAAAAGTATATCCTTCCCGGCAATCAGCGCTGGCATCTTTGGCTTTCCCATCCAAAGCTGTGCCAAAATAATGCTTCAAACTACTATCGAATACCTTAATGGAAAAACCCGCCTTCAAAAGGTCATCTTTTGTCTCTTCGGTAATGATAGTTACCAGGTCTTCGCAAAACAGCTTAAGCAGGAAATATCTTAAATGAAGGCAATGGTATTAAACAAACAAGCACCTATCGAAGAAAAACCTTTAGAGCTGGTTGATTTGCCGAAACCCACAGTGGACGATAACCAGATTCTTGTTAAGATTTCCGTTTGCGGTGCCTGCCATACCGACCTCGATGAAGTTGAAGGCCGCTTAAGGCCGGCAAAGTCGTCAATTGTTCCCGGCCATCAGGTCGTTGGAAAGGTAGCCGAAAAGGGAAAAGACGTAACAAAATTTAAAATTGGCGACCGTGTGGGAATTACGTGGCTTTATTCCTGCTGCGGCAAATGCGATTTTTGCCAGGCAGGCAATGAGAACCTCTGCAACCAGGCAAAATGGACCGGCAAAGACGCAAATGGCGGTTACTCAGAATTTACCGTCATCGGTGAGGATTTCGCTTATTCGATCCCTCAAGAGTTTTCAGACCCTCAGGCAGCTCCGCTTTTATGTGCCGGTGTAATCGGCTATCGCACCGTTAGACTTGCAGATATAACGGACGGCCAGAAGATCGGCCTGTTCGGCTTTGGGGCATCAGCCCATATTGTAATTCAGATTATCAAATATAAGTTCCCAAACAGCCCGGTCTTTGTCTTTACGAAAACAGCCCAGCACGCCGAATTGGCCAAAAATCTCGGTGCTGTCTGGACAGGGCGGTCCGGCGACCGGCCCCCTGACAAGCTGAATAAGATTATGGATTTTACGCCTGTAGGGGAATGCATCCGGGATGCACTCGGCGTCCTCGAAAAAGGCGGCCGTTTGATCATCAACGCCATTCGTAAAGAAACACCTGTCCCGCCCCTGGAGTATGCAAAATATCTCTGGCTCGAAAAAGAAATAAAATCCGTCGCAAACGTGACGCGCCAGGATGCAGTAGAATTCTTACCGTTGGCAGCCCGGATACCTATCGTACCTACAATCGAAAAATTCCCCCTAAGTCAGGCCAATGAAGTACTCTGCTCGATTAAGAATTCCAGACTCCGCGCTGCCGCTGTTCTTGAGATATAAGCGTAAAAAGCAGATAATTTTTAAAATAATCTGAACAATTGAATTTACCGATTATATAATATCCTGATATAAGAACAGGATGCAAATAATTGCAAGCAATGTGTAGCCGGGCGTGGTAATCTCAGATTTGAATAATTATACAAATTCTAATTTACCCGGTACACGAAAAGAGTATAGCTTTTTGAAAAAGTCACTCTAATGGAAACTAAATTCAACGTCTTCGAGATTCTTGAGATAGCTGAAAAAATCGACCATAACGGCGCTAAATTTTACCTCAAAACCGCAGAGCTCTTCGAGGATCCGGAACTTAAGAACATATATTATATACTCGCCAACTGGAGGGCCAGGCACGAAAAAATTCTTGCCCAGAGGAGAAAACGGTTTTCTGAAAAGACCGGTGAATTCGGAACATTCGACCCGGAAAATTATGTTTTGTCAAATCCAAACGTCATGGCGGGCCTGACCGTGTTCTCCCACAAACCGGATTTATCAGGAAGATTGACCGGAGTCGAAAGTAGAGAGCAGATAATTAAAGATGCTGTCAGAAGAGCAAATGAGGCCATTTTTTTCTATGAAGGACTGAAAGATTTTGCCCGGGACCCGGCCACCAAAAATACTATCGATAAGATTATTAAAGAAGAGAACCGCCACATCCGTCTCCTCAACGAACAATTGCAGCAGCTCTGATACACTACAAATCAACATCTCACCACAACTGCAGCATAAAACTGAAAAAGCGGGAATCCTAACGTCAAAAGCAGTCGTATCAGCTACCGAATTTTCTGACTACTTAATCAAAGCACTGAATAATGGTTTATTTGCCTTTGCTCGTGCTCGCACCGCATCAAAGATTTTGTTTAATCTGCTCGTAAATAACACGTGCTCTTTCCTCGTTGCCGGACAAGAATCTGCTTGCTTTAATATCTATATTGGTTACATTGTCCGTCTCTGGTTCCATCCGTATCGTAATAGTCTTACCGTCTGCGATTTTACCGACAACCTTGGCATAAAATACGTCTTTGCCGGCATCGATAACCTCGATCTCCAACTGCTCCAGAGCCTTCACCGTCGCTGCATACACGCTGTTCAGGTCCTGGCCGGTCACAGCGTAAAGTTTGCCCCCCGAATAAACAGCAGCATCAGTACCTATCAAATTAGGCCTGCCGCAGCCACAGACAGACAACATCAAAACTGCAAGCACAGAAAATTTCCAGATTCCTCTTATTGACATTTTTAAAACTCCTTAAAAAATTTCATTTTAACATTTACACATTATCGATAAGTATTCGGATTGACAAGATTTTTCTTTTACTTCCATCCTAAAAATAACCTGTATTATATCATCGTAAATTCATTATTTCCATGTCAATCAGCGGCAGCGAACAAGCCGCTCCATATCAACGCTAAGGTCGGGAATATTTGTCTTCAGGTCCTCGACAAAACGCAATCCGTCTTTCCAGTACCCCGCGGTGGGTCTCAAGTCGGAATGAAAACCTGCAAAATAACGGTTCATATTGTGAACTAAAAGCTCCCGCAAATATTTGCTCACCATTGACGCTAACGACACCGGCAAAAATCGCTCATCAGCTCCAACAACAAAATGCAAACGCATACTTTTACTCCCGGCCCTCATCTCATAACTGCTGTCCGACGGACTCTCACGAAGAATCTTCAATTCCATATCGCCGAACATCCTCTGCAAGTGTTTCCGATAGTGAATCCGCCCACCCTGCCTGTCGACTATAATTTGTAAATCATCACCCCCAAATTTATCTAAAGCACTCTTGATAAGCCGCGAGGTAGCCGAGAATAGCACATTGGCCTTGTTCTTAACCGAAGCTACCATCTTATTGTAATACCCAACATCCAGACAATAGCTTTTCATATCCAGCAGCTCGATGCCGTTCGAGGCCATATCGTCAGACAATACACTCGATACAATTGCCCTGTCGGCGGCATCGGCCGAAAGAAAATGATTCCCCGCATCGCCGTACCACGGATAAGCACTTAACCGCTCCATGCATCCCGGACATAAAAGCTCTATTAGCTCCACCATAGTTCCCGGCTCTTTTCCGAGGCACTTCAGGCACGCCAGAACTGTTCGCTCCAGATGCCTGATTCCCATAGCTCTGCTGTACGCCTTCTTGCTGTCGGTAATAAGCATCCGTCCCGCAAGCCTTTTACGCCTGTTCCCGACACTATTTCTCAAAATCTGCCACAGGTCGGCCTTTAAAAGGTTGTGCGGAAGAAAAAATGTGCTCGACGATATGACCAGCGGGCCCAGAATCGGCCCATAACCGGCTTCATCAATACCAACTAATACAACCATGTATCCGGCTCCTGCCATCCATGCTAAAGTACACTAATTGCACCGGTAATCAAACGTTGCATCGCCCTGCCTGGATAAGAATTATAGCTCCTGATATTTGTAAATCAATAACGTTATTTGTCCTCAATCCAAATCTTTCAACACATTGTCTTTATTGTACATCTGGGCGGACCAGGCTGATTATGGTTAGTCCCAGCGCAATAAAATCAAAGCCAGAGGGTTGCTTTACTGCCCCTTGTTCCGCTATAATGATACCAGACAAACACACCAGTGAGTCTCATCATGTAAGGGGATGATTGTCGGTTTGAGAAAACCTTCTTATATAAAGAGGGATAACCGTTATGCGTAAACAACACGGTTTTGTTCCGTTACAAATCGGAATTTCCAGTCGGTCCGGCCGGAAATTTCCAATGGGATTCACCTTAATAGAGCTTTTGGTGGTAATTTCCATCATTGCATTGTTGATTGCGATCCTGTTACCGGCATTGCAGCGAATTAGACGACATTCCAGATCAGTCTCTTGTAAATCTAATTTGCACCAATGGGATATCTTCTTCTCAATGTATAAGGCCAATAACGATGGAAAGTTCTTTAAATCATCGCAGGGTAACACATGGATAGTACCTTTGAAGCCTTACTACCAGGACGTTAAAGACTCCCTCTTCCTATGCCCGATGGCCAAGAAACACTATATCGAAAATCCCAACGACCTGATTACAGATCCTCTCCTTGACAGTGCCGTTAAAAAACGTTTCTGGGCATTGAAATACATAGGAGGCGGCACAAAATTTCACGCATGGTTATTATTTGAACCTAAGATGTTTTGCAGCTACGGCCTGAACGACTGGGTTATGGATGACCGGTGGAATTTCACCTCGATGAATGTACCCGTCCTCATGGATTGCATTTGGCGGGGTGCGCGCCCGCACTATCTGGATTCGCCCCCGGCAGATGAGGGTTACCCACCTAAAGCCATGCAGGTTCTGGATAATAGCTATAGCGCAATGCAGTATTTCTGTATTAACCGTCACGATGCCGGAATAAACAGCCTGTTCAAGGACGGGTCAGTCAGGAAGGTGGGGCTAAAGCAACTGTGGATCCTGAAGTGGCATCAATGGTTTAACTCTACAGGCCCCTGGACACTGTCCGGCGGCGTCGAGCCCTCCGACTGGCCACAGTGGATGAGAAAGTTCAAAGACTACTAACAATGAATCAGCAATCTCCTTACGTGGCACGGGCTTCCAGCCCGTGAAAAACGGCTGGCTTGTCCCACCAATATTGTTGACTACATTCCTGCCTGCGGTTTACACTAATTATAATCACTCCGGAGTTTACCCTCGATTTAGCTCACTTGACTTGGAGTTTACCCTCGGTGTTAGCTTACTTGCTCTTCTGCCGGGGGTCGGGGGCTTCACTACTTATTTCACTATACCGGCTCTGCTTATCTCGAAGCATCGCCCAACACCTCACCGGTAATTTCCTTACCACAGCCGTTAAATAGAGCAAGAATGCCACCAAAGCGATGATTCTATTTTTATACGCTGCCATTAACCTTTTTACCTGCCATCAAATTGGAGTCATTGGGATTCGGGTAGATAATCCTTGAGTTCAACCCAGTAGATATCAGACGTGTCGTGATATGGATTCTCAAACCACCCGTTACTGCGGGTAAAGAACATGTATTTCTTGTCCGCGGAGATTCTCGCCCCGAATTCATGATACCCGGTATTAATTCCAGGACCCATATTCCGGGGTTTGGTCCAGGTACCATCCGGCCGTCGCAGGGTGAGGTACAAGTCCGTTTCCGTTCCGCCCTGTGCTCC
>Ga0114922_10003935_pt1 | contig 13805 bp, 14 predicted proteins | sample AartaG_FD_100975 | JGI IMG/M metagenome (GOLD analysis project Ga0114922, IMG submission 100975) | Deep subsurface microbial communities from Aarhus Bay to uncover new lineages of life (NeLLi) - Aarhus_00045 metaG | ecosystem: Environmental > Aquatic > Marine > Oceanic > Sediment | place...
ATCTTAATAATATGGAATTATATCGCGTAAACAAATTTACCGATGGAACGATGATGGAACACAACGTAATGCTCAAAACAGATGTTTCGTATAAATTTTATTTCGGAAGAGTGTCAGCAATAGGAGGAGGCCCAATAGATGGCGAGGTTAAAGTTGACTACGATCTAACTGACCCACAAGATATTGAATTCATTATCTACCAGAACAAGACAGCAGAAGGTGTCGGATCAGTCCTTCATTTTAACTTCGGAACTGCGATTGGAGGGATTTACACGGTGAAGATCAAAATTTACTGTAGAGTAGATGTGGTAAATATAGCTTACGCAATTGCGGAGGATCATTCAATTAGTACTATTAATAACGGGACCACTCCAGACCCTGTACCAAACAATGGCACTACCAGTGGGATCTTTTACTTACCTACGGAATGGACGATTGGATTTGGTATATTCGCTGGAGGTGTTTTGGGATTATTGGTAGTTATAGGAAGCGTTCGTAGAAAAAGAAACTCAGTAAATTTAAAATATAACTAAAAAACACATTTATTTTTCCTTTTTTTCGACGTATTTTCGACTTTTTTCACTCGTATCCAAGTGATAGGTTACTACAAAAATCTCTAATTCAAAATACTCTATCCGCTTATTACCGAGTGAAAAAGTATAAAGAGTATGGAACGACCCGACTCATATTACGACTGGGAGCAAAATTTTAAGAAAAAATCAAATAAAAAGATAACAGAACCTAAAGAAGCTCGAATTCTCAACTCGATCGATCTTCCGCACGATTTTTTCAAAAACTACCTAAAGTTGTGGAAGTCGGAGAATATAAAAAAAAGGTAGCAGCCACTGTTCCCTAATAAGCTAAAACTTATATATAGAACATTAATCTAATTTCTAAATACACTTGGAAAGAAATATAATATTGATAAGTGCATAAGTTGTTAAATCTCTCTTGGTTTACAAAAATAAATCCATTTCTTGCTCAAAAAGTCTCGAAAGGATAAAAATTATAAGTAAGTCAAAATATTATTATATCAGTATAATATTGTATACTTGTATACAAAAAGGTGATTTTTATAAGTACAGTTCGAATTGATAAAAAACATTTAAAATTGTTGGATAAATTGATTTCTCATTTGATATTACGAGGAAATAAAGTAAGCAAGAAGGGACTTGTAGCAAAGCTGATTGAGGATGCAATGATAGCTGAAGGTATTGAAGAAAATGATGTTCCAGTCACAATTAATGACGATCACGCCTGGAAAGGATTGGAAGATATTTTTGAGTTAGGTATTGAAGATTTGTCCGAAAAAGTCGATGAAGTTTTATATCGGTTAAATGGAGCAGAATAAAATGGCTGTTTTTTTAGATACAGGATTTTTATTAGCAATTAAGAACAAGGATGATAAGAATTTCCAAATTGCCCAATCTTGGATGAAGAGGTTTCTAAAAAATGAATTCGGAGTGATTTATACATCGACATTAGTGTTTAACGAATTGGTGACCTTAGCTTTGGTAAGAATAAAACGTCCTGATTTTGCGATAAATCTAGGAAATTACATTTTGAAGAGTAGAAAGATAAAGATTATTAGTCTTACCGATGACGATTTTAAGAATTCTTGGGAGATCTTTCAAAAATATAATGAGAAAAGGTTATCTTTTACTGATAGCACTATTTTATCTCATTGCAAACGGCTTAACTGCAATTTTTTAGCTACATTTGATAAACACTTCAAAGGTTTAATATCTTCAAATTTAAGTTGATAGAAATTATTCCTAGCTATAATATTATACAAAATATATAGTAAAATTACTATTAACATTTTTAAAAAAGAAGCTTTTCTTAGGAGAAATTAAATGGTAACCATATTAAGGAATCCATTAAATCATTGATTATGAAAATTTATCAATATATATATCTAATTTGAAATAAAAACAGAGACTGGATTAAATTTCTAAATAAAGTACAAAGAAAGTCTTGTAATATAATACGATTCTTAACATAAATAGAAATTTAAAAAAAAAAATTAAATATTGATTAGCGCTTTCGCACTTGCTTGCCACTCGAGAACTTTTTTTGAAGAGACACCGGTTATCTTTGAAGCTACTTCTTCTGGATTAGACTTTAATAAATTGTCAATTGTAAGAATCCCGTGTTCTTCTAAACTATCAGCGGTACCTGCTCCTATACCTTTTACACTTGTTATGGATATGTCTATTGACTCCCCATTTGCTTCATCTGATTCTTCTTCGAATAATGTTTCAACTTCGAAATCTAACCCTTTCGCTTCCGGAACTTCTCCTTTCTCAGTATCGGCAATTCCAACGCTTGTGATATAAAACTCCGCTTCTTCAGGAGGTAAATCAGGAGCATCCACGATGACAGCTCTACGTTTTAATGAATTGTTTGATGAAAATCCCTTGGTTTTAAACATGACACGGAAGTGGCAGCCATGAGCAACTATTTAGAAATGATTCATGAAGCATGAAATCATTATTTCCTCCAATTGCGTCATTGGCTGAAAACATACCCATCATCTTGGTTGATACTTGGTTAGTTAAAAGAACAGCACAGTTGTACGTTTCTGCAATTCGCGAAAGCCCATGGATCATGTTGTTGAGAACACCCTGACGGCGAGCTAACATACCAATACCCACGTATTCAACTCTCATCAAAGCCATTAAACTGTCTACTACGATGAGTCGGACATTCCTGGTTTTGCACAAAGTTTCTGCTTTTTGAACCATCTGTGATTGGTGATCGGAGGAGTAAATCCTGGCGTGGAATATCTGTGAGAGGACTTTCTTCGGATCGAGTCCGAACCTTTTGGCGATTCTTTTTATTTTTTCTTTTGCAAAAGTATTTTCGGTGTCGATGTAAGCAACGGCAGCACCTAAACCTCCTTTTTTCCTCGAAAGTTGGATAGTCACGGCAATCGTGTGAGCTAAATTGGTTTTTCCGCTTTTAAACGGTCCGTATACCTCGGTGAGCTTTCCTGTCTGGAATCCACCGCCCAATATCCTGTTTAGCCCGGAAGAACCAGTGGTTATGTACTCGGTATTCTCGTCAATATCCCCCGCAGTAATGAATTCTGTCATACCTAACGCGTTTCGCGCGTTCCAAATCAACTTCTTGGCTGTTTTATCGCCTAATCCGTCAATCTCCGATATGATATTATGCGGAGACATAGCAAGTGCTTCCGCCGTGCTAATCCCGCTTTCTTGAAGGAGCTTAATTTGTCTGGCATTGATCGATTTTACCTGGTCTAAATCTGAAATTTTTTCCTATCAACTCCTATGTGTAATTTGAGATTACATCACTCTAGAATTGTCTCTATATAAACAAAAAAATTGTTGACAATTAACCAAATATAAAAATTAGATTAAATATTCCAACTCTTTTAACGAAACTAGAAAAAAAGAATAAGTCTATGCCTTTCTAAAATCTTCTTGTTGCTTGATATCGCTACAAACTTCCACTAAGTGCTCAAAAAGAACTTCTCGAGTCCATTTTGGTAATTCTATGTCTATTTTTTTTAGTTGTTCGGCTAATTTTCTCATGCTATTAACTATCTTCTAAGGATATATACTCCTAATAAAAAAGAAAATGCTTAAAGAATTAATTCAAAAACAACTTGTTTGTATCAAAGTCAAGGAACAACAGATAATAATAATATTTAAAAAGATTTTTTACTAAAACCTTTAAGATTGTTCCTAATTAAAACTATATGATATTTCTCAAGATAGGCTCAAAGTTGAAAATGATTTTTCGCTAATTTCGCCCTAATGGGTTTTTATACTCTGATATATTATTCATACTCATCCATAATTTTTACAAAAATGAGAAATCCAAATGAAAATAAACAAAATTAAGGTAAAAATAGTCATATTAATCCAATTTCTTCTGATTTTTTCACTCTATTCTCCATTTTTTCAAATTGAGGTGTTTCCGAATAATAACGCTATCGGAAATGATCCAATCTCTGACTTAGTTGATCCGAGTTTAGATGAAATAACGATGATGAAGACGTTTGATCTTAGTAAAACTATCCCAAGTCATTCCGATGGACTGTCTTTGAGTGGTGAGCCTGAAACAATTATTGGTACAGATGATAGGGTAAGAATTACTCCAACAACGGTTTCACCATTTATGGCAGTATGTAAGATAAAAGTTTGGTGGGGTTTTGATGATTACATGGGCTCTGGCGCAGTAGTTTATATAAATCACGTTTTAACTGCAGCTCATGTTGTCTATGATGCTGATCTAGGTGGTTGGGCGGATCGTATTGAGGTAATTCCCGCCCAGGATAATGGATTTGGCCCTTATGGTATAGCATTAGCCACAAATGCTCGTATATATACCGTTTGGGCGGAAACTGCAGACCAAGACCATGATTTCGCGCTTTTAACTTTAGACACGGATATTGGGTATACTACTGGTGCTTTTGGAATACAAACTGCTGATCCTTCAGATCCCATATATAGTGGGGAATTACACACAGCAGGATATCCCAAAGATAAAGAAAACGGAGTAAATATGTATTATTCAAATGAAAATGGTTACATCGCCACCGACTTTAAGCATTTTTATTACTTAGATACATATGGAGGTCAGAGTGGTAGTCCAGTATGGTATTACGATGGTTATGGAACCTATATTATTACAGTGCACGCTTATGGAACATCTGCTATTCCCCCTGTTCGTAATAGTGGCACGCGCTTAAATCAAGGAAAAATCAATAGTATCCTTGCCTGGATAAATGCAGATTTATCAACGCCTATTCCATCACAACCAAATATGAGGGATAGGGGATTAACTTATGCAAGTTTTACGCCATCTTTGTTGAGATCTAATGGTTCAACCTTTCAAGTGGCGTGTGATATTCAGAATAGAGGCATAATTGAAACGGGGGCATACACAGTTTCTTATTACGCATCAACAGATACAGCTATTACGACTTCTGATTATTTAATAGGAGTCACTGTTGCCTCATCAATAGGGGCAAAATCCTTTGGTCACGTTAGTTGGTCAGGAGCGTTCCCCTCAGTTCCGACAGGAAACTACTATATTGGGTGGATCATTGATGTTGGTAATACCGTAGCAGAATTAAGAGAAGACGATAATGTAGCTTGCTATACTTCAGCCCAAATCTTAGTCGATAATGATGCTCCTTCAAATCCAACGATTTGTAATCAACTAAATGGTACTACTGTTGTTGATCAATGGCAAAATATAGTAAATAATCCTAACTTTAATTGGACTGGAGCTTCTGATGTCCATTCAGAGGTAGATGGCTATTACTATTATTGGGGAACATCATCAATTGGAACATCAACGGCATACACTACAGGAATAATTTACGATCCCCCAGAACTTAATACAGGTACATATTATTTAAGAGTTCAAACTAAAGATATTGTAGGTAACTTAGCCCCTTGGGCTACAATTTATACGTTTAAGTACGATGGCAACACCCCAAGCAGTAGTCTCAATTATACCCTTGTTCATTCACCAGATATAGTAACGATTAATACCGAATTTTCTTTATCCTCTGTTGACATAGGTGGTTCTGGTATATTTAATATCTCATATCGGATAAATGATACTTCATGGTTTAGTTATACGGCTCCATTTACTTTGTCTGGGTTGTCTGACGGGTATGTCTCGATAGATTACTATGCAACTGATCTTACAGGAAACATTGAACCGATAAATACTGAAATCGTATATTTAGATAGAAACGGGCCCATTACAGATATTCATTACATTGATTTTGGAGTTAGTTACGTAAATGTATCTACTGTATTTTCTCTCTCTGGTGATGATGGAAATGGTTCGGGAGTAAATAACACGTATTATCGAATTGATGGGGGACCATGGCTACCCTATTTAACCTCTTTCACATTGGATGGTTTAATTAATGGTGACCATACAATTGAGTTTTATAGTGATGACTATGTAGACAATGATGGACATATAGAGTGGGAAATGGTTTACCTAGATTTATACCCACCATCGACGAGTATTCGTTATAGACCAGAAACATTACCGAATCGAGTTAATACCTCAACAAGCTTTTCTTTTTCAGACTCTGATGGAACAGGTTCAGGACTTAAATCAATCTTTTACCGTATCGATGGGGGGACTTGGATGATTAGCGATAGCCAATTTAATCTTACGAGCTATGGAGCTGGAAACCACACGATCGAATATTATGGTATAGATAATGTGGGGAATCAAGAAAGTATCAAAAACGAGACAGTATTTCTAATTATTCCTCCTGAAGAGTCGTCTACAACTATAGGCGGATTTGGTTCAATTATATTATACCCAAGTATAATCCTTACCGTTCTCGCTGTTGTAGTGTACCTTAAAAAAAGAACTCTTAAATCTAAAAAATAACTACTTTTTCTTTTTGATTTCTTCTGAAGATGTTCGCTCTAAACCTTTTATTATACATCAATTTATATAATAGTAACAAAACATAATACAAAATTTGAGGTTAAGAAGCATTGAAAATTATTGATATTAAAGATGTACAAATTTCAGACACACCCCATAAAGTAGATGTAAGAAAACTTATTAATTTCGAGCATGCAACAATTGTACATATAGAACTTAAACCAGGAGAAGCCGTTAAAAGACATATAACACCCGTAGATGTAAATTTCTACGTTCTTGAAGGCGATGGTGTTATCGAGATTGGAAAAGAAAGAGAAGAAATTACAAAAGATCAATTAATATTTAGCCCAGCCAAAATTTCTCACAAATTACTCAACGAATCAGAAAAAAACTTTCGATTCTTAGTAATCAAAACGCCTACTCCTACCACCGAAACGAAAATTCTCTAACTAATTTTTTTATTAGAGATGAGAATAAAATATTGTTAATCTATATTTTTTTGTTTTTTATCGCTCGATTTCAGCTCTTTTTCGAGAGTTTTAATTTGGTTATCGATATTTTTCGTTTTGGCTTTCTTTTCTTTTTCAACTGCTTTTAAATGCTGATATAGAACTTTTTCCTTCTCTTTCATCAAAGAATTGTATTTTGACTCTAAATCTTTCGTTACAGCAAGGAGTTCTTTCTTTTTTGCTGTTAATTCGTTAAGAGTTTTGAGTACTTCGTTCAATTTAGTTTGTTGCTGAAGCAATTGTTCCCCAAGGTCTTTAATGATAGGATCAAATTCTTCATTATATTTGTTCGTAACATAGTTTCCTTTTTGTTTCGCTATTTGTTCAACTTTATCAATTTCGACTGCTATCTTAGTAATTTGATCTCTAAGTTCTTCATCTGACATACAATAGATTCCGTAAAAATAATTTTAGTAGAGAAATAAAAATTGATTCTATATAATTAAAATACCGAGTGAACTCTATATAAATCTAGTCTTGTTCAACATAAAGAGAAAGTTCTGCTAAAAATTCTCGAGGGGTAATACCATAGGTTAAAACCTTATGCCACATCCTAACGTTCTGCGAGTCAAAATCAACCTTTCCTTCGTTAATATCTACAGCAAATTCAAGAATTACATCCTTTATGGAGAATTCAGACTTATCACGCGCGCCAAAATACTCCCCAAACGCGAAAAACATGTTTATAATCATCTCGATGTCTTCGTTTGAGAAACGATGCTTACAAAGACCACATATAATACCAAACTTTAAGCTGGTTTGATATACATTATGTCGATTTTTTATGTCGGCCCGACAAATCGAGCATTTTAACTTGCTTGAGATCTCATGGTTAGGGGAGTTGATCATATACTATATTTATGACATAAATATTTAAAGGAAAAGAAAAAATTGGCGCATAAAATTTTTGCTTTATATAGCAAGCTAATCCTAAATTAAAGAAATCCCCTTTTTAGGATATCATATTGTAAATAATTGATTAGGTTATTAAATCTTCTAAAAAATATATATCTGTTTCGAACTTCTTTTTATCCAATTGCGCCACTATTTCAATTTCTTTTTTAGCGAATAACGTAGGAATGCTATTTTTTATTGCTAACGCAATTGTAGCGCAATCTGGAAGTGTTATTGGATTAAAACATTTCAAAATACTAATATCTCTCAAAAAAGAATCTAAAGAGAAGACTTTAAGGTAATTTGAATGCAGTAAGTTATCAATTTTTTCAAAAGCTTTTTCTTTTCCTATCTTCCTACATAAAATATATTCCGTTTCAATAATTGCTAAAGTAGTAGTTAAAGGAACTAATTTTTCATCGACAATTTTCTTATATAGTTCAGATTCATCACCGGATAATAATAGCTCAATTATAGTACCTCCATCAAAGACAGCTTTTTTAAAAGGAAATTTCATCTTTTTTCCTCTCTGCGTACAATTCTTCCAAAACGGAGTTTACATCGATATTGTCGATTTTCTCACAAGCCTCTCTAAATTTATCTTTATCTTTCTTATTCTTTTTCCTAAAATAGTTTTTGATTAAAAATTTGATAGTTGTATTATAATTTATCTTTTGTCTTTTCTGAATTTGTAATTCAGCTGCTACTTTAAGCAGTTCTTCTTTTGTCTCATCATCAATAGTTATAGTTGTCATTAATTTTCACTCATAGTTTTAATAACATTCATGATTTATATAGAAAATGTTAAATTTATAATTTTTCCTCAAATCTATATGCTACAATAGTGAAATTCCACTATCTTTAATCTCATAGTTGAATTTTGTGCTATTTGAACTATCTCCATAAGATATTTCCATCTTTTTTACTTTGGATTTAAATCCTTTTGAAAGCGTAATACTAATTGCTTGAATTCTTGAGTATAACTTGTTAAAAAATGGTAAAGTTTTACCTGAAGCTGGATCGAACGACACTTCGTGAAGTAATATCAGCGTAATGTTATCCCTAAGACATCGCATAATTAACGGAAACAACTGGGAGTTAAAAAATTGGTCGTAAAGGAGAACTCTTTTCTTTAAATCCAAATTTAAAGAAGCTGCTAATCGCAAGTGATGGGAAATGTTATCGATAACCATGAATTTCGCATTAGATGGCAATAAAATGGCACCGAGGTCGTCAAAAAAAGTCGACTGCTCCCTGTAATTTGAGAACGGCTTCCTTCGTGGAAATACAAATATACTCTTCATAAGATAATTTATCTTCTCAGGATCCGTTCTATAAAGCGATACCAACCGTTTTTTAGGAAATAACTCACTAGCTTGAAGCCAGACGCAACTACCCTCGTAAGACGCGTCGTTAGTCAAAAGATTACCTACCATCTGAAGTGCTAATGTAGTTTTGCCAGTTCCTGACTTGCCAGAGATTGAAATTATGCTTTTATTTTTATGAGAGATGGAATATATTGATGTTATAAAATCAGAATTTTCTAATTCAATCATAATCTATTCGGAACTCAGTAAATCCAAAACTTCCTTTTGCGTTTTTTCTATTGCTTCCCTACGCTTTTTTGAGTCTTCAGAGATTTGCTGAGATGCCGTATTAGTTTGGGGATTGCTCGATATAAGTTGTTGAAGCATCATTAATGTCACTAAATCGTCGAAATTTCTCTCTTGAGAAGATTGAGGACCACTAAAAAGTGAGCCTAGCACCCCTTTTCCTCCTTTTTTTGCTTTGTAATAAAGATATAACGCCACCCCGGCCCCAGCAATGACCAATGTGTAAACCGGTTCTTTCTGGTAAAACATTAACATCGCTATCACAATTGCGACTAAACAATAACTTCCAATTTTCATTTACCACTGAGCCTCCTTCTCTTTTTGCTTTTTAAATTCTTTCAACCTTCTTTTTCTAGTTAAAAACTTAGGACTGGAATTCACACCTTTTCCTAACTTTAATGCTATTGCATTTGTCAATTTACTGATTACCCAAAATACCGATTTAAAACAGTAGTAAAACAAGGCAAGGAATAGAAAATATTCAATGTAGTATAGTACTTCAAAAGGAAGGGAAATGGAATATAAATCTATAAACACCCAGACGAGTGTACCTGAGAGTAGAACTAAAGAAACCTGATAAAGCGAATATTTTGGATCATTAGTAAATTTTCTACCGACTAACTTTACATCTTGACCTGAAGGCTCTGAACCTATAAGCAATGAAACACAGAATACAATTGCTATTACTTTTATCCAAATTTCCGTTTGAATGTGAAAAATTATGTCCAAACAGAACATAAATAAAAATGTAGAAACGAATAAAGGGGCAAAACTTATCATGAAAACTTGTAAGAACGATTGGCGCTCGTATTCTGGATTATCCACCCAACCATGAGGTGATACTCGTGGGATTTTTCTACTGCGGTACCTAACTGTAATTTTACCCATTTTGGCTCCAAAGAGAATGCCGAGAGTAAAGTGTGCCAATTCATGTATAAATACTCCGATGAAGGCGACTATATCAAACAAAGTTTTGACTCCTGGCATGTGAGTATGTCTATAGAATGTTTTAGCTATACTTGAAATTAACAACATAACCAAGAGCCAAAGATATAATTCCATCATTAATATTTCTTCTATCAACTGAAGATTTATAAAAGAAAAATTCTATTTTTTTAGCTGTTTTAGGCTAGATTACTAAAATCGAAGATATTTATAGCTTTTAAGAATTTCTAGTTAGGTTAATTTTTTCCTTCCACCGCTGAAAGGCACTTTCGTTCTCCAAATCGGTGTCCCTGATTGCATTTTTTAACTCTAAATAAGCTTCCTTCTTATGATAACAATCAAGAGTAGTACATTTACATAATTTATCAAAATCTTCTACAAGAAAAAGAAATTGAGTTTTAATTTGTGTATAATAAATAGAAAAAATTTCTGTATTTTTGATTAAATCAATTAAAATGCAAAAGCCATAAAACCTAGTACCATTAGGAAAATTCATTGTGCTTTCTAAAAATGCGGGAAATTGTTTTTTTATCCATCCTCTTTCTTTTGATTGGTTTATTAAGTCAATGAACACACTACAAGGTACTTTCTCATTGGTTTTTAAAAAAATGTGGAAATGTTCTTCTATCCACCCCTTTTCCTTTGCTAATTCATATAAAGAAAAGAAAGCTTCATTTGCACCTTCTCCATACTCATAGTATAACATTTCTATCGTTTTCAATAACTTTGGGAAATATTTATTAATCAGTTCTGTATCCACTGCTATAAAAAGAAGATCGGAAAATGCTTCGTTTCTGTCATACTCTGGTAACCTATCAATCCCTTCCAAGAGAGTTGTAAATGTAGTTTCAATTTGAGAATGATTTTTAACCAACAACTCAGTCCCTCTTAGTGAAGTATAGAAATCGTAAAAGGCTTCATACTTATGATAACCAGGAATATTCCTTATAACCACCAAGAATGCAGTGAAATGTTCTTCTATCCACAGTTCTTCTCTTGCTTTTTTGAGTAGAGTATGGAATGCAAAATTAGAGTCCTCGGCGGATAAATCGTTCACAATCTCTAATAAATCAAGAAAATTTTCTTTTATCCTGTTTAGTTTTATCGCCATTTGAAATACAGTAGAAAAGGCAGATTTTTTATTCATATCGGGTAATTCTTCTATATTGTGCAGCATAGCAAGAAATTTAGGTTCAATTTGATGAAAATATTTACTCAATAGCTCAGTGGATTCGAGTGAGTCAATTATTTCATATAAAGCACTATATTTTCGACGAGCAGGGATTTTATTTAATAACTCTAAAAAAGAAGAAAAATACTCGTCTAACCAATTCTTTTCTTTTGCTTTATCAATTAAGTCGGAATAATACTGAGTCTCAGTCATAATAGGTACTCTTTCTATAACCTTCAAGATCTTCCGAAAATGCTTTTTAGTTAATCCAGTATCTTCAGCTATATAAAGAAGGTCATAAAAGGCGTTATAATGTAGCTCATCAGATATTTCATCGATGTAATTCAAGAGAAACAAATATTTGTTTTCAATTTCTGATTTGTTTTTAATTTTTAAATCAATATTGATTGATTCGATTAAGTCGCGAAATACTTCATACTTGAATTTGTCAGGTAATTTATCAACTTTCCCCAAAAATACAGGGAAATATTCATTTATCAGTTCAAGTGGTTCTCTCATATAGATTTTATAAGCGATTTCTTTATCTTTATCAGATAATTTTTCGATACTGTCCAAGAATGAAGAGATTAAATCTTTTATCCACCTCTTTTCAACTATTATATTATGTAAAGTGGAAAAAATATAATATTGGTTCTCAATAGGAAACTTATCGATATTCTCCAAGAATGAAGGGATAAGTTGTTTTGTCCATCCTTTTTGTTGTGCTATGGAAAGTAAGGCGTGAAAAACATCATACCGAGCTTTATGATGCAGATTGTCGATATTTTTTAAAAATGTTGCAGAAAATTCTTTTAACCACTCTATTTCTTTGACTAAGTAAAGTAAATCAGAAACCGAGTGATTAGGCAATTTTTCAATGATCTTTAGGAACAGAGAAGATTTAATTTCCTGCAATTTAGATTTATTATTCCCATCGATTAAACAATGATAAATTTCAAATTTAATATTATCTGGGAGTTTTTTAAAATCTGTTAAAATACCAGGGAAGCTCCCTTCTATTAAATGAATGATTTTTTCTTTAGTGAAGTAATCCGAAATATTGATTTTAACAAGGGATGTAAAAGAGGTAGGATTTTTACTTTCAAAGCGATTTTTTAGCTCATTCTTGAATACATCATTAGCGAGGAGATCTCCAGCTTCAGCAAGCCTTTTTAATAATGGAAATGCTATTTTATGATGCAAAAGCCGTAAATCGTAGTTATTTTCGCTCCATACTTGTAGATTGGAACAGTGACCCCAAAATTCGGTTTCAGGATCAATTTCATATTCGACTCCCTCTTGTCCATTTTCTTTCCAGCCCAGAATGTCAGCAATTTCGTCAATAGATGCTATTTTATTATTAGCATCTTTCTGATCTATTGGAGTGTTTAAGAGAAGAAACTTGCATTGTTCAAAGAGCTCTCCATTAACATAAATATTAGTTTTAAAGTCTTGAATTGTTGGATCCTCGTTTATAGATAACGCTACTAATTTTGTTTCGTCCCTTTCTAACTTTAAAGTGAGAAATTCGTTGATTTTAAACTCTTTCATCAAGTGATAAAAACATTTGCCTTTTTATTATTGATACTACTATCTTACTCTTTTAAACATTATGCTATCAATGAGAAGTTAACTCATTCTGTGCTCCCCTCATGAAATTATTCTCTAATTTTAAAAGGCGTTTAAAAAGATATTTTTGGTAAGGTTAGTATTAGATTAAGAATAAATTTGGTTTTTATCAAAATCAAATCATCGGAAGACTTAAGGAAAGTCGCAAAATTAATACCCAATTTTGATAAAGTTTAAATTAAACTCAGATCTTTAATGCAGCTTTATTATTACGAGAGTATAATCTTAAATCTGCTTTTACCTACCTTAAAGTCTATTTTAAATCAATATTGCCATTACAATTATTCCCAATTTCCCACTTAAAGCTGTAACTGCTGCAAGCGTGAAAAAATATTTTGCCTAGTTGGCAATGAAATTGCAAAATTACTATTTTGACCAAAAAATGATTATTTTATCTTCTAAGTGTGAATCAATCTTACATAGATTGGTAATTCTTAAAAGAGTTAATATTACTTTACGGTTCAATTATCACTAAACACTCCTTTTCATAGTCCAATTTTGAAGATCGACCCTCATTTTACTCAAATTCAATAGTTTATAAAATACTACAGGTGATGTGAATTATTTAGTTCGAAGAAACTGGCAAAATAAAATAATAAATAAAATTGAAAAAAGTTGATGAGAAAAAATGGCAACTCATAA
>Ga0114922_10003936_pt1 | contig 13804 bp, 13 predicted proteins | sample AartaG_FD_100975 | JGI IMG/M metagenome (GOLD analysis project Ga0114922, IMG submission 100975) | Deep subsurface microbial communities from Aarhus Bay to uncover new lineages of life (NeLLi) - Aarhus_00045 metaG | ecosystem: Environmental > Aquatic > Marine > Oceanic > Sediment | place...
GGAGCCTTCTCTGTCAATGTGCTCTCTGACGAATACGCCGAACAGATTCTCTACTGCGGCAGCCATTCGGGACGAGACGGGGACAAAATAAGGTATTGCGGCTTTACGCTCGAGAAGGGACATTCCATATCCATTCCCCATCTGAAGCAGGCCTCAGTGGTATATGAGTGTAGGATTGTGCACAGGAACAATGTTATTGGTGAAGCGTTGAAGGAATCAATATACGAACATTACTATGATCAGGGGGATCTTCACACCCTCTACTTTGGCGAAATACTGGCCGTGTTCAGGGAGGAGTGATCTTGAAGCGTGTTGTCCTCCTTTCCGGTGCGTTGATTTTTGCAGTCCTTCTGTTCTATGGGTGTGCGAGTATTGACCGGGGTTCGATAGGTTTCGACAAAGCGGAAGGCAGGGAGAAGAAGGCTTCGGTCAAGCCGCGTGATGAGCGGGAGTTTTCCGAGATCCGCGCTGCCTACGACCTCGAGTCGATACTGATTCCCGTTCTTCAGTACAATAACCTTGCCCTGAGTTTCGACTACTTTCCCCAGTTTGCATGGGACAGCGACGTCATCTTTCCCCAATATCTGGGAAAAATTTTCATGGTGGAGAACAGCCCTTTCCGGCCTGGTGAAGGTACTGTTCTCACTGCAGGGTACGAGGGACTGGGCACGGAGCTTCGCATCGAGCGCACCCTCCTGAGCAGGGAGCCGGACGGTGACTGGTGGAAGATAGAGCAGACATACTTCGATAACACCATATACTATGAGGTGCTCATCTCGGATTCCGGAGATCCTGTACGCATCCGTTACAGAGACCCTGAAACCAACAAACCCCACGAGGTTGCATCGCCGATTGCCTTTGAGCATGAAGTCATGGATGATAGCTCGATGGGAGATGGTGCTCCGGAGAATGGGAAGCCCGGGCTCGAGGAGTTGCGAGCACAGGAGCTGTCCAGGGAGTGGAGTTATGCCTTCAATGAACCCGCCATCCTGGGGGAGGAGATCATCGAGGTTGCTGCAGGACGGTTCATGACCGTACATGTGAGAGATGCTTATGACGATGAGTACACTACAGGAGCAGACTACTGGATCTCTCCCGATGTCCCCGGAAGCATTGTCAGGATTGTGTACAGCAGCCCCGGGCAGGAGTCCTACGTGATTGAGCTTCAGGAGCTGACGGTTGGCAATGCGTCGATGATCGATACATCGGAGATTGTGGAAGGTCTGTATGACGGGGGTGATTCTGAGGGGAGCCCATCGGAGCCCCTCCACATTACTGTGGGCGAGCCGCATTTCGGATGGGTTGGACCGGGTGGAACGAGCTATTACCGGGTAGCTGCTGAGAAAAGGGCGGATTTATATATTAGGGTGGAGGACCTTGACGGAACAGCGGAGCTTTATTACTATGGCGGAGATTTCACCTTTTTCGACTGGCGTACTTCCAGTTCCGGCAGTGAACTTTCCGCAGAGGAGTATTTCGTTGAACCGGGCATCAATCTATTCTTCACTGTTGTGAACCCCGGTGACGGGGATGGTAGTAGCTACAGGATTACCGTAACTGAGGATGTCTTTCTTTCACCCATCGGGGTCGGTATGCGGGGAGAGATATACTACCGCGCGAGGGAGCTCAAGCCGGGCAGGACCTATACCGAAATTCTCGACATTGACGGTTTGAGCTACTACATGACGAGGGTCACGAGGGGGCGTCACCTTAGAATTACAGCATCGGATCTTCCCCCCAGTGTGGAAGTCGTCTGGTTCGAGGCTTCAGGGGGTTCCTTTTCGGGTGTATACGCCTACCGTGAAAACAGCACGAACATTATCGAGATCACCGCTGTGGCACCGGGAACGGAGTGCTACTTCTACGTAGTCGGAGATACTGAAAAAACCCCGCTTGGAAGCAGCTTCTCCTTTTCAATCGAGGAATATACGCGTTGATGGCACTGTTGTTCTGAACACAGATAAAGAGAACCTTACGTTTCATGGTGCTGTGACTCTCCTTTTACGTGAAGTGCACAGGAATAGGTTGTGTTGTTTTTAGAAAACGGATAGTATGAGAAACCCTGCCCCTACATCCAGGTATGAACGCATACCCCTCCTGAGGGCAGGTTTCCTGCAGTGCTTCTTTTTCATCGCCACCGGTGCAGGTCTGCCCTTTTTCAGCCTGTACTTTAAAAGGGTACTGACAACAGATCAAAATGTGCCGGCCTATTATCTGATCGGCACCGTTTTTTTCATACAATCGACGCTGGGTATCCTGTCCACCCCCCTGGCCGGATTCATCTGCGATAAATTCAGGATCGAGAATCGCCTGCTCATGCTGCTGTCTCTCGTCGTCGCACTGAGCGCAGGAATACTTGCAGTTCCAGGATTCGGGTATGCGGCTGTGTGGCCACTGCAGCTTCGATTTCTCCTTATCCTGGGGGGATTTATTCTAAACGGTCTCTTTGTCAAACCCATACTTCCGCTCATTGATACCGAGACATTGAACGTACTGCACAACAGGTTCAACAGCGCTCTGTGGTATGGCAGGATACGTATGTTCGGCTCGCTCGGTTGGGTCATCGGGGCTTCCCTGTTCGGGCTCATTCTCAGTCACACGGACCGACTGAGCCATTCAGTTATTGGGTATGGCACGGGTTTCCTTGTTCTTGCACTTATCGCCTCGAGCGGTTTCAGAGAAGTTATTACACCGGTTCGGATTCCGTGGGGGCATCTGAAACGGGACCGTATGTTCCAGCGTTTTCTCGTTTTTGTCTTTTTCAATGCAATCGGCCTGCTCAGTTCATTTATCTTCACGAGCTTTTTCATGGATGATTGGGGAGCGGGCTATCTGGTCATCGGTATCTCCATCGGACTTGCAGCGATTCCCGAGATTCCGATCATGTTCTTTTCAAAGCGAATCATCGAATCCCTGGGAAACCGCTGGATGATCGTAACGGGTGTATTGATCGAGGTGTTGAAGCTCGCAATCTTTGTGTATATCGCCCATTCAGGGAAAACCTGGTTGTTCATTCCGGTGCAGATGCTTCATGGTGTTGGCTATTCGCTGCAACTGACGGGAGAAATCGATCTGATCGATCGACAGGCCCATGAGCACATGCGCGCTATCTATCAGAGCCTCTTCCATGTGTTCATGTACATGGCGGCAGCCGTGGGGAGTCTTTTCGCATCCTTTGTCCTGAAGAAACTCGGGTCGAGCTGGCTCATGGGTATTGATGGTGCTATTCTTTTGCTGTCAGCCATTTATTTTACCGCTCTGGTAGGGGGACATGGCCCCTTTCAGAGTCCAGCTTCCCGGTGAAAGGGCCGGACGCTGGATGTTTTTTGCTTTCCCGGTGGATGAGGGACGTTAATGTTATGGTGAGGGCCCTAGAATCTACCAGCATGATTCCGAGCCTTTCAACAATTTCTTAAACCATATATCCTGAGTTAATGGAGTGTATAATGGCTAGAATAATCACTCTGTCGGTTTTACTCTCTCTTCTCCTGCCGGTACCCGTTGTCGTGACGGGAAGCGAACGGGAAAATCTGGACTATGCCCAGGTCATCAGGGTACGGGCTGTGCAGATGGACAGTGAGCTCTGGAGATTCGATGTCACGGTACGACACAACGATGAGGGCTGGGAGCACTATGCCGATGCATGGCAGGTAGTCAGGCCGTCGGATGGGGAAGTGCTCGCTGAACGGGTGCTTGCCCACCCCCATGTGAATGAGCAACCCTTTACCCGGAGCCAGAGCGGTGTGCGCATTCCAGGGGAGCTCACCGTTGTTACCGTACGTGCAAAGTGTAATGTACACGGATTCGGCGGCAGGGAAGTGACTGTCGACCTGAGCCGTGCAAGGGGTGATAATTACGAGGTGATTCCACTGAACAAGTAGATGACATGACAGAAGGCAGGATCGACCCCAGGGGCATTGTTGTTATCGGCGTTTTTTTTGTCTCCTTTTCAGCCATACTGGTGCGGCTGTCAGACGCGCCGCCGCTCATTATTGCCATCTATCGGCTCGGGATCAGCACCCTGCTCCTCCTCCCGGTATTCCTCCGCAACATTGGAAAAGAACACGGCTGGCTCAAGGGCCGGACCCTACTGCTCTGCATTTTGAGCGGGGCCAGTCTCGCTCTTCATTTCTACACCTGGTTCGTATCGCTTCGTCTTACATCGGTTGCTTCCGCTGCGGTACTGGTCAACACCCATCCCATTTTCATTGTCATCGGAAGTGTCATTTTTCTGAAAGAGCGTATCGACAGGAGAGCGCTGCCTTTTATCGTCGCAACCTTTATCGGCAGCATCATTATTGCATTGGGGGATTACAGCCACGGAAGCCGGAGCCTCTACGGCGACATCATGGCACTGCTCGGGGCATTCTTTGTATCAGTGTATATTTTGATCGGCAGGACCGTGCGGAAGCGAGTCTCCCTCCCTCGGTACGCTTTTACCGTGTACGGTATCAGTACTGCTGTCCTGCTCCTGTTCGATCTCTTCACCGGAACACCGCTCTATCCCTATGCACCGAGAGAGTTTCTCATCTTTTTTCTCCTTGCACTGGTCTGTACCATCGGCGGACACACTGTCTTCAACTGGGCCCTCCGTTATGTGGAACCGTCATTTGTCTCGACTGCAGTTCTCGGTGAACCTGTCTTTGCGTCGATTCTCGCCCTTTTCATATTCAGGGAGACACCGTCTCTCTACACACTCCTTGGCGGCGTGCTGGTTATCGCCGGCATCTTTTTCTTTATACGGATAACGAGGAAAACCCCGGCAGGTGCGTAGCCGATCCGCTGTACGTTGCATGTCTGAAACCTCCGCAAGTTGGTGCCAAATCGCTCAATATGATTTATGTTATAGGATGCAGGGTATACATATAAGGTCTGGAGGAGAGGAATGTCAGGTGGCGTTGAAAGTGATGTCCTGTTTCATGAGGTGCAGGAGTTCAGACGGCTCTGGTTTGCTCTGCTCATCTTCCCCGGATCGGCAGTCCTTATCGGCATATTCAGTTACGGGATGTATCGCCAGCTCGGCAGGGGTATTTCCTTCGGAAGCGACCCCATGCCGGATCTCCTGCTCTGGGTTCTGGGGCCCTTCATGATACTGCTCGGCTGCTTTCTGATCTTCATATTCCTCACCATGAGACTCATGATTACGGTCAAAAAAGGAGGGCTGTACGTACGATACGTGCCCTTTGTGAACCGCCGGATTGCATTTGGGGATATAGAGAGATGTGAGGCGAGGACGTACAATCCGCTTAGAGAGTACGGGGGATGGGGTATACGTGGAGGTAAAAACCGAAGAGCTTACAATGTACGCGGAAACAGGGGAGTACAGTTGTTCTTTAAGAACGGCTCGAGTCTGCTCATCGGGTCACAGAGGGCCGATGAACTGGCAGGGGCAATAGGAAGCATGATATAGGGATGGGGGTAATGATGGGAGTTGGAGGAGAATTCATTGAAAAAACCAAGTACCACAACCTCAGTCCATCGGACCAGATGCGTGGTCAGTCGCCACCTGCACTGGAGCTCGGGCATGACCAGGGTTTACCGGCTTTCGAGCTTCCGGGCCCCGGCAGCATACAGGTGCATGCAGTTGATATACGTACAGCTATTGAAGAGAGGAGGAGTGTTCGGCGCTATGCGGCCGCTCCCCTCATGCTCGACGAGCTCTCCTATCTACTCTGGTGCACACAGGGCGTCAAGCAGGTTGTGCACGGCACGGCCACGATGAGGACTGTCCCATCCGCCGGCGCACGGCACGCCTTTGAAAGTTATTTGCTGGTGAACAATGTGCAGGACCTGGCGCCCGGTATTTACCGTTACCTTGCACTCACGCACAGGCTTGTACAGGTTGACATCTCACCCGGTACTTCAGATCGCATGGTGGCGGCATGTCTCGGTCAGGAGTTTGTCAGCACCTGCGCAGTGGCCTTTATATGGGTGGCTGTACCCTACCGAATGACATGGAGATACAGCGACCGGGGGTATCGATACCTGTACATAGACGCAGGTCATGTGGCACAGAACCTCTATTTGAGTGCACGGTCGGTAGACTGCGGCGTCTGTGCCATTGCAGCTTTCTCAGACGATGACATGAACCAGTTACTCGGCCTCGACGGTGAAAACCAGTTCGTCATTTACCTTGCAACGACAGGCAAGGTCTGATTCAAACCGGTTCATTTCCTATGATGATTACTCCGCACAATCTTTGGTAACCGTTCATCTGTCCGATATACATAGTGTGGCATAGTCTTCCCAGGGAGATCGCCCCTATGAAAAAGAGAGTTGGTTGCGCCGTCATCGGCCTTGGAAGAATCGGCACGCTTCTCGAAGAGGACAGCCTTCGCGAGAAGCCCTGCACCCATGCAGGAGCGATCCATACTGACCCCGACTCCATGCTCCTCGGGGGCTGCGATATCGATGAGAAGCGGTGCAGGACCTTTTCGGAGAGGTGGAATGGGGTGCCGGTATTTAGCAGGGTGGATGACCTCATCGAGGCGGTGAATCCAGATATCGTCTGTGTGGCAACACCACCTGAGACCCATCTCCCCATAATTGAGTCGGTTCTTCAGACCAGTGTCAGGCTTGTTATCTGTGAAAAACCGCTTGCCCCAAAGGCTGCAGAAGCTGCGCAAATCGCCCGATATCATCAGGGCGGCAGGGTGAAGATAATGACGAACCATGAGCGGCGCTATTCGGCGGATTATCTCAGGGTACGGGACCATATTGTTTCCCATACCTTTGGTGAGCTGCTTTCTATTGGCTCGCGAGTCTACATGGGAGAGCGGAGGCCTGTGCTCGAGATGATACTCGACGACGGTACCCATCTCATCGACATACTCCGTTTTCTGACGGGGTCGGAACTCACCGATGTCCACGCCGAACTGCTGGAGGGGGATAGAGGAGACACCCTCTTTGTTCGGTGCAATGGTGGTGCTGTTCCCCTCTGGATGGAGTTTGGGGCCGGCCGCGACCACATAGTGTTTGAACTCGACCTCAGCTTCTCGGAAGGCAGGATCAGAATTGGAAACGGGCTTTATGAGGAGTACATGAGTGATAACAGCCCCTATTACGAGCATATGAAATCCCTCATCCCGACCGGTGCAGAAGGCCCCCGGCAGACCGGGTACTTTTCAAACATGCTTTGTGACGCAGTGGCATGTGCGATTGACGTGAGCAGAGAGCCCCGTTCGACAGCTGTGGACGGTTATCGCAGCATACAGTTCATAGACAGGGTGAGAGAGCTCGTGGGCATGTATGAGAAGTTGTATTTCTGTTGATTCCTGCTCTTACCCGTGCTACCCTTTCACAATCTCTCCAGTACAGGTGCATTTCTTGTGGCAACTGCCTTCACCATGAGAGTTCGGAACATCATCTCCGTCATACCTGAAGGACGGGTTGCCTCATACGGACAAATCGCCGCACTCGCGGGCAACATTCGAGCCGCCCGGCAGGTAGCATGGATACTGCACTCGTCCTCAGAGGCTTTTGAGCTTCCCTGGCATCGGGTTGTCGGCATCCGGGGGAGGATATCCCTTCCGCAGGGCCGTGGATACGAGGAACAGCGGGCACTGCTCATGAACGAGGGTGTGAACTTTGACAACGAGGACCGTATAGACATGAGCCGGTTCCGGTGGGATCCGGGACATATTGACGCTGTGAGTGGACAATAGCAGTGATATGGACTACACCTGAAGGTGAAAGAGTGGAGAATGTGTGCTGCAGGCAGGCGGGAAACGATATGTTCAGAGAGATACTCCGTCTGATTAAGTAACGTGAAAGGCAAGGAGCATGTTTGAACCTGCGTCAACACCTCCGTCGATGGAAACAGAAGGGGACCTGTGGTTTGGTTTTCGGGGTGACGAATTGCTGGTGCGTTTCAGCGGGGAGGACGCGGAAATCCCAACGGCGGGAATTCTCGCCTCGAGAAATATCGAACCCCTCCACCGGCAGTATCTCGGGTCTTTAAACGGAAAACACTGCTTTGCGGTAGGCCTGGAGGATACCATGCTGGTTCCCGAAGGTATGGTGCTCAAAAACCTTCGCCGTCTGTACGGTGCACTGGATGACGAGCTTTTTTGGATCGGGGGCCGCGGGTTTCAGCTCATCAACTGGGACAGAACAACTCAGTTCTGCGGACGCTGTGGCCACCGAACGGAGAACAGCAAAAGTGAACGGGCAAAGGTGTGTCCAGCCTGCGAACTGAGGAATTACCCTCGCATATCACCTGCTGTTATCGTGGCGGTGACGAGAGATGACCGTATACTCCTGGCACGCGCCTTTCGTTTTCCCGTGAAACTCTACAGTGTTATTGCCGGTTTTGTCGAGCCTGGAGAGACGCTCGAGCAGTGCATTCGAAGGGAAATCAGGGAGGAGGTTAATGTGGAGGTGCGTGATATCCGTTATTTTGGAAGTCAGCCCTGGCCTTTTCCCCATTCGCTGATGATCGCCTTTACCGCAGAGTATGCAGGGGGAAAGATACGCATCGATAACAGGGAAATCATGGATGCGGGATGGTTTGGTGCCCAAGAGCTTCCTTCCATTCCTGACAAGGTGAGTATCGCGCGACGTTTGATTGACTGGTTCGTACAGAAGCATACCTGAAGGGATTTCAGTGACAGATCCCCTCCCACCAACGCACCCACCAAGTTCATGGGTTCTGGCATGCTCCCGATCATCTGTGTGCCACACATACAGTGAGGAGGCTGTAACAGTCCCCTGAGTATACCTAGTGTGGATTGTAGGGGGTGAGGAAGGGGTGCCGCTTCGATCTGCCGGCAGTAAAGAGGTACACCTGGCCCACAAAAGAGGGCCCGGCTCTTGATGATCATCTGGCGCTATGATGTGTTATACTTGGAGAGCCGGGAACTCTTCTGTGAGCCAATCATCTCTCTGGTGATCGAAAATCCTCGTATGGCTAGAAGATAAGCGTAATAGCACCGATGTCAAGGAAATTCACAATTTTTTAACAATATACCCTTCAGTTTACGAATTACCCGGTTTGTTTTATTATTCGCCTTTTGATGTGTGGTACAGACCAGATGATTGAAAAATATATCTGCGAAATTACCGCATCGCTCACCGCCTGCTGCTGTACTGTTCAAGGGCGGGTGACAGTGAAGGAAGTACTAAGAGCACTCTACGTGGGGGGAGGAAGATAGCAATGAGTGATACACGCATATTGTCCTGGAATGTGAACGGTATACGTGCCGTGTACAAAAAGGGGTTTATTGAATGGTTTTTGCGAGAGAAGCCCGACATTGTCTGCATTCAGGAGACAAAGGCCTGGGAGGAACAGCTCGTCGAGGAGCTGCGAAAACCGGAGGGATATTTTTCCTATTTCGCGGAAGCTGAGCGAAAGGGATACAGTGGTGTGGCTCTATACACCAGGGTTGAGCCCCTGCAGGTGCGAACCGGTTTTGGCAATGACAGATTCGGCGCAGAGGGGAGGACGCTGGCCGCCGATTTCGGTGACTTCATGCTGTACAATGTGTATTTTCCGAACGGAAAGGCGTCGAAGGAACGGCTTCAGTACAAGATGGATTTTTACGATGCCTTCCTGGATCATGTGAAGGAACTGCAGCAAAAGGGCCGGAAGATGGTGGTGTGTGGTGATGTGAACACTGCTCATCGTGAGATTGACCTTACACGCCCCAAGGAGAATGAAAATGTCTCGGGCTTCCTTCCGGAGGAGCGTACATGGATCGACCGTTTGCTCCAGGTCGGATTCACCGATACCTTTCGTATATTCAACGATCAACCGGGCCAGTACACCTGGTGGGACATGAAGACGAGGGCGCGTGACCGAAACATAGGATGGCGTATCGACTACTTCTTTGTCAGTGATAATTTGACGGAGGCTGTCCGCTCAGCCCGCATCCTCTCCGATGTACAGGGGTCAGACCATTGTCCCATTGACATTGAACTGTCACTGTAATTCCAGAGTTTGGGGTTTTGCATAGAGGCTTCCCATTCTCAACTCTCAAAGCTTCTGAAGCAGTTTGTCGAACTTGGCTCCCGTCTCTTCGGACTCATGGAGCCGATCCTCGAGCAATGCATAGAGCTCCTCGACCCGTGCTTTGAGCCGGTGGTTTTCCATGGATAATCGTTGTATACGCTCACCGGTTCCGCCGGCTGAAGCATCGATAAGAGCCTTGTTGTTTTCGGCAAGGTGTCCTTCTGCCTTTTCTATCTCCTCCTCCAATGCAGATATGCGTTGTTTGATCTGTTTCAGAGCTCGTGACCGTTCACGAATAATTTCAGCACGCTTTACCCGGCGTTCCCTTTGTACCGGTTTGGCCTTCCTCTCCTGTGACGTTGATCCATTCAATGTTCCTTCGTCTTCCCAGCCGCGCCGGTCGAGGAAGTCCTGATAACTCCCCTCGAAGAGAAAGGGACGGGGACCGTCGAACACTACAAGCCTTGTGGTCAGAGTGTGAAGGAACATCTCGTTGTGTGTGGCGATCAGCACCGCGCCGTCGAAGCGGTCTATGGCCGACATGAGCGAATCACAGGATTCCATGTCCAGATGGTTGGTTGGCTCGTCGAGTATGAGCAGATTGACAGGTGTAAGAAGTATCTTTCCAAGCAGGACCCTGCTCTTCTCGCCGCCTGACAGTACACCGATCCGTTTTTCTGAAAGCCCCCCACCGAACATCATAGCACCGCACACATCCATTATGTCACGTTTCGTCAAACCAGTGCTGACCGATCCCAGTTCCTCCTCCACCGTGTGATCGTCGTGTAGAAGGCCGATGTGCATCTGACCGAAATATCCGATGGATAGGGCTGTATGGAGTCTGATTGATCCGCTCCGTGGCTGAAGCTCTCCAGCCAATACCTTCAACAGGGTTGATTTACCCTTGCCATTCTTTCCAATGATGCCGATTCGGTCCCTGCGTGCAACGGTGAGGGAGAATTCCTCGAAGAGCGGGTCTGCCGGAGTGTAGGAGAAACCGATATTACCGGTGTGCAGGAGGAATTTGGCGTCGATCGGCTTGCTGCGAAAGGAAAAGTCGAATGTCTCAATTCGCTCGAGCTTTTCGAGATGAACCTTTCTCTGCAGAGATTTGATCCTGGACTGTACAAGCCGGGCAAGAGTGGCCTTCGCCCTGAAGCGATGTATGAATATTTCAATCTCCCGCTGCCTCTTCTCATCATTGATACGTGTCTTTTCGTGTATCTCTTCCTCCTTTGCGATCTGTTCGTACATCTTTGTCGTATTTCCGCTGACCTTTCTGATCCTGTTCCTGTGTATCATCATCGTGTGGGTGGTGATGCTGTCCATGAAGCTCCGATCGTGGGTAATGACCACCAGTTCGCCGGGCCATGATCGGAGGAAGCGTTCGAGCCAGCGAATGGAGATGATATCGAGGTAGTTGGTTGGTTCGTCGAGGAGCAGGAGGTTCCCTCCTGCGATGAGTGTACCGGCCAGTTTGAGCCTGACCTGATAACCTCCGGAAAGCTCTGAGGGGATGAGCCCGAACTGCTTTATGGAGAAACCGAGACCTGAAAGAACCTTTTCGGCCCGCCAAATGTCATATTTCTGATCCGGTCTCAGTGAGAGGCATGCCTCCTCAAGCACCCTGTCGCCTGTGAAGGAAAGCTTCTGCTGCATGTATCCAACGGTGTAGTCCCGGGGCATACTGATCGTACCCTCATCAGCGCTTATCTGACCGCACAAAAGGTTGAGGAGGGTTGTCTTGCCGCTTCCGTTGCGCCCCACGAGGCCAACCTTTTCACCCTTGCCAATGGTGAAATTCACGTCATCGAACAGAAGATGATTTCCGAAGGAGATTCGAATGTTTGCAGCCTGTATCATGGGTGATAAGATACAGCAGGTGTTGAAGACATCGTAGTTAATTCGTGCATGTCCACGGTTTTGTCTGCATATCAGACATGGTTAAATGTACTGAGATGTATTGCTGCCATATGATACAATGACGTATATTTCAATGTCGTGGGCGGGGGATTTGAGGGTGAATATCTCCATATGTGATGGCCTTTTTACCGTGTGCAGGCTGGCTCCCGGGGATGAGCTTCCTGCATGGAGTGCTACATCAGATTTTATTTCGGTGACAAGAAGCCCTGATGAGCTCTCAATTGTGTGCTGTCAGCACCTTGTGCCACAGGAGATACAGTGCAGCAGAAACTGGCGTCTGATGCGCATCGATGGGGATCTCGATTTACAGATGATCGGTGTTTTGAGTGGGCTGCTTGCGCCTCTTGCGAGGGCAGGTGTGAGCGTTTTTGTCCTATCGACCTATGATACCGATTATTTCATGGTTCCCGCACAGGTGCTGGGACAGGCGGCAGAGGTACTGAAGGACGAGGGGCACCGAGTCATCGGAGAGAAATAAATGAGCATGGAATGGGGCGTTTCATACTGGAACATATTTTGCTTTTTATTTTATGCAAATTTGTTACATTAACAGGTAACTTCCACACCGGTATAAATCCTCGCGGGCGTGTGTGATCATCATTGACGAAATGAGGAGCAGGGGAAGGATCTATGAAGCAGATCGATTGGGACAACCTGAGATTCGATATCAATCCTGCTGAAAAGATGTTTGTGGCCCGCCATACAAAGGGAGCATGGGACAGTGGTGAAATTGTAGACTATGGCACCATTCAGATTTTTCCCTCCGCCGTGATACTCAACTACGGCCAGGGTCTCTTCGAGGGAATGAAGGCATACCGTACGAAGGGTAATCGCATCGCCATATTCCAGCCCCACGCGAACGCGAGGAGACTCAACGATGGCTGCAGAAGGCTGTGTATGCCCGAGCTTGATGAGGATTTCTTCGTGGAGTCGATCAAGGCCCTGGTACGGGAAAACAGGGACTATGTGCCTCCCTACGGAAAGGGTGACCTCTATATCAGGCCCATACTTTTCGGCTCCGGCCAGATGCTCGGTGTCTCACCGGCAACCGAGTATATGTTCATTATCTTCATGTCACCTGTCGGACCCTACTTCAAGGGAGGATTCAGCGGCATTCATCTGCAGATACGCACGGACTATCACCGGGCATCGCTCTTCGGTACAGGTGGAGTCAAAGCTGTGGGTAACTATGCCGCTTCACTCATGCCCAAGGCTCTTGCCAGAGACGAAGGTTTCGATGAGGTGCTCTACCTCGATGCCCGCTGTTCAACCTACGTGGAGGAGGTTGGTTCCGCCAACTTTTTCCTCATCAAGAACGGTATCCTCTCTACACCGCAGCTTGGAGGATCAATTCTGCCGGGAACGACTCGTAAGGAAGTTCTCATGCTCGCAGAACACAGCTTTAAACTGATTCCCCAGGATAGGGATATCCGCTATGATGAACTTTTCACCGCTGAGGAGCTATTCTGCACCGGTACCGCTGCGGTCATTACACCGATTCTGTCCGTGACCTATGAGGGAAAGTCCCATACCATCGGTAATGGAAAGCCGGGTGTATTGACAGAAAAACTCTACGATGAGCTCAAGGGCATTCAACTCGGTGAACGCCCCGATATTTTTAACTGGCTCACCTACATCGATTGACTGCTCTTAAAATATGGTGAATGTCGAGTTTAAAACCCATCAATAAAAAATATAATAAGTTTGGTACAAATGAGCATAGTGCTGGTGAACTTCGAGTATACTCGAAGTTCACCCTAAATCTTTTTTCATATTAACAGAAGCGCGAAATACTTGTATGTGCATGCTCATGACATGGACTTCACCACATGCAAAAAGTCAATACCCTAAAAGGGTGGAGTAGATTATGCCTGTAGCTCATATTCCTCCTGATCTTGAGAGCAGACTGAAGGAAGAGAGGGTAAGGATCAA
>Ga0114922_10003937_pt1 | contig 13804 bp, 15 predicted proteins | sample AartaG_FD_100975 | JGI IMG/M metagenome (GOLD analysis project Ga0114922, IMG submission 100975) | Deep subsurface microbial communities from Aarhus Bay to uncover new lineages of life (NeLLi) - Aarhus_00045 metaG | ecosystem: Environmental > Aquatic > Marine > Oceanic > Sediment | place...
CACCTTGTGCCCCAATCCCTTGCTGGCCGCCCTCTCCCAAAGGTGCCCGTGCCAGCCTCCGCCGGCGACCACCAGCTTCGCCGTCGGATGCGCTGCAATCACCTCCGGCAGCGCGTCTATGAGCACCTCAACCCCCTTTTCCCTCACCAGCCGTCCCACGAAGAATATGATGCGCTCGTCGTCCCGCGCCCACCGGCGGCGGAACTCCTTCAGTTGCTCCGGCCCCTCGCGGCAGGCCACGCGCTCGAGGTCCACGCCGTTCGGCACGACCCGAAGCTTGTCGCGCGGTGTGCTCAGGCCTGCAAGCACCTCCCCCGCCATTGTCTCCGAGCAGCAGATCACTCGGCGTGCCTCATAGCTGAGCAGCCACTCCGCCGAGTGGATGTAATGCTGCTCTGGGGTATGGATCCCACTCATCCGGCCCGCCTCCGTGGCGTGGATCGTCGCCACCAGAGGAAGGCCCAGTCCGTGCTTCAGCGTCCGCGCTGGAAACGCCACGAGCCAGTCGTGCGCGTGAATCAGGTCGTAGTCGGCCACATGCTCCGCCAGGAGCCGCTGAAGCAGGGCGAAGCCGAGCTGATGGATATCGCACACGAAGTCGAGGGGATGTATGGGCGAGGGCCACGCGCGCAGCACCCTGACCCCACCTCGGCCCCCTGCATCGGGTTTCTCCTCGCGCTCCGGCGCGCCGGGATGGTGCGCGGTCACTACGTCCACCCATGCCCCTGTCTTGGCCAGCGCCTGCGAGAGTTCGTCCACGTGCCGGCCCATCCCGCCCACCAGCCGCGGCGGATACTCCCACGAGAGCATGAGCACGCGCTGCGATTTCACCTTGGCGGCCTCGGCTCCACCGAGTCTGGGCTTCACTTTCGCCTTCTCCGCCGCCCCGCGCGGCTGCATGAAGCGCACCACCGGCGACCGACGCGCTGCCACTGGCCGCATCGCTGACACCGTCGCCAGCCCGTCTGCTTCCGCCACGCAGTCATGCGCTCCAGTGCCTCGAAGGCCCGCTCTGCCCGCTCCCGCAGATCGGCGTCCTCAATGTGGGCCGCCGCCTCTTTGATCCGACGCTGCTGCCTGCCGGACAGCTTCATCTGCGACGGCTTAGCGGGCCCCCCTCCGTCTGAGGGCCGCTCCCGACGGCGGCGGCGCCCAGGCCACCAGCGCTGGCCAGAGCCGCCTCGAGTTCGCCCCGAGCGGAAGTGAATCTCTCGGATCACCCCCTCTCCCACCTGGGCCGAGATCTGGTCGAGGAGCTGCTTGCGCCTCATCTCAAGCTCTTGCGCCCAGGCCGGCGTGTCCGTCGCCACCATCAACACCCCATCCCGCACGGTCTCCGCCTGCGCGTGGGCGGCCACCACGCGTCCCGCCACCTCCGGCCACGCAAGCAGCGCCAAGTGCTCCCGGAACCTCCCTCGCAGGTCCAAGTTTGCGAGGACACCCTCCAGGAGTTGGTGCAGCGATGCCTCTCCTCGCCGCGCCATGGTGTCAGCTCACCTGCCCCTCGGAGATCGCAAAAAGCGCCCCCGACTCCCGAACCTCCGCCGGGATGTCTTGCTCGTCGCAGCACGTGATGATCACCTGCTCTGAGTCCGCACAGGCCGCGAAGACCCCCGCCCGGCGCCGCGCGTCGAGCTCCGACAGGACGTCGTCCAGCAGCAGCATCGGCCGCTTCCCCGTCATCCGCCGCATGACCGCCGCCAGACCCAACCTCAGGCCCACGGCGCAACTTCGCTGTTCGCCCTGCGAGCCGTACACCCGCACGGGTTCGCCTGCAAGCAGCAGCGCTATGTCGTCGCGATGCGGACCCCACCCGGTCGCGCCGTACCTGACATCAGCCGCGCGCCTCTCCACCAGCGCGCGCTCCAACACTCTCGAGACTTCTTCCACCACCTCCGCTCTCCCCTCGCGCGCTCTCGCCGCGCTTTGTTCACTCGGCGCCGCAATCGCTGGTCGATACTCCACCAGCAGCGGGATGGTGTCACCCGCGACGGCCGCATGCGCGCCCTTGACCTCCGGTGCTAACTCCGCGATGAACTCCTCTCTCGCCACCATCACCCGCGCACCGTACCGCGCGACCGCCCGATCCCAGGGAGCGAGGGCATCTTCTCCTTCCCCTTTCTCGCGCAGCGCCTTGAGCAACTGATTGCGCTGCATAACGGCCCTGCGGTAGCGCCCGAGGTCCGCGTCGTATTGTGCGCTCACCGAGCACAGGGTGCGGTCGAGCAACCGCCTGCGGCCGGCCGGTTCGCCGCGGACCACCTCGATGTCCTCGGCCGAGAAGTAGACCGTTGGAGCCACTCCGATCAGGTCCACACGCCGCCGGACCACCCCGTTCACCTTGAATTGCCGCTGGCCCGTCCGCGCGAGCCCCACCTCGACCTTCGCCGGCCCATCGTCGCCGGCGAACTCGCCCTTCACGAACCCGTGGCCACACCCGCGCCGCACGAGTTCCTCCGTCGTTCGCGCCCGCGGCGAGTCTCCCGACGCCGCGGCGCAGACAGCCTCCAGCAGGTTCGTCTTGCCGGCTCCGTTCGGTCCGTGCAAGACCACCACGCCGGCAGGGAAGTCCTTCCCCACCCGCGCGTAGTTCCGGAAGTCACGCACCTCCAGGCGGTGTAGATACATTCCAGCCCACTGCTACAGACAAAAAGGGGGCGCTCTGTAGGTACAGAGTTGCCCCCACCGTTCGCTTTCTCCTTTGCGTTGCCGCGTTTCCCTCGGGCCCCAGAGCTACAACTGCATCGGCATGACCACGTACAGGTAGTCCGGGTCGTCAGCCCCCTTGATCAGGCCCGAACTCAGGGGCCCCGAAAGCTGCCACACCACTTGGTCTGACTCCATGACGCTCAACACGTCCGTCAGGTACTCAGCATTGAACGCTATCTCGCCCTCTTCCCCCTCGATGTTCGCTGGCAGTTCCTCGTGCGCCCTTCCCACATCCCCGCTCTCAGCGGTAATAGTCAGCGTGCCCTCCTGTATCCGGAAGACCAGCTTGCTCGCCTCCGCCCTCGCGACGATGGCCGCGCGCTTAATGGCCCCCAGGAGATCCGCACGCGCCACTGTGACCGTCCGTTCTATCTCTGTAGGAATCACTCGCTCATAGTTCGGAAACTGCCCTTCGATGAGCCGAGAGATCAGCCGGTACGGGCCGACCTCAAAGAGAATCTGCTGCTCGCTGGCACGGACTCGGACCACAGTCTCCTCTTGTGCGGGATCCAACATGCGATTCAGCTCCTGCAGCGCCCGCGCAGGCACAATCACCTGCCAGTCGCTCTCGCCACCCTCCAGTTTGACCGTCCCGGATGGCGCGGTCCTCACCGCAAGGCGATAGCTATCCGTCGCGATCAGCTTGACGGTCTCTCCGTCTCGCTTGACCAATATCCCCGTCAGAATCGCTCGGGTCTCATCTGTAGAGGCAGCCAAGATCGTTGCGCGGATCAGATCCCGCATCCCTGCCTGTGAGATGTCGAACCCGGCTCCCTCCTCCACTTCCGGAAGGGCCGGGTACTCCTCCGCCGGGAGGCCGTGGATTGTGTATTGAGACCGCCCACAGCTTAGCTCCATGATATTCCGATCTGCGCTTCTCATCTCCACCGTTGCATCGGGCAGACTCGCTACAACATCGCCAAGCACCCGCGCCGGCACCGTGAGTGCGCCCTCCTCCTCCACTTCAATGGGCACCGCGCTCTGTGCTCCGATCTCCATGTCGTACGCCACTACGCGCAGTCTCCCCGAGTCTGCTTCCAGCAAGAGATTGCTTAGTATGGGGAGCGTTGTACGGCCGGAGACCACTCGGCTGACATGCTGCAGCGCGTCGTGTAGAACCCGGCGGTTACAGGTGAGTTTCACGGGCGTTCCCCCTATGGGAATGACTGGCTCGTCTGCCGTTCGTTTCTCTTCCCCGGTCGAAAACACCTCTCGCGACAGGCTGGGGATACGGGGCCGTTGCTGGAGGGGCCCTATTATATATAGAAAGAACTAATAATGATAACTGTAAGGCCTGTGGAGATGGGGAAATCGGGAGAATGACAGCCTTCTGGGCGGCGGGGTATTTCACATGGCTGTTCGCCTTGAGCTATGTAGTGCTGTGTACGGAAGCATCACTGTGGCGGGTCATAGGCCGTCTGGTGTGTTGTCGTCCCAACATCCACATGCTACTGACAGGCGCGAACTATACGCTTGTGCGGAGGCGAGCGCCGAGTTCGGTGATGAGTGCTCGCAGTGCGTTGTCTTGCATCCCCGTGCGGATCTTCTCGCATGCGTAGATGACTGTGGAGTGATCCTTGCCGCCAAAGGCGCGGGCAATGCTCGGATAGGAGGAGCGGAGCATTTCTCGGCAGAGGTACATCGCTACCTGGCGGGCATGGACGATGTCTCTCTTGCGCGTACGCGCGGTTAGCTGGGCGACCGAGAGGCTGAAATGCTCGCCTACTAGCTGCTGAATGCGGGCAATGCTGAGTGGCTGCTCCGCATCGAGGGAGTGATTCTGCAGTTGCTCGGCAGCCAGCGAGAGGGTGATCTCCGTGTTGGTCAGCGAGGCCGCGGCCAGGACGGTGATCAGCGCCCCCTCGAGCACGCGGATATTGGACTTGACCCGGCGCGCGATGTAGTGCAGCACTTCCTGGGGGACCTCCGAGTGCTCCGCCTCAGCCTTCCGAGCGAGGATGGCCATGCGCGTCTCAAGATCCGGGGGTTTGATGTCCGCGATGAGGCCCCACTCGAAGCGGGAGCGGAGGCGGTCGTCCATCACGTGTAGTTCCTTGGGGGGGCGATCGCTCGTGATCACGACCTGGCGGCCGGTCTCGTAGAGGGTGTTGAAGACCTGGAAGAACTCCGACTCGGTGCGCTCCTTGGCGGCGATGAACTGGATGTCGTCGACCAGCCAGAGGTCTACCTCGTGGTACTTCTTCCGGAATGCACCGAACCGGTCGTCCCGAATGGATGACACGACGTGATAGGTGAAGGTGTCCCCGGAAACGTACTCCACCCGGAGATCCGCGAAGTCCCTTGCCACCTGATGGCCGATGGCCTGCATGAGGTGGGTCTTGCCGAGCCCCACACCCCCATGGAGGAAGAGCGGGTTGTACGACTTGGCGGGGGTGCGCGCTACCGCCAGCGCCGCCGCCTGCGCGAACTGATTGCTCTTGCCCACGACGAAGTTCTCGAAGGTATACTTCGGGTTGAGTGGCCTGCTGCTGAGACCCTTGGGCGGTAGGCTGCGCTGCTGACGGCGTCCCTGCGGCCTCCGCTCGGCCGGCCCATCCCCTTCCAGCTCCAGGCCCATCTGGCCTAGCACCAAGCATACCTTGAGCGGGCGGCCGAGGACCTTCTCGAGGGCGTTTTCGATATCTTTCCTTCCCCGCTTCTCCAGCCAGTCCCGGGCGAACTCTGTGGCCACCAGCAGCTCGAGTCCATCCTCGTCCAGGACGCGGGGCCGCACCTGTTTGAGGGAGCTCTCAAAAGAGGGTCGGGCCGCCTTCTTGCCCAGTTCTCGTACTACCTGCTGCCATACTTCCTGCACCGAAGACCGCGACTCGCTCATCCGTCTCCCCTCGGTGTATTGCTTCAGCTACTGCGAACTGCGGGGCCGGGCAGCGCGCGCTCGTTGTCAATACGCGCGCGACCCGCACCAGCGTCGGATGAGGAGGACGGCACGGGTCAGCTTGCGTCTTACTGAGGGCGAAATCCCCGGTTGGGTATCGGGGTGTGGATTGCGCACGCGGGCAGAAACTGGAAGATGACGAATAATGCGATGATTGCTAGGTTTCTCGCGGCTTTTGCCCTGCGGTCCTCGCCCTGTTTACTTCCCCCTGCGATGAATGCGGACCCGAAAAAGCCAGGCATTGCGCCGACGCGACAATCCACACGGTTATCAACAACTGTGGATAACTCAGAGTACCTCCCAACCCTGGCCGACAGCGTCGTCAGCATGCCTCCATCCGACGGCAGCGAGTATAGCACAGGAGCCACGCATTGACAAGAAGATTTTTGCGCGCGGAAATGCAGCGGCCTGCAAACGCGCGCAGCACACCGCGGGCAGGCAAACGCGCCGCGCGCAGCGTACTTGCTTAGGCCCTCGCGGTATGCTATAATTCGATGGAGGGCAGTGGACCCGGCCCAGCAGGGCCGGGGTTTGTTCGCTAATAGCGCCAACACGAATCCGGGAGGGCCCCGTGAAACGTACGTACCAACCCAGGCGACGCAAGCGGCTTCGGACTCACGGCTTTCGCGTGCGCATGCGCACGGTCGGGGGACGGAATGTGCTTCGCCGTCGCCGACAGAAGGCCCGCGTCCGTCTCACGGTCGGGCCCTCCAGATAGGGCGGCATGGGTGCTGCGCCTCCGCCGGAGCAGGGACATCACTAGGACTCTTCGGGAAGGCCGGCGTTTCCACTCCACGTACGCCGTACTCCACGCGCGTCGGCGCACACCTGTGGAAACAGAATCCGAGCTCCCGCGGGTGGGGATCGCCACCGGTCGCCGCTTCCGCTCTGCGGTGTCACGGAACCGGGCGAAGCGGGTCCTTCGGGAGAGCTGCCGCGCTGCACTGGGCGGCAGCGCCGGCCCGTGGGACCTGCTCGTGAAGGCCCGCACCGAGGTGCTCGACTCCACGTACCAGGAGCGGATAGAGGCACTGACTGGTATGCTGCGCGCCGCCGGCGTTGTGACCGATAAGGAGGCCGCTGTCACATGATGGAGCCCACCCCCGGGCCCCTGGGGCGCGCTGCCATCCTGCTTGTGCGCTTGTATCAGCGGTTCCTCAGCGGGCTGAAGCCGCCGACGTGTCGGTACTACCCGTGTTGCTCCGAGTACGCCGCACAGGCGATCGGCCACCTGGGGCTGTTGCGCGGCGGGCTGCTGGCTGCCTGGCGGCTCCTGCGCTGCAATCCCTTCTCCAGCGGCGGCTATGACCCCGGCCCGTGGGTGGCGGACACTGCCTCGTCTGGCCCGAGGGAGTCCGCCGCGGCGGCGTCCCGCAGGGAGAGCGGCGGATGAAGAGGGCACCCCACCTTTTGCTGTTGCTGCTGCTGCCACTGCTGGCAGGCTGCTTCGGCGCGCAAGGCGTGCCCTTGCCGGCGGCTAAGCGGGGCGACCTGCGGACGACGCTGGAGGCACTCGACCGCCTCTCGCACTCCCAGGTGGTCGAATACCAGAGCGGCCTCGAAGAGCAGATCAAGCAAGCCGGGAATCCCAAGGAGGCGGCGCTGCGCCGGGAGCTTGAGAAGAGCATTCTCTTGGTCGGCTACTGCTGGGAGCGCCGGGCCGAGGTCGATCCTGGGGCCTTCGACGAGGCCCTGAGATGGTACGGCCGGATAACGGGGGGAGGCGGGGTCGGCTGCGGCCGCCGTCCGTCGAGCGAGGAGTATTCAGCAAGCGGCAGCATCTACTCCTCGGTGGGCCACGTCCGCATCGCGCAGATCGCCGAGTACCGGGTGGGGCAGGGTGAGCTGAAGGGTGAGGACACAAGTGCCACCGCCGCCGAGCGGCAGGATGCGCTGGAGATAGCGGTCGAGCAGCGGAAGAGAGCCCGCGGCGCGCTGGAGCGAGCGGCCAACTACCCGGTTCAGGCCGACCCGGCCACGGGCAGCATCCGAGGGCCTCTGGTGCTGGTCCGGGAGCCGGCTGTGGGGAGCCTGCCCCTCGAGGAGTGGCAGCAGGTGGACATCCGGCACGCGGCCTACAAGCGGCTGGACAGGTACTATCGGGACACCGCCTCGTACCGCATCTTCGATTTCCTGGTGGGAGTGTGCGGGGGCGCGCGTAAGAAGACGAGCTATGTGCTCGCCATCCTGCTCATCGCCGTGCTGGCCAAGCTGGTCACGACTCCTCTGTCCGCCGCCCAGTTCCGCAGCATGCAGGCTATGCAAGCGGTTCAGCCCGAGATCAAGAAGATCCAGGAGAAGTACAAGGGAGACAAGCAGCAACTCGCGCGCGCCCAGATGGAGCTCTTCAAGGAGCACAAGGTCAATCCCGCCGCGAGCTGCCTCCCCATGCTCATACAGATGCCCATCCTGATCTGGGTGTACTACGGGATCCGCCACTTCGTCTTCCGGTTCGAGAACGTGGGATTTCTGTACCTCCACAGCCTGGCCGAGCCCGATGTGCTGCTCGTGCATGGGGCGCTGGTGCCCGGGCCGCTGCTTCTCCTGTATGGCGTGAGCATGTACGTTTCACAGAAGCTGATCGCCACGCCGGCCGCCACGCCGGAGCAGCAGCAGCAGCAGAAGCTTATGGCCTACATGATGCCCGTGCTCCTCGTTGTCATCCTGAAGGCCCTTCCGGCAGCGTTCATCCTCTACTGGTTCCTGCAGAACCTGTTGATGACCGGCCACCAATACCTCATCATGCGGTCGCGGCGCGTCGCCGAGGTCCCGGCGGCGCCCGGCTCGGACACGCCGGCGCCGAGCGCCGTGCCGCCGGCGGAGGCCATAGAGGAGCTGTCACAAGGAACTCGGCGCCACAAGAAGAAGAGAAAGCGGAAATAGACCGGCCCTCCCCAGCCTCGGGAATCGAAACTTGCGGAGGCAACCCGATGGAATCTATCGAGCAAACGGGGCGCACCGTTGATGAAGCCGTCGAAGCTGGTGTCAGGGCTCTCGGCGTTTCCCGCGGGGAAGTCGACGTCGAAGTGCTGGCCCAGGAAAGCCGGGGGCTTCTGGGCATCCTGGGGAGCTCCGAGGCCCGGGTTCGTGTGACGCTCAAGGCCAGTGTCGCCTCCCGAGCCCTGGAGATACTCAAGCACATCCTCGAACTGATGGGGATCGAGGCTGATGCGGAGATCACCTCAGACGAACCCGAGGGCGTTTCTATCGAGATCACGGGGAGTCAGGACCTCGGGCTGCTCATCGGCAAGCGCGGCCAGACGCTGGCTGCACTCCAGCTCATCGTTGCCATGATGGCCAACCGGGGCCAGGAGCCGGAGAGACGCAAGCGGATCGTGCTCGACGCCGAGGGCTATCGTGCTCGGCGCGAGCGCACCGTCCAAGCCATGGCCCACAGCGCAGCGCAGCGCGCGAAGCGGAGCGGCCGACCCGTCACCATCGAGTCTCTCACCCCGCGAGAGCGGCGGATCGTCCATCTAGCCCTGGCCGACGAGCCGGGTATCACTACCCGGAGCGAGGGCGAGGATCCCCATCGCGAGATCATTGTCATGCCCCGGCGCTCTCGCGCAGGGAACTGGGGGTAGCTGCCGGTCCCTGCCTGGCGAAGGGCGTAGGCATCTTCCTCTGTGTGGGGGACGCCCCGCTGCTATATCCTCTCCGCCGCGTCACTGGACGGGAGACCGCGGTCAGATACGGCCCCGCGTGCCTGGCGATGTGCCGGACAAGATGGGCGGAGCAGACCGCGGCGGCAGCCCCGCCGAGCTCTTCGCCGGCCTCCTGGAGAAGCGCGGGACCGCCCTGCCCGGCAGCCCAGCTAAGCTTCTCTCCCCAGACTGCCGAAAACATGGGAGGGGAAGCGCACTCGAGGCGCGACTCGCCCGAGGGGAACCAGAATGCGTACCGAGGGCGGCCGGATCGCAGGGCCCGGCCTGCGCACACGCGGCATGACGCTGGTCGAGCTGCTCGTCACTGTCTCCCTGCTCGCCGCGCTGACCTCCATGGCCCTTGGGGCCACGGTGGGCCGGGCCATCGCGGCCGCCAAGCGATCCGCGCAGCAACGGAATCTACGCCAGATAGAGGGTGCGCTCGAGCTCTTCGAGGCCCGGCAGGCCCGCTATCCCGCTTCCCTCGACGAACTGACCTCCGGCACCGAGAAGGCGGATCAGTTCTCGCATGGCGGCGATATGCTGCACCTGGCAGCTCTGCCTCCCAACCCACTCGGCGAATGGGGCTATGACGGCCAGGGCCGCGTGTGGCCCATCAACGGTAGAGGCGTCTCAGGATCATCGGGAACCCCGGCGGTCATCACAGGGCCCACGCCCTACCACTTCGGCGCGCTATTCGCGCTCGTCCTGTCCTTCGTGGGAAGCCTGGCCGCCAACTTCGCCATTCCCTTGGTCGCCGCCGGCTGGCAGGCCCTGTTGGGTGCGTCCGTGCAGGCAATCGTCTTCCGGCATCGCGCCTGGGAGCATCTCCTGAGGTCAGCCTGGCTTGGGCTCGCCAAGGGTCTCATCCAGAGCGAGGGCGACCTGAGGTCCCTCATCAAGTACAGCGCTCCCGTCCCCCTCGCCCTCGGTCCAGCTCTCCACGGCCTGACTGCTCGACTGCGCGCTCACCTACAGCGCCAGGCCATGGACTATGCCATCCCCATCCGCAGGTCTCAGTGGAAGCCTGCTGTCGCCAACCTCGACAAGCTGGGTCCACTTCATGTCCCGGCATCTGTGAGCCCCGGCGGGGTCACCCGAGCGAGATGGCTCCAGGCCACCGGTATCGCCCTCGCCATCGCTGGCGGTGTGCTCGCAGTCCTCGCCTGCCGCGCCGCCTGCCGGCCCCTGCTGACCGATGTCGCATCCCTCGCCCTGCTCTCCACCGCCGTCCTGCTCACCGCCAACTTCCTCGGCCCCTCCCGCAGCGCGCGGGCTCGCTAGCAGCGCCCAGGGTGCGCCCGCAGGTTCCCGCGCGCGGACCGTCGTACTCACCATCCATGAGGGAGCGCGGGCAGGACTACAACGAGGCGCTTCTGGATGGCGCCCGCGAGCTCGGCCTACAGGTCGCGGAGTCTCAACTGGCGGCCTATCGGACACACCTCCAGCTCCTCTTAGAGCACAACAGGCGCGCCGGCCTCACCACCATCACCGATCCCGTCGAGGTAGCGATCAAGCACTTTCTCGATTCACTCACGTGCCTGCTGGCCCGGGACATCGCTGCGGGGGAGCGGGTCATGGACGTCGGCTCGGGCGCCGGCTTTCCCGGGCTCGTCCTCGCCGTGGCGCGCCCCCACGCTGCCTACACGCTAATCGAGTCCACAAAGAGGCGCGCTGCGTTCCTGGAGCGCGCGGCAAGGGAGCTGAAGCTGGCAAACACCACGGTGCTGAAGACCCGCGTCGAGGAGGCCGGCCGGAATCCCGACCATCGGGAGGCCTACGACCTGGTCGTCAGCCGGGCCCTCGCGCCCCTGCCGGTCCTGCTCGAATACTGCCTGCCGCTGGTCGGCCTGGGCGGCCACTGCCTCGCGCAGAAGGGGCCCGACGCGAAGGAAGAGCTGGAGCGCAGCGGTCCAGCTCTTCGAATCCTCGGCGGGAGCATCTCGGCGGTCCGCTCGCTAACCCTCCCCCGGGACATGGGCGCGCGCACCCTGATCCTGGTGGAGAAGACCGCCCCGACCCCCGCTCGCTACCCCCGCCGGCCGGGAATGCCCGCCAAGCGGCCGCTTTAGGCCGGGGGCGGCCGGTGGGCCACTTCACTGATTGGCCCTCTTGCCGCCTCAGCAATCTCCCGCGCGAGTGCCTCGTATCGCTCGACCAGTTCCTCTGTGAACCGGCCCGGAGCCCTGCTGTTGAGCTGCAGCAGTCCGTAGACCTGGCCCGCGGCCCGCAGCGGGATCAGCGCCACCGACTCATAGCCCACCTCGTTGCAGTACGCCCTGATGCGAATGCCCATCTGCTCGGGCCTCAACGTGGGGACCAGCGCGGTGCTTCCGTTCGTCCAGAAGCTCCCGCCCTTCGTGAAGAACGGCCACCTCGGATCCGTGTGCCCCTCCACAACGGCCCCACACATGCACGCGAGCTGAGGCGTCCCATCGGCATGCCGCAAGATCAGGCCGGCCGCATCTTTCTCACACAGGGGTCCCTCCCGCACTACGAAGTCCCTGCCGAACCCACGCGTGAGGTAGTACGGGCAATCATCTCCCGCCTTCCAGCGAATCCCGACCGATTCACACTCGGATGCCTCACCAACCAGCGCCAGCACCTCTTCGAGCGTCACCCGGACATCCGCCCCCTCCCGGATGCGCCCCAGCAGTGCTCTCAGCCGATCGAAGAACTCAGGTCCTGTCCGCACGAGATCGGGCTCCCCGGGGTATCCGTGTCGCGGCGCTCATGGGATGGCTGTTCTGGCCGAGGGCCCGGGCCCCCTTCCCGTCTCTCAGATCAGCGAAATCCTCACCCGCACCTTCTTCGCCGGCACCACCACATCACACAGCACATAGCTCCCCGAACACAGCAGCACCCACGCCGCTTTCACAAGGCAATCCCCCAGTTCCCTCACATCCACCGGAAGCTCGCGCGCCCCACCCTCCCGCAGCGCCTGCCGCGGCACCAGGTTGAGGTACGCCCTCGCCAGCCACGCCCCCGCGTACGCCAGCGCCGACGGAATCGTCACCCCAAGCGCGCCCAGCGGCAGCCTGGGGTGGCGCACGCTCACAACGACGAATAGAGTCGGCCGCCTAATCGACGATGACCTCCACGCTGACCTTCTCCCCCTTATCGCCGTCGACCTGGACGTCCACCAGCTTCCCTTCTGCCCCCTCCTTCACCATCTGCAGGATCGCAGACACATCCACCCCCTGGAGGTCCTTCAGGTAGTCGCCGAACTCGATCGTCTCCCCTTCCTTCGTGATCTTCGCGTGTTCGAGCATCTTCAACGCCAGATCGGCCATCGCGATCGGCAGATTGCAGTTGACCGCCACCTTCTCTTCCTCGTCTCCCTGCACGTGCACTCGGACCCGCACGAAGCGCGGCCGCTCTCCCCCAGCGGTTGTGACCGGTCTGCTCTTCAGCGCCGCCAGCAGCTCCGCCCCCTGCTCGGGGCTCACTCTCCTCTCCCGCACCATCTCCAGAATCTCCAGGCTCTCCTTGTCCATGCTTGGCCTCACTTTCATCGCGCGCACATCGGCTTCCAGAGCGCGCCGGTCTGCCTCGAGCGTCTGCCGCTCCGCGTCTGGAGCATCCCGCTCCGCAGGCACTATCTCTCGCGTCTCCTCAACCATCACACCATCCTTTCCTGGGTGGGATAGGGTCCCAGGCTGTTTCACTCCCGGAGCGCCCTCGCCGCCTGCTCCGGCGTCATCCGCCCCGCCTTCAGCTCCTCCACGACCTGGCGCCTCCGCTCCTGCCAGTCCCGCGCCGACGGCCCCTCCGTCGCATACCCCAGCGCCCGCAGGAGTTCGTCCAGCCGTGCCCTTACCGTCGGGTACGACAGCCCCAGCGCTCGCTCTACCTCGCGCAGATTCCCCCGCCGGGAGACAAACAGCCGAAGAAATGCCAGTTGCTCCTCGGGCAGCGCGCAGAACTCACAGCGCTTGAAGTGCCCGCGTAGGGAGAGATCGCACTTGGGACACCGAAGCTCCTGCACTTCGAGCCTGCCGCCACAGCTCGGACACCGTGTCACCGCCTTGACGTTGCTCATAACAGAAATATAAACCTTAACCTGGCATTTGTCAACACTGGAGCGGTCAAAATCTGCATTTAGTGGAATGGATGCCCGCGATACAGGCGGTACAATTGCAATGACGTGCACCGTGGGCCGCGGCGTGGAGAAGTGCCGCTCGGGCCGGGTCGCTACGCCGGAGGATGTCAGGGAGGTCTTCGGGTTCGGCAACTCGATGGTCCGCGCGGCGTCAGAGGCGGCCCTGCGTGATCACCCCTATGATGGACCAGATGCCGCCGTTGAGCAGGTCCCCGACAATGAGGCCAGCAGGAAGAGCGCTGCGACCGGCACCGCACGCCGTGTCACGCCGCCGGGTTCACCGTGCCGTTCGGGATCGCCCGAACTGGCGAGCATGGTGGGACGCCCGTTCCATGAGCGGACGGCCGGTTCCTGGCCCTGGGGACCCGACGGCAGTCGGCAACCACCATGTGCTTCATTGCTGAGATCGTGGTATTCACAAGGAGGAAGCTGTGGCTGTCGGCAGGGCCTTGG
>Ga0114922_10003938_pt1 | contig 13799 bp, 9 predicted proteins | sample AartaG_FD_100975 | JGI IMG/M metagenome (GOLD analysis project Ga0114922, IMG submission 100975) | Deep subsurface microbial communities from Aarhus Bay to uncover new lineages of life (NeLLi) - Aarhus_00045 metaG | ecosystem: Environmental > Aquatic > Marine > Oceanic > Sediment | place: Aarhus...
GCATAACCGGGATTGCCAAGAATGTTCCTTCCAATTCACACTTCCATTTTGACTTTCTCGCCTCTTATAGCAGCCTCAAAGATGATACCAATGAATTTTCCGGCTTTTATCAACATTTTACCTATGTTCTTTTAAGTGGAAAATCTGCGGCAGAATCCTTAGATGGCAAATTACTGGACTTTCTCCACAGAAACTGGAGAAAAAATCCTTGGTACACCATCAGCCTCCAGCCTCTTTTGGATATCCGCCTCCACTCCAGGCTGAAATCGGAAATCGAACCCACCGGGAATATTCTGTATGTTTATATCTTCACGGCTATCGCTTTATTTGTGCTATTGATTGCCTGTATCAATTTCATGAATTTAACTTCGGCTCGTGCTATCAAAAGAGCCAAAGAGGTGGGCATTCGAAAAGTCGTGGGGGCCCGGAAAAATCAGCTGGTTCGTCAATTTCTTGGAGAATCTTTTATTCTCAGTGCATTTTCAGCATCGGCTGCGGTTCTTATCGTTATCGTGGTTCTCCCGCTGTTCAACAGACTTACGGGTAAAGGCATCACGATTATATCCCTTGCAGATCCATCGTTTGTTTTAGGCATTGCAGCCATCGCGCTCGTTGTCGGATTTATCTCTGGTATCTATCCCGCTTTCTTTTTATCTGCGTTCCAGCCAATGGATACCCTCAAATCAAGAACCGGATATTCATTCTCCGGAACTGTGTTGCGCAAAGGACTGGTGATCTTTCAGTTTGCCCTTTCTATAGGGATCATCTTTGCTACATTGATCGTTTATAAACAAATGAAATACATACGATCGCAGGATCTCGGATACGATAAGGAGCAAATAATGGTCATTCCGTTGAGCAAAGACCTCAGGAAAAATTATGAGGGTTTTCGAAATAAGTTGATGGAATTTCCAGGTATTGAAAATACCACAACATCTTCATACGTCCCGACTAGAGGAAGCGGTCATCTTAGTTTTCGGTTCGAAGGCAATGAGGAATATCTCGACCAGGTGATATATGGTGTCGACAAGGAGTTTGTCAAAACATATGGGCTTACACTTTTAGCGGGAAAAAACATCCAGAACCTATCTTCAAATAATACAACCTTGGAATTTTTAGTCAGTGAACTGACAATCCAGGAAGCCGGTTATTCATCCCCTCAAGAGGCAATCGGAAAAGCTGTGAGTGTTGAAGAATACAAAGGACATATCCTCGGAGTCGTCAACGATATCAATATCTATTCTCTTCATATAGCACCATACTCCATCAGTTATGTGGTATCCCAGATCAGAAATCACAACTATTTGTCAGTACGAATACTTCCCCAAAACGTATCGGAGACAATCGCCTATATCCAAAAAACATGGAAGAAAATGATTCCCTATTATCCTTTGGATTACTTTTTCCTCGATGCGAGCTTTGAGCAGATGCATATCGCGGATAAAAAAATGGGCGAAATCTTTTCTGTCTTTTCCATCCTGGCTATTTTTGTGGCTTGTATGGGACTTTTCGGACTGGCCGCCTACACATCTGAACAAAAGACCAAGGAGATCGGCGTTAGAAAGGTTTTAGGGGCATCGGTGTCAAACATTTATTTACTCCTTTCGCGGGAGTTTCTCATATGGGTGGCGCTGGCCAACATTATCGCCTGGCCTGTGGCTTATTATGTTATGCATAAGTGGCTTCAGAATTTTGCCTATCGGGTCGTTATCGGTTGGGAGATATTTCTCGTATCCGCGGGTGCGGCATTGGCTATTTCCGTCGTGACGGTCTCGTACCAATCCATCAAAGCCGCTTTAGCCAATCCTATCGATTCCCTACGGTATGAGTGAGTAATATGCTTTTAGCCCGCTTCATTCATACCGTAACGAATCTACTGGATTGGACAGGGCTGCCTTGATAGCCTGGTAGGATACGGTCATCAGGCCGATGATCAACACGATCAGAGAAGAAGCAAAAAATAATTCGATACCGATATTCACCCTGTAAGGGTAATTCTGAATCCACTGGTTCATCGCAAAAAAAGAGAGCGGCCAAGCAACCAGGTTAGCTATCAAAATCAACCCGATCAGTTCTTTGCCCAGCAGGGTGATAATCCCGGTTGTTGTGCTGCCCAGCACTTTCCGGATACCGATCTCTTTTGTGCGCTGCACGGCTGAAAAGGAAGCCATCCCGTAAAGTCCCAGACATGCCACAAAAATGGCAAGAAATGAAAAATAGGAGAAAATTTTCCGGGAACGCTCGATTTGCAGAAACTGAAATCCAAAAACTTCATCCAGGAAATAGGATTCGAAGGGTTTATTGGGAAAGATTTTTCCCCATTGTTTTTTCATGAAATCCAGGGTGCCTGCCACATCGTCCCGGCTGAATCTTACCGAAATCACATCCATATAATTATAGGGAAACGGAAAATCTGGATCACAACCGATAAAAATGGGTTCCATTTCCTGAGTCAGATTGCGAAGATGGAAATCTCTGACAACACCGATGACCGTCATATCCTTATATTGGATGTCATGTTTTCTGGGATCAAAGGATTTGATCGTCTTGCCTAAAGGATTATCCCATCCAAACTGTTTCACAGCCGTTTCATTTATAATCACGGAGTTCATCTCATCCGTTCCGAATTCCTTCGAGAAATTTCTTCCGGCTACAAGTTCGATACCCATTGTGGGTAAAAAATCGTGATCAGCATTGATTTCATCCATCAATACAGCCTCCGATTCTGCATAGCCCTGCGGGATTTTCATGTTGTTCGGATATCCCCCTCCGGGAAAGGTCGAAGAAGCCGAGACACTGATAATGTTTGGATTCTTTTTGAATTCTTCTTTGATGACCTCCCGGGATTTCCGTATCGCATCATCCTGTGCCGGAATCAGCACAACATTTTCCCTGTCGAAACCCGCATTCATGTTCTGCAAAAAAAACAACTGCCGGACTATGATGACCGTGCAAATCACCAAGGCAATGGAAATGACGAATTGCATCACGACCAGTCCGCGCCGTAATTTTATGTTGGATTTGAACGAACTCAAACTTCCTCTCAACACTTTCACCGGAATAAACCGGGACAAAAGAAAAGCCGGGTAACTGCCAGCAGCTAATCCGACAAAAAGAGTCAGTACAATAAAACCTGGTATCAACCAGGGAAGCTCAATCATATTCAGGCTCAATGTCCGTCCGGTCAGTGAATTGATGGCGGGCAGTATCATTTGGACGAGCGTGACTGCCAGCACCAGAGAGACAAAGCTGAAGAACAACGACTCGGAAAAAAACTGGCTGATGAGACTTTTCCTGGAGGCTCCCAATACTTTCCGCATGCCCACCTCATGAGCGCGGGTTGCCGACCGGGCCGTTGATAAATTCATGAAGTTGAAACAGGCGATGAACAGAATCAACACAGCCACCACAGAGAAGATGTAAACATAAAAGACAGGTCCGCGCGTGGTCCATGGAGGATTTAAATAGAGCTGCCTTAACGGATGAAGAAACAGGGATTCTGTCGCCCCTCTTTCCCGCATGTCATCTCCTGCAAACCTCTCGAGAAGAGCCGGAAATTTCTTCTCCAAATCACCCGCCTGAACTCCCGCCTTCAAAAGCAAATAAGTATAAAAATTATGAGATAGCCAGTCGGTCAGTATCCGCTCCAGCGCTTCTCGTGTATAAAGCGTCTTGAAGGAGCAGAGGGCGTCGAAGTCGATCCAAGAATTGTCCGGAACATCTTTGACAACACCTGTCACGACAAATGATTCTTCTTCACTGAATTTGAGAATCTTGCCGATGGGATCCACTTCGCCGAAGCATTGTCCAGCGATTTTTTCTGTAATAACGATGGTGTGAGGTGCGGATAAAGCACTATTCGGATCGCCTTTGATCATCGGCCATGTGAACACTTTAAACACATTCTCATCGGCATACTGCACGGAGTCCATGGTGAAGCGTTTGCCCTCATAAGTAAAACTCGTCTCTGGTTTATAACCATACCGTACCGCCTCATCAACTTCTGGATATTCATTCTGCAGGACTTCGGCGGCTGTCGCATTACTGGCCGTTCCCCTGAACTCATATCCTTCACGTTCCGATTGAACACCCAGTGCGTAAATCCGATCTGCATGTTCATGAAATGTGTCAAAGCTCAGTTCGGAATGGATATACAGAACCATAACGATGCAGCAGGCCATTCCGATGGCCAATCCTGTGATGTTGATGAAGGAAAAGCCTTTCTGGCATTTGATCTTCCGCAGGACAATCTTGATATGGTTCCAGGCGAGAGCCGGCATAAACCGGGAGGGGCGCATAGGTGAATGCCGGTCGAGCTTGATGAGCCGATTTTTGTCGTATTCTGAGGCAATGTTGTCAGCTGTCCCCACCTGGGCCACAGCCATGCGGAACGCAGCCTCTACATCCAGCCCAGTTCTCCTCTGGGCTTCATAGGCATCCCGCAGATGGAGCTCGATATCGGCAATGAGTCCGTCCTCAAAAACTTCATATTTTAGTAAACTTTTTTTCCATTTCTTGATTGCCTTTTCTAGATCGAACATGATTCCCCCCTCTTTATATCATTCCTCAGCCGGAAGTGGGTTAGCAAACCGGGTAAGTGCCTGCCAGACATTTCGCCAGCTGACCAGCTCGGATGCAAGCTCTTTGCGGCCCCTCTCGGTGATTTTGTAATATCGCCGGGGGCGATTCTCTCCAGAAAACTTCCACTTGGAAGCGATCAGGTCATCCATCTCCATCCGCTGGAGGACAGGATAAAGCATCCCATCTGTCCACTCGAGACTTCCTCCTGAAATATCCTTTACCCTCTGGATGATGCTGTAGCCGTAATCCTCTCCCCTGGAGAGAATCGCAAGAATAATCGGCCGGGTTGAAGCGGCCATCAGTGTTTTGGATATCATGACATGCCTCATACGTGAAGTTACTTTCGCAATCTATGTAAGCATGTTCCGTGCCAATTGAAAATAACAGGGTAAGCCAACTAGAAAAGGTTCCAGATTTTTTAGATATTGTTCACTTATAAAACACCATCCGTCCGCCAATGAACATGTTTTTTCAACAGGCAATCCAATGGATTCGCTTCCCTTACTCATATTTTAGAGTTTTTACTGGATCAGAAAGCGCCGCCTTGATGGCCTGGAAGGCAACCGTGAGAAGGGCAATCGCCAGGGCAAGTGCACCCGCCAGGACAAAATATCCCCATTGGGCATTCAGACTAATGCGGTAAGCGAAACCATCCAGCCACAATCGTACGGCAAAATAGGCCACAGGCCAGGCGAACAGATTCGCCGCGACCACCCAGCGGGTGAAATCCTTGGAAAGAAGCATCACGATCTGCGGGGAGGAAGCACCTAAAACTTTTCGTATGCCAATCTCCTTCGAACGCCGCTCGGCAGCATAGTAAGCCAATCCCAGCAGTCCCAGACAACCGATGAACACAGCCAATGCGCTGAAATACTCGAACAGCCTTTTCAAACTGGCCTCGGACCTGTACTGCTGTTCGAAAATCCCGTCCAAGAAAAAATAATCGAAGGGCGCCTCCGGGAAAATGCGCTTCCATGCTCCCTCGACGAATTTGAGAGTTTCGTTTACATTTTCCATCCGGATCTTCACGGACACATATCTGTTATTATCCGAACTGAGAAAGAGCTTCAAGGGGCGGATGGACTGACGAAGGGAGTTGAAATGGAAGTCTCTTATCACGCCGACGACGGAGTTATAGTTCCTCTCTTCGCCATAGACCTCAATGACCTTTTTGCCTATGGGATCGTCCTCCCAACCGAACTGCCGCACAGCTTCCTGGTTGATAATGATGGACCGGGAATTCTCCGGACCGCGTTGATCGGAATCGGAGACCGCATCTGCAGGAAACTCGGGAGAAAACTTGCGGCCGGCGACCAACTCGATTTTGTAGGTATCGAGAAAATCATAATCCACCCGGTTATGGTTGATGGCGATCTCCTGATTATCGATTGCCCCCTCCCATGTCACGGTGTTGTACATCCCGATGGAACTGGGGAGCGAGAGAGAGCCGGTCACCCCAAGGATACGGGGGTCGCCCAAAAGCTCTGTTTTCAACGGCTGGAGGTCCCGGCGGAATGTGCTCCGGTCGTTGCGGATAATCACGATCCCATCCTTTGCGAAGCCCAACGGCTTGTTCAAAAGGAAATTCAATTGCCTTCCAAAAATCATGGTGGAGATGATGAGGATGATCGAAATCGCAAACTGGGAAACGACCAGGATCTTGCGGAACAAAACTCCCTGTTTTCCTGTTTCGAAGGTGCTTCTTAGAATTTTCGTGGGTTGAACGGCCGAAATGAAAAGGGCGGGATAGCTACCCGAGATGAATCCTACCAAAAGGTAGATTGCACCAATACCGGTCAGGATAATTGTTTGAAATATATCACCGAACTCCACAGCCTGTCCGGTCAGGTTGTTTAGAACAGGAAGGAAAGCATGGGCAAGTGCAAGGGCCAAAACCATCGATAGCGTGGTATAGGCCATACTTTCTCCGATAAACTGGCGGATGAGCTGCCCTCGAGCTGCTCCCACAACCTTGCGCAAACCTACTTCTTTGGCCCTCTTAGAGGATCGCGCTGTGGCCAGGTTCGTGAAATTGATACATGCGACCAGAAGGATCAACGCTCCCACCGTTAAAAGAATGTATAAAGAGTTGATGTTGCCAGTGGGTTGGGTATCGGAAAAAAGATGCATTCGCCTCAGCTGATCGAGGCTGAGCATACGCCCGTCATCTTCTCGGACATGGCGGTTGAAAGCGGCCTGTATCTTAGCCTCCGCTTCCTCTTCCAAATGACCTTCGGCCAACATGACATAGGAAGCAAGCTGCTGGCTCAACCAGTTCTGGAAGAACTCATCGCCGGCTATACTCCTAATCTTATCTATGGGAACCAGAAAATCAGGGCGGATATTCGTGTATCCCGGATGATTCTTCATCACGCCGGTCACCTTCAGGGACATAGAATTGAGGATGAGTAGAGTTTTACCAAGAGGATCTTCCTTCCCGAAGTACTTTTCAGCCATGTTCTCGGTGATCACAATCGAGTTGGCATCTAATAATGCCGTAGCCATGTCTCCGGCAACCAGAGGGAAAGTGAACATCTCCAGAATTCCGGGATCGACAAAACGCAGTCCATCCTCATAGAAATGTCGCTCCTTATGAGCGATTGGAGTCTGCCTGAACTCCGCGATTCGAGCGAAATGCGTGACTTCGGGAACCTCTTCGCACATAGCAGGGGCCAGTGGAACAGGCGAATAAGTGGATCTGAAGGTGCGATCCAGTTGTGTGTGTGCGATATTGATGCGGTAGATCCGGCTGGTATTTTCATGGTGGCGTTCGTACTTAAATTCGTAGTGCACGACAAGGATAAGAAGCAACGCACAGGCGATACCGACCGAAAGCCCGGCGATGTTGATGAATGCGGAACCCTTTTGCCGGATCAGATTGCGCAGTGTGATTTTTAAATAGTTCTTAAACATGGTTAAACTCCAACGGATAGATTGACAGAAAATCAGCGGGATCCAATAAAAAAGTTGAACCCAGTACCAGCGGCAGGCTGCTGCTCTTCCCTGCCTTTCCCAAATGCTGTTGAAGATCTCATCGAAGTCACCGCTGAGGTAGGTGTTTTCCGATTTTGGCAGGAATCGGTTAAGGATCCAGCGAGGCAGCCGTGGAGGATGCTGAAACTTCTCTCCCACTTATCTCCCCTATTTTTCCAGAGCAAGGTCAGATATGCCCTTCCACATGGTGTCATGGACTCTTTTCAACTCTGCCAGAGCTTTCTTGCCTTGACGGGATAGGGAGTAATATTTCTGGGCCTTCCCGCCTCGCCGGGCAGTGGATTCTCCTACCCGTGTTTCCAGATATCCCAGCTTCGTCATCCGGTCGAGGGGGACATATACATTCCCCATCGTCCACTCCCGGCCCGTGGACATATTCAGGATTTCACGGACTCTAACTAAGCTGGCCGATTCGTCCAGTTTGTGAACTGCCAGCAGAATCAGCTCCTCTTTTCGGGTCAGGTAGTTATTGATTGTCATTAGCACTCCTGATTTCTTTTATTCCATAAAGTTAATCCACTTGGTAATACCCCGCATATTTCAAAAAAGTGATGGAATTTTTAGTGGATTTTCTGTGGCATGATTGATTTATTTAAAATTTTGGTCAATTTTAAGAATGGTATGGAGGAGGACATTGGCTCCGTTGACGACATCCTTTGCATGTGTGAACTCTTTGGGAGAATGGCTAACCCCACCTACGGAAGGAATAAAGATCATTCCCGTGGGTGCAATTTTTGCCATATTCTGTGCATCGTGGCCGGCACCGCTGGGCATGAAGAGATAACTCAAGCCCAACTCTTCTGCCGCCTCTGCAATGATTTTTTTGATCGAGGGATCCGTGGGAGAAGGAACGGCCGTTGCCTCTATTGGATCAAAGGAGATTTTTGTGCCTGATTTTTCAGAAATGCCCTCTGCCTCCTTCACAATTTGCTGGAAAAGCGAGTCGATTTTATCAGCAGATAAGTCCCGCAGCTCAAGGCTCATGACTACTTTTCCTGGAATGACATTCGGGGCTCCAGGTTCAGCTCTTATCCGGCCAACCGTCCCGACTTGACGCCCGGGTACACCGGTCACAACCTTGTTCACTGCGATAGTCAAATGAGCGGCGGCAAGGAGTGCATCCTGCCTTTGGTCCATCGGAGTCGTGCCTGCATGATTCGCAAAACCTTCGATGGTGACGTCCCACCAATTAATCCCGACTATCCCCTCAACAACACCGATATCGATACCTTTTGTGCTAAGAATACTTCCCTGTTCGATATGGATCTCGATAAAAGCTTTGAGGACCCCTTTTTTTCTTACCGTTTTATCCAGAGCATTAGGATTGCCTCCAAGAGCCACGATTCCCTCATGAACCGTCTTGCCACTGTGACTTACAACCTCCAGAGCTTTGTGTGTCAGGATTCCTATGATGGCCTTGCTTCCGATAAGTCCGCCTTCTTCATCAGTGAAGACGATGACCTCCAAGGGATGACGGATTTCCACAGAATTATCCTTCAGTACCTGAGCGCATTCTATGGCTCCGAGAACTCCTGCAGCTCCATCGAATTTTCCGCCGTGAGGCACAGTGTCTGTATGCGATCCGAAAGAGATAGGAGGAAGTGAAGGATCCGTGCCTTCCCTGCGGCCGATGATGTTCCCTGCTTCATCGATATGAATTTTTAATCCGGCATCATACATGAGTGAGAGAATATATTCACGGCTTTGGATATCCTTTTCGCTGAAAGCCACTCTATTGACACCACCCTCTTTTGTTTTTCCGTACTCGGCAAGTTTTTCGATTCTTTGTTCAAGTCGATTGTGATTTACCCTGAGTGTTTTGGTTTTATCGGTATTACCGTATGCATAGAAAAGCATCTGGATGGATACCATCAAAAGAATGTTGATAAATATGAGTTGAGATCTGCGTTTCATATCTTTTTCTCCTTATCTGTTTTTTATCTTTATTGTGCTCAGACTATCCTAAAATTCATTTAAAAAGCAATCGGATAGATTCCATTCCATCGAACCCGCATAGTATTGCTGTGTCAGTTCTCCATAGCGATTAACAGTGCCATCTGAGGTGGCATAAATCAACTGTTCTCATCAAGGTCCAAATCCGTCTTAAGCAAGTCTGCGATTTCCGGATGATCTGTGCTCACAGCAAGATATACGGCGTCTTTGCCTCTTATATCTTGAATTTTAGGATCAGATCCAAGGGACAACAGCAATTCCACTGTGGCTCTGTGTCCGAAGTTTGCCGCTTGCATGAGGGGGGTCCAACCGGTTCTCTCCCTATGATCGATTTCAGCGCCAATAGAAACCAGTCGTTTAACGTTATCGTTATTCCCTTCTTGAGCGGCATAAAAAAGAGCGGTATGTCCCCGATCGTCTTCAGCACTCAGATTTGCGCCTCCTGCAAGTAAAGTGTTCAAAATATTTAGATGGCCTTTGGAAGACACAATCATCAAAGCATCCATTCCCTCGTTGTTTTTTTGGTTGATATCGGCTCCATTCGATAGAAGAAGATCGGTCAGATCGATGTTTTCTTTATCTTTAATGCATACATGCATGAGAGGAGTATAACCCTGTTCGTCGGAGGCTTCTAAATTCGCTCCATTGTCAATCAATAGTCGGCAGATTTCGATGTTTTCCACTTCTGCTGCTATTATTAGAGGAGTTTTTTCCTTCTGAGTTCGACAATCCACATTTGCGCCATTCGATAAAAGAAATTGAACAACATCTATTCGATTTTTGGATGCCAGAGTCAGGCAGGTTTCCCCATTTCTATTCTTGAGATTGACATCGAAGCCTTGTTGTACATACTCGCTCAGTTCACTGAGATATCCATCTGCTGCCGCCTGCGTTAACTTTTCGACTTCCGCCAATCTGGATTGCAAGAGTTTGGCCACTTCGATTTTCTTGTTTGAGAGGGCCAAATCAAGAGGGTTTTGGCCTCCGGTGGTTTTGCCGTTAATCTCTGCTCCAGCAGAGAGGAACATCTCTACGATCTTGGGGTTACCCAAAAGTACCGCTATATGCAGGCCGTTGTATCCATTTTTATCCTTGATACTGACATCGGCACCGTTGGACATAAGCAGATGACACACTTCCTTACGTTCTTTATCCACAGCCATTAGCAGTGCCGTATCTCCGTTATTGTTCTTCGTGTCGAGATTGGCTCTTTGAGAGATAAGGATTTGGACGACTTCGTGATATCCACGATCTGCGGCCAGCATGAGCGGAGTGTTGCCGTTTTCGGCTCTAACATTCACCTCTGCTCCCTCTGCAATCAATAGATCAACAAGCTCCCTGTTTCCAATCTCCGATGCAAAGACCAAGCAGCTTCTTCCCTTTTTGTTCTGCACATTGACATCGGCACCATGAGAAATAAGCAGTTTACAAATATCGATTAGATCTTTATCAACGGCTATAATAAGGGCGGTGTTTCCGTCCGGATTTTGTACATCGATTTCAGACCCAACCTCAATCAGGAATCTGACCATATCTAGTTGGGCATTGTAGGAAGCCCAAATGAGGGGAGTCTCCCCATTTGTATTCCTGGCATTGGGATTCTGGAGCTTCTTGAGTCCCAAGAAACCGGGCCTCATCATTTTTTTTACAGCCTCAATATCACCCTTACCAATTGCATCAAAAAAAATTTCTTCTTTAGCCATTGCGAGATTCCTTTTTACTATCTCATTTTATTTCTTTGTGGAAATATACTTTTTTCGAATACTTCAGTCAAAGAGAATTCATTCTCATCAATCAGGTTTTGTTTTTTTCTTAGTTTTTTTATAATGAAACATCCGATCGAGAATGATGAAGCTATTTTTCTTTTGTGTTTGTGCACTTGTGCTATCAAATTTGGTATTGTCCGTCGCTCAAATCCAGGACATTTCAGCTGACGAGCTTCTCAATAACCTGAAAACGGAACGCTATTCGGGAAAGCTTATCGATCTCGATCTCGAAGATGCGGGAATTGAAACACTTATTTCACATATAGAGAAATCTTCTGGCCTTTCCTTCGAGCTCAATCCGAGTGTTCCTCCACAGTCCTTGCTCAAGGGAACCTACAGATACCACCAGGTTCCCTGGGATCAGATCTTTGCGCTCGTTCTTAAAGAATTCGGCCTTGAAGCGGTTTTGGATGATGGAACCGTTTATATACAGCCGAAAGAGGACAATCTGATGCAGATCGTCAGAGAAGACCAGTTTCAAAAGCCTGGATCTTTCCGAATTTCTTCGCTACTTTACATCCTGATCATTTTGGTACTAGCCGGAGGGACGGCACGATTTTTTCTTTACAGAAAAAGGCTCGAAGCAAGGAAATCATCTTCAGGGGGATTTGTCATCGATCCGGAAAAAGCAGATGAGATAATGAAAAAGGTAACGTATTTATTCGATGTGGAAAAGATTTTCAGAAAAGAAGATATTTCACTCCGGTCTTTATCCGAAGAACTATCCATCCCTTCCTACCAGCTCTCCTGGATTATCAACAAAAAAATGAACATCACTTTCTCCGAATTGGTCAATTCATACCGTGTTGAGGAAGTAAAAAAAAGGTTGGCCTCCTCTCAAGATACAGACAAGACCATCCTGGATATCGCCTTCGATGCCGGATTCAACACGAAAACATCATTCAACAGGGTCTTTAAGAAACTCACCCGGATGACCCCCTCCAAGTATCGGCAGCGTCATTAAGTACATTTTTAGAAATGTGTACGTTTTTATCTCCTTTGTAATCAATTAATTAAATATTAAATGGGAACCAGTTTCCAAAGTGGGGCGACAGGGATGAGGGTAAATGTCAAAATGTATCCGGATGATAGAGGAGAGAAGAATTTAATACAGCTTTACAAGAGGAATAGAAGGCGAATGATGAGAAAAGCATTATGGTTTTTCGGTATTTTGCTTATTGTTGCGCCCCTCCTTCTGTCCGAAGTTAAAAATGCGGACAAGCCCTTAAGAGGCGAGTGGGATTTCAAACTGGTTAAGGAATGGGAGATCGACTCGGCCGGCGCAGACGTTTTTGGTGTGCCTTCCTATATGCAGGTCTCGGATGAAGGCACCTTGTACGTGTATGATAAGGAGAACAAAAACAATTACATGTTCGATCGAAACGGGGCCTTTATCAAAACGTATGGGAGAAAGGGACAAGGCCCTGGCGAAGCCCGGGACCAAAGCTCCCTTTTCCTGGTGGATGACAAATTGCTGATCGTCGATATCGGACGTATCCATTATTTTCAACTGGACGGCACCTATCTTGAATCCTCGGTCAACAGCCTTTACAGCCGTCGTCCTGTTCTGTTCCTGAATAGTAATGAATTCATGGCAGTTCCACTTGGATTATTCGAAGCTCCGGATTTCCAAGCCCAAATCAAGCGGATCAACCTCGAATCCGGTCAAGAAACGGTCATCGCTAATTTCGAGATATTCAAAGGGGGAATTGGTCAGGCAGGAAAAATGGTGGGCTCGCTCATCATTCCTGGACTTACTCCTTTGATGACGGTGGGTTACGGGAACAGAAGACTTTATTACGGCAGAAGCGATACCTACAATATCCAGGTTACTGATCTGAATGGCAGACTTCTCAACACCTTTTCGCTCGACCGGAAAAAAAAGAGTGTGCCGAAAGATATCAAAAGACAATTTTTCGGGCGATACTCCAGCATGAGGAAGCAAGCACTCGATCAGATAATCGAGACCACGCCGAATGAAGCCACATACTTTTGCAGGATTGAGGTTCATATGGGCTTGATCTATGTATTTGTTCCGGATATTTCCCGGCATAATCAACAGCAGATCGACATCTTCTCTCCCGAGGGGAAATATCTGTATCGAGGGATTATCACAATCGAGGACAATTTAACCATGATGGAACCCCAAATCCACAATCCTTATATAAAAGATGATTGGTTGTATCTCTCGGTGATGGACGAAAACGACAACGTGAAGATCATCAAATATAAAATCTCATTACCAGAATTAAGGGATGTCCCCTATTCTTCTAGAATGGTTCAAGAGAGAGGACGGTCCATCATCCCGGCCATAAAATCCCCTTTTACCACTCAATCTTGAAGAAGGATGACAACATGAATAACAAAAAAGTGAAAAGGAAAAAGATTTCTGGCTTGTTGCTGTTTCTTATTGCTGTAATTTGTTTTTTAAATTCCGATCCTCAAATTCTGACGAAGGAAGACATTACAGTCTACAAGGACATTGTTTACACGACTGCAGATGGA
>Ga0114922_10003939_pt1 | contig 13797 bp, 3 predicted proteins | sample AartaG_FD_100975 | JGI IMG/M metagenome (GOLD analysis project Ga0114922, IMG submission 100975) | Deep subsurface microbial communities from Aarhus Bay to uncover new lineages of life (NeLLi) - Aarhus_00045 metaG | ecosystem: Environmental > Aquatic > Marine > Oceanic > Sediment | place: Aarhus...
CTGCTCCGAGCGCGTGGTCCGGGGACGCAGGGTTGACCAGCGCCTGCTCACCGAGATGCTCGATAGAGGGCTGGCTCTGGCGACCGGGGCCTCGACGGGCGCACAGGCCTGGCAATCCTTGTTGGCGCCCGATGACGTGGTCGGGTTGAAGTTCAACCGGTCCGGCGCCAAAGAGCTGGGCACGACCGTACCGATGGCGCAGACCCTGATCACCTCGTTGACCGAGGCCGGCTTCTCCCCCTCGCAACTCGTGCCGCTCGAGGTTCCGCCGATCATCTGGGATGAGTTGGGCACCACCCGTCCGGACCCGAGCTGGGAAGCCGAAGAGACCCCGTTCGGCAGCGGCAGCGACCGCTTGGCCAAGGTGCTCCGACAGGTCACCGCCATCGTCAACGTGCCGTTCCTTAAGACACACAACATCGCCGGCATCACCTGCTGCCTCAAGAACCTCTCACACGCACTGGTCAAACACCCGGCCCGTTTTCACGGCAATCGTTGCTGCCCGTACATTGCCGACATCGTGGCCCTCCCTCAAATCCGCGACAAGCTGCGTCTGCACGTCGTCAACGGTCTACGGATGGTCTACGACGGCGGCCCGGAAGCGCCGAAGGAGACAACCTGCGAAGCCGGGCTTGTTCTCGTGAGCCGTGATCCAGTGGCGGTGGATACTGTGGGACTTGAGAAGCTAAACCATGTGCGTCAAGAGCACGGCCTCAAGCCAATGACCCCGCAAGGTGCCTCACTGGCCTATCTCTCCGCCGCGGGCAAACACGGGCTGGGGTGCAACGAGATCCACGAGATCCCACTTCAAAAAATCCGCATGTAGCCGAATAAGCGCCTCGCGCTGATGCATGATCTAAATCTCTCCGGAGGACCGTGTCTGACCCGGCGGTCTGCGGTTTTCCCGGACAAAACCGTTGACAGCACCGGGAGGCGACGCTATAGTGCTGTTGGTGAATATGGTTACGGGACACTGGGAATTCCATTGAGTGTCATAGCAGGGTTATACTCGTAATATACATAGCCGTAGCCTGCGGACATTTATCGCACTCCTTTTGAGTCATACCAAGCCGTCCCGTAAGAAACCACGAGCGCGTGTGCTGCGCCGTTGGCAATGGCGTAGCGGTGTGGGGTTGCCGGTCACCTGGTCGGCTGGCCAGGTTGGCGTGCTGCGGGGGGAACCGGCGGACTGGGCGTGGGTGCGGCTGCTGCTGCGGCCCGGTGAGATCGACGGCGAGCGTGACGTCAACCTGACAGAGGAGAATACAGTTGGGAGCCTGTGGGTACATTCGGAGGTGTTCTCCGAGCAGGCTGCAACCGTCTCCGGAGACGTAGTCCGGAACAGGCGTGCAAAGGCGCTGAGGGGTCGCCGTGCGGCGCCCGGGCGTCGGACTTATCCGAAACTTGTTAGCTAATCGGTCGGTTTCGGACTGGTATGCCGGTGCGGTTCGGTTCCAGTGGTGTTGCTCAGCGGAGCTAGGAGGACTGTAGGTATGAGCAAGAAACGGAAGAGGGCATTTACTCTAATCGAATTGTTGGTGGTGGTGGCGATCATTGCCCTGCTGATCTCCATCCTGCTGCCGAGCCTGTCGCGGGCTCGGGAGTTGAGCAAGCGCCTGGTCTGCGGGGCCCAGCTCAAGGGTCTGGGCACGTCGTTCAAGATCTACGCGAACGAGAATTACGACAGGTGGCCCTGTCCGCCGTTCTCCGAGTTGGCGATAGGCAACAACGGGATTGAGTATGTGGACCAGATCGGTGAGGCGGGCGATCTACCGCGCGAGCAGACCTCGGAGACCGATGACGACATTGAGCCCACCGGCACCGCCAGCGACGCGGTCTCCACCACCCGGGCCCTGTGGATGCTGGTTCGCAGCGGCGAGGTGACGGTGAAGCAGTTCATCTGTCCGAGCGGTGACGCGGTTCCGGACGACACGCAGGAAATCGACCGCTACTACGATTTCAAGTCGTACGGGCGGGTGAGCTACGGCTACCTGGTTCCGTTCGGCCCGGTTGACACTCGTCCCACCGAGAACGCCGACTCACGGCTTGCGATGTCTGCGGACAAAGGCCCGTTCCCAAGGGTCGACCTCCCGAGCGGTTGGCCCGAGGACTTCACCGATCTCGACGACAACAGCTCGCCCACCGAGTGGAAGCGCCTCAACTCGGGTAACCACGGTGGTTACGGTTCGGGCGAGGGGCAGAACATCGTCTTCGCCGACGGCCACGTCGATTTCGAGCGCAAGCCGATCGTCGGCATCGACGCCGACAACATCTTCACGTTGATGAACGAAGAAGCTTCGCCGGAGGGCCGCTGGCTCGGCTCCGCGCCGTGGGAGGACGAGCCCGGGCACAATCCGTATCCAGGAGAGGACTGTTTCGGCGAGCAGCACGCCACGTCGGACTCGCTTATCTACCCGTAGGTCGTCACGGCGTGATTTGACGAGACGGGATGGTGCCGGTGATGGGTCCGCTTCGAGCGGGCCCGTCGCCGGCTCTTTTTGGGTGGACACCGATGACGGGTCCTTCCGGGCCGGCACCGGAGGAGCAACGGGGCGACCGGCTCGTCCGCGGGGTGGTAGGGGTGATCCACCGCGGGGCAAAGTTTGATTCCTTCGTAGGTACTCAAACTGACCGATTCTGTCGGGCGAAAGCGACAGGTCGCAACATCCGTAATCCCATTGAGCCGCGAGCTTTAGCTCGCGCGGAGCAGCGAATGGAGATCACGCATCCACCCGCTTGAAACACCGCGCGAACTGACCCTTGACGCTTCGCGTAAAGGGGAGCAGTTCGCGGCTCGCGCGGTTCGCAACGGCGAGAATCGGTCAGTTTGAGGATAGGTAGAAAGCCCGTTCTCGGCGAAATCATTCCCTCTAGCAGATAGCGCCAGGGCTGAGGGTGCCCCATCCTTGCGAAGCAAGGGTGGGAACGGATGCTCGAGGGCCGAGTTGTGCTTAGACCCGGCTGAATCCGTCCCCCACCCGACGCATGGCCCTCGGCGTCAGGCAGCCAGCGTTCATCGGCCTGCGGAGGCCGGGGTACCACCCGGCGGCTGACACGAGCCTGTGGGCGGCCGCAGAACTGGTGCTCGGGCTCTGGCAGGAAGCGCTGGGCCCCGCCCGGCGGCACATCCGATAGTAAGAAGGAGCGAGGGTCACGCGGGGGCGGCTTGTGGAGGTGCGGTATGGGCATTACCGGCAGCGGGCCCGGGGTGCCGGCGTTGGGTGGCGCGTCCCGTCTGGCTGCACGTCTGAGCGTGATCGCTGCCTGCGCAGTCCCGGCCGATACCGCTCGGGCGGCGGAGCCCGTAGCGGTCACGATGAAGCCGGTTGCGGGAGAGGTCCAATCCGGAGGCCCCCAGTATGATTTTCGCATCAGCGTCCAGGAGACCACCAACCAGCAGTTCGCTGACTTCCTCAACGACGCCCTGAACCATCCCGATGACGAGCGCGGGCACTACCTCTACCACGCCACGGACACCGGGAACGTCTACATCCATTCATCGCAGACCGGAGCCCAGGGCCCCGACTCGGGCGGAACACTGATCCTGGAGGCTTCAGTCAACGGCCGGATCGTCTTCTCCGAGGGCAGCTACGGGCTGAGCGATCCGGCCTTTGCCGACCATGCGGTCACCGGCGTGAGCTGGTACGCAACGGTGAAGTTCTGCAACTGGCTGACCCTGGCCTCGGGGCTCTCTGCGGAGCAACGGGCCTACACCGAAGCCCCGAGCAGCGACCTGAGCAGTTGGCACCCGGTGTCAATCAGTGAGGCCGACTGGGCGGTCCGGGACCTGAACGACGCCGACCGTGAGGCCCTGCTGGATGTGCTCGGCTATCGCCTGCCGATGGACGACGGGTCGGCCACGCAGAGCGCCTACAACGAGTGGTACAAAGCGGCCGCCTACGACGGTGCGGGCGGATACTGGATCTACGGCTTCGGGGGCGATGAGATCACCGGGGCCGACGCGAACTACTGGAACAGCGGGGACCCCTACGACAACGGCACGACGCCGGGGAGCTACTACGACGGCACGGACCACGGCGGCGTGTTCGCCACCAACGACACGCAGAACGTCTACGGGCTCTACGATGTCAGCGGCAATGTCTGGGAGTGGATGCAGGACCAGGCGGTGACCACGGCCCGGCGGGCGGTTCGGGGCGGGTCGTGGCAGAGCAGCGCCTGTCCGGAATGTACCTCCCTGCGCTGCGCCACGCGCTCGGATCTGGGCACGTCAACGGTGCTGGCCACCACAGGGTTCCGCGTCGTGCAGGTCGTGCCCGGGCCGCTGCTGGTCGTGCCCGATACCGGGCTGACGGCGGCCGGCCCGTTCGGCGGTGAGTACGACACGCCCGAGCTAGACTACACGATCACCAACGTGACGGCCGATCAGATCCTGCTCAGCGTGGTTCCTGACGTGAGCTGGCTCACCATCGACGGGGAGGCGGCGCTTCAGAACCAGCCGCTGGACGCTGGCGCCCGGATCACCGTGACGGTCGCCGTTGATACGCCGTGCGGGGCCGAGGATCTGGAGCTGGGGCTCAACGGCGCCTCGATCGACTTCTTCGCCGACGTGAGCACCAACGGGGTCACCCGCGAGGTGACATTCACCATGACCGAGCCGCTGGGCGTTGCTCCGAGCGACGACCTGACTGCTTCGGGCGTCCTCGGCGGATCGTTTGAGCCAGCGGAGATCGTTTACACGATTTCCAGCGCCTCGGCGTCGGCGGTGGACTGGGTGGTCTCGGCCGACGCCGACTGGGTCACGATCAACGGCGTTCAGGCTAACGGTTGGCCGGTCGAGGGCACCATCACGCCGCCGGACACGCAAGCTCAAGTGACGGTAGCCCTGGATGGCTCCACGGACCTGCTGGGCGTCGGCACGCATACGGCCGGGGTGACCTTCACGGACAGTTGCACCGGCCAGACGTTCACGCGGTCGGTCGTGCTAGAGGTCGGTGCGTCGCTGACCGTCACACCACCGGGCGACGGTGCTCTGGAGGGCCTTTTTCCGGCGATCGAGTACACGATCACCAGTCTGTCGGCCAATCCCATCGATTGGGAGGTGGTTACCGATGACCCCGAGGCGTTGGTGTACCTGAACGGCGGGGAGACGGCGGCCGGTGAGCTGCCGGCCGAGGCGGAAGTGGTGGTGACCGTCGAACCCAGCCCGACCGCCCTGAGCCTGGCGCCCGGGGAGTATACCACGCCCCTGCGTTTCCGCGATAAGACGAATACCGAAAACGTCTACGAAATCACCCGCCAGGTGACGCTGACCATCCTGGGTCTGGGTTCCTCCGGCCCGGTCGGCGGTCCCTTCTCTCCGGCGGAGCGGATCTACACGATTCAGAACGACGGTGCAGGTGAGCTGCCCTGGCAGGCGACCTACGAAACGACGCCGCCAGGAGGAGACTGGCTCAGTCTCAACGGGGGCCCCACGGCGGAGGGGACCATCATTGAGGCGGGCGGGACGGCTGAGGTAACGGTGGCGATCAACGACAATGCGGCCGCCTTGGAAGCGGGAAGCTACTCGGCCGAGGTGACCTTCGAGAATCTACTAAGCGGGGCAAGCACCACGCGCAGCGTGGAACTGCAGGTGGCGATCGCGTTCAGCATCCCGATGGCTGTCGTGGATGGAGCCGACGCCCAGCCCGACGGGCCGGGCTACAGCTATCGAATCGGCAGGTACGAAGTGACCAACAGCGAGTTGGCCGCGTTCCTGAACAGTGCCCTGCTTCACCCGGACGACGCCCGCGGGCACTACATGTATCACGACATCGATTCGGGCAACGTGTACGTCAACGCGGTCGAGATGGGGGACGTGGGGACCGACGGGGCGGGCACGCTCTTGTTCGAAGCCGTCTGCGGCGGGGCGATTTCGTACGACGACGTGGGGCAGCGCTACGAGGTCGCCTCGGGCCTGGAGGACTTCCCAGTGGTTGGGGTGAGCTGGTACGGGGCGGTCAAGTTCTGCAACTGGATGACGTTGATCCAGGGCATGAGCGAGTCCGGTCGGGCCTATAGCGAGGGGGCCGATCCTGGCCAATGGCATCCGGTGGGCATCAGCGACGCCGACTGGGCGGTCCGTGATCTGGACGCCTCCGAGCGGGAAGCGCTGGTTACCAGTATCCCGGGATTCCGTCTGCCCATGGACGAGGGGCAGGCGACGGCCTCGGCGTACAATGAATGGTACAAGGCCGCCGCCTGGGAACAGGAGAGCGGGACGAACGCGATCTACGGGTTCGGGCGCGACTCGCTGACCGAGGCTGACGCCAACTTTCTCAACAGCGGTGATCCCTACGACAACGATACGACGCCGGTGGGCTTCTTCGACGGGGTGAACCTGCTTGCCGACGGAGAGACCTTCACCACCGACACGGAAAACGGCTACGGCTTGTACGACCTGTGCGGCAACGTGGCCGAGTGGGTTCAGGACCACGGCGCCGGCCCGACGCAGCGTGCCACCCGCAGCGGCAATGCCCTGAACGACGCGGGCTCGCCGGAACTGCGGGCCGACGGGCGGACTTCGGACTTGGCCGGTGCCACGCGCAGCTCGACCGGGTTTCGAGTGGTCCAGTCGTTGCCGGGGGACCCGATCGAGGTCACGCCGGAGACGAACTTCCTGGCCGACGGCGTGGTGGGCGGGCCGTTCACCCTCTCCGGTTCCCAGGGGCTATACACGCTGAGCAACGCCTCGACCCAGTCGAGGGAATGGTTGGTGACGACGAACGTGAGCTGGCTGGACGTCAACGGAGCGGCGTCCGCCTCGGGCATTCTGCGGCCGGGGGAAACGACGGAGATCACCGTATCGCTGAACGATGCGGCCGCGGCGCTGCTGGAACCGGCCGGGCCGTCGATTCAGATGGCCCCGGTGCCGGCGGACGATGCCCAGCCGTCAGGGCCGGACTACGACTACTGCATCAGCATCCGCGAGACGACCAACAGCCGGTTCGCCGCGTTTCTCAATGACGCCCTGAACAACCCGAACAACCAGCGCGGCTACTACATGTACCACGACACGGACTCGGGCGACGTCTACATTCATTCGGCGCAGCAAGGCGACGTGGGAACCGACGGGCTGGGGACCAAGCTGTTCGACGCCGCAGCCAGCGGGCGGATCGGGTTTTCCGACAATGCCTACGTCGTGGAGCAGGGCCACGAAAACGATCCGGTCACCGGGGTGACCTGGTACGGGGCGGCCAAGTATTGCAACTGGCTGACCCTGAGCGAGTGCATCTCGCCGAGCCAGTTGGCCTACAGCGAAGGGACCAATCCGGGGCAGTGGCACCCGGCCACCATCAGCGAGGCCGACTGGGCCGTGCGGGACCTGGAGTTCGATGAGCGGCAGGAGCTGATCGAGAATCACTGCGGGTACCGCTTGCCCATGGACGACGGCTCGGGGACGGCCTCGACGTACAACGAGTGGTACAAGGCTGCGGCCTGGTTGCCCGATGCCGGTACGAACGCGGTGTACGGCTTCGGACGCGACGAGCTGGGCGGCGCCGATGCGAACTTCCTCGACAGCGGCGATCCGTATGAGGATGAGACACCGCCGCTGGCGCCGACGGGCTTTTTCGACGGCGTCAACACGCTGGCCGACGGCGAAACCGTTACCCGCGACACGGACAACGGCTACGGCCTGTACGACGTGACGGGTAACGCGGCCGAGTGGATGCAGGATACCGGCGCCACGGCGGCGGAGCGGGCCGTCCGCGGCGGTGATTTCAACGACCCCGGGGATCCTCCGTCGCCCTCATTGACCAACGCCAACCGCGAGTCAGCCGATCCCGCCGCACCGGCCGACGACCTGGGCTTCCGGGTGGTGCAATCCAAGCGGGCCCACCTGGCCACGATTACCTTCACCGACCTGACCACCGCAGCGACGGCCACCCGCCAGGTGATCCTGACCGTGGCTGAGCCGATCACGGTCGAGCCGGCGGCGGGCCTGGTTTCGACCGGACCGTTCCGCGGGCCTTTCGACCCGCCTTCGGAGGTCTACACGCTGGCCAACGGGTCGGAGTCGGCCATGAGCTGGCAGGTGACCACCGACGCAGCCTGGATCGACATCAACACGAACGGGACGGCTTCGGGAGAGCTGGCCGGCGGCGAGGCAGTTGACGTTGCGGTTTCAATCAACACCTCAGGCGAGGAGTTGCCGCCGGGCGAGTACACGGCGACGGTCTCCTTCCACAACACCACCAGCGGCGGGGTGCAGACCCGGCCGGTAGAGCTGACGGTTGCCGAGGCCATCACCGTGCTGCCGCAAGAAGATTTTACACCTTCCGGTCTGTGGGGCGGTCCGTTTGAGGCGTTGCAGCTCGAGCAGACCTACACGATCGACAACCTGCTCGATATCCCCTTGGACTATTCGGTGACGGCGGATGCCGACTGGATCACCGTCAACGACGGCGAGCCGGCCGGCGGCACGCTCGATCCGCAGGCTCCGCCGGCCGAGGTTCCTGTGGCCGTCAACGCCAACGCCGACCTCCTCGACGTCGGCGAGTACGAAGCCACCATCACCTTCGCCTTCGACGACTACGGAGTTGGCGGAGAGGTGACCCGGACCGTCACGCTGACGGTGCTCGATGTGCTCGACATCAGTCCGGCGGACGATATCACCGCCTTCTACACACCGCCGGGCGATCCGCTGCTGATTGAGGGCGCGACCTATACGCTCACGAATCTAGGCGAGCTGCTGATCGGCTGGCAGGTCACCTGCGACCAGAGCTGGGTGACGATAGACGGAGGCGCGCAGGCCTCCGGCGATTTGCTGCCGGAGGCGACGGACGAGGTGGTGATTGCTTTCGACCCGGAGGTCGATGCGCTGGGGGAGGGCGTCTACACGGCCACGGTCAGCTTCGAGAACCTGCTGACTGCCCACGTGGAAACACGCGGCGTCACGCTGACCGTTGACGAGTCCTTGGGCGTATTGCCGCAGACCGGACTGGACGCCTACGGGGCGGTGGGCCAACCTGTCGTTCCGGGCCAGAAGGTCTACACGCTGACCAACTGGACTGACGAGCCGTTGGACTGGCAGGCGGCGCGGGCTGATCCGGCAGCCGCCTGGGTACTGATTGATGCCGCCGATCAGGCCGCGGGCACCCTCGCTCCGGGTGGGCAAACCGACGTGGTTGTTTCCATCGACCAGGGGCAAGTGGCCGGTTTTGGCGCGGGATCAAACTCGGCGGAGGTGGAGTTCCGCAACGTCAGCGAGTCCAGCATCGTGGCCTTGCGCACGGTGACGGTGACCTTGACCGAGCCGTCATTGGTGCTCGATCTGCGGGCCGTGTCGGGCGCGGATGCTCAGCCCGGCGGTCCGCAGTACCTCTTTGAGATGGCCGCTTTCCCGGTGACCAATGCCGAGTTCGCCGTCTTCCTAAACGACGCGTTGAACAACCTCGGCAACGAGCGCGGCTATTACATGTACCACGACGTGGACTCGGGTGACGTGTTCATCAACGCGACGAAGGACGGCGAGGCGGGGACCGACGGCTCGGGGACGCTGACCACTAGGATGTACTCGGCGTCGGTCAACGCCGACCGGATCAGCTTCGACACCGACGCCTACGCGGTGACGCCGGGCTTCGGGGAGCATCCGGTCACGAGCGTCTCCTGGTACGGGGCGGTCAAATACTGCAACTGGCTGACCATCGACCAGGGCCTGGGGCCCCCGCAGCGCTGCTACAGCGAAGGCCCGGCCGACGACCTCGACCGATGGCGCCCGGTGACCATCGCCGGTGAGGACTGGCCGGTGCGCGACCTGGACGACGGCGAACGGCAGACGTTGGTGGACGAGTGCGGGGGTTTTCGGCTGCCGATGGACGACGGGGCCAACAACGCCCAGCCCTGGAGCGACGCGGCGGACGCATACGACGAATGGTACAAGGCCGCCGCCTGGGACCAAGCGGCCGGGGTGAACCGCGTCTTCGGGTTCGGGCGCGACACCGTCACTGGGGCCGACGCCAACTACCTCGACAGCGGCGACCCCTTCGACAACGGTACCACGCCGGTGGGCTACTACGACGGCTCGGACCACGGCGGCACGTTCGCCACGAACGATACGCAGAACGCCTACGGGCTCTACGATGTCAGCGGCAACGTGGCTGAATGGGTGCAGGACCACTACAGCACGGCTTCGAACCGGGCGGTGCGCGGCGGATCGTGGGCCAGTACCGAGGCCCAGGAAGTGTGGCTTCGCAACGTCGATCGCAACGTCGCCCCCCCAGGGCTGGTCTGGGGTGAAATCGGCTTCCGCGTGGTGCGGGTCTTCAGGCTAGCCGGCGACGGCAACGGCGACGGGCAGGTGGACTTGGCCGACTATGCAATCCTGGACGGCTGCCTGACCGGGCCGGACGGCGGGCCGATGGAGGGAAGTTGTGCTCCCATTGATTTCGACGGCGACGACGACGTGGACCTGCAGGACTTCGCCGCGTTTCAGACGGCGCTGAGCGCACCATAAAAGTCGCCCCGGGCTTGCCGCCCGGGGCGTTGCTGAGTATCCGGTCGGTGGTTGCGGTTACCGTATCCGGCGGCGCACGAGGGCCAGGACCGGCAGACCCAACCATACGGTGGTCATGCCCAGACCGCACAGGCCGCCGGCGGCGTCGCCGCCGGTGGAAAGGTCCGTGCTCGTCGGGCCGCCGGCAACGGAATCCCCCTGGTCCGCCTGACTGTCGTCCTCCCCGGTCTGGCCGCCGCTCAGCCCCGAATCGAACACGTCGATGAACTTGACCGGCGAGTTGGTGGTGTAGGTCGTGCCCCCCGGGTTCGAGGAAGTCGCGCAGCCGTTGGCTGCATGGCAGGTGGTGATGATGGCCTGGATGGGGAACGTCCCGGGCGTCTGGTAGGTGTGCAGGACGGTCAGCGTCTCGGCTTGCGTGCCGTCGCCGAGATCCCAGAGGACGCTCGAGAAGACGCCCGGCAGGCCATCGGTTTCCAGCGTGAGCCTGACCTCCAGGGGCGCATAGCCGCTTTCGATCTTGGTATTGTCCGCGGCTGAAGATATGACCACCTGGACGGTGCCGGCGGCACCGCCGCCGGCGTCGCCGGAGGTATCATCCGGCTCCACATCGATGGCCATGGAGCGGGCCCCGACATCGCCCTCCTCATCGACGACAGTGAACGTGGCGATGTATCGGTGGGATCGGCCGTCGGTGATGGTATAGGTGTGCGTGGTGTCCCGGACGGAAACCGGCTCGGATTCGTCGCCGAAGTCCCACTCGGTGGAGGCGATGGCGCTGTCCGTCAAGGCGTTGCCCTGAAACGCAACCGCCAGGGGAGAGACACCGCTACGTGGTGAGACGGTGATCGAGACCTTGGGGTTCTCGTTGATGGGCAGCTCGATGATGTCGTCGTCCTCGCCGTCGACGCTCTCACCGGTGTCGATCGGCCCGGCGTCGGTGACCTCGAGGTTCCCGTCCGAATCGACATCGACGCCAACGCCCCAGGAGTATCGTCCGACGTTGTTCTGGGCGTAGATCCCGAGATAGGCCGTGCCGAAGTCCGGCGGGTCGAACTCGTAGCTTTCCGCTTCGTCGTCGTCCTTGAAGACCACGGTGGCGCCGGGGGTAACCTCCTCACCTTCGGCGTAGGACTCGCCCTCGGTTGGAATCCAGGTGAAGACGTTGTCAGAGCGGACGATGAGGATGGTCTTGGTCTCGGCCCCCTTGTCCCAGCGGAGGGTGTCGCCGGTCAACCGGACGTCGGAGACGCGATCGGGCCAGGTCAAGTTGCCGTTGGTCTTCGACTGGGTAGCGGCCTCGACGGCCCGGGCGGCGTTGATCCGGCCGTAGCCGTACTGATTGCTCCGGCTGGTGATCCCGTCGTAAAGAGCGTCCTCAGAAGAAACCTGCTCGGCGGTATGTTCGAGCACAAGCCGCACCTGGGTCGCGGTCAGCTCGGGATTCACGCTGATGATCAGGGCCGCCACACCGGCCGCGACCGGACAGGCCGCCGAAGTGCCCCCGAAGTCGTTGGTGTAGTCCGAGTTGGACAGGTTGGGCATCCCGAAGTCGTTGATACCGTCGTCGTTGTAGCCCGGCTCGGCGTAGCCCGCGTCGTCGGTGTTGTCGGTGGTCACCATCCCGGGCAACCCCGGGGCCTCATCGCCGGCGTTGCTGGGGGCCATGATGTCCAGATGCTCGCCCCACTCGCTATAGGAAGATCGACGGTCTGCAGCATTGGTGGAGCCGACCGCAATGACGGTCGGCAGCGAGGAGATGTCCAGTGGACATTTCATGCCCTCGTTGCCGGCGGCAAAGAGGATGACCATGCCCTTGTCGCCGCGACCGTCCTCAAAGGCCGTACGGATGGCATCGGCCACCACATCGGGGGTGGGAACGGTGCATCCGTAGCCCCAACTGTTGTTGTGGATATCCAGGCCCTGCTGCCGGGCGAAGGTGTAGGCACTGGCCGTGTCGGCGAAGGTACTGAACCCCAGCCCGCGGCTCGCGGTGAACCGGGCATTAGGGGCCACACCGCGGACGCCGTCGTTGTTGGCCGTAGCGCAGATCAATCCCATCACCGAGGTTCCGTGGCGGTCGCCGACCTTTGCGGGACGCGGGTCGTCGTCCCCGTCGTCGATGTCCTGGCCGACGTTGAGGTAGTTGCCGCGCAGGTCCTCGTGATCCACGTCGCAGCAGTCGTCCAGCATGCCGACGCGGACGTCTTCGCCCTGGGTGGTTTCCCAGGCGGTCAGCACCTCGATGTCCGCGCCGGGCGTGGCCCCATCCTGGCCGGTGTTGTTGAGGTGCCACTGCTCGGTGAAGAACTCGTCCTCCGCCGTCACCTGCCGCTTCCGGGCCAGGACCACGAAGTCGGGGTGGGCGTATAGGACGCGGTCGTCACGGTACAGCGCCGCGGCGGCCCGGATCTCGTCCTCGTCGGGATCGCTGTCGGCGCGCAGGATATAAGTATCGCCCAGGCCGTCGAACGCCTCGACGACGGCCAAACCGTAGTCGTCGAACAGGCTGGCGATCTCCGCCTCGCTCAGACCGGGCACCAGGCGGGCGACCAGCCGGCCGGTGGAGAGCAGCGGGGATTCACCGCCCTCGAAGCGATAGACCGGGCGGACCCAGTCGATGCCGGGCACGGCCCGGGCGGCATCTCGGGTAAGCCGATCCGCGGAGGCGGCGCGCAGGATGCGATACCTGGACGTTGGCCGGGCTCCTTCGAGCCGCTCCAGCGAGCCGACTCCGCGAAGCAGGGTTTGCCCGCGGGTCAGTGTGGCCGACTCGCTGTTGTGGAGTTTCACGCCGAATTCGGTGGTCGATCGGTTCAGGCGGTAGGCCTTGCCTTGGGCGTAGTACACCTCGCTGCCGGCCATCGCCGGCGTCGAACTGATCAGCCCCGCCGCGACCAGGCCAACAAGGAACCGGAACCATCGGTTTGGCCCTGTGGGTTTACCGTGCAACTTCCTCATCGGGCTGGTGCCTCTCATAGTCTGCCTTGCGTACTGACCGGGGGCTGCCACCGGGCTCACGCTGTCCCGGTTGCCGCCCGCCAGCCTATTGTTCGGGGCAGCCAATGGGCTGTCAAGATGGCGAAGCCCTCCGGCCTGCGCCAGTTCCGCCGGTACGTAGGGCGGTCAATCGTTCTGTTCGGCGAGCTTCTGGTTTTGCTCCAGCAGGGCGTCAAAGCGGGCCCGGAGTTCCGCCCCACCCATATCCGGATGGAGGAAGCGGTGTTGGCGGATGACCTGGACCACCCCGGCGGGGTCCTGGGACAGCTCGGTGCGGCAGCGCAGATCCCCCAGCAGCACCTGCCACCAGAGAGGGGTTGCGGGCGGCAGCTCGCGATAGAGGC
>Ga0114922_10003940_pt1 | contig 13796 bp, 12 predicted proteins | sample AartaG_FD_100975 | JGI IMG/M metagenome (GOLD analysis project Ga0114922, IMG submission 100975) | Deep subsurface microbial communities from Aarhus Bay to uncover new lineages of life (NeLLi) - Aarhus_00045 metaG | ecosystem: Environmental > Aquatic > Marine > Oceanic > Sediment | place...
GAGCTGCGAAGCGCCGCCCCTACCGCGCCCATGCGCATTTACAGGCGTTCTCTGCCCGACCTGCTTTTGGGCAACTCGGCATGATTAGCCCAACGACGCTAAACACATACAGCCGTTCGGCGAGGTACACGCGATAGAGCACCGTCTCGGAAAAAACGGGACGGTTCAAGAGCAGTGCGTGCATGGCATCTCAGTCCTTCTGTCGCCACTCCGTGGCTTGTCGTTTCGCGTATACCTTCCCCCACGGCTCACGCCGTGGGCTAATGTTGCACTGCCCCTCCAGGGCATAAGTTTCCCCCCACACCCCCAGCACAAGCGACAAGACCAAGACTTGACCAAGATTTCTCATCTCACACCATTACACGTTTTTACCGGATTCTCATTAACATCACGATGGCGCTTTGCTATAATCGATACCGCTTTCAATTGTCTCGACAAGGGGATCGGCTATGACTGAAGAACCGACAAGGAGCGACCTTGAAGCGGTAGACAAACTGAATACCAGCTACAAGCTCCTCCGCGAGGAGATAGCGAAGGTGATCGTTGGGCAGGAGCACGTGCTCGAGGAGATCCTGATCGCGATATTCTGCCGCGGACACTGCCTGCTGGTGGGTGTGCCCGGCCTTGCAAAGACGCTCATGGTGCACACTGCCGCCCAGGTGCTCTCGCTTTCGTTCAAGCGAATACAGTTCACGCCGGACCTCATGCCGGCCGACATTACGGGCACCGAGATCCTGCAGGAGACCAGCACCGGCGAGCGCGTCTTCCGCTTCATGCACGGGCCGATATTCGCCAACATCATCCTCGCCGACGAGATCAACCGGACCCCGCCCAAGACGCAGGCCGCTCTGCTGGAGGCGATGCAAGAGCATCACGTGACGTCGGGCAACGAAACATTTGCCCTCGAAGAGCCGTTCTTCGTCCTCGCCACGCAGAATCCCATCGAACAGGAAGGCACCTACCCGCTGCCGGAAGCGCAGCTCGATCGGTTCATGTTCAACATTCTCGTCGATTATCCGCAGCGCCATGAAGAGCTGCAGATCATGAAAATGACGACCACGACCCACGTGCCGAAGCTCGAAAAGATGCTGACCGCGAGGGAGATCCTCGCTCTGCAGGAGATCGTTCGCAAGGTGCCCGTGGCCGATCACGTTTACGAGTACGCGGCCGACCTCGCCATCGGCACCCGCCCGGGCGAGAACGCCCAAGCATTCATACAGGAATGGGTCAGTTGGGGCGCGGGGCCGCGTGCGTCTCAATACCTTACTTTGGGCGCCAAGGCGCGGGCGGTCCTCAACGGCCGCTACTATGCAACGACCGAAGATGTGAGGGCCGTGGCCCCGCCCGTATTGAGGCACCGCGTGCTCACCAACTTCAACGCCGAATCGGAAGGGGTGACGTCGGACAGCATCATTGCTCGACTGCTCGAAGAAACGCCGACGCGCTCGGCGAAAACCGCCCGATAACGGAGGCCGCCGCCGATGCCGGAAATCGTGGACTACCTCAAGCCGGAGTCGCTCCAGAAGCTGGCGCGGATGGAGATCGTGGCGCGGCTCGTGGTCGAAGGCTTCATCTCCGGCATGCACAGGAGCCCTCACCGCGGCTTCAGCGTCGAGTTTGCAGAGCATCGGCGCTACGTGCCCGGCGACGAGATCCGCCACATCAACTGGAAAGCCTACGCCCGCTCCGACCGCTACTACATCAAGCAATACGAGGAGGAAACGAATCTCCGCGGATACATCCTGCTCGATTGTTCGGCTTCCATGTCTTACGCGTCGGGCGCGGTGAGCAAGCTTTTTTACGGCAAGTGCCTTGCCGCGGCGCTCTCGTACCTCATGCTCAAGCAGCAAGACTCGGTCGGCCTGGTCACGTTCGACCACGCAGTGCGCAGCTACGTGCCGCCGCGTGCTGTCCCCACGCACCTGAAGGCGATAGCCCACCAGATCGACGAGGCCAGGATCGGCGGGGAAACAAGCCTGAGCAATATTTTCCACAACCTCGCCGAGCGGATAAAGCGCCGCGGGCTCATCATCATCATATCGGACCTGTTCGACAACCTCAAAGATATCCTGTCGGGCCTGTCGCACTTCCGCCACAAGAAGCACGAAGTAATGATCTTTCAGGTGCTGGATCCCGACGAGATCAGTTTTCCGTTCCGCAACTGGACGATGTTCAACAATCTCGAGAAAGACGGCCATCAACTGCTCACGGAGCCGCAGCGCGTGCGGGCGGCGTATCTGCAGTCGTTCGGGGAGTTCACCAGGGAGGTGCGCCGCAACTGCCGTCAGAAGCGGATCGATTACGAGCAGCTCGACACGGCAATCCCCTTCGACGTCGCCCTGGCCGCGTATCTCGCCAAGCGAAACGGGAATGTGTAAGGGGCGATCACCGAGAGCTTACAAACATGCCTCTTAATCCGTTATTCCTCCTGTGGCTCGGCCTAGCGGGCGCGCCGGTGATAATTCACCTGCTCAACCGCAGGCGGTATCGCGTCATAAATTGGAGCGCGATGCAGTTCCTCGAGGAATCCGTGGCCAAAAGCTCGCGGCGGCTGCGAATCGAGCAGCTTCTCATCCTCCTGCTGCGGATTCTTATCATCGCCTTCATCGTGTATGCGATGGCCCGCCCGTATCTGGGCGCCATACCCGGCCTGCCCGCCGGCCGGCCCAAACGCAACGTAGTGGTGATCCTCGACCAGTCGCTGAGCATGCGCTACGACGAGCACCGTATATCGACTTTCGCGCGTGCCAGGGAAGCGGTCGCGAATATCATCGATGCGCTGCAGGAGGGCGACAGCCTCAACGTGGTGCTGGCAGGGGCCGAGGCCCGGCCGGTCGTGCCGGAGCCGATGGTGGACTACGAACGAATAACCTCGGCGCTCAGGGACATCGAGCCGGGCGGGGGCGAGGCTAATTTTGCGCTCGCGATGGAAGAGGCGCTCACGCAACTCAACAAGTCGTTCAACCCGCTGCGCGAGGTCTACATCGTGACCGACAGGCAGGCGTCGGGCTGGCACGCGGAGTCGGAAGGCCACTGGTTTGCGGCGCTCACCAGGCTGCAAGGCGCCAAGGCAAAGCCCGAGGTATACGTTTTGCACGTCGGCACAGATCGGAAAGAGAATGCCGCCGTGGTGGCCCTCACTCCTGCACACGACTCGGTTGGCATTTACCGGGAGACGCGCTTCGACGTGCGCATCACCAATTTCGGCGAGGAAAAGCGCGAGGGCCTCAACGTCAGCTTCTCGGTCGAAGATTCCGAAGAACAGGTCGCACAGGTCAACGTGCCCCCCGGCGAGTCGGTCTCGGCCTCATTCCGCCATCAGTTCACAGAGGCCGGCTCGTATCTCGCACGAGTCAGGATCGACCCCGACGCCCTCCCGGCCGACGACCAGATCGTGACAAGCGTTGACGTATACGACGCCATCCCGGTGCTGGTGGTGGACGGCTCACCCGACAGGACGGCCCTCACGCCGCCCGGGCCGCTCGAGCTGGCGCTCAGCCCCCGCGACAAGGATCATCCCGATTTCAAGACGCTCCTCGCGGCCGAAGTGTGCCGGGCCGACGAGATGCCGGAGCTGAGCACCTCGAAGTATCATCTCGTTGTGCTGCACGACCTGGCCGAGGTGACGCATCGCCAGGTCTCGGAGATCGAGAGATTCGTTGACGCCGGCGGCGGGCTGCTGATTCTGCCGGGCGAGCAAGCGCGCCCCCGGGCGTACAACTCGATGCTGTATCGCGACACCGATGGCCCCCTGCCGGCAAGGCTGGAGCACGCGACGGGCACGGACGAACCGATACGCGCGATGGCGGAGGCTTTTACCCATCCCGCGTTGGCGGCGTTTCGCGACGCGAAGAACGGCGATTTCACACTGATCGAGGCCCACAAGCATTTCAGGCTCGTGCACGATGCAAGAGATAGCGATGCGCGTGTGCTTGCGCGCCTCGACAATGGCGACCCACTTTTCATGGAAAAGAGATTCGGCCAGGGCAAGGTGATAGTGTCGGCTGTGCCGGTAGATGAGGAATGGACGAACCTCCAGAAAAGATCCTTCTTTGTGCCGCTGATGCACTACATGGCCTACTACCTGGCCGGTTCGGTGCATCCTCCGCGAAATGTACCACTCGGCTCGCCGATCTCGCGGTTCCTGCCGCTTGATTCCAAGGATAGATTCCTGAAGGTCTTCGACCCGGAAGGCGAGGAGCACGAGATCAGCGCGACGGAGAAGGGCGACAGGCTCGTTGCGACCTTTTCGGAAACCGATCGGCCCGGTGTGTATCGTATCGAGGAGCCTCAGTCGGGCCGCCGCACATATTACGTTGTGCGCGCACCCGTGGAAGAATCAAACCTCGACCCGCTCAATCCGCGAGAAAAGGTCTGGGTGGAGGAAGAGCTGGGCGCGACTTTCGCCGACGATTGGGAAGAGCTCCGCAGCCGCGTATTCGCGCAGAAAAAAGACCTCCGCGAGCTCTGGCAGCTTATGGTTGTCCTCACGATCGGCCTGGTGCTGCTCGAGACCTACCTGACCGGCCGGTTTGCGAAAAAGATGAAAGCGGAAGGCTGAAGGCGAAAGGCGGAAAGCTGAAGGCGGAAGGCGAAAGGCGGAAAGCGGAAAACGGAAAGCGGAAGGCGAAAGGCGGACTTGTCCGCCGTAGCCTTGGCGGAGGCGGAAGGCGGAAACGACCTATCGATTCTTTTTGCCTCTCGCGTTCTTCACACAGGTTATCAGGATCGCGGTCAGTTCGCTGGCCTCTTTCATCAGATCCTTCACATCTTCCGATGCGTTGATTCTGGACTCCATCAGAAGTTCCATCCAATAAACGGTTTCGGCGAGTTCCTGAAGTCCTACTTCGAGTTTGCTGATGAATTCGGCGGTCGAACGGCTGCGCGTAGCTTCGCGATAATGCGCGCCCACTGATGTCGCCGAGCGCAGCAACTGCTTGCCTATGACTTGGGCCACTGTTGAACGAGGGAGCCCGGAATAAAGACGGATAACCTTCAGCGCAAACTGCTTTGTCCTGACCCCCAAATCAAGTACTTTTTTTCCGCGCGTTTCATCCTTCATTCTCTTCTCTTTCCTATTCCGCCTTCCGCCTTTAGCCTTCAGCCTTCAGCCTTCAGCTCAGCCTTTCATCAGGGAACGTATCCGCAACCGCAGCGCATTCAGTCGAATGAAGCCCTCGGCGTCTTTTTGATTATAGACGGTGTCTTTCTCGAATGTAGCGAATTCGGGATTGTAGAGTGATTTCTCAGATTTGCGCCCGGCGATCATGCAGTTGCCTTTGTAGAGCTTCACGCGCACCGTGCCGGTCACGTTCTTCTGCGTCTCGTCGATTGCGGTCCGCATCACGTCCATCTCGGGCGAGAACCAGTAGCCGTAGTACACAAGCTCGGCGAAACGCGGGACCAGCGAGTCGCGAAGGTGCATCACCTCGCGGTCCATCGTGATCGACTCGAGCGCCCTGTGGGCCGCGTGAAGGATCGTGCCGCCGGGTGTCTCATACACGCCGCGCGATTTCATCCCTACGTAGCGGTTCTCGACCATGTCCACCCGGCCCACACCATTGCGGCCGCCGATCTCGTTGAGTGTTGCCAGGAGTTCGGCGGGCGACAGTTTCTCGCCGTTGACCGCTACCGGATCGCCGCCTTCGTAGTCGACCTCGACATACTCCGGCTTGTCGGGAGCCTTCTCGGGCGAGACCGACAGTTGGAACATATCTTCGGGCGGCTCCGACCATGGGTCTTCGAGAATCCCCCCCTCGAAGCTGATGTGCAGCAGGTTCCGGTCGGAGCTGTACGGCTTTTCGGCGGTCGCAGCGACGGGGATACCGTGATCCTTTGCGTAGGCCATCAGGTCGAGGCGGCCGGTGAAGCTCCATTCCCGCCACGGGGCGATGATCTTGATGTTGGGCTCCAGCGTTAAATACGTGAGTTCGAAACGCACCTGGTCGTTGCCCTTGCCAGTGCAGCCGTGGCTGACGGCGTCGGCCTGTTCGTTGCGTGCGATTTCGATCTGCTTTTTCGCTATGAGCGGCCGGGCGATGGAAGTGCCCAGCAGGTATGTGCCTTCATATATCGCGTTGGCGCGGAGAATGGGAAACACGTAGTCGCGCACGAATTCCTCGCGCAGATCCTCGATGTAGATCTTCGAGGCGCCGGCCTTGGCGGCCTTCTCGCGCACCGGCTCGAGTTCCTCGCCCTGGCCCAGGTCCGCGGCAAACGCGATTACCTCGCAGCCGTAGGTCTCGATCAGCCACGTGAGGATCACCGAGGTATCGAGCCCGCCCGAGTAGGCGAGCACAACTTTCTTTACTTGTTCAGCCATTGGCCAGCCCTTCCGTTGAAGTTGGGGCGCAAAAACAGGTCTTTGGAGCTTCGGAAGATTATAGCAAACGCAGCAGGGACTTTAAACCTTAAACTGCCGCCCGGCCTCTGTGGGGTGCGATAAGAAATCTTGGTTCAGCGTTTCGTCTGGTCGTCAGAACCGTCCCGTTTTTTCAGCGCCCGACACCTTTAGGCTTTGCTTGTATCGCCCTTAGCAGGGCTCGGATGTTTTGGTTTCGCCTCCCCAGGGCGTCGCCGCAGCCTTCGGCTGCCGGCTTTGCCCTGGGCTATATTGTAACGCCCCTTCGGGGCTAAGAAACCAATGCCATTGGCTTAAGGGCGATGGCCTGTGTAGGGGCGGCTCGCGAGCCGCCCTCCGTCTTTTCCGGCGATCAACGCAATGATGCCCCTGCCTTGCGACGGAGGGTGATTCGCGAATCGCCCCTACATACGCTGTTACGGGCAGAGCGCGGGCGCAAGTCGCGCGTCGTCCTGGGACCTGAAATGGCGACCAGACTACAACTGTGCGCTGCAAGGCTTCTGCGGGCGGGCGCGTCAGCGACTTGTCCGCCCCTCGGGGCCACGTCGCGCTCCTTCTCTTTGCAGCCCTGAAAGGGCGATCAGATTATAGCCCAGGGCAGAGCCGAGCCGCCAGCGGCGGCTTGGCGTCGCCCTGGGTAACGGTTCACCCCACACCAGAGGAGCCCTGAAAGGGCGACACAATTCAATCCCATACGTAGCGCTCATCGTACTCGCATTTGTATTCTTTCAAAAACAATCGAAGCTCTTCCTGAAACGTTCTCCGACGGCGGTTGTCTCGTTCAGAATTCTTTCTCTTCCTGCACGAGCACGATCACGGTCTGCAGGGCCGAAAGATTGAGCCGCGGGCGGACGACTATCTTCTGGAACAGCGCCCCGGGCAACAGCCGGGCTTCTGTAACCTCGCCGATGATGATGCCGCGCGGGAAGATGCCCAGCTCGCCGGACGTGGCGCAGATGTCGCGCGGGATCACCGCCTCTCGAAAGACGTGATGCATCAGGAGCGTATCGCCCATGTTGCCGCTGACCATTGTGCTCTCGCCGGTGCGCAGGATGTAGGCAGGCACCTTACACGCCGGGCTGGAGAGGAGGTTGACGAGCGAGGCTTTTTTTCTGGCGACGCTGACCACGCCGGCCGCCGAGTGGCCGACAACAACACCCGCGCCGCTGCGCAGGCCGTGGGCCGTGCCCTTGTCGATGACCACAACACCCGGCCTGCCGGTTGCGTCGCGGCCTATCACTCTTGCGGGGACTACGGCGAGTTTCTCTCCGTAGTGCTCGGCGGCGAACCGCTCGAACGCGGCGAGGCTCGCGATCATTCTCTCCTTCTCGATGGTCTTGCTCCGCTCGAGTATGAGCAGCTCGCGCAACTGCTCCACCTCGTGGCGGGCGCGTTCAAGTGCGCCGGTATTGGTCTGCGGCGACAACAGTTTTCCGAATCTCGCGCCAAGGTCCAGCAGACCGGTGCGCATGTGCGACGCGCCCGACTGCGCGGGTGCGGCGTACGAGAGCACACAGCCTTTGAGCCGGCTTTGCCAAACATGGGGCAGCATTACGCCGGCGAGGGAAGCCGCGGCGAGAAACGAAAAGGAAAACCAGAAACGTTTTCGGTTCATGGGAAATGACGGCCCGAGAATCGCTGTACGCAGGGATTAATGAAAGTTGTTGCGGGGCCGACGGCAGTTTCTCAGTAGCGTTGCTCGTCCCAGCCTTCGAGGACGTCCTTGAGGTCGGAGAGCTGGTCGAGAATCATGCCCGTGCCGCGCGCGACGGTGGAGATAGGGTCGTCGGCCACGCGGGTCCGGAGGTCTGTTTTTTCCTCGATTGCCTTGTCGAGCCCGCGAAGGAGGCTTCCGCCGCCCGCCAGCACGATGCCCCGGTCGACCAAGTCGGCCGCAAGTTCGGGCTTCGTCTGCTCGAGGGTAGTCCTTATCGCAAGGACGATTGCGTCTATGGGCTCCTTGAGCGCCTCCCTCACTTCCTCGGAGGTCGCGGTGATCTTGGTAGGCAGGCCGGTCAGGTGATGCCTGCCGCGGACTTCCATGCTCAGTTCTTCCTCGAGGGGCACGGCCGAGCCTATCTGTATTTTGACGCGCTCGGCGGTCGGTTGGCCGATTTCGACGTTGTAGGTCCTCTTGATGTAGGAGATGATGGCCTCGTCGAAGTCGTCTCCCGCCATGCGCAGGCTCTGCTTTGTGGCGATATTGCCCAGGGTGATCACGGCTACTTCGGTCGTGCCGCCGCCGATGTCGACTATCATGTTGCCGAGCGGCTCCGTGATCGGCAGGCCGGCTCCGAGGCCCGCGGCGAGCGGCTCGGGCACGGTGTATGTTTTGCGCGCCCCGGCCTGCTCGGCGGCGTTGTGGACGGCTTTCTTCTCGACCATTGTTATCCCGCTGGGCACTGCAAGCACAACCCGCGGCCGCGAGAGCCGTCTGTGGTGGTGAACTTTCCTGATGAAGTAGCGGAGCATCGCCTGGGTGATATCGAAGTCGGCGATGACGCCGTTCTTGAGGGGCCGGATCGCAGCGATATTGCCCGGGGTCTTGCCGAGCATTTCCTTGGCCATGTGGCCCACGGCCTCGCCGTTTCGCAGCACCTTGTTTGTGCGTTTGGAAATGGCCACCACGGAGGGCTCCATGAGGATGATTCCCTGCCGCGGCACGCAGATCAGGGTATTAGCGGTGCCCAAGTCTATACCCATGTCGGTCGAGAACAGACCGATGAGGCTTTTCAGCGGTGCGAACATGTGACCCCGTTCGTCCCTTTTTGACGTGCCCCCCGTTCCGGCCTGCGCCGCAACGGGGTGTGCGCGGATAGTGGCTTGGGGCAGCCGTCCACTGGCGGCGTGATAGATAGACCTACACGCATGACCGGGCCTCTCTTCGGCGTCGGCCATTGCGCATGGGCGGTGGCTGCATTATCGGGCTTCAATCATCGAACAGGTTGAGCTCTTCGTGGATATCCGCCCCGTCGTCGACGTCTGCGTCTGCGGGGGTGGAAGCTCTCACTTTCGGGAGGGCTTCCGCGGTGGGCGGCTTGGCGACAGCCTGCGTGCCGTTGTATTCATTCAGGTTCAAGCCGTTCATTATCAGCCCGATCGCGAAGGCGATGGTTGTAACAACCAGCATCAACGCGTATATGTTGCTTCTTGGCGGTAAGGCTCTTGTGGCCATGGCTTGTTATCCTCTTTTTCCCTACAGGCTTCCGAGGCGGGTTTTCGCGCCGTCGCCGGCCTTGATGTCGGCGCGAGTCATCCTGGTGTTGATCCGTGCCACGCTCTTTGTGGGCAGGACCTCGTCAACTTCCACCTGGCCGATGTAGCTGGTATCGCGGTAGATATAGAAGGTATTGCCTCTTCTAACCGCATCTTCGGCGCCGACGCTGAGAATTACGATGCCGCCGTCCATATCCACGCCCTCAACCAGCGCGTCGAGCGCGGGGGCCACGGGCTTAATCAGTCCGGAAGTCTTGATATCCTCAGGCAGACTTTCGATGAAGGCTTCCAGTCGCACCAGATCTTTCTGCTGATCACTGACCTTCACCGAGAGGTCGTCGTTGTTGAGCTTCAACTCCGCGATCTCCTCTCCGCGCTTCACATTTTCGTCGTCCACGGCCAGCTTGTGTTTCGAGAGCGTGTCGAAATCTTTCCTGCCCTTTTCGAGTTGCGCGCGGAGGCTGCTGTTTTCGCCCTGCGCCTTTTTCAGGCTTACGTCCAGATTCCCAAGCTTGGTCTCAATGACGGTCCTGAACTTCTTGTACTCCTCAAGTTCGTTCTCAGCCTGTTGCAGCTCGGCTTCCACGTTTTTCTTGTCGGTCTCGAGGCGGCCCACATCGCCCTTCAACCCCGTGATGTTGCGCTCCCGTGCGCCGATCATCTCGTTCTGGGTGTTGATCGTCTCGGTAGACTCCTTTACAACGTCTTCGAGATTTCCGGAGACTTCGTTGTACTTGCCCTTCCAGAATTCCTGCTGCGCGAAAAGAACGCAACTGACGGATAAGAACGCTACGCCCAACAGGAGGTTAATGACAACAAATACTTTTGCTAGTGTGTTCATAAGCCTGTCCCTCGGACCTCGCTTGTGATCGTTCGAACTCTGAAACCATTAGATGACGAACACGATTGGCAAACAGACCAACCGACGTATTATATCGGCTTAGTGGTGCATGTCAAGTGAAAAAGTCTGCAAAACAAAGGAAAAATTTCGGGGGGACACGCTCCGCGACTGCCCTCACGAGGGCGGCTTTTCGCGATATAGGCTTTGCGAGGGTTCAACGGCCCGCCGCCTGAGTATTGTGCGGCGCCCGCTCAGCAGGGCCGCCATGGCGGCTGCGAGGGTGCATGCAACACACAGGAGGGCAAAGACATCGCCAAAGCGCGTATACACTGTGGCTGATGATCCGCCGAGGGTAACCCGCCCGCAGAGCCATCCTTCCACGAGTTTGACTTGGCCGTCCTTCTCGATCTTTTTTTCGACATTTCCGACCGGATCGATCAGGCAACTGATTCCTGAGTTTGTGGCGCGTACCATTCCCACGCGGTTCTCAATGGCCCGGCAGCGTGCAATGGCAAGGTGCTGGTCGGCCTCGGCGCTCCTGTAGAACCATCCCTCGTTCGAAATGTTCACGAGGAATCCGGCCCCTTTGGCAACAAACCGCCGCACCAGCCCCGGAAAAACGTCTTCATAACAGATAAGAACGGCAAACTTCTCACCTTCGTAATCAAATAGCTTGTAGTCGCGGCCCGCGGAGAACGGCTGTTCGTAAGGTACAACACCTTTGACGAAAAACAGCAGTCGCGCCAGCGGAACGTACTCGCCGAAGGGCACCAGGTGAATCTTGTCGTACCGCTCGTGATCGTCGTACCGACCGTTAATGTAGACGGCCGAGTTGAAGAATTTGCGTTCTTCTCCTTCCGGCCCGAGGTAATTCATGCCGATCAGCATTCGGCGGATCTTATAGGCGCGGAGCATCGAGTCCAGTTTGCTCCTCATCGTATTGATCCAGGGCGACGTGAGGTTGTTGTAAAAGCCGGGCAGCGCCGACTCGGGCCAGATCACCAGCGGCGAGGCGCCTTTTGCGTCTTTGAGGCATCGATACGTGAGCTTGGTGTACTTCTGCATCTCGTAGCATGCGGCTTCGTAAGACCACACATTTTTGACGTCCTGCGGGGTATTTGCCTGGACCAGGCACACTTCCGGGCCCGGCTTGGTCTCGATCGTCCCCAGACGCTGGTGGCCGTAGATCACCGTTCCCACCAGCCCTGCGGCCACGACAGCCGCTGATATCCCGACGGGTCTCCAGGCGCGGGAGTCAAATGCGAGAGCGATCTCCGCAAGCAGGCCACTGCAGCTCATGACAAGGAACGACACCCCGTAAACGCCGGTGATATCGAGGATCTGCATCAAAGTGAGATTATTGATCTGAGTGTGGCCCAGCAGCAGGTATGGAAAGCCGGTCATGAAGTTCGACCGAATCGTTTCGAGTGTCACCCAAACAATCGGCGCAATGATGGCCAGAGGAATGTTGAGCCGCCGCCTGAGCACCCCCGCCGCCACGGCAAAAGCCACCAGGTAGAGCGCCAGAAACATACCTAGAAATATCATGCCGGGCCCCGTGGCATGCCAGACCCACGCCAGGCCGCCGAGGAACCAAATCGCCCCGCCAAGGTACGCCGGGACCGCTGCCCGCCTGGGGTCTTTGACTGCCGCCCACAAGATGGGAATCGGGGCGGCCCAGGCCAGGAACGAGAGATCAGCGGGGGGGAACGAAAGAAAGAGCAGAAGGCCCGATACCACGCCACAGATCACGTCGGGGGCGCGAGGCGCCTTGAGTATCCTGTTCTTCATGCGGTCTCCGCTTCCACTTTTCAGTTTCCGCCTTGTTCCCCGGGAGGGTTAGATATTCTTTTCGGCAATTGCGGGGTATCTACCAGTTGCCGGTCGCCTGCGAGATGCTGTTCCATTCCACCCGCAGCACCGTTATCCGGTGGTTGAAGGTGTCGGCGTAGTACACGTAGTCGGGCTTGCCGGGTCCGCTCACCCGCGCGGCTATCCCGCCCGGCATGCACCCGGCAAACTTGCCGTTGTCGGCGCCCAGCCCGCCTTTGCGCGCGATCTCCTGCCCCTTGACGTCCCGGAGGATGAGCCCGCGGGCGGAACCCTCCCGCCAGGGCACGTACACCACACCCCCGGCTTCGGCCTTGGTGTGTGGGCGGAGTGCGTATCGCGCCAGGACGTTGCCACTGCGGTCCAGAAGCATGCCGCGCTGGCCCTTTCCGGCCCACAGGTTTCCTCCCGCCGTCACCTCGAGTGCAGTCGCCTGTTCGAGCTGTTCGCTCTCGAGCACGTAAGATCCGTTGAATCCGAACCTCGGGTGCCCGCGAGGGCTCAGCATTACTATTCGCTTGGCCGGTGCAGCGTGGTCGAGCACGTACACATTGCCCAACGGCCCGAGGGCAACGTCGATGGGGCTGTGCAAAACTAGAGGCGTGTGCGGCCCCGGGGCCGACCACAGGTTGCCCCCGCCCGCCGACAGCCGAACGACCCTGCGAGCTGCCAGATCGGTGACAACCACGCCCCCCTGCTCGTCGACGTCGATGCCTGCGGGCGCCTCTATGGCGTCTCCCGGAGGCCGGCTGCCCAGGGTGCCCAGCGGTTCTCCCGATGATGCGCTCATGATGAACACCGCCCCGGGGTCGTTGCCGCATACAAAGAGCTTTCCGTGGCCGTCGGCTTCGATGGCGAGTATCTCGCCGCTCTCGACGGCCGCGCTGCCTTCCTCGCCGAAGTCCTTCGCCGCCTTGAGAGTATCACCCCCGGTGTTGTACTTCGTGATCGTGCCCTCCCCGGGCCGCGCGATGAATACAGCGTCCGAATCGATGCCCATGCACGCGATTCTTTTCAGCGGCGTGACAAAGGTCTTGAGGTGATTGCCGGCCGCATCGAAAAACTGCAGGCGTCCGGTGGCGTCGAACACCGCCAGCCGCCCGCGCGAGTTGACGGCGATGTGGGCCGGCGAGGTGAACTCGCCGTCGCCTGTTCCGGCCACCGGGCAGCGGTACGCGTCGAGCTTGCCGATGAAGTTTCCTTCGCGGCGAGGGAGCCGTGACGGTTCGAGATCGGAATCGAATCGCTGCACCCGATGGTTGCCCCGGTCCGCCACGTAGATCAGGCCGTTTGGGGAGACCGCCTGCGAAGCCGGTTTGCGAAAATATCCGGGGCCGATGTCTCCGCCCTCCCGCGGGTCGGCAGGAAGCGCTTTGAGCAGGTTTCCGCTGGAGTCCACCAGGAGCAACTGGTCTTTCAGCAGCACAACGTACTTGCCGGGTGCCAGGGGTTTGATACCGGTAAGGCCGATGTGTTGTGCTCCGGGCAGGTCGCAGCCCCTGTACTTTCCCGAGGGTGCAAACTTCATTGCCCGCAACTCCTCGAACA
>Ga0114922_10003941_pt1 | contig 13795 bp, 7 predicted proteins | sample AartaG_FD_100975 | JGI IMG/M metagenome (GOLD analysis project Ga0114922, IMG submission 100975) | Deep subsurface microbial communities from Aarhus Bay to uncover new lineages of life (NeLLi) - Aarhus_00045 metaG | ecosystem: Environmental > Aquatic > Marine > Oceanic > Sediment | place: Aarhus...
CCGTCAGCCACCCGTGATCGTAGGCGTGACTCGACTTGGGCAGCCGGTAGGTTGACCACTCGCCAGCGACGCAGACCTTCAGGATCGCCGACGCCTCATCCCAGCCCGTGGCGAAGATCGCCTTCCCCAGGTTGCGCCTCCCGGCGGCCTCCATGAAAGGCTTCGTCTCCAGGATCGTCCAGGTGGCGCCATCCCACTCGGCGAGCCGCCCGCCCGCGCGCTCGCCCAGGAACTCCGGCTCATCGTAGGTGTTGTTCGCCACCACCACCCGGCCCTCGCTCGTGTGTCCACCCTTGAAGTGCGGCGAGGCGCCCTCCGGCATCGCCAGCTCCTTCTTCAGGTCGAACAGCAGCCTCGTCTCCAGCGTCTTCACATCCGTCTCAAATAACAGCGCCTCCATGGTCAGGAAGTACACCAGCCTCTCCGGCTCTTCGAGATGATCCATCGTCGCGGTGAGCCGGTGCTCGACGAGCGGCTCGATCGTGCGCAGGCCTCCCTCCGCATCAATGATGTGTGGCCCGATGATCATCTGATCCGACGCGGAGTGAACCAGGCGGTTGGCGTAGGTACCGACCACGCTCTCCGGCCGCTTGCGCATCGTCAGGCTCTCATCTATCTCGTAGAGCCCGGTCCCTGAGCCGCTGTTCCGGTTCGATGGGTAGGTGATCATCCAGAGCCGGTCGGCCCACGGCATCAGCGCTCCGATGCCGGCCTCCGAGCGCCTCGGCACCAGGTCCGCCTTCACGTGCAGGCTGGGCAGCACGCCGCTGATGTTGATGGGGTCATCGCTCATCTGTGTGCCTCCTCGCTTGAGGTTGCCCTTGCAGGTTCCTGACCGCAACACCGAATTCGCCTCGTCCCGAGCGGCTCCTACCTTCAAAGACCGCGCCCCGTTCACCTTCCTGCGGCAGAGCGGCGGCCGTGGACGCCTTCAAGGCCATCCGGGAGCAGTGACTGCGCCCGGTGCCCGACTCAGGTGCAGGTGAGCCATGCCCGTCAGGTCAATGCACCCGCTCAGGCCCTCGGTGCCGACGCCGGTGAAGTCCTCCGCCTCCGTCTGGGTGCCCGCACGAGTCACGTCCTGTGCCGCCTCCAGGCCCGAGCCACTGACCCAGCGGAACCGGTTTCACAGCCTCGCGTAGGTCAGGCTGCCAGCCCGACAGCCCGTTCTCAGGGGTTATGAGACCGCTTCTAGTCCGCGATGCGGCCGAACTGGATGTCGTCAACCCACAGGACTTGATTCGGCCCCTCGGCCTTGTCGAATATGCAATGGATGCACGCTGTCCCCGCACCAAGCTCGCCCTCCACCTCGTATTGCTTCCACTCCTCGCTCGGTTCGATGCTGACGCTCATCGAGCCTGCTGAGCCCCAGGTGTTCACCGCCCCGCCCGCGCACGTCGCCTTCGCCTTGCAGCGCAGGATGTATCTGCCCGCCTTTCGCAGCTCGATGCCCTGGCTGTAAGTGCGGATCTTATTCGTGGCCCGCACCAGCTTCAGGCAGTGCGCCCCCTCGGCCGGGTCTTCATCGCTCCAGTGGGGGAAGCTCGGATCCATGGTCCTGAAGTGCCTCACCCACCAGCCTATCGGCGGATGCTCCGGGATGCCGACCTCGAAGCCTCCGTTGCGCAGCAGGCTCACCACCTGGCCGCGGTACGACTGCTTCAGCCTCACGGCCACCTTCCGGGCCGGCAGCGCTCCATCCGCCCTGATAATCACCATCGAACCCTCGCGCAACTCCGCCTCCGTCCCCCTGCTGCTATGCTCCGGGTCCCACCTGTCCTCGACCAGGATCTCCGCATCCTGTCCCTCCGGGTCGAACTCATACCGCCCCTGCTCCCGCGGATCCAGCCGCGCGAAGTAGAACACGTGCCCGTATGCATCCGCCGCGACCTCCAGCGGCACCTCGTGCGTCCCATCCGAGTCGGATATTGCCAGGGACACCGGCGGCACCTTCGCCAACTCAACTGCGCTCACAGCCGGCCACTCCGCCGCCCCTGGCGTCTCCGATTCGAGCCGCGTTTGCCCATCAACCCTCAGGTATCGCCCGCCCACCTGGCAGCAGCGCACCATCCCCACATTCCTGACCACGCTCACACACTTCGCATCCGTCTCGATCCCCCCCACCTCCGCCCTGACCGGCGCCACGAGGTCCCTCTGAAACAGCGTCGTATGCCTCTCGCCGTCCAGCTCGAACACTACCCCCATGAGGTGTTCCGTCTCTATCGTCTCCAGGTTGCTGATCGCGGGCCCGTCGCCCACCTTGTACGCCTCCAGCACCGTCAGGAAACGCATCTCCTTGGCCTCGGCCGCCCTCTCGCACCAGCAGGTCCAGTGTTCGGGGAACGCCTCCGTGTAGCGCGCTTTCAACTCATATTCCCGCTCGTTCGATTGCCGATACGCCAAGTCCCCAGGCAGCACGTGCGTGGCTCTCAGCCTTGTCTCACGCTGCTCGATCGTCACAGTCTGATTCCCCTCATCCAGCTCCATCTCCAGGAACGCGTTGAGCTGCCAACTGAAGCGACTGGCCTCCGGCGCTTCGAGCTGGTCGTAGATGATGAAGCAGTTGGGCCGGATGAACAGCACCGCGCGCAGGAACTTGCTGAGCCGCTCGCCGTACGCCGCGCTCGCATCGCCGATCACGAAGCAGTAGTCCTCCGAGTCGAAGAAGTCGCTGATGTGCCCGTTGTACTGGATGCCTCGCCCCTGGCCCTCGCCGTTCACCAGGATCGTGTTGTGCGATTTCGTGGCCTGGCAGACCAGCTTATGATAGTCGTCCCCGTAGTAGCCGTAGTAGCCCTTATCAATCGCCAGTATCTCGCCGAACGCATGAATCACAAAGCCGTTCTGGTCCTTGTGGCAGTGGCTGTGCGAGCCCCACGGACTGCACTTGAAGAACAGCCGCGTGCGCCGGTTGTCGTAGAAGCGATCGTACATCGAGACCCACCCGACGTCCCCGAATGCCGCCGCCTGCGGGATATCCACCGGCGGCTTGTCCTTCAGCCCCTCATCGCTCAGATACCACAGCGGCATCTGAAGCCCCGCGTCAATCTGGTTCGCCCACCACTTCATGTACCGATCCTGATAGACCGACGCCAGGAAGTTCGCGCCATCGCGGTCGTTGCTGCTTCCCGAGAACGGAGTGATAAGCCCGAAGTTGTCCCCGAAGTGCGGCCACCAGTAGTTTAGCGACATGCAGTACAGCCAGAACCTGCCCGCGTTGGCAAAGCGCGGCTTCCTGAGCAGGTCAATCCCCGTCGCCGTCCTCAGCGCCTGCGCGCACCGCACCATCCCATGCCACTTGTAGTTGTAGTAGTGCCCCTCGCTGTAACCGCCATCGTTCTCGCCCCACGCGAGGCGGTTGACGTACTGCGGGATCAGATACTCCAGCCACGCCTTCGCGGCCGGCAGGTCCTTCGCCACCGCCAGCGCGGTCGTCAGCAGCTCGTGCATATCCTGCTGGGCGTGCGAGGTCTGATACTTCAGGTGCATCCGCCTCTTGTAGCGCAGCTTGTCATAGCACGCCTGCCCATGGTACTCGACCGCGTCCAGCACCCGCTGCCGCTCGTCTTCAGTGAGCACGTCATAGATGCTGTCGTAGGCCGAGGCCATCCTTTGCAGGCCGTACTCGTAGCAGTGCACGGTGTCGTGGTGGGCCCTGTCCTCCTGGTGGTAGTCAACCCGAAAGTTCGCCTGCCACAGCAGCCATCTCCTGGCCGCATCCGCGTACTGCCGCTCGCCGGTGATGAGGTATGCCATCGCCAGGTCCTGCGTCCGCAGCGACAGGTTCTCCAGCGTCCCGGGAGAGACGTTCAGGGACTGGTAGCCCTCCCCGTCCTTCAGCCAGAACGCGATGCCCCGCTGCTTGGGGTTCTTGGGGACCTGCTCGCCAAGCTTCGGCGGTTCCGGCTCGCTCTCCAGCCAACTCTCGCACCTCCGCATCAGCGCCTCGTATGCTCCCCTGGCCTCATTGCCCTTCCGCGCGCGGAACTCCGCCAGCCCGTCCCTCGTCGTGTAGATGCGCGGATGGCCGGGCATCTTCATCAGGACTTCCCCCACCGGCGGCATTGGAAACGGGATCGAGCTTCCCGTCACCACGAAGCTCCTGACCGGGCTGTACTCACTCCGCTTCTTGTCTTCCGTCTCGAAGTAGTACCGCCAGTACCACGTCCCGGGCTTGAGGGTTTCCGAGTGATTGTAGAACGGCAGCTCGATGTCGGCCACGACGATCGCATCCCCGAAGTCCACATCTTGCGCCATCTCCACGGTGTATGTTGCCACCTCGCCTGTCCACCAGAAGACCATCGCAGGCGGGTTGCTCACAGCTTCTGCGCCATCCTCGGGGGCTATTGGGTGTATCGCCACGCTTTGCGGCTCTGTCTCAATGGGCAGGCGTTCCGCGGCGAATGTCAACCTCGCCGCGCACATCGCGGCGGCGATTGCGGCCCAACTCAGCCGTCTTGCGTACGATCTCATATCCATCGCCTCTCTCCCCGGCGCGCCAGTATTCGCAGCAACTCCTTGGCACACCTCCACGTCTCACTCTCGCGGTCGGGCCCCATCCGCGCCGCCCGTGGGATACTGGGCGGCCTCCGCACCACCCGATCCCGCGGCTGTGCAGCGCGTGCCGTTCCCCCTTTCATCCCCCGTAGCCTTGGCGAAGGGGGATGCCCCTTGCCCGCCGTCAGGCACTTGACAATACTCCGGCGATGGCGTATGATGGAGACCGTTGACGGAGGAATGGGGTTTGAATGAAGGCTCCAGCTACCGGCTGGAGCCGTTTTGGATTCGGCGTATGCTTCCCGAGCACTTACTTCAACAGGTCAGCAAGCCGGCCCGCTATCTCGGCCGCGAGTGGAATGCCGTCGCCAAGCCTCCCTCACGGTTGCGCGTGCGGGTCGCGCTCTGCTACCCTGATGTCTACGACATAGGGATGTCCTACCAGGGGCTACGCATTCTCTACGAGGTGGTCAATCGCCGGCCGGATGCGGCATGCGAGCGCGTCTTCCATCCCTGGCCCGACGCCGCCGAGCTGATGCGGCGGGAGAGCATACCCCTCTCCGGCTTGGAGAGCGACACCCCCCTGAGCGAGTTCGACCTGGTGGGCATCACGCTCCAGCACGAGCTGACCTACGCCAACGTGCCCTCGTTGCTCGAGCTGGGCGGGATGTCGGCGCTCGCTGCCGAGCGCCGCCCGGCCGAGCCGCTGGTGATCGGCGGCGGGCCCTGCGCCTTCAATCCCGAGCCGGTCGCGGACTTCTTCGACGCCTTCGTGATCGGCGACGGCGAAGAGGCGCTCGATGAGCTGCTTGACTTCTTCCTCGCGCAGCCCGCCGAGCTGCGCGACCGCGACCACCGCGCCGCCGAGGATCGGCAGGAGCTGGTCGCGCGCCTCGCTGAGCTGGAGGGCGTCTATGTCCCCTCCGGCTACGAGCTTGAGCCGACCGATGCCGGACACGTGGTCCCCGTGCCCCGTGATGGTCGCTTCCCGCCTCGCGTGGTCAAGCGGACCGTGATGGACCTGGACTCCGCGCCCTATCCTCTCGCGCCGGTGGTGCCCTACTGCGAGGTCGTCCACGATCGGGCGGAGATCGAGCCGGCGCGCGGCTGCACGCACGGCTGCCGCTTCTGCCAGGCGGGAATGATCTACCGGCCCGTGCGCGAGCGCAGCCTGGAGACGCTCCTGGATCAGGCCGAGCAGATCATCGCCAACACCGGCTATGACGAGGTCTCGCTGCTCTCGCTCAACTGCCCGGACTACTCGCGCATCGAGCAGCTCGTTGACGGACTCCACGCGCGCCTCGCGGACCGGCGCGTGGCGGTGAGCCTGCCCTCCCTGCGGGTGGACACCTTCAGCGTCGGCCTCGCCCGGCGGGTCCAGCGCGTCAAGAAGAGCGGGCTGACCCTTGCGCCCGAGGCCGGAACCCAGCACCTGCGGGATGTCATCAACAAGGATGTCTCCGAGGAGGACCTGGCGCAGGCGGTCACCGCGGCCTTCGGGAGCGGCTGGCAGCGCGTCAAGCTCTATTTCATGATCGGCCTGCCCCAGGAGACTGAGGATGACATCCTGGCCATCTCCGCCACCATCGAGCGCGTCCTGGCCATCGCCCGCGAAGAGATGACCAGGCCCGGCTACGGACGTCTGAAGATCAACGTCAGCGTCGCCTCGCTCGTGCCCAAGCCGCACACGCCCTTCCAGTGGCTGGGCCAGCAGCCGCGCGAGCAACTGCTCGCCAGGCAGAAGGTCATCCGCGAGGCCACCCGCAACCGCCGCGTATCTCTCTCCTTCCACGATGTCCGGCAGAGCGCGCTGGAGACGGCCCTCGCCCGCGGCGACCGCAGGCTGGGCGCGGTCATCCTGTCCGCCTACCGGGCCGGAGCCATCCTCGACGCCTGGAGCGAGCACTTCAACTTCGACGCCTGGCTCCAGGCCTTCGCCGAGCATGGCCTCGACCTTGACGAGCTGGCTCAGCGGGAGCTTCCGACGCGGGCTCCGCTGCCCTGGGACGTGATAGACGCCGGCGTGCATAAGGGCTTTCTGTCCGACGAGCTTGACCGCGCTGTCGCCCGCACCACGACCCCCGACTGCCGCCAAGTGGGATGTCACGAATGCGGAATCACAAGGGTCGTTGGCGAGTGCCCAATGGCCGATCAGCTATCAGCTATCAGCTAAGAGCTATCAGCTAACAGCTAACAGATGAGGATGACAGTGGCCGGCGAGCAACGGGTGTACGCTCTAGTGACCTGGCGCAAGGCGGGCGCCTTGCGCTGGCTCGGCCACCTGGACATAGCTCGGACCTTCGACCGGGCGGTCCGCCGGGCGCGGCTGCCAGTGGTGTACTCCGAGGGTTTCAGTCCGAGCGCCGCCATCAGCTTCGCCGACGCCCTGGCACTGGGCGTAGGCGGCGAGAACGAGCTGTGCCTGATACGCCTGGAGCGGCCGATGGCCTCGGAAGCTCTCGCGGAGATGCTGGCGGAGCAGATGCCTGAGCAGCTCGAGATAGTTGGCGCGCGCGTTTTGCCCCACGGGCAAGGCAAGCCCTTCTCGCGGCTCAGTCACGCCGAGTACGAGATCGAACTCTGGCCGGTCCCGGGCGTCTCCGTCGAGACCTTCAAAGAGGCAGTTCGCCGCGTCCGCCAGGCAGGAGCTTTGCCCGTCACCCGCGAAACTAAGAGGCGAGTCCGCGAGATTGACATCAAGCCGCACCTGCACGCGCTGCATCTCACCGAGCCCGATGCCGATCATCCTGGCGTCCGTCTCCAGATGTCCCTCGGCTACGGCCAGGAGCGGCTGGTCAAGCCGCCGGAGGTGCTGAGCTGCATCGCGCAGCAGTTGACCGAACTGACCGGAAAGCAGATCGCATTGCAGCCCAGGCTCACAACGCGCCTGGGGCTGTATTAGTGGCGGCCCCGCGATGCGTGGCAAGATGGCCGGGCATCGAGGCGGCACCGCCCAAATAGAGCTTTTGGAGAAGCGAATAGATAATGGCACGGAAAATACTGGCAAATGTCACGCGCCGACAGACACGAGTAGCAATCCTGGAGAACGGTCGAGTCTCGGAACTGATGGTGGAAAGAGGAGAGCACGTCGTTGGCAACATCTATAAAGGCCGCGTCGAGAACACCGTGCGCGGCCTTGATGCTGCCTTCGTGGAGTGCGGGCTGGACAAGAACGTCTTCCTGCACGTCGCCGACGCGCTCACCGAGGAGCCGCCGCGTCACAAGATGCGGCGCAAGATGAACTCCTTCCCGCCCATCGGGGAGGTCGTGAGAAAGGGCGACGAGTTCCTGGTGCAGATAGTCAAGGGGCCCCTGGAGGACAAGGGCGCTCGCGGCACCCGTCGCATATCCCTGCCCGGTCGCTACCTGGTGTTTATGACCGACACCAGCGAGAAGGTGGGCGTCTCCAAGAAGATCGAGGACGATGACGAGCGCAAGCGCCTGCGAGAGCTGGCCCGTGAGGTCCGCCCGGAGGACTTCGGCATCATCGTGCGCACTCGCGCTCAGGGGGTCACCAGGAAGGAACTCCAGGATGACGTCAAGTTCCTCACGCGGCTCTGGCGCTCAATTCAGTCGCGCGCCCAGCAGGCCAAGGCGCCGGCCCTCATACACGAGGACCTGAGCCTGGTGCTGGAGGTGCTCCGGGACGTGTTCTCGGCCGACGTGGACGAGTTCCTCATTGACGACAAGGTCACCTACGACAAGGTGCTCAATCTCCTCAACAACGTTGCCCCGGTGTTACGCGACCGGGTGCACCTGTACCGCGGGGCCAAGCCCATCTTCACCCACTACGACGTCGAGCCGCAGATCGTACGCTCCCTTCAGCCGAAGGTCTGGCTGCCCAACGGCGGCTGGATAAGCATCGAGCAGACCGAGGCGCTCACCACGATTGATGTCAACACCGGCAAGTTCACCGGCAAGAGCCTGGAGGAGACCGTGCTGCGCACGAACCTGGAGGCTGCCGAGGAGGTCGCCTGGCAGTTGCGCCTACGCGACATCGGCGGCATCATCGTCATTGACTTCATTGACATGGACAAGCCCAAGCACCGCGAGCAGGTGACCACCGCGCTGCGCAAGGCCTTCGAGAAAGACCGCATGAAGACGCGCATTATGCACATCACCCGCCTCGGCCTGATCGAGATGACGCGCAAGCGCACCAGCGAGAGCATCGTCCAGCAGCTCCAGGTGACCTGCCCCTACTGCGACGGGCGCGGTCGCGTGCTCTCCCCCGACACGGTTGCCGCGAACCTCGAGCGGGAGATCCGCAGGATCGTCCGTGAGGACCGGGCATCCCTCCTGCACGTGGTCGCGAACCGGGACGTGATCCTGGCCCTCATCGGCCCCCAGGGAGACCTCATTGACGAGATCGAGAGCGAGTTGGACTGCGAGGTCTACGCCCGCACTGCCGAGGCCGTCCGCCCGGATGAGTTCGAGATAACCCCCCTGGAGAACAAGCGGCACGCGCGACGACTGACGCAGGGCAAGGCCGGCCACCGGGTGCAGATCCTGCCTGAGCACGTCATCCCGGCGGGTGAGGAGAGCCTGGTCGCGGTGGTTGACGACCTCATCGTGTTCGTCCCTGAGCTTGCGCCCAACACCAGCGACCCAGTGAAGGTGCGCCTGACGAAGGTGACCAACTCGTACGCGCGGGCCACACCTGTGAGCAAAGGGCAAAGGGCAAAGGGCAAAGGACAAAGGGGAACGACGTAGGGCAACGGCAAAGGCAACGGCCGGCGAGCGGCGGTGGGTAGTTGGCGGTGCTGTGGCCCCTTTGCTCTTTGCCCGCCATGAGCGTGAGCCTATGTTACGCCGAGGCCGATACAGTATCTCCTGGTCGCGACGGGTCGCCAGCGCCCGGGTGCGCAGAGCGCTGGTGTACCTGCTCGCTGCCGCTCTGATCATCACCGCGGCCGTCTTCGGCGTGAGGCTGGCCTCCCCGCCTGACCCGTACGGTCCCATCCACGTCCAGCGCATACCGGGCGTCTCCTCGCAGGAGGGCGCCGCCACCACCGAGGTAACCTACGACGCCCAGGACGGGCGCGCCGCCATCAGCGTCCAGGAAGCCGACGGCACCGTCAGGCGCTACTACGTGGAACAGGTGGAGGGGGAGTGGCGTATCAACCCTCTGCCCGAGCCGCCCCTCTGAGGTAGGGCACTTGCTGAAAAGGGTGACGTGAAGAAGGGGACAGAACCCTTTTCCGGCGGCCAGCCCTACTTGCGTTTCTTCTTCCGCCGCTTTGCGCGCTTGCTGCGCTTCTCGACATAGCCTATGATGCTCAGAAACACCCACCCGACCAGTGCCGCCCCACCTCCGCACAGGCCAACGCTCACCAGGAAGGTGACCGTGGGGCGGTCGTCCAGAAGCGCGGCGCCTGGGCCCGACATTATCGCGGAGAGGCCGAACAGCCCCCCGACAAAGCCGCCAACTACTCCGATGAATCCTATCACGAGCTTCCACGGCTCGCTCATTTTGACGCGCTCACCTGCCCGTGCTCAACGGCGGGCAAAGGGGAAAGGGGAATAGGCAAAGGGCAGATAACGACAACGGCTCGCGCGGGCCGTTGGTCAGTTCGCGCTCCGCTTTGTCCTCTTTGCCCTTTCCCCGTCGTTAGCCGTTTCCCCTTTGCCCCTTGCCCTTTGCCCGTCGTTCCAGGCGCAGGAATGAATGCCCGCCACCGCGAAAGCTCCCTGTGCCGCGCGGCACCGATGCCCAGGAGGACCGCGATGGGTCAAAGACTTGCCGAGAAGATCATCCACCAGCATCTGCTCGAGGGCGAGATGACGCCCGGCGAGGAGATAGCGCTGCGCATGGACCAGACGCTGACCCAGGACGCAACCGGGACGCTCGCCTGCCTTCAGTTTGAGGCCATCGGCATAGAGCGCGTGCGCACCGAACTCTCCGTCAGCTACGTGGACCACAACACACTCCAGACCGGCTTTGAGAACGCCGACGATCACCGCTACTTGCAGTCCGTCGCCGCGCGCTACGGCGTACACTTCTCCAGGCCCGGCAACGGCATCTGCCATCAGGTCCACCTGGAGCGCTTCGGCATCCCCGGCAAGACCCTCCTGGGCTCCGACAGCCACACGCCCACCGCCGGCGGCCTGGCGCTGCTCGCCATCGGCTCCGGGGGCCTGGACGTCGCCGCGGCGATGGCGGGTGAGCCGTTCTATCTGACCATGCCGAGCATCGTCGGCGTCCGGCTGCTCGGCGAGCTGGCCGGCTGGGCGACGGCGAAGGACGTCATCCTGGAGCTCCTGCGGCGCCTGAGTGTCAAGGGCGGGGCGGGCAAGCTGCTGGAGTACCTCGGCCCGGGCGTTGCGACCCTGAGCGTGCCCGAGCGCGCGACCATCGCCAACATGGGCGCTGAGCTGGGAGCCACGACCTCCATTTTCCCCAGCGATGAGCGGACGCGAGAGTTCCTGACCGCGCAGCAGCGCGCTGAGGCCTGGACCGCACTGGCTGCTGACTCTGACGCGGCGTACGACGAAGTGATCGAGATCAACCTGGCCGAGCTCGAGCCGCTGGTCGCGTGTCCGCACAGCCCGGACAACGTCGTGCTGGTCAGGGAGCTGGCAGGGCAGCCGGTGGACCAGGTCTGCATCGGCAGTTGTACGAACTCGTCGCTGCGCGACTTGATGACGGCAGCCGCGATGCTGAAGGGGAGGACCGTTCATCCCCGCGTCAGCCTGGTCATCTCCCCGGGCTCGCGGCAGGTCGAGGAGATGATCGCTCGCAACGGCGCGCTGGCTGATCTGCTCAGAGCCGGAGCCCGCGTGCTGGAGCCGGCGTGCGGGCCGTGCCTGGGCCAGGGCCAGGCGCCTCCCAGCGGCGGCACCAGCCTGCGCACCTACAACCGGAACTTCCGGGGTCGCAGCGGCACCGCCGACGCCGGCATCTACCTGACCAGCCCTCAGGTGGCCGCCATCGCCGCGATCGCAGGCGAGTTCACCGAGCCCGCCGACTTCGGCCCGCCGCTATCCATCGAGCTGCCCGAGAGCTTCACGGTTGACGACAGCATGATTATCGCGCCCCCCGATGACGGCAGCCACGTGCAAGTCATCCGGGGCCCCAACATCAAGCCGGTCCCGCTCAAGGACCCGCTCCCCGACGAGCTGACCGCGACCGTGCTGCTCAAGCTCGGCGACAACGTGACTACCGACGATATCCTGCCCGCCGGCGCCAGTATCCTGCCGCTGCGCAGCAACATCCCGGCGATCAGCGAGCACGTCTTCGAGGCCGTGGACCCCGACTTCCCGTCTCGCGCCCGCAGCGAGCAGCCCGGCCTCATACTCGGCGGCGAGAACTACGGCCAGGGCTCAAGCCGCGAGCATGCTGCCCTCGCGCCGATGCACTTGGGCGTAGCGGCCGTGCTCGCCTGCTCCTTCGCGCGCATTCACAGGGCCAACCTCATCAACTTCGGCATCCTGCCCCTGGTGATCGCGCCGGCGGACTACGCCGCCCTGCAACCGGGCGACCGGCTGCATATGTCGGACTTGCGCGCGAAGCTGAGCGCGAGGGAGGCCATCCTCGCCGAGCGCGTGGGCAGCGATGAGACGATCGCTCTCACCGCCGAGCTGTCCGAGCGCGAGCGCAACGTCATCCTCGCCGGCGGGCGGCTCAACTACATAAGGGCCCGCCAGCAATAGGCGCGACAGCGAACCACGGCCAACGACGCGGCCGTTGCCGTTTGCTGTCGTTCGCCGTCGTTAGCTGCCGTTTGCCGTCCCTTGATTGTCGTTCTCTGCGTCTCTGCGGTTAGCCTTGTCGTTCTCCCTCTTGAGGAACTCCCTGAGAGCGGTCGCCGCCGGCGTGGTCATCCCCGGCACCGCCACCAGCTCCGCCACCGACGCCCGCTTGATCGCGTCCACGGACCCGAAGGTGGTAAGCAGTGCCCTGCGCCGAGCCGCGCCGATCTGCGGCGCCTGTTCCAGCGCCGATTCGGTGACCCTGCGGTCGCGCAGGCCCCGGTGGTGCTCGATGGCGAAGCGGTGCGCCGCGTCCCGCACCCGCTGAAGCAGCATTTGCGCCTGCTGGTACTGGGTCATGTCCACCGGCTCCGAGGAGCCGGGGATGAAGACCTCCTCCTGGCGCTTGGCCAGCGACGCCACGAAGATCTCACGCAGCTCCCAGGACTCCAGCGCATCACGCACCACGTTCAACTGCCCCTTCCCGCCGTCCACGACGATGAGGTCGGGCAGGGGCAGGAACTTCTCGTCTCCCTCCGCGGCCCGTCGCAGCCTGCGCTGCACGACCTGCTCCATCATCGCGTAGTCGTCGGGCTTGTCCGTGGCGCTGCGGACGCGGAAGCGCCGGTAGGAACTGGGCTCAGGCACGCCATCGGCGAACACGACCATCGAGCCGGTGGCCTCGCGGCCGCCGGTGGTAGAGATGTCGTAGCATTCGATGCGCGCGGGCCGCTCCTCCAGCCCCAGCGCCCGCGCAAGCTCGTCGAGCGCCGCCCGTGCCGCCTGCTGCATCGCCGCGCCCGCGTCGTCCGCCCGCTTTGCCGCCAGCTCCGCATTGTGCAGCGCCAGCTCCACCAGTCGCCGCTTCTGACCACGCTGAGGGCAACTCACCCGCACCTTCTGTCCGCGCAGCTCGCTGAGCATCCTCTCCCAGGCTTCCGCATCCTCGAGGGCGTGACTGAGCAGAACCTCACGAGGCACGTGCGCCTGCCGGTAGTGCTGACTGAGGAACTCCTCGAGAACCTCCGCTCTGGATCGCTCGCCGACCGCCTGAAGGTCGAACTGCTGCTTCTCCAGGAGCCTCCCGCGCCGCACCGAGAGCAGCGCCACCGCCGCCCGGCATCCATCCATCACCACCGCCACGGCATCCTGCTCGCGCTCCTGGGTGGCAACGACCACCTGCGCTTCGGTCGCCTTCTCCACCGCCTGCAAGCGGTCCCGCAACTGTGCCGCGCGCTCGAAGTGCAGCTTCCCCGCCGCATCTTGCATCTGAGCGCGCAGGTTAGCCAGCACGTCCCCGCACCTGCCCTGAAGGAACAGCGAGACTTGCTCAACGATCTCCGCGTAGGCCTCCGGCGTGGTCTCTCCCGTGCACGGGCCCACGCAGCGGTTGATGTGGTAGTTCAGGCACGGCCGCCCGCACGGCTCGCCGGTGAGTTTTCGCCCGCAGCTTCGCAGCCCGAAGAGTTGGCTCACCACCCGCATCGTGCGCCGCATCGCCCGCGCGCTCGGATACGGGCCGAAGAGCCGCGCTCCCCGCAGGCTGAGCACCTCGTGGCGCTTGGGGTCGTGCAAGCCCCTCGTCTGCTTGAAGCGTCCCGGCATCGGC
>Ga0114922_10003942_pt1 | contig 13793 bp, 10 predicted proteins | sample AartaG_FD_100975 | JGI IMG/M metagenome (GOLD analysis project Ga0114922, IMG submission 100975) | Deep subsurface microbial communities from Aarhus Bay to uncover new lineages of life (NeLLi) - Aarhus_00045 metaG | ecosystem: Environmental > Aquatic > Marine > Oceanic > Sediment | place...
GACTTGAAGCCAAGCCTCCTGGCTATCTTTATGGCTCCAATAGCCTGGGCTGCGTTGTGGATTCTGCCTACGCTCTGGAGTTCGTAATCAGAAAGTGATTGAACGCCAATGGAGACACGATTAATCCCTGCCTTTTTCGCAGCTTCAAGCAGTTCACTGGTGGCAGATTCAGGGTTTACTTCGATTGTGGACTCAACAAGCTTAGAAAGATTCAGCGACTTTCTGATACCGTCGACGAGGTTTCTGATGTTCATAGCCCCGAGCAAGCTCGGTGTGCCTCCTCCCAGATACAGAGTCTGGAAGGATAGCCCGGCGTATTTACAGGATTCACGCACGACTGCTTGTACGTAAGACTCAAGGGAACCTAATCGAGCCGACAGGGAATAATAATCGCAGTAACTGCACTTCTTGACGCAGAAAGGGACATGGATATAAAGCCCCTTCACACTCACTCCTCCATCTTTAATAGCAGCATGAATGCCTCCTGTGGCACCTCCACCGAACCCACCATCTTCATTCGTTTCTTGCCTTCCTTCTGCTTTTCAAGGAGTTTTCTCTTGCGTGTGATATCACCGCCATAGCATTTTGCCAAGACATCTTTTCTTACAGGAACAATGTCTTCTCTCGCTATTATCTTGCCCCCGATAGCAGCCTGTAAAGTTATCTCAAACAGGTGTCTGGGAATAAGTTTCCTGAGTTTACGTATCAATGCTCGGCCTCTAGGAACGGCGCTATCGCGTTCAGAAACAAAAGACAGAGCGTCAACTTGATTCCCCTTGACGAGTATATCCACCTTGACGAGGTCGCCGTTACGATAGCCAGCAAGATCGTAGTCCATGCTGGCATACCCCCGGCTGACGCTCTTGAGTTTATCGTAGTAGCCAGTGGTCAGTTCAGCGAGAGGGAAATCATAGGTTAGGAGCGCCCGCCTGGTGTCCGGATTTTCCATGCTAACCATGGAACCACGTCTAGATTCAGACAACTCCATGCAAGCCCCCACAAAGTCATTTGGGACGATGATTCGTGCCCTGATTATTGGCTCTTCGATGTGGTCGATATAACTAGTGGGGGGAAACTCGGATGGGTTGTCTATCATCAGAGCTTCTCCGCGGGTAGTGACCACTTTGTAGACAACTGAAGGCATAGTGGATATAAGCTCCTGCTCGTATTCTCTCTTCAATCTCTCGAGAGTGATTTCCATGTGCAGCATGCCCAGAAATCCAAGACGGTAACCATGGCCCAGCGCCGCAGAACTCTCCTTTTCATATGCAATAGAGGAATCGTTGAGCTGAAACCTCTCCAGTGCCTTTGTAAGCTTACCGTAATCGTTGCTATCAATGGGATATATACCGCAGAAAACCATAGGTTTGGAGCGCCTGAATCCAGGTATAGCCGGGGTTTCAACGTAGTCTGGCGATATAATGGTATCACCAACGTGGATATCACCAGCCTTTCTGATAGTCGCGCCGACGTAGCCAACTTCTCCTGCTACTAACCTATCCTGAGGCGTGATTCGCGGCAAGAAATAGCCCACTTCGTCAACCTCGAAAACCTTGGATGTGGACTTAATCATGATCCTATCGCCGCAGTGCAAGGTACCGGAAAAGAGCCGGATGTGTGGTATCACCCCGCGATAAGAGTCGTAATAGGAGTCAAAAATAAGACACTTTAGAGGCTCATCCGAGCTTCCCCGGGGTGGCGGAATCCTAGCAACAATTGCCTCGAGCAAATCGGGAACACCAGTCCCATCCTTAGCGGAAATGAGTAAAGCGCTATTAGTCGGCAAACCTAACATATCTTCCAGTTGCAGACGACACTCGTCAATCATGGTTATGGGAAGGTCAATCTTATTGATGACGGGGATAATCTCGAGTCCGGCATCAATTGCCAGATAGGCATTTGCGATGGTCTGCGCTTCCACTCCTTGTGAAGCATCAACCAGCAGAATGGCGCCTTCGCAAGCCTTCAGACTCCTCGATACTTCATAGTTGAAGTCTACGTGTCCGGGCGTGTCAATAAGGTTGAGTGTATACTTTTCGCCAATTCCTGACTGATATGGCATCCTCACGGACTTTGCCTTGATGGTGATACCGCGTTCACGCTCCAGGTCCATGCTATCGAGTATCTGTGCATTAGCAGTAGTGTGGAGTACTCCTGTTAGCTCGAGTATGCGGTCAGCAAGGGTTGATTTGCCGTGGTCGATGTGAGCGATGATGCAGAAATTTCTTATGCTGTCCATTACCTAAGAGAAGGTTTTCAAAACCACCCTCTATGACGATCACGCGATCTGGCTAATTGTTGCTAACCCGTTGGTTTCGTACCGTGCGTCTTCGCGAAACTCATTAAATCTCCTTGGGAAGGTTCCTGTTTATCAGCGCTGAAGGTGAAGGTAGTCCTACAGTCGCGACACTGGATCGAGTTGTCCTGAAAAGTCATTGGATAACCTCATCTCTTCGATATTTTAGTTAGAGTTCAGGCTACCCAACAATCAAGATAAACCAGAGGCTATTCTAAGAAGCTTGTAACAACCTAAACTGGAACCATCTATACTATACACTAAAGAGGGTCTCTCTGTAAATTGCGTGCAGTTCCCCTGTACGCTAGTTATTTCTCACACTGTGATGCTTCCCTTTGGAGTAACAAAATGACGGATTGTGTGATGGGCCGCGTCATACTAGCCTAACACCCATCTGGGATTAAACAATACTGACTTTTGTGCAATCTCGCTGCATTGAACGAGAACCCATTTTGCAGAATTGGAGAGGTAATTACAACCCTCACTAATTAAATGTCAAATTAAGCACCCATCCCGCTGGCATCCCTGCGTGTTAACTATTTGGACGACTTCCAGGTATTCACCAGTTCCGTGAAATCATAAGCGATCTTGCTGCTCTTTATCTTCTAGTTGACATACCCAGCGCTGCCTGTTAGACTCAAAATCACACACGGCGTATGATGATGTCCATCAACATCAACCCATCGAAGTATATCGGCTGCAGCGTGTGTGTCATCTTTTGCCCCACATACGCACTGTCTGTTCCCGGCGATAATTTCAAGTGCCAGGTCGACTAGGATCTATGCAATAACTGCCTTATTTGTCTGGACTACCGCACTTCAGATGCAATCGAGGAGGTGTAAAGGTGGAGAAGAAAAGCTGTGATGTGGCAGTGATAGGCGCGGGCATCGGCGGCTTGTGTGTCGGTGCCAGGCTGAGCCGTGCTGGCTACAAGACCATAGTAATGGAAAGGGCACCTATCCTGGGAGGGCGATTTGTCTGGGGGGACTACAAGGGTTATCTCCTTCCTGTCGGCGCAGTAACCATCTACTACGGCGATAGGGACCCCATCCTTCTCACCCTCAAGGATGTTGGGATGGATACGAACTTTGAGGCAAAGCCGATGCCGGAGCCCAAGTGGCGCATCAAGGGCAAGGACCACGATATGCCCCATAAGAATGTCCTCTGGCACTTGATTTCGCTGGCCGCCGACAGCAAGGAGGAAACGGAGAGGGTATTGACCGCCCTCAGGTCCTGCTTCAGATGGCGGGAGCCCTCAGATTTCATCACCATGAGCGAGTGGCTGTTGCGCATCACTGATAACAGACTCATCTACAACATATTCCAGGCCTGGTGTATACAGGTGGTGGGGATGAATCTCTGGGAGTGCACCGCGGGGGATTTCGTGAGGTCATTCCTCAACTTCGCCGGTACTCACATGATCCTGCTCAAGGACGGACTCAACCCGATAATCGATGCACTTGCCAAGGTAATCAGGGATAATAAGGGGGAGATCATGCCCCTGACGGAGGTACGGAAGATTACCGTCCGCAACGACGTCGTCGAGGGGGTGCAGGCAGTTGGCCCCGATTTCGAGGTCGACATCGAGGCCAGGGTGGTGGTGAGCGATGTCGGCCCTCAGGCCACCGTGGAATTGGTCGGCCCCGAGGCTTTCGATAGAGGCTACCTTAAGGAGGTCTCTGAGCTGGGAGCGCTGGACGGCCTGTGGTTTGTGTTGTCGAGCGATGAGCCTCTGTATGACTGGCCAGGGGGTCTCTACACCATCGAGACTAGGAGGGGAAATGCCTGGGTAGACTATAGCATGACCTGGCCTGAATACAGCCCTCCAGGCAAGTACTGGATGGGGGTGTATGTGGAGCCAGAGAGCCGCCTTTTCTACGACCCCAGGAAGGAATTCGAAATATTCCTGGCCGACCTGGCCGATACCTTCCCCGATTACAAGAAGCGGGGCGCCGAGATACTCATGGTGCGTCGCTATCAAAAGAACTGGCCCTGTGTCCGCGCCTGGCCGAGTGTTGATCGCCACATGAAGACGCCCATTAAGAACCTCTACAACGTGGGCGATGCGGTGAATCCTCTAGAGTGGATGGCCGGATCGGGTGTCGCAGAGGGAGCCAAGATTGTGGCCGAGGACATCAAGGGAAGGATTAAGCTGGAGGCTTAGAGAAGCCAAGGCTGTTTAAAAATATAGTTGCTCAACAAATTAGGCAAGTGAGCCTGCTAAATCAGGCAACTACATAAAGCTGGAGATGAAAGGTTCCAAAATGCCCAAATTTGAACGGAAAAACAAAATTAGACATCCTCAAAGTTAAAGGGGGGTACGAAGTTGGCAACATGGATTGACGAAAAGTCTTGCATCGGGTGCAACTTCTGCAACATCTTCTGCCCTTGGGAGGCCTTGGAGGTTTCACCGGTGACCTTCACTACCCAGGTGTATGTTGAGAAATGCGTCAGTTGCTTCATATGCCTGAGCCTGTGTCCGGCGGACGCCATAAGGGTCCCACCCTGTATGGTAGCTTGCCCCATTCATATGGATATTCCAGGCTATCTTTCGCTGTGCGCCGATGGGAAATTCCTCGAAGGCTATAAGCTGATGCGGAGAACCAACGCTCTTCCAGCCGTCCTGGGCCGTGTTTGCTATCATCCCTGCGAGGACGCATGCCGCAGCGGCTACGTTGATGAGCCAATAGCCATCTGTGCCGTTAAGAGGTTCATTGCCGACCAGGTCGATGTAGACAAACTCGACGTGCCCCGGGTGGAGAAGCTGTGCAAGAAGATAGCCATCGCAGGTGCTGGCCCGGCTGGGCTGGCGGCAGCCCATGAGCTTGTCCTACTCGGTTACGAGGTCACCATATTCGAGGCCTCACCTGAGCCTGGTGGCATGCTCAGGTATGGGATACCAGAGTACCGCTTGCCAAGAGATATTCTCGAGAAAGACATCGGCTATATCCAGAGGCTTGGGGTCGAGATACAAACCAATACCCCGGTGGGGGAAAAGGTCCAACTGGATAACCTTCGGCGTGACTTTCAGGCTGTATTCCTTGCCACCGGGGCTCACCAGAGCCTGAGGCTGGGCATTGACGGGGAGGACACACCAGGAGTTACTACCGGGGTTGATTTACTCCGGGCCAGTAATTCAGGCCAGAAGGTCGATATCACGGGCCAGGTAGCGGTGATTGGCGGTGGCAATGTTGCCGTAGACGCAGCCAGGGTGGCTATCAGGCTGGGAGCCGAATCCGTTACTATACTTTATCGTCGCACCAGAGCCGAAATGCCAGCCTTTGCCTGGGAAGTATCGAGGGCAGAGGAGGAGGGCGTCAAGGTCAATTGCAGTCTAGCTCCGCGGAAGATTTTGAGCAGGAATGGCAGGGTATCTGGGGTAAGCCTGCAAAAGGTGAAGACCATCGAGCTTGATGAGACAGGCAGGATTAAGCCGGTCTTTGCAACGGGCGAGGAATTGGTGATGGATGCTGATACAGTGGTGGTGGCTATTGGCCAGAAGCCTAGCCTACCCTCATTGGGCCTGGATTTGATGATTGACCCCTGGACCTTAACCACAAATCTACCAGGGGTCTACGCTGGCGGTGATCTGGTCACCGGCCCGACCATTGTTGTTGAGGCCATGGCTGCCGGTAAGAAGGCTGCCAGATACATACATCGGCACTTGAACGGGAAGCTTGAACTTGCTGAGCTTGTAAGGAGGCAGACGGAGAAGCTCAGCAAGGAGGAATACCGCAAGCGCCTTGCTGTCCAGAATAGGTATCCGATACCAGAAGAGACACCCGAGAGTCGCATTAAGGATTTCAGGGAGGTTGAGCAGACTTACAGTCGGCCTGAGGCTCAAGCAGAGGCTCGTCGTTGCGTAAGCCGCAGGGTCTGCTCTGAGTACAAGGAACCTCAGGAAACTGTTAAACGGGCAGCCTGATTTGTGTTAGTTAGATCTTTGTAGCATCCATCCATAGGCAACACATCACCGCATGATCGTTCGATGGTACCTATATGTAACAAAATAGCGTTTCGTTAAGCAAGGTTTGGGCCACGTAGATTGTATTTGTAAACAATCTGATATAAAATCTATTCAGTTAGGTCACCGACAGCATAGCAAGTGCGTCAGTCCGGGCTAGCAGGAGAGAAATGGGTAAAATCATCGCCGTAGCCCAGCACAAGGGCGGCACGGGGAAGACCACGACATGCATTAACTTGGGGGCAAGTCTCTGCGATATGGGCAAGACCGTTCTGGTTGTTGATCTTGACCCGCAGGCCTCCCTGACGGTCAGCCTGGGTATCAATCCTTTGCAGGTTGAGAAATCTATCCACCAGGTCTTAGTTGACCCCAGCGTGGATATGAAGGGCGCTATATTAAGGAGACCAACTCTCAACTTTTTCGTGGTTCCATCTGACCTGGACCTGGCTATGGCAGAATCAGATCTGGTGGGAAAGATAGGGCGCGAGAAAGCCCTCCATAAAAAGCTGGCTCCCCTAAAGGAAGATTTTGATTATATCTTCATTGATTGCCCGCCTACGCTGGGCATTCTTGTTGTCAATGCGCTTGCAGCTGCTGATAGTGTCCTCATACCTATCCAGTGCGAGCCCCTCACTTTTTATGGCGTGAAGCATCTCCTACAGATAATTAACCTTGTTAGGGAAGAGGTGAACCCCGCTCTTAAGATAGAAGGTGTGCTCAGAACTATGTATGATAGGAGGACAAAACTGAGCGGGGAGGTCTCCGACAGTATCAAGCAGACATTTGGAGCCCTTGTCTTTTCCACGATCATATATCGGCATGTAAAGTTTGCTGAAGGGCCAGTCCATGAAATACCGATAAATTTCTATGCCTCAAGGTCAGATGGAGCTGACGAATACCGGAATCTGGCAAAGGAGCTTCTTACCCATGAAACGCGGAAAGCCTGACCGAAGCGTTGCTAAGATGGATGTGCTCAAAGATATCAGGGGGCTGTTATCCGCAACACAAGAGCGAGAGGACTCAACCGGAGCTCGGCTAAGAGACGAAGGAGGTCTAAAGGCTGAGACAGCCAGGCTTGAGGAACAGATTGGATTTTATAAGGAGATGGTTCAAAGGCAGCAGGAGGAGTTACATAGGTTAGAAAGCGAGAACAAAGAATTTGCCGCCAAGTTGAATATGCTTCGCTCCGATCAGGACAAGCCCGTGTCTCCCGGAGCTGAGGAGTTAGGCGAGGAAGTTGCCCAGCTTGAGGCGAGGAAAGCCGAACTATCTTCAGCCCTGTCTCAAGTTGATGGCTTGCTTCAGCTCAAGGTCAAAGAATTATTGAAGCGAATAGCCAGGCTTTATCAGGAGGCCGGCCAGAGCGAGATAGCCATAGAATTTAGAAGGGCAGGCGACGAACTGGAAAATGTTGAGAGTTGCGCCTACTTTCTGCGAGCGCTACTTGGGCAATAACGAGTCCTCTTGGCACAGCTAACCTGAGGGGCGCGCCGGGCTGAACCAACGCTGTCCACAGTTAGTGACTGCACTTTTGCTTGACTTGTTAAACTGGGCTAAACAATTTTCCAAATTGTGCAGCATAAGTAATAAAAGCCTGTTTTATTAAGGGATAAAAGCATTTTGTATTATATATGCTATAGCCTAAAACATTCCTCTAAGAATGTTCAGCCTCGTTCCCATCAACACAAATTCTTCGAACCAACGACATCCGAGTCATGACCCCCGTTGCAGACACTGACTTAGGTTCAAGGTGTCATTAAAATCCAGATTGGATAGGCGCAATAACACACAATTTTTACCTTTCAGGGTGCGTGTCTGACTATGCCGCTAACACCTTTTGCTGCTTTGTGGTTACAGCTATCAAGTCAAAGCAAGAAGTCCCAAAACGCTATATTGTTGTGTCACGAGATAATCAATAATCCTACCAATGTAAAGGCAGCGATGGGTGGCAGAGCCGCTATTGGTTTCCCCTTTAAAAATATCGCTTGAATCGCATAGACGCTAACCAATCCCAGTGATCCTAGTACTGCAATAATAGCTCCTGGGGCTAGACCTTGGGCAAAATAAACGGAGGCTGTAAGCAGACAGGGGAAGGCAATGTCGCCACCGCCCAGTATGGAGTATTCCCTATCGTCGGGATTCACCTCTATTACCTTCTTTCCGTGTCTTTTCAAGTTCAAGCTCCACTCAGAATACTTTCTTGGAATGATTAGTGCAGGCAAGGCATTTATTTGCGATAACCTGTCTGCCATCCAGAGCATAAATCTAAAACGAACCGCCAGGATGTCATAGATGGCGAGTGCCAAAATAATAGCCATAGCGGTCCACGGCGTAATAAACCGACCGAAAACTGCTCCTAGGCTACTAACTGCCAGAATCAATACCAGGTCATGTAACCAGACAAGGGGTATCAAGAACCAGGATGTTCCAAACGCGACAGCGATGGCGATAGCTAATGGAAGGGGCAAGTAGAAGGCGGTTGCGATGAATGCGCCCCAACTAAACAGAAGGGCAAACAGGAGTCTAAGAATAAGCTTTAAAGCTGTAAGCGGAATCAGGGAGAGTGTGATTCCAAGCACGCCCGCTGCCGCGAGAATATAGATTAAAACTGGTCCTAACGATGAATGGGCTGGTACTTCGGTAACCTCTCCATTGGGTAATGTCACTTCCCCTGGCCACAAGGATATCGTCACGGGTGGCTGGGTCGGTACATATATGTTCTTTTCATCCAGGAATGGATCCATACGGGAAATAACAAGAAACACGAGTACGTGAGCGACAACAAAAAGAAGAAGGCCCAAATAGACCGTATTCGTCTTTAACGGCTTCTTTGTGCTCATATAGGGGTATTTTATATCGAAGAAGGCACGATGTCGAAGTATCACTGTGGCTAGCAACCTATGCAAATTGAACGTTTTGAGTTAATGTGACGTCATAGACTAGTGCGACCTGGTTCTACAGAATACCAAATGGTGCAACAAGGTTACTTTGTGACTTATAGGTGCTTGGACCGTATATAGTAGCTTCGGCTGGGACAAAACTGCTGGACGCAAGTCAGTTATTCTGCTAACCTAGCAGATAGTAGCTGTAAGCAGGAGGATCGTATGGAAACCAATCTGCAAACTGTACCAAAGACGTGGAAGCCAACAGTGGCTGGGATCCTAGACATAGTTGGTGGCGCTCTGAGCATACTTGGTGCTATCGCGGTATTTCTGGGCATTCTATTCTTCATTCCGATTTCGAGGTCTGCAGGGCCTGGGCCAGTTCCTGAAATGGGATGCTGGATGATTCCTGGGATTCTGGACGCTATCTCGTGGATTGTTGCAGTCTATTTTCTTGTTGTAGGGGTATTACCCATAATCGGCGGTGTATATGCGCTCAGAAGGAAGAAATGGGGACTAGCTCTTGCTGGTTCTATTGCAGCAATCTTTGGCTCATCGGTAATGGGCATATTAGCCACCATATTCACAGCCATGTCAAGAGACGAATTTGAGTAGCCGGTCTGCCTCACTTCGCGTCGAGCCTAGCCATTGAACAGAACGCCACAATGTGCAGGCACCGGCAACTGGTATTGTACATTAACGTTGGAACACAATGCGTCAAGATGTGCAATCCTTGGACTGCTACACAAGGATCGCGGCCGATCTATGAAATGTCCAAGGCCCAAGATTTTATTCGCACTACATTTGGGTGCTTTCCCTCAAAAAGCACCCATGAACCGCTTAGAGGTTAACAGAGATTCTTCAGGTGCCTCCCGTTCAGTTCTTCTTATGCTTTCTTCTATCCGCTTGGTTCTGTAGATGTGCGGGTCAAAATATAGTGCGAGTGAAGAGGGTTCAGTTATTATATCCTTCAGTGTTTTAAGGCTTTCAGCCGGACTTCTGTTGGCAGTATTCAAATAATAAGCACCTCCGGTCACGGCAAATAACTTAGCGAAACTGTAGTTCTGAAAATCAATATTCAATAAAGCCCGCTCGCCCTTCTGTCGGATAAGGTTCTCTCCGTTAACCAGGACGTAAGGATTGAGCCAGCGTTCCACGCCGATGCCGGTCTTGCCACTCCCTGACAGGTAGCGCATTCTTCCTTCGTAAAGCGTTTGGACTGCTTTCTCGGGTGACAATTTCTCTACTTCCTCAATTTCCTCTTCTCTGCGCAGGAAGATGACCTTTTCTATCGACGTAAATCTGGCCAACTTGTTCTGTTTCTCAATAGCCGTACCACCACTGACTAAATCCATGGGATTGACCATCACCCTGGAATTCTCAAAGGTATTCCAAATATAATTCCCCTGGGCATCTACTGGTACATTCTCCAACGGGCATCGGATGAAGACTTCTCCTAAGGATGGCTGCGCCAGAACCGTATCTGTTCTCATGTAATACCACAGCTCAGAATAACGACCTATAGCGAGCCTAGGTCTCCCCTCCTCATCAAAGCTAAACATCACATAGATCCAGTCGTCCGAATGAATGCGTGCTCCCGGTTCATCCTTGAGCATGGTAACAAGAGTTGACTTGCCAGTGCCTGTGGGAGCAATAATGACCACACCCCTGCCGCCAATGTCCAAGCAAGAACCGTGGATTGAGTGAATACCCATAGGTTGGAGTATGTCCATACCTATGCCTAAGCTCCGACTCTTCTTTTCTCCATAGTAGGAAGAGTTTATGCTTAGGGCAGTCTTAGTCTCGGGGCAATACCAGAAATGTGGCTGTTCGTTCGGGATGTCTATTATCAGGTAGAACATAGCTTGAGGCTTTGCTCCAGGAGGTGCGAGCGGCCAGTTATAGGCTTCCATTCTTTGCACATTGGGTGAGTTAGTTACACCGCCAATAATGGCTCCACCAGCCGATATGTCTAGCCTTTTGCTTTTAGGATTATTCTCCAAATAAGGCAAATACCGCGCAAGCAAATCTTGCATCTCCTCTTTGGGAGTTTCGTAGTTGCTCGCACCTCTAGCTGTTACTTTGGTCAGCACATCATTGGTATGCCTTGCGTCCCCGGTTATTTCCAGCATGCAAACTTCATGCTTATCCTGCAGTTCCTGCGGCACCCTGAACATCGGGGCGTATTCTAGTCCCTTTTTCTTCATAGAGGAGACTTGACCCCCTTTACTACATAGTCATCCATTTGGCCTTCTTGCAGCTACCTGCAGTTTATTCTTATTGGCCTGAAACTTCAACGATTACTTCACTAGTATCGTCGAAGGCTGACCCACGTAATTAACATTTAGCCAGTTTGTTTGTTTGATGGAAAGAGCAGATTCCCCTTCTGGGGATGTTACCTTTTGATTGACTTTTCGTTGGTTTAGCCTGCTTATTGTGTTTCGCTTCTTGTTGCTAATTCACAGTGCTAAAATACTTATTAAGCGTTACCAGAAACGGGCAGCTTAATTAGTGCAACAAGGAGGCTAAGGGCAATGAAGCATATCAACAGGGCGTCTCGGAATCAGCTGAGTAAGAAATTAAGAGCACAATTCGTCTCGGGCATTCTCGTTGTTGTGCCCATTGGTGCCGCCATATTGATATTGGCCTGGATTTTTGTCACCATCGACAACATTCTGCAGCCTGTAGTCAGGTCGGTATTAGGTCACACAATTTTTGGCGTAGGTGTCGGCATAACAATAGTATTGATCTACCTGGCTGGAGTCATAGCGACCAACGTTATTGGAAAGAGACTGATTCGTTATGGTGAGTCTCTATTGGCGAGAATACCCTTGTTTCGATATCTCTACACCGGTATCAGACAGATCTTGGTAAGCTTCTCTACGCCTCGTGAAACTGGCTTTCTGCAGGTGGTACTTGTAGAGTTTCCCAAGAAGGGCCTGCGAGCTATAGGCTTTGTAACCAGTGAATCATTCGACAAGTCTGGCGAAAAGCTGCTCACCGTCTTCATACCAACGTCCCCTAACCCCACCTCAGGCTATCTAGAAATAGTAAGGGAAGATGACATTATCAGGACCAATATACCAATTGATGACGCGTTAAAAATGGTCTTGTCTGCCGGCACAGTGTCACTGAAGGAGGTCAGTGACCAATTGGGTGCCAAGAATTAATCGGCCCAGACATTTCATATGAGTCCCGGTTTGTCAGACTTTGGCTCGACTGAACTCAGGGAAGTCCGAAGCTCATATGGAGTACGGAACCAAACTATATTCGACTGTGTTTGTCATTAGGAAGATGGACAAATGGTCTTTTTGCTTTCCCGCTAGCTATCATAGAACATGTCATGGAAGCTAGTCACGGTAGTTGATTACTGAGATTGTTCTAGTCAAATGCGTTACGATCAAACAAAACATCGTTTCGTTCAATTCAACCAAACTTACAAGGTTAAAGTTGAGAAAAGCCAATGGGAGGTCAAGAACTAATACAACACACCCCCTGTGGCTATACCACCATATTAGCCTCATTCCTGGGGCATGGGTAAAGCCTATCCCTATTCTCACCCCTATACGTATACCTATCGTCTCCCGTTCCCTGCACCCATCCCTGTACCCATCCTATCCTCACCCATTCCCGCAATTGGCTTCATTCAGCGGGTATGGGTTGTGAGCACGCACCACCACCACCCATGCTCATCCCTTCTGCTGATTAGCTTCAGTTGATGGCGTGATGAGGTGTGGCTTTTTACCCATATTTCATATACAAAACAAAGCAAAACCCATAACCCATCACCCATCACATCTCCGCTGGGTTCATGGTTCTTCAATGATTCTTTCTACTAGCCCTTTTTTGACTCAGGTTGATTTTTGAATGGTCCACAAAACGTTTACAATTCCGACCCCAAAATGGGACTCTGTTAAAAGACGGACTGTTTAAGCTAAGCGATAAACATTGCCTTGTTTGATTTTCTCAGTTTTCCACATATCCTTTGCACGGCTATGCGCCGCAGATCGAGGCAATTCTTCAATGATTTTTGGGGTCCTAACCATCTTGCAGACACAGTTCAATTTTAGAATGCATGAAATATCCAGGAAACCAATACAATTATGCAAAAATATGCAAACTGTTGAAAGACAGACTATTGAAGCTACCGAAGCTAGTTGTACGAAAATTGTAAGGATGGGCAACTGCACTCTTCCTTCTTGCCAACTTCCCACGGGGCTGAACGGTTCCATGGAATGTTGGACAGGCTCACACTTTGTTGCTGAGCTGAGGATTCAAAGAGAATACAGTTGGTGAGCGTGTGTTTCACTGCTGCATTTCCAAGGTTACAGGTGTGACATTGCTACTACATCCCTGACATCGAGATGCATCGATTCGCTGACTCGCAAGCCTTCTTCAATCAGTTCCAGAGTCCTTCCCTTCTCTTCTGGGAATTTGTATCCTTCATAGTCTTGCGTGAACAAAAGTTCGCCGGATTCCTTATGCCAGGCATTCATCATGTGGTCGAAACATAGGCGAGATGTAACTGTCAAAGCTGCTATCATCGTCTTGAGCTCTTCTAAACGCTCATGGGGTGATGATATCTGAAAGCCCCCCATTTGATATTCGTCGAACGAAGGCGTATTGGGTCTGGGTACGAAGGGGCGCAATC
>Ga0114922_10003943_pt1 | contig 13793 bp, 14 predicted proteins | sample AartaG_FD_100975 | JGI IMG/M metagenome (GOLD analysis project Ga0114922, IMG submission 100975) | Deep subsurface microbial communities from Aarhus Bay to uncover new lineages of life (NeLLi) - Aarhus_00045 metaG | ecosystem: Environmental > Aquatic > Marine > Oceanic > Sediment | place...
GTTTTCGGCAGTCGTCTCAACAACTGGCTGACCGATTCTGAATCTGATGGAGCGGGAGACGGGATTCGAACCCGCGACACCCTGCTTGGAAGGCAGGAACTCTAACCACTGAGTTACTCCCGCAAAGGTAGTTACATTTGAATTTTACGTTAAACAAAATGGAAAAACAAGCTAAAGAGTCCCTACTTTTGGAATCTCTCGTATCAACAACAAGTCTTGAGTCACTAGCAAGGGGATATGTCCTAAACTGTAAGACAGAAGGCAAGTCTCCCAAAACCATTTCAGTTTATGAGATGGCACTCCGCAACCTAATCTGGTACTGCAGGGAGCAAGGATTCCCCGAAGTGCAGAAACTAACGGCAGTACACATTCGGCACTTCCTTTGGTATCTGGCAAGTGAACCCCACAGATGGAACAGCACCAGCCCTGCCGCTAGGAGACAGGCAAGTTCAACAACAGTTAACTGCTACTTCCGAGCACTTCGTACGTTCTTCAACTGGCTTGAACGTGAAGAGTTGGTTATTGAGAATCCTTTCAAGAACCTTAGAGCACCAAAGATCAACAAGACTGTAGTTCAAGCGCTATCTCCTGCAGAAATTGATAGGTTGTTCAAAGTGTGCTCTGGCAGGTCTGTATTGAACATCAGGAACACGGCTATCCTATCAATATTCCTTGATACTGGATTACGTTTGTCTGAAGTAGCGAACCTGACCATTGATGATGTGAACACAGATGATGGCTCTTTACTCATCAGGCATGGCAAAGGGGGTAAACAGAGGATTGTGCGAATAGGAACTAGGGCTCAGAAAGCGTTATGGAAATACATCACATTATATCGCCCAAGCAATAGCAACAATAACCATAGGTTGTTCATTAATAGAGGTGGTGACGCTTTGGGTCTACTTGGAATGAAGATCCTCATAAACAGATTGGGAGATAAAGCCAAAGTGAAGGTTCACCCACACAAACTAAGACACACATTCGCAATCTCATTCTTGCGTGCTGGCGGTGACGTGTTTTCACTTCAATACCTACTTGGGCACAGCACTCTGCAGATGACTCAAAGGTATCTACAGTCGCTCAATGCAAACGATGCAGCAAGGGCACACCAGAAATTCAGTCCACTTGATAACTTAGGGAAGCTTTAGATATCTGCATCAGAAGAATAGCCAAGAGCAAAACTTTGCATTATGACCAAAAAAATGTATCGTAACACTCGTGCGAGTTAGCCTAAGCCCTGAAAGACCTGTAATAACACCGCCCAGGTCAAGTAGCCCCTTTTGGCAGCTACAACTCAACACATTTTTGAAAACTCGTTACGAACAACTGAGCCGAGATCAAGAAAGTGCTTGGGAGACCCGAAAACCCTGAAAACCTGGACAGAACAGCGTGCCGCCGATGTGTTCGCCTATGTTGATCCAGGGAGCGTCACCAACTGAAATATGTCTTCCGGTCTACCTATTCTCCCAATAGGGTTTCGCTTCAGCGTCCACGTAGTAATGACCTGTTTGCAGCTTAGCTAGTATTCTGTATGTGGGAGCAGTAGCAGTTCTACTGAATATGGTTGTTGATCTGCAGGTTGCTATGGTGGGCTGCTGCAACTGCTATCCCTGAGCACTATGTCTTCAGACAAAGAGGGACAAAGCTATCAATAGGGTGAAAGGAATTTAGATGTGAGAATGTGGTATGATGATTAGAGTTGTCAGAAGAATACGTATTACAGGTAACGTATTGAATTGACGTTTGTCGCGTTAGTATCTATTCACTCTTCTGGCCCTTACCACAGATTGTCGATGCAACTCGGGGGACCGCGGTTTAGTCAAAGGCTAGTTAGGCGAGTATAGGGTATCACATGGAATGGTGGGACATCGTCCTCTTCGTGGTGACTATAGTAGCTGTTGGCTTCGCTATCTTCCTCGGTCTCAGGACAAGGCAAGTATATCGCCCCGCGGTGGTATTCAATGTGGGCTTGTTATCCACGAATGACGAGGTCAGAAAAACTCTCAAGAAGGGCACTGTAGCCACGTTGATTTATGGTGCAGATATTCCGCGAGGTGATGAGGTCGGGTTTGCTGTCCCATACACGCTTATGAACCACAGCAAACTGCCTGTTCACAATCTAGCCGTGCAATTACACTATTCACCGAAATATGTCGTAAGGAACGAAGACAGAGTGAGTGGTGTAATAATGAGAGGCGAGGAGGCCCTGGTAGCAGAGTTTGGCGGTCTTCCAGAGGCGGAGAAAGTTCGTGAGGTTGAGATACTTGGGTCAATGGCGCAAGTCCGCTACTCAATCCCAATGATACGACCTGGAGAACGCGTTGTCATCCCTGACCCTATGAGATTCGCCAACAATAGACACATCGGGCAATCATGTGGCGCAGACTATGGCATATCTGAAGGACTAGCGCAGGAGTTGAGGAAAACGAACAAGGTGTCTGATTTCTGTGTAGTTGATGTTTTCATCTACTCTGAGAGCTGCCCTCCTCAAACATGCCGCGTCAAACTGCTGTGGTTTGATACCAATTCAGCTGATGAACTAAGCTCACTGATGATGGACGCCTTGCCAGTATTCTGGGGTGGACACTTTCCAGAACCAGGGTTGTATTTCCACCTCTGGCTACCGTGGAAGAAAGAGAAGGAATTGCTGGTTGAAGAACACGCTGAAGCGACCGTCGCAAGCTTAGAGCGTATGCGCACCTCAGAAGGAACATGCCTATGGTGTGAGGATCCACTGAAGTCAGGAAGAAACATATTCACTTTGAAGATGCCTCCTTGGAACTATTACCAAGCACCAAGATCTTTATCTACTGATGAGTTGCTTCAAAAGACTGGTTTCGGAAGTGTAGTGAGTGGAGACCGGTACAAGAAGCTGTCGGCAATCTTCAAAGCATTCAGAAGACAGTGAGCCTGCAACCATAACCAAGAGAGTGCAACCCTAGTTAGAATGCATGAGTGTTTCTGCGTCAGACCCCACCTGTTCTCTCCACTACTCCCCTATTTGAAGAGCAGGGAATAAGACAAATGAAGGGAAGCACTACATCGCCCATGCGGGTCAGTGAAGTTTGGGGATAGTCGCAAGCTTTGTGCGAGCCTCGGATTTGCATCTTAGGCGCACCAACCTGTTTACTAAAGCACCCTGCATAAGTATTATATTTGGAGGACAGCAAGGGGTAATGAAATGAGAGGGCTTTCAAGACTGACCTGGAAAGCAAGGAGGGATTCTGGTTTGCCTCTGCTATTCGCTCTCTATGCTTTGGGGGGCTTTATCATCCTAACTCACTATGTCCCACGATACTGGGATATCAGCATCCATGGTATCAGACACGAAATCTTACTTAGTATCTTACTCAGTGTTTCTCTGTTTCTCGGTCTCTACCTCGTACTTCGTTCGCAGAAACTGAGGCAGTCTAGGGGCAGACCTCTTAAGAATTCTGGGGTTGGAGGAATGGAGACAGCGATTCGGGCAATTGCTATTCTCTTGATTTTCTGCGGTATAACCGCAGTATATTGGTGGGTTGTAGAACAGTCGCATCCAGTTGTTTACGGTTTGCCTCCTACATTTGCTGCAGTGCTTATTTTGATTGACTGGGCACATATAGATTGGAAACGAAAATGCGATTCTGGAGTTCTGCCAGCAAGTGAGGATAGCTATGAATACCCATCCAAACTTGAGTTCTTAAGAATCCTCCATAGTAACTATACTTGGAATACGAAGGTATGTGTCTATATAGTTTTCGCCTTTGGAATCACGATTTGCTGGGGAGCTACTCAATTTGCCATGCAGTATACGGAGTTCTTTGATCAGCTTAAGTGGACTTTGCTGTATGCAACATATGGTTCAGCGGGACTCCTCCTTATTGTGATGCAGTTTTTCAGAGCGACACTCCATAGGATTGAGCGAGAGATTCTGGAATTGAGGAAGTAGCACAACAACTGGAACAACCATGGGAGTACTTCCAACAGGCTCTTAACCAATCGCTAGCTATGACCCTCCCCAATCCTGCGTGGCTAGGCCACCCATTCATCCCCAGTATACATCGTCATCGCAATGGTAGCACTTGCTGAGCAAGTATCTTCTCGTAGAAAAATCCAGTCAAGCCTGAGATTCCTGCCACTCTCTCTTTCTGACACAGACGAATATTATTGGGAGAGTTCCCATTATGCTGATAAGCCAAGTCAACCAAGGCAAAGCAAAACGGGAACCCGTCAAATAAAGAATCATAATGAAAATGGCAACCAAAGCCGAAGCGAAGCATAGTCCCCACACTTTTCTCATAAGGCAAAAGACCCCACCAGTAACAATAAACACACCAGCAATAACGAAGAACACGTCAATCGCCAGGTCATAACTGCCATACCCACTCAGAACCTGAACAAAAGTAATGAGTAAGACCATACCCAGAATTATCATCAGAGTGCCAGCTGCTTTTCTCATTCTATCCCTCCCTTTGCCTGATACTAACTGCTGAAACCTCAATAGGCTGTGATATACCAGTAACCGTTGTATTCTGACCAACAGCTACTTCAAATTGCTGCTCACCTTCAGGATGACAATGTCAGCTTCACGGAAGAATCACTGATACCACATTCCCATCCGTATCTAGTTGGAAACCGTAATGCTCAGCTCCTATATGTAGCTCAATAATATGACCATCACCGTCTCTCACGATTGGGACTTCCGTCTTGGCTAGGTTGCCAGCAGTGTCAAGAGTATAGAATAAGGTGGATGACCCACCACGTGAATAAACATCAGCAAAGAATAGGAATTGGTTCAAAGGTTCGGGTCTGCCTTGATTGAACCTTTCAATTCCAAGACTTAGTGTGTGCTCTGAATTAGAGAAGTATTGGTTGGAAATGGCTGCAAAAAACTCTTGAGGAGTTTCTTGGAAGTATCCATCCCTAATATCGCTGCGAAGGTAATTCATCTTAGCTACACCAGCTTGCTCTAATAGTTGTTCTTTTCGTTTCTCGAATGTTTCATTGCCTTTAATATGAAAACCATCAACTCTGTGATTCAATTCGTGTATAGCTACTCGACTAAACCCATCAGATAGATGAGAAGGAACTTCGTTTGGGAACATATTTAGCACTCGAGTACCTACTTTATTGCCAAAGATATTGACTCCAACTTTTCTTGTCAGCCTAAGTTTTTCATCCCCATCATTACCAAGAAAGCTATTAACAGTAATGCTACAAAGATTATGTAGCTCACTAGGCACAGATTCTAGTATTGATTTGATCACTTCTAGTTGATGTGTATCAAGCCCATTATTATCGATAAGTAGAACTCCATAGTCTTGAAAGATATCTCGTTTTATGCCACCTAGCTCCAGTATGTCAGCTATTTCAGTGTACAGTATTGTGTCGGTAAGCTGTAGTGCCTCTGCAAGGTTTATATGTGCTTGAGCTCGGAAAGCACCTGCAAATGGGTACTTGTCCACATCAAGAGAAGCGTTTCCATATATATTGGGATTGTCTTTAATTAAGTTCTTATAAAATCCAATTATATTGTCTCTATTTTCAAGACTTGAAACTTGATAATGGATCATGGTGTGAAGAAACCGATGGCTATTATGCAGAGACTGAACAATTGGTGATTCTTGTGTCAAAAAAGCTCTATCACTTTCAAGGTATGCATCAGTCTGACTATTTATGATGTCAATAAGTAAGCTGAATAAACCTTGCTGCAAGTTTGCATGTACATCATCGCTAAACCAATGAAATGTTGGATAAGTGAGATAATTCCTTAAATCATCAGTAAAATGGTGGTTAGGGTCTGAGAAATATTCCTCAAAAAAGGATTCCCAAGCCTCTGGGCCTAAAGATTCGGTGCTTAGAATGCTATTAGCACCATCTACTGAAGGCCGATCCCAGCCACGTGAAATCTCTTCAAGATAACCAGTTAGCTGTTGGGCTTCTGTCGAACCGATGTCTGTCGGAGCAGGTACGAAGTTAGCGGTCACGCTTCTGTCAGAATCCATGGTAATGATAATACTGGATGGGGTTCCTGACGCACGGCCACTCCAATAGTCAAAGCTATAGCCACTTATTGGGTTGGCTGTAAGTGACACCTGCTCACCAGACTTGTATTGGCCACCTGCAGGGGAGACGAAACCTGCTCCTGGGGGACTAACACTTACGCTAAGTGTGTAGGTAGGTGTATATGTAGCTATTACTGCTATTATGATGATAGCTATGACACAACCTACTATGATTCCTGCTTTCTTTCTTCTACTCATTCCCTTCTCCCGTCTCTTCACTACCTTAGTTCTCTACATCCGCTAGCCAATCACTGGCTGACCGCTGAAACCTCAATCGGCTGTGATATACCAGTAACCGTTGTATTTTGACCAACAGCTAGTTCAACTCACAGCTACTCAATGTCTCTACTCGAATAGATCTTGAAGTTGCGGTAGTTCAGATAAAGGGATATCATGCTCAAATTCCCATAGGGTTCCCTTTAGTGGATCTTCAGGAGATCTCTCAACCCCTTCACCTACCTCCTGGACTATTACCCCCACTTCAGGGGAATACGTAATTGCTCTTATACATTCACTATGCTCATAAGTTCCTTTTCTTGGAAGCCACACTCCATCTACATTCTCGGCAAGGGGACCCTTTCGTATTATCTTTCCGTACTCAGCTTCTAGGCATTTGTTGTCAGAGCCGAAGTAGTATTCAAAGAAACCTCCCGTGTAACCATTTAGCAGACCATAGCCCTTATATGGTTCTTGGTCATCCAGTTTTATTCTTCCTATCAATGTTTCTAGCCCTGTCTCCAAATCCTCTATTGTAGCTTTCCAAACGACCCCATCTACTAATTCTTCATCTCTTTGAACGATTATTTTGTACTCCTTCCCTTCTTGCCACATTTGTTCGTAATATAGTCCTCTTGTTCCAGAAGGGTCGTTATGTATCAGACATTGAACAAAATTCCCTTCAGTATCTCCATAAGTGCCGTGCGGACAATACGGATGAGCTGTAAATTGCTGATTATTAATACTCCATATAGAGAATATTACCTTTTTCACTATTTTTTCTCCTGAATTGTAGACTTCTATCTGAGGTCCAGTGTACCCTCCTTGTCCAGCCTCAAACCAGAAGTGTAGTAGTGCAGGATAAATACCTACGTCATTTGATTTGGGTGTGTCAGTCCAGTTGAAGATCACTTCATATTTAGAGAAATCAGACTGTTCAAACTGATAACCTACATATCCACCAGGAGTCTTTTGCTGGCATTCATAATTGCATGGACTGTCTGTAGTCTTGAAATTGGCGGTGATGCTTTTGTCGGAATCCATGGTAATGGTGATACTGGATGTAGTGCCTGACGCACTACCGCTCCAGTGGTCAAAGATGTAGCCACTAGCTGAGCTAGCTGTCAGTGTCACGTGGTCACCAGACTCATACTCTCCTCCTGAAGGAGAGACCGAACCTGCTCCCGAAGGGTTGACATCTACGGTAAGGGTGTAGGTTCGGGCAGTGGTCTTGAAATTAGCACTAATGCTCTTGTCCGAGTCCATTGTGACAGTGACAGTGGGCAAGGTACCTGAAGCGCTACCACTCCAATAGTCGAAACTGTAGCCACTTGTTGGGTTGGCTGCCAGTGTCACCTGCACACCCGATTCATACTCGCCACCTGAAGGGGAGATGAAACCTGCCCCTGACGGACTAACGACTGTGCTAAGGGTATAGGTGTCAGCAGCTCGTGTTCCCTCCCATGGTTCGAAATGAAGCAAGACTATCGCTGCGATAATAGCTAAGGTACAAACTACGATGATTGCTGCCAGTCTGTTCTTGCTCATGCCATCGTCCTTCCAATTCCATTATATCCTTGGCGAACCGCTAATGGAAGACATGAATAGATAGAGCAAAGTGAAGCACCGCAATTGACCGCCCCCTACTGCGGGGGATGACATTTGTGCCGAACGTACGATTATCGTAATGACGTAATTACACCGTCTGTCACGAATTCGAATCCTGTCTGGTCTCCTAGCTAAACCAATTGTCAATAGTCAAAAATACCAATTTAATCCTTGTGTCAACACTCACAAATGAGATATAATGTAAAATATCCTTATTTTCCGCTTTTCTTTTCTAGCGAGGAGAAGAATCATGCTTGAAAAATGGCGCAATCGAGTCAAGGTTCCGTCTATTCACGACCATAACCTTCACACCGTATTAGATGATTTGGGCATCTTAGACAAAGTAATTTCTGGCGAAATACTTTGTTCGGTATGTGGCGCTCCACTAACTTTGGACACTATTGAATGTCTTTATATGCAAGATAATGAGTTGAGGTTATGCTGCCAGAAGCTTGCATGCTGTAAGCTAGTCCTCAACGGCACAAAATCGGCGGACGTCGAATGAACATTTCTATAGATATCACTATTGGTCTCTCTATGGGTGTTGGTGCTGGCATTGGTGTTGGCATTTTTTTTTGGATTGCAAAGAATCCAGACAAAGTCGAACGTATAGTATATTTACTATTGCGCCTTCTTTCTCTTATACCGATAGGCCAGCGGCGTCTTTCGCATCCCAGACTTGCCACCTCATTACAGACCACCATCAATCCTGCCTTGGAATCTCTTAACAGTGGCGCATTCAGACTATTGCCATATGGTATGAAGATTGAGTGGGCCAAGACAGGCCAAGATGCTCAAACCTTTCTTCGTGACGGCCAAGTTATTTGTCGAATCCACCCAAACGTAGATGACGACCACAACATTGTTGTATCAACTATGGCCTATTTAAAGAGAGGTCTCATTCCACAAGCTAGGCACTATGTAGACCCAACACTCATGCAGGCTACTGATTACTCTGTAGCAAAAAACATATTCAAGTTAGCGAAACGTGATTCCGCATCAGAGTTTCTTATTCAGAATCTTCTTTTACCCGAAGCAAATAAGAACCCCCAGCTAACCGACGATAGCACTGCCCTTGATACAATCAATGATGCTGGCTTCTTTACTCCCGTCTTTCTAGTCCAACTCCATTCTTTGGGTAGGAAGCTTTTCCCGACCACTCCCAACAAACGTGTCGCACAAGAAATTCGGAACTTCTTTCAGTTCTTACAAGATATTGCATCAAAAAAGAGGGGCGAGATTGTAGACCTTGACTTTGTACACTCTAATATCAGAGTGAAGGTCATGCTTGTCGCTCGTTCAGAGACGAAGGAGCGAGGTATACAAGACTTCATTCGCAGAATCAAACGGGCTCAGTCTGACGGCCTAGATTACATCTATATTAATGCTTGGGGCGAAGACAATATCACATTTGCTGAAATCATAGCAAAGAATCAGCAAAAAGCTGGCCTCTTGGTAATCCTAGCACAATATCACTATGAACGCTCATTCACTGAGGGTCCATCAACCCCCGCCATCTTTATTGTAGCTGCTCTCAATATCACCACATCTGACCTGGAGGTACTTGGCCTTCCAGGTACCCTATATCCATTACTTGAAGAACACATTGATGAATTACGTGATGGTAAGGTTAAAGTTACTGCATTAGCCAGAAAACCTGGAATTCTCTCTAAAATAATAGTGAAATCCTGTATCGATGGGCTTGACCCAGTACCTTGCTTTACAAGAAAACTTGGTAATGGTTCTCTACAAATTGCCCTAGGACAAGAAAAACTTCAAGTCATACCTTGGTGTGACAATGTGGAAGACCTTCTTTCTTCCGCATTACTGCCCTTCGAAACCCAGTACATATCTGGTATCATTCTTAACTCTGAAACCAAAACTGCATTTCTTGAGATACAACCTCCTAAATTTTCAAAGGCTATCGGCCATCATGGTCTAAATACCCGACTTGCTACTGAATTGACTGGTTGGCGTATACATATACAGCGTCCTGATGAAGGGTAGAAGAAACCCTGGATTTTCACTCCTCACGAAGACAATTCTGGGTGACTTTGCTAACATTTTTGCTAACGAACTTTTCACCATAAACAGCAAGGTGGTACTAAACAGCACCATTTGAAGCTAACCAACGCTCTGAGGAGCAATCAAGACGGGTTATTTCGGGTTCTTTCTCGTCTATTTGCCAAAGCTAGAATTGCTATTAAGCCACAAAAAACCGCTATTTTTCCCTATTTTTGAGCCATTCCAGGACTGAGCCCTTTAGGAATACAATCCTATCATCGCCACCTAAACAAATATGCGGCATTCCTTCCTTCATCAACCTCGTGAGTTTGTTACCAGTTATGTTCAGCAATTTCGCCAGTTCCTTTGAGTTCAAGATTAGTTCATTAGTTTCCATCGCCATTCCTCCTATTCTTCAGATTTGCCAGTCCCTCCCTTACGATATCAAGGGTATTGAGTTGCTGTTCAGAAATCAGTGCGGGGACTCTGATTGATTGCGTTTTCTCTGCCAAAGCTACTTCTTTACGGATATCAATCATCTTCCCCACAACGAAATTGAACGTATTGTCATCTAGAGAGAGCCAATAGTCTCTATCCTCATCAATATCTATATCTATCTCGGAAAGCACTGAGCGTCTATGGTCAATCTTCTTCAGTTGAGCATTCTCATACTTAAGACGCTTTAGTTCTGAATTATCTCTGCTTGCGTAACCCTTAACTCCATACATCAAGATATTCCTTATCTCTTTTAACTCAGGAGTTGGTATCTTAGTTAAATCTATATTCATTTTTATCTCCTAATCCACTTTGGTGCTTTAACAGGTGGATAATTTACTTGTTCTGGTCTAGTGGGTAAGCCATCAGGATTAGCCTCAGTCATCTTACAACCCAACTCAAAACGAACTTTGTCTATCCCTAACTCGTCCACGAGAGAAGCATATTCAGGATGCTTTGCCTTGAAGTCTTCCATTTCTGTGACTGACAGATCGATTGGTGTTGGTGCGCTTAGTTGGCACAAACGAATTACACAGTGCCCACAGATCGGGAGTTTAAACAATCTCCCCACGAAAAACAGTTTGTCGGTGAACCTCCTATCTGCCTGTTCGTGCTCTTTCTTGCATTTATTCCATAGGTAGCATCTTTTCATGTGATACCTCCAAATAATATAGTGACAAGCATGAATTGCTTGCCCGATTAGGACGGAGAAAAGGACAACTCCGCCCTAACAAAGAATTCCAAGCTCTTGAAGAGCTAGAGCACCCCAAAACACTACCAAGAGTGCGCTGCTGGGGGGTGCCCGATGGACAGCGCTAGTCCTGCCAGCAAGGTGAACTGTGTTTGAAGTGGATTGTCAGAATCAGAGACGCTTCGTGATTCCTAACGAGAACTGTCGTCAATACTACGAATCGGTAAAGCACTTGAACCTGTCAGCACAATTGTCACAGGCAGGGCCACTGTCTCTAATCACCTTATACTTGGATTTGCGCAATGTGTGGTGCCGTGTATCGTATGCGTTGGCCAACCCTGGACATTGAATGATTTCACTAAGAGCTTGAGCCAAGTCTTGCATATCTTGCGCTTTGTTATAGCTCCTTTTCGTACTCATATCAGCCAACCAATGCAGTGCACAGTCTGTGTTGTCGATTTCATGAAGATAATACGGAGTAATCTTGTCCGTAGTGCAAACCAAGTGATCAAGATCGGCGTCGTATCTCCAAATCCCCCATTCTTTGTTGTGCAGCGTTTTTCTATGATCCTTATTGTCCATCAAATCCTCCTTATACCAGTTTGCCCTGGCCGAATAATTGATGTCCGAGCGGCGTTAGTTCAACGAAATCACAGCCATTCACCAACTTGAACTCAGCGACCATTTCATTTGGATTGACGTTTTTGTCTTTCCAGGTTTTTGCTTTCTTGATCGTGAGCGTCCCATTCTCCATTGTAATATACAATCTAGGTTTCTCCTCACCAAACTCAGCACCACGGCCTAGATCAGCACCTCGCTTCTTCTGAATCGCTACAATAGCGATACCGCTAGCCAACTTCTTCTGCATAGCAGTTAGATGATCCCCAACTTCCCACAGGTCAGTTGTCATCTCCAGATAATCAATGATGTTGATCCAATCAGGTTCTATGACATCGGCGAAGTTTGATACGTGCCGAACGGCCTCAAATTTGTCAACGTCATCATCTGAGAATGGAAACAAATCTAGCCTATTCCTAAGTTCCTCCGCACCCATCTCGGAGCAGAAATAGCGCATCTTATTAGTCCACCTATTCAGGTTCAGCTTGATAATATTCAACAGGAACGCTGTCTTACCTGCGTTAGGGGTGCCGGCCACCACAACAACATTGCCTGGGTAGAGCCTGACATACTTATTAATACCGAGCGGAAGCTGTACATCAACACTCCTATGGCTGATACTTCTGAGGTCTAATCGTTCAACGCTGGCCGTCACATAGCGATACTTACCCTCTCTTTCAGGGTGTCTCTGGACAGTCCCTTTGTCGCAAAGACGCTTAAGTATCAGCCTTCGGTTGTTCTTGTCGTTTTCACTTCTGATCCCAAGCTCACTGTCCAACTGACTATAAGTGAACCAAGCTGTCGTATCCTCTATCCACCTTTGAATCCTGTCAGAAAGACTGTCGCAGGCTGTAACGGACTGTAACGCTGATGTAACGGGGCTGTAACGCTGTGAAGCTAAATTTACAGGTTCTGGGGAAATCCCCCCTGTAGGGCTTATCTTTATATGTATGCCCCCCTGGCAAGTGTCTGTATTTGTATTACTTCCGCCAGTATCAACACTACGAATCGCTGAGATGTATTGATGAAAGAACTGGGGTTGGTCACCCAGGGTAATCATTAGTGTCGTTAGTTGGTAGTCTTCATTTGTGACAAATACACCCATTTCCTCGCCTGACTGGATAACGTCATCCAAGTGTAAGTCATCCTTCTGGTGTTTAAGATTCCTGATGATCTTGAATATGCTCCTTGATTTTCCAGTGAAGTCATCTTCAGTCAGTAGATTGACATCACATCTGTCGTCATATAATAGACAGCCCAGGATCGCTAACTCTTGTTCTTCACGAGTCCAAGCTGCTGGTAGTTCGTCTTGTGTAGCCTCAATGTCTTCGGCCAAGTTGAGTGTATTAATCATTTCTTGCTCTCCTACTATCCTTTTTGTTGCGCTTTTGGTATTGTTCTGCTGCCCTGCTTCTGGCCACAACCTCCTTCATTCTCTTCTTCATCAAATCTATAGCATTCATTAGCATTTTCCACATACCTCCATCAAGCTTCCAGTCTTGCCCTCCACGCACGGTTATCTCTGCGTGTGCGTGAGACCACTGGTACTTCCTGATTCTTCATGGAGCGCAAGCAGGACTTGAACCTACTGAGCTGCCGACCAGCTACGCTGAGTGAACGCTATGGTGAGAGGTGATATGTTCGCAACCTTTAGAGTCACATCCTATCTTATTATATCTTATACATATATTATACCATACTTCTTCCCATTGTCAAGCCCCCGCCACGACTGAGTCTCAGAAATTTGCGACGATTTTCCTGCCGTGTATATGGGCTACACTTCCCCATCAAAACTCACTATATGGGCTGTTTTTATATGAGCTATCGGGGGGCGTATTGAGGAAGTTAGAGTATTGGGTTCAAGAAACTGACTGGTTTGGCTGGGCTTGACACCAGACGCCGACTGGCGTTAGGCTTGCCGTAGACTACCTACTTCTAATAAAAACAAAGGAGGAAAGCGTAAGATTCGTGTGTGCGGTGAATTCAAAATGAGTCCCTGCTTGGAAGGCAGGAACTCTAACCACTGAGTTACTCCCGCGAGACCGAATCTATTTTACCTCAAATCTTGTAGTTGGTAAACAAAAAGAGGGTTTTGCACCGTCAGGTCAGCCCCAACA
>Ga0114922_10003944_pt1 | contig 13792 bp, 11 predicted proteins | sample AartaG_FD_100975 | JGI IMG/M metagenome (GOLD analysis project Ga0114922, IMG submission 100975) | Deep subsurface microbial communities from Aarhus Bay to uncover new lineages of life (NeLLi) - Aarhus_00045 metaG | ecosystem: Environmental > Aquatic > Marine > Oceanic > Sediment | place...
CGGTGCAAAACTGTAGCGCCGGACCTCCGAGTCCGGCGCGCCCGCGTTCATGCCGTCGAAACGTCGGACTCGGAGGTCCGACGCTACGGGAGTGGCGCGTTCGACGGGTTTTGCACCGGACTGGTAGGGCAGCTCTGGTTCAGGTTTGGGCGACCTCGGGCCCAGTCTATAGCCTTACGCAATTGTTCGGTCGCCCTTGCTACGTCTGAATCCGCGGATCGCTTCGCCAACTCAATTGCCAGGTTAGCCGCGCGGATGCACGCGTCCAGTTGCTCCCTTGTCCAATCGGAACGCTCGCGAGCATAGCGCGCCTCCATCGCGGAAATATCATGCTTGTCCCATCCAGTACGAGGGCTGTCCTCGTTGAGATGCAGCTCCCGTCCGCTGAGAGTGTTGAGCCCATCGTAGTGTGCCTGCTGCTTCGTGCGGGGATCTGTGAAAATCGCAGTGAGCTTCCTGTCAGAAGAGATCTCAAGCAGCATCTCCACTTCCGGAAGGGTGCCATCCGGTGACATACAGACGACAAAATCCCCCAGATGCTCATACGTGTAATGGCTCTCTGCGGCCTCTGCTGTCGTTGGTGACCGACTACGGACAGCTTGTGCAGAACGCTTTTGAGGAGGTGCATGCATGAACCCCTTGGTGTCTGTTCTTTTGCTTCTTTGCCCCTCCGGAGAGCACCGGGAGGTGCCCTGATGAATGACGCGCTACAGACCGCCTTGACCAAGTTGCGGTTGTCGGGGCTGGCTCAATCCCTGGATGTCCGGCTCCAAGAGGCCAAAGGCAACGGACTGGATCACGCGGAGTTCCTGGAACTTGTGCTTCAGGACGAGCTGGCCGTCCGGGCCGAACGACTGATCAGCCGCCGGGTCAAGGCCGCCGCCTTCCGCGAGCCGAAGACGCTCGAGGACTTCGACTGGCAGTTCAACCCGTCGATCAAGAAGAAGCAGATCTTCGACCTGGCGACGTGCCGCTTCATCCGCGAGGCCCGTGACATCCTGCTGCTCGGTCCGCCGGGAACGGGCAAGAGTCACCTGGTCCAGGCGCTGGGCTACCAGGCGATCAAGAGCGGCTTCACCGTGCTGTGCCGCTCGATCTTCGACTTGGTGCGGGACTTCCTGCACGACGAGGCACTCGGCGGGCAGGACAAGGTGCTGAGCAAGTACCTCAAGCCCGACCTGGCCATCATCGACGACATGGGCATGAAGCAGTTGCCGAAGCGGTCGGGCGAGTACCTGTTCGAGATCATCATGCGCCGGTATGAGCTGCGTTCGACGATCATGACCAGCAACCGCCCGCTGGAGGACTGGGGCAAGCTGATCGGCGACGTCCCCGCCGCCACCGCGATCCTCGACCGCTTCCTGCACAACGCCGACGTGATCTCGATTACCGGCAAGAGCTACCGCATGAAGGACCGCGCGGCAAAGAAACAGGCTTGCGAAGAGACAGCGAAATGAGGTATACGATCACGTACAAAACCGGCCGGTTCTAACCCGCCCACCACTGGACCGGTTCAACCTGCCCGGTGACACGACCTCGATGGCGACGGCCAAGTCGGTCACAGCGACCTAGGCATCCTGCTCGCCGACTGGGGCTGCGGCGTGCCGTGAGGCGCAGACGTATTGGGCGTTGGGTTGATAGTGCTGGTTGACGCGGCGCCCCGCCTGCGACACCTTCAGTTTGCCTTTGCCTCAAAAGGCCGCGCCTAATCGCGGCCCGACGGGGCTGGCGCGGACGCTGGAGTGGCTTGTTCTGCCTCGACCGGCGCCTGAAACACCGCGCGCAGCTCTGCCCGCCATTCGGCGGCCTGCTCCGGCTTGCCCCAGGCTTCGTAGAGCTTGACAAGTAACTCAATCGCGGCTTGGCCCTGATCCGCCCTGGGCTCATCGTCCCCTTCGCCGAGCTCGTAGTACTCGGTGGCCAGCGGCTCAGCTTGCTCGAACATGCCGAGCTCGATTAAGCACAGTACCAGTCCGCTTAACGACGCCAGCGTGTCGCCATGCGCCTCGCCAAGAATTCGGCGGCGGCCTTCGAATGCTCTGCGATAAAGGGATCCGGCCTCGCTATGCCGGCCCTGCTGGCTGTACACGTACGCCAGGTCGTACATAGAGGGCAACGTACCCGGGTGCTCTTCACCCAGCACACGGTGCCGAACTTCAAGTGTCTCGACGAGCAGCGGCTCCGCTTCGTCGTAGCGCGCTTGGCGTTTGTACAACAAGCCCAACGTGGCCATCGAGCCTGCCGTGAGCGGGTTTTCCTCACCCAGCACCCGCCGCAGGGTCTGCAGCGTCGTAATGCACAGTGGCTCGGCCTCCGCGAACCGTCCCTGCTCGACATACAGGTGGGCGAGCGCCCCCTGGCTACTCAGTGTCGAGGGGTGTTCCTCACCCAACACGCGTCGCTTGGTCTCCAACGCCTCGAGGAGTAGCGCCTCGCCTTCGTCATAACGCTTCTGACGGCCGTACAGCATCGCCAGGCTACTCACGGATGCCAATGTGTGCGGGTGGTCCGCGCCCAGCACCCGGTGGTGGATTTCGAGGGCCTTGATCAACAGCGGCTCGGCCTGGTCGTAGCGCCCCTGCTGGAAGTACAGGATGGCCAGGTTGTTTAGGAAGCCCAGCGTGCACGGGTCTTCCTCGCCCCGCGCACGGCGCTGGCCTTCCAGCACCTCGACCATGAGAGGCTCGGCCTCGTCGTAGCGACCCTGGCGGCGGTATAACTGCGCTAGATTGTTCATGGTCGCCAACGTGTCCACATGGTCCGCGCCCAGCATGCGACGCCAAGCTTCCAGCACCGCGACCATCAGCGGTTCGGCGTCGCCATAGCGCCCCTGCTTCAGATAGACGACGGCGAGTACCGACTGGCTTTGGAGGGTTTCCAAGTCGTCCGCACCGAGCTCCACGCGTCGGAGCTCGACCGCCCGCTTCAAATGCAGTTCGGCCGGCTCGTACTGGCCGAGGCTTCGATACGTGTTGCGCATAGTCATGCGGATTGCCGCCTCGACCAGCGCTTCGTCCCTGAACCTGCCCCCGATCGCTTCGCCGGCCCTGTCCAGCGCCTCGCGTACAGTAACGTCGCGGCCCTGCTTCTCCGGGTTCGCCACCGCCAGGAGGTCATCGTTGAGGAACTCATTGACGGCCTGCGCGATCGCCGCCTGGTGCTCAGCTTCGTTCCGCGCTGTCTCAGCGAGCGCGCGTTGCCGAGCTTCGTTCTGGCCCGCGAGCTCGGCCGCGTCGCGTTCACGAACGGCGCGATGCCAGAATGTCAGCGACGTGATGAAGCCAAGTGTGACAACCAGCACAAACGCAGCGGCGATCGTCGCCGGCAGCTTGTATCGGCGAAGTTGCTTGCGGAGGACGTAGCCGACCGAATCGCGCTTGGCCTCGATCGGTTCGCCCGCCAGATAATGGCGAAGGTCGCGGGCCAGCTCGCCAGCACTGTGATAGCGGCGTTCAGGCTCCTTGGCCAGGCACTTCAGCACGATCGTCCCGACCTCGTCGTCCACCTTCTTGGAGACAGCACTGGGCCGCACGGGTTCGGCTGTGAGGATGTTATCGATGACTTCGCGTACATTCCCCGTCACCGCATACGGGAAACGCCGGGTCAACGCTTGGTACAAGAGGACGCCCAGAGAATAGACGTCGGTGCGAATATCAATATCGTGTGGCGAGCCCGCCGTCTGCTCCGGAGACGCCCAAGGAAGCGAACCAACGAATTCGCCCGTTGTGGTCATCGCCCGTTCGATAGACTCACTGGTCACCACCTTGGCCAGTCCAAAATCCAGGATATGTGGCTCACTCTGGTCGTCGATGAGAATGTTACTCGGCTTGAGGTCGCGGTGGATGATGCCGAGAAGGTGGGCCGCACTGACGGCATCGCAAATCTGGCCGAAGACCTCGATGATCGCTCGCGTCGACGGCTCGTGAGCGGAGACGAACTCATCCAGCGGGTCGCCGCTGATGTACTCCGTAACATAGTAGAAATTGTCGGCCGCGGAGCCGGTGCCGTGGATAGTGGGAATGTTGCGGTGGTTGAGTTGTCCGAGGATCTGCACTTCACGCTCGAAACGGATGGTATCGCGGGGGCTGGCCAGCGGATCCCCCTTCATGATCTTGATCGCGACGCTACGTCCTGTCAGGCGCTGGACCGCCTGATAGACGATCCCTTGCCCGCCACGGTGAATCTCACCGACAATCTCGTATCCGGGGAACGAATCGGTTGGTGGCAGAAGGTCTGCCTGTAGCTGTCCGGCGCCGCGCGACGAATCGCGGACACGTCCTTCGGCCCGCTCGACGAGGCCGAGCTTGCGAAGGGCCTCACCCAGTTCGGGCATCAGGTCCGAGCGCTCACTGATGATCTGCTCATCAGCGAGCACTTCACCGGCAACCCGGCGACAGATGCAGTCATCCAGCACCTGCTGGACGCTTTGGTCTCGCTCGCTGTCGTTGTCTGGGCCGACCATCCGGTCATCCTCCACCGTCGGCGGTACCTAGCGGCAGCCCCGGCAACACCCCCCCGCGCGCCGCACTGAACGCTCTGAAAGCGCTCGCCTGTGTTCTAGACGAAGACCGCGGCAGCAGGTCACGCATTGCCACTGAGGAACTTGCCCGGATCCCCGATTGCCCGCGCAAACTGCCGCAGAGCCCGGTTGCAGAGCATGACCACCGCTTTGGGGCTACGCCCCATCCGCCGGGCCGTGCCCGCCACGGATAGACCCTCGATGTAGTGCAGGCGCAGCGCTTCCCGGTGGTCTTCCTTCAACTCTTCTAATGCCGTGTGCACGCCGGCGACCAGCTCACGCCGCGCCGCGGAACGACTTGGGGTCTGCTCGTGAGCCGCCACGACGTCCAGCAGCTCGATCACCGAGGAGACCGCGGCTTCCGGATCGCCAGCCTGCTTGCCCCCGCCGCGCTTCTGAGCCCGCAGCGCCCGTATCGCGTCAATCAGTTTGCGCTCGACAACAGCTTGCAGCCAACTGCGAAACGCCCGCGCGCTGTGATCGCGTAGCGACCCAACCTGCTGAAACACCGCCATATACGCCTCCTGGCAGACGTCATCGGCGGCGAGCACGCTCTGCAAATCGGCCGGGACCTTCTCTTCGATGATCGCGACCAACCGATCATGATGACGTGTCAGAAGACGCTGGACGGCGGCGCGATCACCTGCCACTGCCTGCGCCACCAGTTCTGACTCGGTGTCATCCATCTTCGCCCACCCATATTCCCTCGGTCGCAGGCAACGACCCGTGAGGCTACCCACCCACATTGTAACCGGCATCGGCGGCGACGGGGCCACGGATCGCCCCATCCTCGCGGGCAAATCCGCCTTCACCCGTGGCCGGCCGATGCGCTTTCCGTCTTAGTCCCTGTGGAAACACCTGTCGCCGCGCCGGCCCACGGCAAATGGACCTGAGTGGCGATTCCCGGCAACGCTGGGGCGGCACGCCCCGGATGGGCCAGAGATGTCCGGTAAACAACGTGAACTTGGCCGGCGCGCGCTAATGAGGACATTAGTTGTGCAACACCTTCACCTATAAGAGCAGGAGACTCAAAAATGACAGCGAACCGACCACTGATGGCGACGATCCTTCTTGCCGCGCTGGTGAGTCCGGGATCCGCCAACGCCCAGGACCCCGTGGGCAGCGCGCTCACCTACCAGGGGCAACTGATGGACAGCGGCAGCCCCGCCGACGGCACGTACAACATGCGCTTCTTGTTGTTCGACGTGCCCGAGGGCGGCACCGCCCTGGACACCTATCCCGACGAAGGCGAGGTCGCCGTGGACGTGCAGGAAGGGCTGTTCAGTCTCCAGCTCGAGTTCGATGGGGCGCTCTTCGACGGCAACCGGCGCTGGCTGGAGATCGTCGTTGAAGGGATGTGCCTCTCGCCCCGACAGGAACTGACGGCCACCCCATACGCTCTCTACGCGCTGAACGGGGGCGAGGGCTTTAGCCTGCCGTTCGAGGGCCAGGTTGAGACCAGCCAGACCGCCTTCTCAGTCACCAACCTGGGGTCGGGCAAGACGGCGTACCTGCGGAATTTCGCGGGCGACAACACCAACGCCACACTGTGGGTCCAGCACAACGGCCTCGGTACGGTGGGGTATTTCCTGACCTACAACAATGAAAGCGGCAACGCCACGATTCGCGCGGACAACAACGGCCTTGGCCGGGTGGCGTATCTCCTGGCCAACAACTCTGACAGCACCAACAGTACGCTCCTGGCCGACAATCACGGCCTCGGTCGCACCGGCCAGTTCTCGACGCTCAATTCCGCCAACGACCAGGCCACGGTCGAAGCCTCGACGTACGGCACCGGTCCGGCACTCTTCGGCCGGACGACCGGCAGCGGAGCGGCCGTTAAGAGCCAAACCACCGGCACAGGGCACGCAGGCTACTTCTGGATCAACAACACGGACAATGACGAAGGAGCGGTTCTCGCAGAGACCAACGGCGAAGAGGGCCGTGCCGTCGTCGGCCATGCGCTAAACACCGCCAACGCGCTGAACTATGGCGGCTACTTCCTCGCGGACGGAGGCTCCGGCGTGGGTGTCTACGGCAAAGCACCTCGGATCGGCTACTTCACCAACTATGGCGGGTACTTCGAGGCGGCCGGAAACACCGGCATCGGCGTGCTCGGGCAGGCCACCGCGACCGGCGAGGCCTGGAACTACGGCGGCTACTTCAACACGGCCGCCACCTATGGCACGGGCGTTTATGCCCGCGCCAACGGCACGTACGGTACCGGCATCCACGCCGAGGGTGGCAGCAGCGGCTACGCCGCCGAGCTCGAGGGCGACGTGAACATCACGGGCGACGCGAGCATTGACGGTGATGTGCTGATGCACGGCTTCCAGCTCACCGACTCGCCCGTCGATGGTTGGGTCCTCACCAGCGATGCGTCGGGCGTCGGTAGCTGGCAGCCGGCCGCCGGCAGCCTCTGGTCCGTCAACGGGGACGATATCTACAACGACAACTCTGGCAACGTCGGCATCGGCACATCTACACCTGGGCGCCGACTCGACGTTGACGGAAAAGTCGTCATGGAAAGGCTTGACAGCGGCGGAGGCTGGATCCGCACATTAGGGCCCGGCCACGCCTCTATGAATGTGCAGATCACGAATCTCGCAGACTGGCCGAGCAACGGCTATGTCGCCGTCCATGACTCCGGAAACAACCTGGAAGCGGGAATGTACGTCACCGAGGACGGTGTCGGTCGCATCTTTGCCGACATCAAAAACGCGCGCATGCCCAACCCAAATCAGGAAGGCACCGAAATCTGGTACGCCTGCCCGGAGGGGCCGGAGGCGGCGGCGTATGTGCGCGGGACCGCAGAGCTCGCTAACGGGCGGGCAGAGGTCACGCTGCCGGAGCACTTCGTCGCGGTTGCGGGACCCCACGGGATCACCGTCCAAGTCACGCCACTCTCAGCCGAGTCTAAGGGCCTGGCGGTCGTCGAGAAACACGCCGACGGCTTCGTCGTCCGCGAACTCTTCAACGGAACCGGCACGTACGACTTCGACTACACGGTGATGGCGGTCCGCAAGGGCTACGAGGACTACCGTGTGATCCGGCCCGCTAGCGAAGGACTGCCCGCAGAGCCGACCGAGATCGATCAGGGCAGCGAGTGATCGCCTCCTCAGGCGTTCACGAACGGGTTCCAGAAAGCAGATCCGGCCTGAGAGCAGGCCAGCCACACGGAGACGCGGATCATGAACAATTGTAGAACGAGACTGGCCTTGACCATCAGCATAGCCGTTCTCGCCGCAGCCGGCGGCACCGCCGGTGACTTCACCCTCGATTGGTGGACCATCGACGGCGGCGGAGAGATGTGGACCGCAGGTGGCGACTTCGAGCTGTCCGGCACGATCGGCCAGCCCGACGCGAGCACGATCGTCATGACCGGCGGCGACTTCGAACTCACCGGCGGCTTCTGGGCCATCGCTACGGTCCAATTCTGCCCCGGCGACCTCGATGGTGATGGCGATACCGACCACTCTGACCTCGGCATCTTGCTCGCTGATTGGGGTTGCGTCGGATCCGGACCCGAGGATTGCCCCGGCGATCTCGACGGAGACTTCGACACCGACCACAGCGACCTAGGCATCCTGCTCGCCGACTGGGGCTGCGGCGCGTAAGTAACCGTGCAACTGTGGTTATTGGCTGGGACTGTCTGACGCTCCACGTGATGTGCCCACAGGCAGTTGGAGCGTTACGGCGAAAGCCACTGTACGGCCGTCGACATCATGAGTTGGTCGCTGCGAGGCCCTCTACGGCTCGGAGAACCCAGCGAGAAGGCCTTTAATGAGGCGCATGTGACGCGGCAACCTCGCCGTGGAGTACAACCCCGAACCGGCGGATTATGAGTCCGCTGATGCCCGTTCAGACACCCAGCTCCAACCCCGTTCCGTTGCAGGCTTTATAGCGCATAAGCGGCTGGATTTCAAGGGTCTTATGGATTTTGGGGCAATCGGCCAGCGAGGTGCATTAGCCACATGGAGCAGCAACGTGCCACAGTGGCAAACCAGTGGCAATCGCGACAGCTCGGAGCGGCTTTTCGAGATCAACCGCCGACACCGCCGACCCAGCTCGTGCCTCGACTTCAGGCACACCTTCGGCAGCCACTTGGCCATGAAAGGCGAGTCACTCTTCAAAATCAGCGAGCTCATGGGCAATAGCCCTGAGATCTGCCGGAAGCACTACGCAGCCCTCATCCCCGAGGAGATGAAGGACACGGTGGGGTTCGACCCGAGACCGCGCACGGTGTCGTTTGACGGCGCCGCCGTTTCTGCCCAAGTACTCGCTCGCCCGGGTGCCCCGTGGGCCAACCCCGCTTGATCGTGGAGAACAGAGAATGAGCAAAGCACGCCAAAACCTAGATAAACCCACTCGCCTTTCGTTACCGATCGTCTCGGATAAGAGCTCGACGCGGCTTCATGAAGGCGCTTCGAGTTCATTTCCGGTAACAGTCCGGTGCAAAACCCCTCGAACGTGCCACTCCCGTAGCGTCGGACCTCCGAGTCCGACGTTTTGACGGCATGAACGGGCGCGCGCCGGACTCGGAGGTCCGGCGCTACAGCTTTGCACCGGACTGGTAAGGGATCGACGGCAATTCATCAAGCAGTTTGACGGGCTGAAGCCCGGTTCCGGCATCGTTTGTTTCAAGTTCTGGCAGTTGGTGGCGGCCATGGGTTGTCCGTTCCGGTGCGCCTACTGCTTCTTGCAGATTGTCCCGTACTTCCGGTTCAACAAGAAGTACCTCATGGGGTTGGTCTATCGCAACTGGGATCAAATGCTGGCGGAACTTGATGAATGGCTTTCTGCCACAACTGCGCGCATGCTGTTGGTCGGCGAACTCCAGGACGGTCTGGTCTTCGATAACGCGTACAAGGCGATCACCGGAAAAGCCCTGACCCATCACCTGATCCCGCGCTTCGCCGCCCAGCGGAGGCACCGCCTGATCTTTCTGACCAAGAGCACGCTTATCAAGCATGCTCGGCACCTGCAGCCGACGCCTCAGGTGGTCTTCTCATGGTCGGTGAACGTCGAGTATGCCGCGCGACGCTGGGAAATCGGGCCACCGTTACCGTCACGTCGCCTGCGGGCGGCGATGGAAATGAAGAAGCGCGGCTGGACAGTGCGCATTCGGCTCGACCCGATTATTCCGTATGATGAAAACGGCGAGCACTGGCGGGATGGCTATGCGCAGATCATCGACCAGATCAACGAGCTTGGGCCCGAGATGGTCACGATCGGGGCGTTGAGAGCGACGTCGACGGCCCTCGGGACAGTTGCCGCAAAGAACGGCCGTGCGGCGGACATCTTTCGGTACCTGACGGCCGAAAAGGATCCCTCAGGCTTCAAGTATCGGATCCCGTTTGATAAGCAGGTGGAGATGTACCGCTTCGTTGTTGAGCGGCTCGACCGCCGTCGGACCGTCCCCGCCCTGTGCAAGGAGGACGTCTCGGTCTGGAAGGCAGCAGGCTTGCGCTTCAACGGGTGTCACTGCCTGCTCGAAGGGACACAGGTGCCACGGGAGCTCATGTCGGCCGGCAGTTTCAAGGCGGTTATCGAGAAGGACCCTCGGGATGGGATAAGTAGCGAGACCAGGTGATCTCGATCACTTCGCGGAGGCGGCGGTGAGTCTCCGGTACGTGCATGAGGGATGGCCCGCCTCGCTGGTGGTGCCAGCCAGCCAGCAAGCAGGGCTCTGTGGATGTTCCTATACCGCTGTTCGTTGGGCAGTCGGCAATCGGGCTAGGTCCCGGTTGGGTCAGTTACCTGTCCTGCGACGAGGAGCAGGCACTCGGGTCAAGATCGTCTAGAATCGCGCCGCGGTTCTCTCGCTGGGTTTTTTCGACGTCTCCTCGTCGGCGTGCACTCCGTAACACCCGGCGGACAGCGGCCGCCGATGGAGAACCAACCCGCAGATCGGCGCGCAGGCATCCTCGGTCGGTCGACGACGGTCTCGATGGAGGTAGCGGTCTGCTGGATGCGATCCCGAGATCGGACGCGCTCGCTCAATCCCTTCGACCTTTCCTGACGAAACGCCAACCGCCAGCACGTGCTTTCGCCCAGGAGGCCGGGTCGGGCCATGGCGAGGCCGTTCCGAAGTCCTGCGCGCCCGATTCAGGGTCGATCGTCATCGTACCGGTATTCCGCTCCGTGGCTCTTGGGCGCCCTGGGGCAGTGGCCGGAGGCGGGGGGAATCGAATTCCGCGACCGTCTCCATCGCAAACTTAGAGACTGCAAGAACTTAGCTCACAACTACTGGCAGATGCTGCGGTTAGCGAAGTGACTCAAGGAGACCACTCCTAGCCCCTTCGAGACCGTCGCAGACTGCATTTGCCGGGGACTCATCGGGGACTCTCGAAGTGTCAGGGGGCGGAGGGCTTGCTGGTTGATGCCGAGCAGGCAATCGGCACAGCCCTTACCACTATCCAGAGTCGGGAAGACTTCGTCATACCCGTGGCTCGGGAGCGGCTTCGGCCAGATTTTTGCAGATTTTCTGATTTTGGGCGTCACAGGTCAGGCAGTTTTTGGCGGTATGTGGGGGGAGAGACGTGGTGAACGAGACCGTTACCGACTCGACCGAAACACGCCAGTTGCTGGCGCGCCCCCAGGCCGGAGAGGCCGAGGCTTTTGAGCAGCTCTGCGCCCAGCACCGGGCCTACCTTCATCAGGTTATCGAGATGCGCCTGGACGCACAGACGCGTCGGCGGGTGGGTGACGAAGAGGAAGCTCGTCGGTGGTACGAACGGGCCGTGGAATGGATGGACAGCAACCAGCCCCACCACCGAGGACTGCTTCGCTTCCCCGCCGAAGCCGCGGAATTGTTGGGGATGGAACTGGAACCGCCAGCGGGGGACGAAGGAAAGGAGGCGCCACCCGAGCAGAAATAGCTCTCAGAGCCCGGAGCGTAAGCGACGGGTTTACGCCGCGCCGGCGTCGGCGCTCCGACGTATGGCGCGGATGACTGAAAACTGAAAACTGCCGACTGAAAAACAACGGCGGCCGGTGAGGCCCACTGAGCAGGGAACGACTCACCGGCCAGGCCTCGCCCGGGCGGCCGGTTTGCGCGCCCGCAGCGACGGCCCTGTCATTGTAACGCAGACCGAGGAGCCAAAGCCAGAACGGAGGAGACGCCTATGGAGCGACGGCTGGAGGTGATCAAAGGGACTGAGTTTGGTCAAGGGAGTGACAGATGTTCGCTGCGGGCGCCGTTCGCCCGCACCCTGTACAGTAGAGCCTTCGTTTAGGAGAATCGCAAATGTTGCTCAACAAGCCGACAACACGACACACGAACAGGAGACACTGGTACGCGGGCATCCTCGCCCTTGCAGTGCTGCTCGCGGGGACCCCGGCAGCGCCCGGGCAAGATCCGCCACCGCCGGACGATCCGAATCTGCTCGAGCTATTTCTCCCGCCGGGCACCATCGACGGCACCGGAACACACCTCGAGATCACCGACAGCGAGTATCTGAATATCACGCTGGACAGTAGTGAGCCGGTGCAGGTAAGGCTGAAGTCGGTGCCGCAGATGGTGGTGATGCACATCGAGGCGGCCGAGGGCGCGACCTCAACCGCGCTCACGCTGGGCGGCTTCGCCCCTTCAACCACCTACTACAAGTACGAGGACGACTACCACAACGGTGCAGCCTTCACCACCGACGCAAATGGAAGCTACGCCTATGCCCAGGGCCTCAGCGGGCCGCACCTAGTCTTCATCCAGCCGCAGGCGGGCACGAAGTTCATCCCCAGCGATACGACGATCGGAACATGGGATCCGGTCACTCGGACCTACACACTGACCACCGACGTGTACGAGACCATCCAGATCGACGAGGATAACCTGACGCTGGATGGGGCGGGCCATACCGTAACCGGCCCGGGATACGGCTTTGGCGTTTTCCTTTCTGGACGGACCGGAGTCACGATCAGGAATCTCAATGTCCAGCAGCTGCACGTTGGCTTCCAGCTCTGGAACTCCAGCTATATTACGCTGACGGGCAACACCGCATCCAACAACAACTTTGGCATCTGGGTCGCGGCCAACTCCCACCACAACACGCTAACCGGCAACACAGCTTCGTACAACCGCTACGGTATCGCACTCGAACACGCACACGACAGTACCCTGATCGCCAACGCGGCCTCGAACAACCGGTTTGGCATTTTCTTGTCGTACGGCAGCACCAACAATACCTTGACGGACAACACTGCGTCCGACAACGAGTATGGCATTGACCTTACGTATTCCCCAAACACTACATTGACCGGCAACACCATGCAGGGCAACCGCTACAACTTTGGTGTATGGCAGCTGTACGTCCACAACATCGACACCAGCAACACCGTCGACGGAAAGCCTATTTATTACGTGGTCGGCGCTTCTAACGCAACCTATGGTAGCACTGCAAATGCCGGTGCCTTCCACGCAGTTAGCTGCGACAATATCACCGTAGAGGACTTAACGCTCACGAACAACGAGATGAGCCTCCCGCTGTGCAATACGACCAATTCGACGGTCTCCGGCGTCGCCGCCTCGGACAACCTCATTGGGATTCAGGTCTTGTTCTCCCAGGGCAACACCCTCACTAACAACACTACAAACTCAAACGACCACTGTGGTATCTACATGTGGTCGTCCGGGAGCAACACGCTAATTGATAACACGGCCTCGAACAACGAGATTGGAATCCTGATCGGGTATAACTGGAACACCGTGCTGACCGGCAACACGATGTCAGGGAATCGCTACAACTTCAATCTTTCGGGACGGTACGACCATAATATAGACACAATCAACACAGTTGATGGGAAGCCGATCTACTACATGGTCAACGCCTCTGGTGAAACTTATGACAGCTCGACAAATGCGGGCACCTTTTACGCCGTTACTAACAGGAGCGGAAATGGTTGAACGTCATGCTGAGCGAAGCGAAGCATCTTGCCGCCTTCTCAGGCAGATTCCTCGCTGCACTCGGAATGACAACGTTCAACATTTCCCGCTCGGAGTAATAATTGCAACGATATTACCATAAAGGATCTGGACCTCAGGCGAAATGTGTTCGGCGTGCGTCTGTGGAACACGCACGATTCAACGATAGAGAACGTCTCCGCCGCGGAGAATGCCTGGGGCATTATGTTGGGGCATTCAGGCAACAACACGAGGATGTCCCATCGCCAGTTGAAGGTGGGATGGCGACCCCGATGTTCATACGCTACCCAACCTTCCGTCGCTGGGCAATCTTCTCGGTTTCCGGCGGGTCGTTGAGGTGCGCTTCCAGCATC
>Ga0114922_10003945_pt1 | contig 13792 bp, 13 predicted proteins | sample AartaG_FD_100975 | JGI IMG/M metagenome (GOLD analysis project Ga0114922, IMG submission 100975) | Deep subsurface microbial communities from Aarhus Bay to uncover new lineages of life (NeLLi) - Aarhus_00045 metaG | ecosystem: Environmental > Aquatic > Marine > Oceanic > Sediment | place...
AATGCCGGTTGTGTCAAAATCAAAACAGGAAACAGCCAGATGGTCACTCATCCCGCCAAAAAATATTTTTCCTCCATCGGTAAAACAGCGTGCATAGGATTGCTTACCATTATGCCATTTCCCTGTTCCAAAGGTTTGATAACCCATATCCCGAAGGATCTCCGGGAACATGGCATGGTCATCCGGGATGGTTGCCCCTTTCATTTCCAGGTGAAAAAGAGATTTCCCGGTCATCAGCATCGCCCTGCTTGGCATACAGATTGCGCCGCTTGTCCCACCCATAATATGGGCATGAGTAAAACTGACCCCCTGCTCTGCGAGCCGGTCAATGTTTGGAGTCAATACCTCCTCATTCCCCAGGGCATGAATGGTATTAAAGCGCTGGTCATCTGTAAAAAGGAACACAATATTCGGAAGAGAAGATGGGCTAATATCTCTATGTGCGATATTGCAACCCGTTATCCCGGTAGCCAGGCAACTGATTGCCAATCCCAGGTAAAGGGTGACAGGTGAGAATCTTTTTTTTCTCATAAACAGGGAGAGGTCGAAAAGGGTAAAGTTAAAAACATTCTCTCTCCGGTTTCAAAATTTTACTAATTTTATTCGCTTATAATCCGATGATCACCATTAAATGTAAACACATGGAAAACTATCAGAATCATCCCCTGTATCAGCCGATGGACTTTGAGGCGCTGTTCACACAGACTTTTCAGATTTATAAAAAACATTTCGGTTGGCTCTTCCTGTACAGTTTTTCAGGAATTTTACTGATGAGCATGTTGTTATTTGCAACGAACCTTAAGGATGTTTTTACCTATGATTTTATTTATAATCCCGAGCAGGTGGCAGGATTGCTTGGAAAGCTTTTTTTGTTCCTCATTGTACTCTATATCGGGTATTCACTGCTCTATCTTTTTATTCATTATATATATTATATACCAGTATATTGAGCCTGAAAAGAGTCACTCCACACTGTTTCTGGAGGCAATGAAGAAATTTGCCCTTCCCTACCTGCTGATTATCCTGATTGTATCCATCATCCTGACCATTAGCATGACCATCGGTCTTTTTCTCCTGATCGTGGGTATGTTTCTTGCCTTGCTCTATTTCGGAACGATCTTCCTGCCGGTCACCCCAATACTTATCGTTGAAAAAGAGGACCCCATAACTACGATCAGCCGCTGTTTCAAACTAGGTCATCTTGATTTCTGGCCAACACTGGGGGCTCTGATTGTAATTTCCATACTACTGATGGTAGCATCAATGATCCTGAGTGCGATTACCATGGCTCCTTTTTCCATGGATGCATTTAAACTGTTGAATCCCAATACGGTATTAGAGATGATAGAAAGCGGAGAATCCCTGTTGTCATTCATGACACCGGGATTTGTACTGGTTTCCTCCATTGCCAGTGCCATTACCTTTCCCGTTATCCCTATCTTTGCCGTGCTGGTCTTTTTTAAGCTGAAATACAAAGAAGACCAGAAGCAGGCAATGGAATCATGAATTATTTCATTCCCTCGGTTATTCCCGGCCAATTATCCGTTCTGAAGGGTGAAGCGGGTAGTCCCTCTCTGTTATTGAGATTGGCATCGTCCGGATTGTCACTCCATGCATAACGAACGGCAACTGGATGCTGAATGGAGGGATGGTATACGATCACCGAATTGCCTTCCACACGTGCTTTTGCCCAGTGGAAGGTCCGATCTTCACCGGCAATGATAAATCCCCTGAGATAACCATACTTGTCTTTTGCAACCAGTCCGGATCCGGTTTGAGAAAATGTTATTCTTATCTCATTTCCCGCAACTTCCATTGACTGATAGATTGGACCGGAGTAAACTACATTCTGTTTGTATACATTTTTTTTTGCTGCCAGGGCCAGTCTCCTCCCTACTTCTTCCTTATTCGCAGGATGGATGCTGTTTGCTTCACCGATATCGATGGCAACAGCCATCCCAGTATTGCGCAGGGAGAGGGCCATTAGCTGCGCCTCCCGGAGTTCCGCCCAGTCACTTTCTACCGGATTCTCATTTACCGGTTTAAATGAAGCAAGCTGAACAAAAAGAAATGGAAAGTCACCCTGGTTCCAGTGTTTTCTCCAGTCATTAATCATAAGCGGGAATAACCTCCTGTATTGATACGCCCGTGATGCATTAGCTTCACCCTGGTACCAGATTGCTCCTTTTATACCAAATGGAATTAAGGGATGAAGCATTCCGTTGAACAGGAGAGTGGGCCTGCTGTTGGGACCAAGAATTCTCTTTTTTAATCCTTCATCATTGTTTTTAACGTTCTGTAGCCATTGATCATATTGCTTACTGATTTCTTCTGTATAGTCATCAACGGTTTGTTCTGGCTTATCCATTTCATCAATGATTTGCCCAAAATCAGGATCTTCTTTCAATGATTCTGCACTGGTCCATGTCTCACAGACCGTTCCGCCCCAGTTCACGCTGATTAACCCCACCGGAATATCCTGATCCTGATGAACTTTCTTACCAAAGAAGTAACCGACAGCTGAAAAATCTGCAATATTGGTCCCAATAGCACTTGCCCATCCTGAACTTTCAATGTTTTCCATGGGGCGAAAACTGATTTTTCTATCGACAGTGATCAACCGGATATTGGGATAATTTGCCTCCTGAATTTCCCGTCCGGAGTTTAGAACCGGCTGCCCGGGCCATCCCTTTACCGGCATCTCCATATTGGATTGTCCTCCGCAGAGCCAGACATCCCCAATAAGTATATCCTTAAAGATAATTTTATTCTCCCCCTGAATATTCATCTCGTATGGCCCTCCGGCATCCATTGGTGCCAGCCGGGCAATCCACTTTCCATTCTTATCCGGCTTGACCGATACCATTTGACCGTTCAGTGACAGGGTAACCTTCTCACCCTGATCTGCCCAGCCCCAAACCGGAATCTCTATTCCCCGTTGCAATACCATATGATCACCAAAGAGGGTGGCCAGTTTAACTTCTGCCCGGGTTTCAGGTAGTGTGCTATGAAGCAAAACTGCTCCCAAGAACAAAACAGATAAAGATTTACTGAAACCAGGTTTCAGTTTACGATCCTTCAGAAATTTCATAACTTCGATTTTTAAAATTTAAAATCGGAAAATTGAATGGTAAGGTACGGGATATTAATGGTGAAGAGAAATCTCCCACAATCCCGGTTGTTTAATCTCAAATTCAAAAACCACATCATACCGCATTGTTTTCAGCTTATTCCAGGTTGAGTAGGTTACTTTTCCCCAGAATGGGAACACCACATTATCGAATCCGGTAACATTGCTGTACCGTATCTCAGATCCGGAATTTGAAACAAATAGTAAATCTTCAATATCAGAATTGGGAACTCCTACCATGAGTATCTTTACGATTACCTGGTTCCCATCCCCACGACGCATGGAACTATACCGTATCAGATTCCTCTTCATGATCACCTGCACAGCCTGCGCCTCACTCATCCCCTTAAATTCATCATTCGTCCACATCCCCTGCAGCATTGAATCCCTTCCACTTGTAATGAAAGAGTAAGTGCCATAACCATGACGCTTCCCCTTTCTCCACACCCCTTCATAAACCTCACCCGTTGACCAGGTATATACCCCCGTGCCGTCGGGCAATCCCTTTCTGAATTCTCCGACATAATTGTCCCTGCCCGAAGCTTCTCCTTCACCATGCGCCAGTCCCCTCTTGCACTCCCCTTTGTAAATCAGTGAAATTTCCGGTTTTAAAACTTTACAGTCTGTCTGTCCATATCCAATCGAGCCAAAAAGGATCAGACAAAAAATACCGATAACTGTTCCTGTTTTCATACTCCTGTACGTTTGCATTACTTGTATCAGCCATCCCCTTCAACGGGTCATTTTCAAAGTTAACCATTTCTTTAGCTTCACTTGATTTTTTCAAGAAAAGAAGAACAGCAAAAAGCGAACAATTTTTTACGTGTACGTACACGTAATCCGGGAAAATATTTTTATATTTGTTCATATTACTCTGCCGACAGGATCGAATCAACCCTTAAAACCAGCACATCATAAAAACAGGACAAAACATAGGGATTCGTGAAATTGCGGAAAAAGCCGCAGTATCCATTGGTACTGTTGACCGGGTAATACACAATCGCGGTGGTGTTTCGAAATCCACAAAGGAGAGGATACAAAGGATCATCCGGAAGTATCACTACGAGCCAAACATGCTGGCCAGAACCCTGGCATCCAGGAAGAAATATTTGCTTGCAACATTAATCCCTTTTCACACCAGGGATAATACCTATTGGGCAGGACCATTGGAAGGAATAAAAAAGGCAGCTTCAGAAATTGCAGATTTTAGTGTACGGCTGAGTTACTATTTCTTTGATCAACACGATGCAGGCACGTTTGATGAAGCGACAGAGAAACTCCTGGATGCTGATCCGGATGCAGTATTACTGGCTCCGGTTTTCCAACATGAAAGCCTGCCATTTGCAAAAGCATGTGAGGAAAGGGGTATTCCTTATGTATTCATTGATTCGAATATCCGGGGATTAAAAAACATCACCTATTTCGGTCAGGATTCTTTCCAGAGTGGATACCTGGCAGCCCGATTGATCAGCATTGGATGCACCATAAGATCGCGGTACCTGGTAATACACAATGCTAAGGAGGAAGAAAACATCAATCATTTAAAGCAGAGGGAGAATGGATTCAGAGCCTGGTTTAGCGACCATGAACAGATAGGGAAAGCGGTTATTGAGACCCTTTACATCCCCGGATCAGGAATGAGTGCTGGTAAGCACCTTCTCCCATCATTCCAAAAAGATAAAACGAAAGGGATCTTTATTACCTCCAATGCCCATATCGTTGCCCGATTGATTAAACAGATGAAAACGGATCATCTCCGGGTGATCGGGTATGATCTCACCAATGATAACCTGAAATTCCTGAAATCAGGTACCATTGATTTCCTGATTTGTCAGAAGCCTCACGATCAGGGGTACTACGGAGTCTACTCCCTCTTCAATTATCTGGTTCATAAAAAACCGGTTAAGGGACTTCATCATATGCCCATTGATATCATAACCAGAGAAAATTATCGCTACTATCTTGAATTTGAATAAAAAAAATATGGAAAATTTTACACTTAACGATGTAAAAGAAAAAGTATGCATTATAACAGGAGGGGCTGGTGTTCTTGGAAGCTCTATTGTAAGTGCCCTTGCAGCTTCCGGGATAAAAACTGCGATTGCTGATATTGATAAACAGGCCGCTGTCTCGTTAGCTTCAGAAATTGAAGCCAATACCGGCACAAAATGTATTGGGGTTGAGGCTGATGTCCTGTCGAGAAAATCATTGACTGAACTCAAGCAGAAGGTAGATCAAGTACTGGGTCCGATCGACTTTTTAATCAATGGAGCAGGTGGTAATGCACCCACAGCCACCACGGAGCTGGAGGAAATTAGCAGGGAGGCAGATGACCTGGAGAAAGGATTCTATGGATTGGAAACCGAAGGATTCGAGAGGGTTTTCGCATTAAATTTCTTAGGGACACTGCTACCCAGCATGGTACTGACTGAAGATATGGTGAAGAATCACCGCGGTGTGGTCCTCAATATCTCTTCCATGAGTGCATTCAAACCCCTGACAAAGGTCGCTGCCTATTCGGCAGCTAAAGCCTCGGTGAATAATTTCACCCAGTGGCTGGCAGTACACCTGGGGAAAACCGGTGTGCGCGTAAATGCGATTGCTCCCGGGTTCTTTATTACTCAACAGAACAGGTTCCTGGTGTTGGATGAAGATACCGGGGGATTTACCTTACGTGGACAGAAGATTGTTGATCATACACCCATGGGGAAGTTTGGCAATCCCGAAGATCTTCATGGTCCGGTATTGTTTCTGCTTTCGGATCTTTCCAGATTCATAACCGGGATTGTCCTGCCCGTGGACGGAGGATATAACGCATTCGGAGGAGTGTAAAAGGCATAGGGCAAAGGGCATGGAGCAAAGAGAAGGATGATGGTTGATGGATGATGGGAAAGGATTAATGGTTGAAAGGTTAAAAGTTAATTGAATACTCAATCATATGGCAAAGAATGTTATCGTAGCTCAATCGGGAGGACCCTCCCCGGTGATTAATAACTCACTCCGTGGCATCATCGAGACATGCCGGCAGTTTCCTGACATTTTTGGCAGGATTTATGGCGGATGGCACGGTATTGAGGGTGTTTTGAAAGAGGAGTTATTGGACCTGTCGATTCAGGAAAAAGATGAAATCGCACTGCTTAGGAGCACTCCTGCAGCTGGTAGTATTGGAACATGCCGGTACAAGCTGCTGGATCAACAGGAAAACGATTTTAACCGCATCCTGGATGTTTTCCGCGCACACAACATCGGCTTCTTTTTCTATATCGGAGGCAACGATTCACAGCACACAGCCTACAGGGTAAGCCAGCTGGCTCGTGAAAAGGGAATTGAATTGATCGCCACAGGTGTACCCAAAACCATTGATAATGATCTGGGAGATAACGAATTCAAGCTGATTGACCACACACCCGGGTATGGAAGTGTTGCCCGATACTGGTCATACATCGTACAGAATGCCAACGAGGAAAACAGGGGATCTTCACCGGCTGATCCGGTCCTTGTCCTTCAGGCGATGGGAAGAAAGATTGGTTATATTCCCGCAGCCTCGCGGCTTGCAGATCCTGACCGGACAACACCTCTACTCATTTACCTTCCGGAATCGGGAGTACGGCTGGAACAAATGGCAGATCATGTAAACGAGCAACTTAAAGAGCATGGAAGATGCATTGTCGTGGTCAGTGAAGGATTTGATGTGGGAGATATCGGCGATGTCCGGGATGCCTTCGGACACACCTCTTTTGGCTCAACCAAAACTACAGTTTGCCAGATTGTAATTAACTATCTTAACCAGAGCGGGATCAAAGCCAGGGGAGCAGCACGCGGCCAGGTTATGGGAACAGATCAGCGAAGTTCGGCCATTTATGCTTCGGTTACCGACCTGGAAGAAGCATACAACATGGGACAGAAAGCAGTTGAAATTGCTATGAACGAAGGAAACGGATGGATGGCAACCCTGCTGCGTGAACCGGGGCCAATCTACTCGGTGAAGTACGATAAGGTGCTGCTGGAAAAGGTGGCACTCTCGGAACGGAAATTCCCTGAAAAATGGATTACTCAAAACAAAGTGGATGTTACGGATGAATTTCTTGACTATGCCCGGCCACTGATCGGCAACGATTGGCCATCTGTCCCTCTGATTGACGGCAAACAGCGGTTTACCCGATTTAATATGGTGTTTGCGGAAAAAAAACTGAAAAAGTATGTGCCGGAAGCCTATTAGAATATCGAATATTGAATACTGAATAGCGAATGATGAAAGATTTAAGAAAATAAAATATCAAATCATGAAAAATTGATAAAGAATCATGAGTATAAGTAACTATGGAAAAGAAAAAGTATGATTTAGAAGATCGGCTTATTGATTTTGCAGTTCTGGTAATCAAAATTGCAGAAAAAATTGGAAATACTGTAGCAGGTAAACATTTAGGAGAGAATTTGATACGGTCCGGAACTTCTCCCGCTCTTAACTATGGAGAAGCACAAGGTGCTGAATCGCATAAGGATTTTATACACAAAATGAAGATCTGCCTTAAAGAATTACGTGAGACAAGAGTTGGATTAAAAATCATTAACAAACTTCCATTTGAACAGGTAAAATCTTTATTAGATGAAGCATTGCCTGAAAATGAGGAGCTGATTTCAATTTTTTTTAAAGTATTGAAACCGCCCAGTCTAACTTGAGAACAAAATCCAAGAATGAACTAAATTGAGCATTTTATGAAGATTTCTTCATTCAATATTCCCTGCCTGCGGCAGGCAGGCTTGTTCATTATTCATTATTCTGAATATTTCAAATTCGAAATCCGAAATATTTTATACCAATCATCTAAATTTATACCATGGATCCTCAGCAACAACTTCGCGACCTCAAACCCAACCACCCGTTTTTCATCGGTATCGACTCTGACGGATGTGTATTTGATACCATGGAACCGAAGCAAAAAGAGTTTTTTTGTCCTAATGTGCTGCGTTATTACGGTCTTCTCCCCATCTCAAAAATAGCCAGGGAGACGTGGGAATTTGTGAATCTATATTCACAAACCCGTGGTATAAACCGGTTTCTTGCCCTGATCGAATGTTTTGAACTGCTAAAGAAACGCAAAGAAGCGGTGGATCGGGACTTTCAGGTACCGGATCTTTCTGCTCTTAAAGAGTGGACAGGCAAAGAGACAAAACTGGGAAATCCAACACTGGAAATTTATGCCAAACGGGTTCGAAACCGTGACATCGACCTTGTATTAACCTGGTCAAAAACCGTTAACAAAGAGATTGCGCAATGGGTACATGGACTCTCACCATTCCCTTATGTGAGAGAATCGCTTGAGAAAATAAAACCTGAGTGTGATGTTATCGTTGTTTCACAAACACCCCTGGAAGCGCTAACCAGGGAATGGGAAGGCAATGATCTTACAAAATACGTCCGGTTCATAGCCGGTCAGGAATATGGTACTAAAGGGGAACACCTTGCATTGGCTGCAAAAGGGAAATACCCGGAAAATAAAATCCTCATGATTGGCGATGCCCCGGGAGATCTCAAGGCAGCAAAAAAGAATGGTGTACTCTTTTACCCGGTCATTCCAGGACAGGAATCTACCTCCTGGAAAAGATTCCTGGAAGAGTCATCCGATATCTTCTTTTCCGGGAAATATGAGGGGGGGTATGAGGATGGACTGATTGAAGAGTTTAACCGGCATCTGCCGGATAAACCCGATTGGGAAATGGTACAGGATTCATAAGTGAACCATGATTATTAACAACCGTTATGATTTATTTCGAAAACGGATCAGATAAAACAATAATCAGCCCTCAAAGGTTGAAAGAGGGTCTCTTTGAGGCACTTGATCGGATTGGTGCGGCAAATAAGGTACTGGCAATCCCTCCGGACTTCACCCGCTACCATTCAAAAGCAGGTGAGCTAACTGCCTTTGCATACGATTATTATCGCAGCAAACTCACGCACATCCTTCCTGCATTAGGGACACATACACCCATGAGCTCCGCCGAGATCAACAGGATGTTTCCGGGCATTCCGAAAAAACTGTTCTACGTGCATAACTGGAGGAATGATATCCTACCCCTTGGGACAGTTCCTACAACATTTATAAAACAGGTTTCCGGCGGCAGGGTTCATTACGATTGGACAGCCCAGGTGAACAAGTTGCTCGTTGAAGGAGGCTTTGACTTGATCCTCTCTATTGGCCAGGTCGTGCCCCACGAAGTTACCGGAATGGCAAATTACAATAAGAACATATTCATTGGAACAGGAGGCGCTGAAGCAATCAACAGGAGCCATTACCTGGGTGCTGTGTATGGAATGGAGAACCTGATGGGAAAGATCGAGAACCCTGTCAGACAAGTGCTTGACTACGCAAGCAACAACCTGTCAGATCGTTTACCAATGATTATCTATGTATTAACCGTAATTGGAAGAGATATTGATGGGAAGCAGGTTGTCCGGGGTTTATTCATCGGGGATGATAAAGAGTGTTTCATCCTTGCTTCAGAACTTTCCCAACGGGTAAATATTGAATTGCTGGATGCTCCCGTTGAAAAGACAGTGGTCTTTCTTGATCCGTCGGAATACAAAAGCACCTGGCTGGGAAACAAAGCAATCTACAGGGCCCGCATGGCTATGGCTGATGGCGGAGAACTGGTCATTCTCGCGCCGGGACTGGGGACATTCGGAGAAGACCGGGAGATTGACCGGTTGATCAGGAAATTCGGCTACCGGGGAACACCCGCTACGCTTGAAGCCGTTCATTCACATCCGGAACTTCAAAACAATTTAAGTGCCGCGGCTCACTTGATCCACGGATCCTCTGAAGAGCGGTTTCAAATAACCTATTGCCCGGGAAAACTTACGGAAAAAGAAATTCTTTCTGTACATTTCAACTTTGGTGACCTCAAAAAGATGAAAAAGTGGTATGATCCCGGCAAACTGAAGAATGGGATCAATCGCCTTCCTGATGGAGAGGAGTTATTTTACATTTCCAACCCGGCATTGGGACTGTGGGCAGTCAGGGAAAACATGAAGACTGCAATGACTTAATGAATAAAACAATATGCAATGAAACCGACAAACAATTCATTAACCAGAAGAAAATTCATTGCAACTACCGGAGCTGCAGTTGCCGGTGAAATGATCACAAAACCCGTAGCATCAATGATAATCCCCGGGAAGCCACTGTCTAAAAAGCGTTTGGCACTGGTGGGAACAGGGATCCGGATATGTCCGATCCCTTGCGGCATGCTGCCGGTTCAAGAGACGGAGCCATGTCAATACTGATCGGAATTGCAGCCAGGAAAAGCATTGAATCGGGTCAGCCGGTTCACATTGAAGATCTTACGGATCTTGTTCCTGAAAAGATGCGGATCACCTTACAATAAAACGATCCATGACACCAGGAACAGAACTAGGTAACGGAAGAAAAAAATGAAAATCGTAGCCGATGACAAGATCCCTTTTTTGCAAGGTATGCTGGAACCATATGCCACGATCCGGTATCTTCCCGGAAAGGAGATCATTCGGAAAGAAATCATCGATACCGACGCATTGATCGTTCGCACGCGCACGGAATGCAATCGAAACCTTTTGAAGGATACAGCCGTGAAATTCATTGCCAGTGCAACCATAGGATATGATCATATCGATACAACATACTGCCGGCAGAACCAGATTACCTGGACCAATGCTCCGGGATGCAATGCTTCGTCTGTAGAGCAATATGTTGCCTCTGCTCTCGTGCATCTTTCCCGTCAGTTCAGGTTCTCACTGGAAGGAAAAAAACTGGGCATTTTCGGTGTAGGTAATGTCGGAGCAAAAGTTGAATCACTGGCACGTAATCTGGGGATAACGGTCTTATTGAACGATCCACCCAGGGCAAGAAATGAAGGGGACAAAAAATTTGTAAGCATCCCGACAATCCTTGAACAATCAGATATCATTACCCTGCATGTACCCCTGAACCATTCAGGCATCGATAAAACATACAGGATGGTCAATGCCACATTCCTGGGAAAAATGAAAAAGGGTAGTTTCCTCATCAATACATCCCGCGGAAAAGTGACGGATGAAAATACGCTGAAAGAGGCTCTGAGATCACGGCATTTGAAGGGCGTTGTACTGGATGTATGGGATAACGAACCCTATCTGGATGTGGACCTGCTTAAAATGGCATTCATCGGGACACCGCACATTGCCGGGTACTCCCAGGAGGGGAAAGCGAATGGTACTTCAGTTGTCGTCCGGTCTCTAAGCAAATATTTCAACTGGAACCTGCACGACTGGTATCCCGGGAATATCCCTCAACCAGTAAATCCAGTGATCACCATCCATTGTGACAAGAAAGATCCAGAGGCTGTAATTGGTGAGGCGGTTCTCAACTCCTATCCCATTGCAAAAGATCACCAGCGATTATTGGATTCTCCTGACCAGTTTGAAGAATTGAGGGGAAATTACCCGGTAAGAAGAGAGTTCCCGGCGCATACTGTTGAGTTGTTTTCCGGAAATCAAAAAACGGTATACCTGTTAAAAAAAATCGGATTTACTATCAAATCATAACAACATGGAAAAGAAAGCAGATATTGGATTGATCGGGTTGGCCGTTATGGGTGAGAACCTGGTATTGAACATGGAAAGCAAAGGATTCACCGTATCCATTTTTAACCGGACAATAACAAAAGTTGATTCTTTTATTGCCGGCCGCGGGAAAGGGAAAAATATTATCGGAACCCACTCCCTTGATAATTTTGTGCTTTCCCTGAAAAAGCCGCGCAAAGTTATCCTGCTTGTAAAGGCCGGCCAGCCGGTTGACGATTTCATTGACCAGTTGATCCCGTTAATGGACCGGGGGGATATCATTATCGATGGAGGAAATTCACATTACCCGGATACAAGCCGCAGGACTGAATATGTTGAAAGGAAAGGGTTATTATACATTGGAACGGGAGTATCGGGGGGTGAAGAGGGTGCATTGCGGGGCCCCTCCATGATGCCCGGGGGATCGACCGATGCCTGGCCCCATGTAAAACACATCTTTCAAAGCATTAGTGCAAAAGTGGAGGATGGTTCACCATGCTGTGATTGGGTTGGAGAAAAGGGAGCCGGCCACTTTGTTAAGATGGTACACAATGGAATTGAATATGGGGATATGCAATTGATAACGGAGGCATACCAGCTCATGAAAGATCTGCTGGGAATGACTCATCCGGAGATGCATGAAGCATTTAAGGCATGGAATGAAGGGGATCTGGATAGTTACCTTATCGAGATCACCAGGGATATCCTCGGTTACAAGGATGAAGATGGAGAACCACTGGTAGAGAAAATCCTGGACACTGCCGGTCAGAAAGGAACCGGGAAATGGACCGGAATAGCAGCCCTTAACCTGGGAGTCCCACTAACCCTGATTGGAGAATCGGTCTTCTCCCGATGTCTCTCTGCACAAAAAGAAGAACGGGTATCGGCTTCAAAGATAGTAACCGGGCCAAAACCAAATTTCACCGGAAATATAAAAGCATTCACAGAAGATATCAGGCTTGCCCTGTTTGCTTCAAAGGTTGTCTCCTATGCCCAGGGGTTCCTCCTGATGCGTGAAGCAGCCCATGAATATGGATGGAAACTAAACTATGGCGGCATTGCCCTGATGTGGAGGGGAGGATGCATCATCCGGTCAGCTTTTCTCGGAAAGATCAAAGAAGCATTTGATGCCAATCCGAAACTGGCAAATCTCCTTCTTGCCCCGCATTTCAAAAAAATCATTGACAATGCCCAGCCCGGCTGGCGCAGGGTCTGTTCCACTGCACTCACCAACGGGTTGCCTGTACCTGCTCTGACCAGCGCACTCTGTTATTACGATGGATACCGGTCTGAAAGACTGCCCACTAACCTTTTGCAGGCGCAACGGGATTACTTCGGAGCCCATACCTATGAACGGGTGGATAAACCCCGCGGAAAATTCTTTCATACCAACTGGACCGGAAGAGGAGGGGAAACGGCATCATCGACGTACGAAGTATAAATATCTTAAGTTTTGTTGAAGATGAAGAGATAGGTATTGAATTATGAATATCGAATATAGAACAAGCCTGCCTGCCGCAGGCAGGGAATGTTGAAGTGGCTAAAATCGGGAATTCACTTTTGTGAATAACACCTTGAAAAAATGTTGCATATTGGATCAGATTAGATTTTGAATATGCTTATTTTTAAAAAGAAAAAATACTACTACTTATATGGACAACAAAATAACCAACAAAGTAGCGGATAACATCCGGGTATTATCTGCTGCCATGGTGGAGCATGCAAAATCGGGACACCCGGGTGGCGCCATGGGGGGTGCCGATTTTATTAACATCCTCTATTCCGAATTTCTGCGTTTTGATCCGGATGATATGACATGGCCAAACCGGGACAGGTTTTTCCTCGATCCGGGTCATATGTCTCCCATGCTTTATGCTATCCTCACACTGACCGGTGCCTACTCCATGGAAGATCTTTTGAATTTCAGGCAATGGGGAAGTCCCACTCCCGGACACCCTGAAATAAATGTTCAGCGTGGTGTGGAAAACACTTCAGGCCCATTGGGGCAGGGTCATGCAATGGCTGTCGGAGCAGCCATTGCCGAACGATTTCTCGTTGCACGGTTCGGGGAGTGGATGGCTCAT
>Ga0114922_10003946_pt1 | contig 13790 bp, 19 predicted proteins | sample AartaG_FD_100975 | JGI IMG/M metagenome (GOLD analysis project Ga0114922, IMG submission 100975) | Deep subsurface microbial communities from Aarhus Bay to uncover new lineages of life (NeLLi) - Aarhus_00045 metaG | ecosystem: Environmental > Aquatic > Marine > Oceanic > Sediment | place...
CAAAAAATGACGATGAAATAACTCAAAAAACGTAAAAAAAAGAATTTAAGACATAAATTTTACAGCTCTATTGAAAAAAGATCATGTCGCTGTAATCATAAGGCTTACAAGCATCGTACTCTATTTTGTAGAATGCAGAATGAAAAATTTAGAGAGATTTATATCAATCCAATTCCTGATGATACTACTTTACCTTATACCATTAATAACCTTCCAAATCTAGATTATAGGAAGAAATTTGTTGAAATTAATACATAAAAATTAATAGCTGTATTTCAGAGAATGTATGGGTTTGTTAGACCTTATGATAGGAATGTAATTTTAAACATAAGAACAACATAATTCTTTCCTTTATAAAAATCTCTCTGGTTTATTTCTAAAAAATTACTAATTTATAAAAAGAGTTTTTAAATAGATTGTAAGAATGCTAATCATATGATAAACATAAAAAGAATCGGATTTGCGACATTATTAGGCGCAATTCTAGGAATATTCTGCATTTTAGGAGCAAGTGGAAGAATAGGCGGATGGAATGGTAATGAAATTCTCTTAATCGGATTATGGTATAACCGAGTTGTTATGGGAGTAATAATTGGCTTTGCTGGGGATTTCCTTTTGATTAAAAACGGTAATCGTTCCAAATGGCTGAACAGTATTTTAAGAGGGATTATTTTTGGAATTATAGTTGCGTTACAGTTCTATTTAACAACAAGTTTCCTTGATCTGCTAAGTTTTCTTGCGGGGATAGTGTACGGAATTGTGATTGATTTGGTGTCCACGGTACTTACCCAAAAATCATAAAAAGGCTACTTAAATTTACATTTATAAATATTTATTTAGTCTGATACTGAATTTTTATTAGCGATGATCATTCAACAATTCTGGAGATTCGAGATAAAGGGTGTCCCTTAGCTTTCATTTCTAATTCGTTAAACCATCCAAAAGGAAGTCGGAGTACGGAATATTCCTTTAATTTTAATAAGGATTCAATTTTTTTGAAAGACTCAAAAGCATATTCCAAAGAACTAAGCTGACCAAACAGATGAGCAAATGGTATTACTACTATATTTGAGATTTTTAATTGTTTAGTAATTTTTTCAATTTCGTTAATTCCTTTTTCTAGTATCTCAGTCTTTGCCTCATCTGATTTTTCCATGCTTATAAAGAGAACGAGTGCGTCTTCAACTTGATTTTCTTTATTTTCCTCTAAAATTTCCTCAATTACCTTAGAACGCCCTTTCTTTGTTACTTTATGTCGAAAATAATCCACGTGAAAAGATAAAAATCTCATTTTATTCTTTATTTTGTTTCCTTTTATTTATAATTGATTGATTTGTCACTCTCTGCAAGCCCTTAAAATTTGACTTACAGAAATGTGAAATTTATATGATTTGCATTCCCCGAAATAATATTTTATATTAATTTCAAGTAATAAGCATTATTTTCAAGAAAAGAAGAATGATAATTTCTTTTTGAAATAACCGACTTAATTTATTAAATCTATGAAGCAGTTTTATTTCCTTGGTTATTAAATTTGGTCACAATAAATATACAAAAATGTTAAAAAGAATTATAACTTATTTTCAATACGTTAGGTTACTACAACTTATAGTATAAATTGTAATTAAAAAGTTAAAAAAAGAAATTAATTGAGAGATATATATGGGTAAAGCACTTGGTATTGTAGCTTTAGTTTTCGGGATAATTGGAATAGCAACTTCTTTGATCTCATTCATTCCGACACCATTTGTAATCTTATGGTATGTTCCACTGACAACTTCAATCGTAGGGATAATATGTGGGGGTATTGGAATTAAAATGGACGATTCACCTCGCTTGGCAATAACAGGATTAGTGCTTGGCTCTGTAGGATTTATAATATGGATATTATTTGTTGTTATTTATTTTTTGCCTTAGGTGATCCAAGCATAGAAGATTTTGACATTCTTCTTCATAAAATCTCAAGGTGTTCAGCTAATATTTGATCTTTTAAAAGTGGGTGGATAGAGTTATAAGTTATTACATCAACTTTTCGCTTTAATTTCTCAATTAATGCGTTTTGCAATCCTACTAAATCTAATAAAGTTTTACCATCTTGAAACTCTACTAATATATCTATATCACTATCATTAGTCATCTCTCCTCTTACTATTGAACCGAAAAGAGAAGCTTTTATTACTCCGTACTTTTTCAATACGGGCAATATCAAACGCTTATATTTATCAATTTGAGATTCCATTTTTAGTCTATATATTATTTTTTTCTTAATAGAGTTTAATAGCACCTCTCTAATAATTCTGCGGGAGTACGAAACTTACATTCTTATTTTATGAATTTAACTATTTGGATTAGTTCTACGGTAGTTATTACTTCGATTTTCTCTTGGGAATCTTTAAGTTTTTTGTCATTTGACCATATTTTACAATTTATCGCAAGTGCGCAAGCTAGGTATACCGTGTCCTTTGGATCAGGAGAAAACTTCTCTGCTTCTTCTATAAATGGCGTAATAATTTTTTGAGGAATAATCTCTATCTCTTCTCTCAATACATTCAAAAAATACTCAAAATCTCCCTTAGATCGATTCGTTTTCTCAAGTATATACTGCTCATATTTTATAAATTCATCAAACAGAAACTCTGGAGCGTATAAATTTAATTTATCACTAAGTAACAGCTCAGCAGTTAAACTATCTTTTATCAACGAAGCAAATAAGATATTGGCATCTACAACCAATTTCAAAGTTAATCCCTCTTATAATGTTTCACCAATAATTGATTTACTTCCTGTCCTAATTTCAAAGCTTCATCTATTGTAATGTCACTGTCCATTCTAAAACCTTTCAGAAAACTTAACTGAGCTATTTTTTTCTTGATAGAATCTCTCGCAACCTCTGACCAGTTGATTTCTGGAAATTTTTCCATTTCTTTTTTCAGGTCTTCTGGAATCGATAATGTTATGTTTGCCATTTTTTACACCTATATTCATTTTCTATATATGTGAAAATATGTGAATACACATATTAATATTTTTCTATCCTATAGCGAAAAATCCAAGGTGATAATAATAGCTTTTTCTTTTAAAGCCAGTTTTGCTACTTCACCACTCTTTACACCTAACATATTGAAATCATGCAAAATAAAAACATCAAAACCTAATTCATGAATTAGATCCTTAATAGAATTCGGGACATTCTCATCAAGAAGAAAATTCAAATATTAAACCTTTTTACTCATAATGTCGTCAAGATCCACATTCATAAGGTTTTCATTTGCATCCTTTCCAATCTTAAGGAGAGTCAATATTATTTTTGAATCTAAATACGGATATTCCTTTAGGATTTCTGTTATAGAATAATTCAATCCGATTAGCTCGTAGATCAAAGCAACGAGAATTCTGGTACCTTTTATGACAGGCTTTCCACCTAATATTTCTGGATTACTTTCGATAATATCTGACATTTTCTATGATACTATATAGTAAAATGTATTTAAATACATATTGGAAAAGCGGAAAAACTAATAAATTCTCAAATATTAAGGATTTATCCACGCTTTAGAAGTTTCGTGAAATAACCGAGATTAGAAATGAAAATACTCTAAACTGTAGAGATAGATTAGATAATAATTCTGTTCTTTTGTGTCTAATCTGTAAATGTATGATCGATTAGAAATTAAATTGAAATCTTGCTAATTATTCGAGCATACCCTATACAATTCCTTTCAGTTGCAATCCATACATTTGACAATAAAATTTAAATATTGACGTCCCACCCAAATCTTACTCTTTTATATATTAATGTCTATGAATAAATCCATTTATGAGTGATAAAATTGGAAAGAACTAAGAGTATTGAAAAGTTTGATATAACGAAGTCTTTTGAAATTCCCGATTCATGTCCTGAATGCAATAAACCTTTGAAAAGGAGTTTAGGAAAGTATGGCCCATTTTTAAGCTGTTCTGGGTATCCTGAATGTAAATACGGTTATAACCTAACTAATCATACTAGGCTTATTTGCCCAGAATGCAGAAATATATTAATGGTTAGAAAAGCAAAAAATAATAATTTCTTTTTCATCGGTTGTTCGAATTATCCAACCTGTAATTACATTGTAAATTTTAGCCGAAATTCAGTAAGCTGCGTGGATTGTGGTGATGAGTTAGCAATTTACGATAGTAGATTTGGAAAATATGTCGGTTGTAAAAATTATTCTGAGTGCAATTTTAAAATTTACGTTCGGAGTCCAAAACTAGGGCTTCTTCTAAATCTGGAGATAAATGGGAAGCAAAAATCTGACAACCATACGACTGCATCTTTCGAAAAAGAAAGTACAATAGAAAGTAATAAGGAATTCAAAGAAATTCAAGAAGAATTAAATCTACATCAAATTAGTTTGCAGGAAGTTTACGAACTTTGTAAGATGGCTTATGAGAGGGGATTAAAGACGGATATTAATACTCTATATATAGCCTCTTTATATACTCTAACTAAGGTGAAAGGAATATATGTTGATCTGAGTAGATTTGCACAAGTTTCAGGAATTAATGAAAAAATACTCTTAAAGACGTATAAGAGATTAGGACGGGACGTTTTACCATTTTTGAATTTTAAGATAAAAAGACAGTCAATTAATGATTATATAGATATCTTTTCAAACAAACTTGAAATAAATGAGAATATAAGAAAAATCTCCCACAAGATTATAGCATTAGCAAAAAATGGAGGTTTTTCCTCAGTTGGTAAAGATCCTAAAGGAATTGCGGCAGCAGCTATTTATATTAGTTCAAATGCTAAAAAAAGGAGAATCACGCAGGCTAAAATTGCTGCAGTTGCAGCTATTACAGAGGTTACCTTACGAACCCGGAATAATGAACTAAATAGATTTATTAGCCTATGCTTATTGAGAGGAATATAATTTAAATAGCTGAGAGTAATTCGTGAAATAACTAACATCTTTTAATCATATCTTCTCACAAATTCTGTTTTTTTCTACCAGATATTGTTTATCCAAATAATTGAGAACTATAGGTCCCTAGCGACTTTTTGCCCTTATATACTTAAATATCATTGCGCCCTTGTATATAATGATAACTTCTAAGGTGGATATAAGGTGGTTTTATGAAATGTGCTGCAATAAAAGCTAGTAGCGCGAAGAAAGTAGAAAAAAATGTTAATAAATGGCTGGAAGAACACCCTAATATAAAAATTAGATTCATAACTCAAGCCCATGGATGGATAGGTCCATCCGCAGTGATTAATACTATATATTATGAAGAGGATTAAATACAATCCAAATTATTCTAAATTTTAGTTTTTTTTTTTTTAACTGAAAATTAAGATATGAAAAATACTAAGCTTCGTATATTCCTTTAAAACCAGCCTCTAAACAATTAAAAGATAAGGAAAAACAAATTTGAATCCTGAAGTATAGGTACCTAGCGACTTTTTGCCCTTACATACTTAAATATCATTACGCCCTTGTATATTATGATAACTCCTAAGGTGGAATTATGGATAAAACCAATAATAAAAACAATGGTTTAATTCAGAGCCAAAGATCATTGTATATAAAATTCAAAAGAATAAATCGCCTATTTAAAATTCATTTCTCGTCCTTAACCTTGCTAATTTTATTGGTATTAGAGTATATTATTCTTTGGGCATATTTAGTATTTACAGGGCAAACAGTACTTGAGCTTTCCCAAAGATATGGCTTATTTGGAACCATAGTGGATATTCTGTCAATTTCAGCTCTTGCTATACTAATTATAGTAATAGGAATACAGATGAATTTTTACGGTTTATTTATAATCAGAGGAAATCGTTCACTTAAACGAAATAAAGGAGATAAAACACCAGGAGCAGCTCTCTACGACGGAATTGTCCCTTACATCACCAATTTCTATGCGTTTTTTAATCGCTATTCAAAACAAAAAACTACATTAGTTACACTGGTGAAGACTTTCCTATTCTTTAACTTCCTTTCGGGTTTTTTCGTTGTCTTCTTACTTACTCGCAATTTAGATACTGGAAGTGCGAATATTTCGTTAAGTGTTTTTATGGTAATATTGTTTCTATTACTAGTATTCTTTTGGTTGATAAGTTTGACCACTTCAGTTAAAATTCAAAAAGAAATTGTCAAATGGGAGAAACTTTTCCCTAAACTAGAAGAATGGGCTCAAGAATTAGAACAATTGTCTTTAGATAATTCAATTTATTTTGACGAGGAGGCGCACCCGTAATTCTTTTTATGGTGAAACATCAATGAGTTCTTCAAGACGCAGTAAATTCGAAATTTGGACCGAAGTACTGGAATTTTGCCTAAGAACAAAAAGAACTCAAACTTGGTTATTACGAGAAACACGGTTAAAAACGAGCGCAATAAAAGAAACAATCCATTTTCTCCTCTCCCGAAATTTAATTGAACAACTGAATGAGGATAATATTACAAAATATCACACAACAGCCCGAGGGGAAGAAGTACTAAAAAGATTCTACACCCTCGTTAATGATTATTTTGATTTAAAATAGCTTTAATTCTAGATCGCAAAATAATCGAGATATAAATTCTGAGAAAAAAATGGCTTACAACCCTAAAAGATCTTATTCATTAATAATAATATTATTCAATATTATGCAAGTACTTATAAAAATGCTTAAAGTAACCTTTTGTGGCTTTCGTCACATAAACACCCTTTACTCCGGGATTCTCGATAACTTTACTGATATTATAACCATTTTTAATAATAAAGATGTTCATATATTTATTCTTAATCGAACTGTTTGGGCATAGATAAACACATCTCAAGCAAAAACTGCATTTTTTTTCAAATTTGATTTTTCTGCTTTCAGAGTCTTCATAAATATTGCCTGTGGGGCACTTATTTATACAGAGATTACATCGATCGCAACTCTCGGTGACATAGAGATATCTCCCGAAGTATTTCGCTCCAAGAGTCTCAGTTTTATTAGAAAAATAAGACATCATTCTCAAAATCAAGCTGTTCTTTTGCAGATGAGATTGGTTCTGTAACACTTGTTTCACTATTTTAGAGATTTTTCTTTTAGCAGCGTTGAATAATTGCTTTACTAACTCATCCTCATATTGAACTATCATATTTGAGGGCATAACAAGAAGACTCTCATGAAATACTTTATATTTCTTACGCTGCAAAATTTTTCTTACCATGGATGTAGCCCCACCGTTACAGAGGGGGTCTCCAGATGTTCTAAAATAAAACGAGGGAGTATCTTCAACAGGTGGAAGGCTTTTTATAAACTCTAGATATATATTAGGTGCGCCAAAGGCGTGTACGGGGTGCCCAAAGCCGAAAAAGTCATATTTTTTCACGGATATCGAACATATGCCCTTTAAAACGTCATCAACCGCAATCAAATCCGTTTTAACACCGTGTTCTGCAAACTCTTTACAAAACAAATGTGAAATAAGTTCAGTATTACCCGTTCCTGAAAAATAATAGATACAAATCTTTTTTGGATTCATAACTCATTAAAAATATAAGAAACGCTTATTAATCAATATAAGTAATAAAAATCAAATAGAATTTCCTTCAATGTAGTAATTGTCTTACTATCCAGTGTAATCCTTATTTTTCTTTTTTTTTTTTTTTTTTTTTTTGATAAAAATGTAAAAGTTAAATATACATAAATGAATAGTTAAAAATGCTAGTAAAATTTTAGATTATAACGTATTGGTGTATTTTATGAGTCTATGTTATATATTTTTAATAATCCTATGTGCTATCATTCTCTTTCTCATCATTTTTGGCCTACCTCGTAAAAAAAGTACGAGGAATCCTAATATTGAGGGGATAGATAGTCCGGAGGTCGCCAAAGCGTTTGATAAGATGACGGATATTTTACCATTTAGTATCTTGCATAAAAAGATTATATCGCGTATACGTAGATTAAATCCATCCGGAAGGCTTATAGACGCAGGTTGTGGCTCAGGAAATTTAATCCTTCAATTAGCAAAGGAATTTCCTACTTTGGAGCTTATTGGTGTGGATATTTCTACTGAAATACTGGAGCGAGCTAAGATAAGAGCAACTAAACATGAAAGGAAGATTGAATTTAAGGAAGGTTCTGTTGAAAACCTGCCGTTTCCTAATGAATATGCGGATTTTATAATTTCTACTTTTTCACTCCATCATTGGGTTAAACCCGATAGGGCTTTTCAAGAAATATATAGGGTTTTAAAAAAAGAAGGTATCGCCCTAATATTCGATTTTAGACGAGATTCTCGGAAATTCTATTACGGATTCTTAACATTTGTGACTAAAATCGTCGCTCCCAAAGCATTGAAACATGTTAATGAACCAATTGGGTCTCTTAAATCTTCTTACACTCCTTTAGAGGTGCAAGAACTCCTCTCCAAAGAGGAGATCAAAGATATATCAATTAAACCTATGCTTGCCTGGATGTTTGTTCAAATTATTAAGCATTAAATCGTGATATATCCGAATATTGCCGCATTAAAGCTAAAGTTTAGCTAATAAAGTTTTATAAACTTTCAATAAATTTTATTATGTTGGATGCTACGCGATCAGGTTGCTCAATATAAAACACATGCCCTGCATTAGGAAATATTACAAGTTTAGCATCTGGAATTGTTTTCTTGAGTAATTCCTGATCTTCTTTAGGCAGGACAGTATCCTTATCTCCCCATATAATTAAAACGGGAACTTTTATTAGATTAATTTTATTGTATGATTTATCATTCATAAGACCTTGTAAAGCAGCTTGCCAAACCCTAGCTGGAACCTTTAGACTGTCCTGCACCATCTTATCTACAAACACTTTTGGAACCGGTTGATATATTGTACTTTCGATAAAATCACGTACAAAGACTGGATCCATAGGGTCATTTAATTGGGATATTATATCATTCCACATTTGCCTTACTCTTTTGTTTTTTCGTAATGTAGAAGGTGATCCAAGAAGTACTATTCCCAATACTCGATCAGGGTGCTTTATTGCAATATGTCTCGCCACTATCCCACCACTTGAACCACCAATTAATACCGCCGATTTTAGATCGAGTTTATTCATAAAAATGATTACATCTTCTGCATAATTCTCGATAGTATATCCTTTCTCGGGCTTAGTTGCATCACCATACCCTCTTTGGGTTAAAGAAAAAGCAAGGAGTGATTTAGGAAGATAAGGTAACATTGGCTCAAAAATATGCCATGAATCGGTATATCCAGGCAAAAAAATAACTGGAATTCCATCTGGACTTCCTTGTTCGACATATAGAATATACATACCCGTTTTTAATTCAATGTTTTTGATCTTGAATCCCATCTTTATATACAATCCCCTTTAATTTCAATTTTTCAATAAATATAATTACTAATTTAGAGTTATTTGACAAAATTATAAATTCAATTACTATAATTTCTAGGTTTTATAAACAAATTGAATAAAAGGAAAATTATATCAAACTGTGATAAGCAAAGTTGAATATAAAAGACTGTGTTTAATAGTAAAATCTTCTTGAAACGGTTAACAGAATATTAAATCAAAATCGTGAAATAACCGATGTCAAAAAGAAAATAAAAAAATTAAATTTAGCTATTATTAGCTATGTTCTCCCTATGATAATTTATAGTATCTGTACTAATTTTATGTTTAGTATTTATGATTTTTTTTCCCTCAATTCCATTTAAACTGAAATCGCTGTTAATAGAAATTGCTCCATTATCAAACAATACATGATGATTAGGGCATAAGCATAACATATTTTCAATCATATCAGGGCCATTGTGAGGTTCTCCTAATGGTTTTATATGTGCTGCCTCAGCATAGTAAATATCTTCTTCCTTTAGCTTTAGAATTGTACCACAGATTTGACATTTAAAATTGTAAATTTCTTTTATCTTCCTAGCTAAAGATGAATCTCGTATTATTTTGTTTACAACTACCTCTTTTCTATTGGGAGAGTCCTTTTTATAATATGTTATATTACTTGGTATCTTTTGCAGCTTATATCTCCATATTCTGTAACCAGAAATACCTTTTTGAGACCAATATTTCAACACTAGGTATAATCCTGAATATACATAACCAGTTCCAACTCTATTAGCTCGAGTCACTCTTACCGGTAAATCATATTGAAAATTTCTTACAAGAGCTAAGTTACCCCTTTTAAGTTCTTGATCTATAACTTGGTTCTGAGTATTTTCATCTCTTCCTCCTTGACCGGTATATATTATAATATCTCCATAGTCCTCATCTTCTTTATAACCACCTGATATTACAATTGAATCAGCCCCTTCTCTTTCACTTCCTGAAATTCCTGCTCGAAGATGGTTATGAATTTTATTCTCATAAAGTTCTCTTCTGTTTCTAAACTCATCACCTTCTTGGACACCTTCAATCTCTCCAAAAATTCTTTCTTTCATAGTCTATCATTTGATGCAATTGATTTTTAAAATTTCTTCTTAAAACTTAATCATCATCGAAATATGCTTCTTCGTGAAATGGTTAGTAATTATTTATTTCCAAATATATTGTGAGATGTTATTAATCTTCTATTACTTAGATTGCAACTCATCAAAATATTCCTTTGATAACTTCGCGATCCTTGGATTTTTATCACTAATTAGTCTGGCAACGATTATGCTATCAGGTTTTTGTTTTAGATCATGGAGATAACTCTCTACAAGATTAAAGCGTAACTCAAAATTCTTGAATGAAAACAGATATACATTTGCATTTCTACTTTCTGTTAAAAGTGGTACTAACCCATTTATTACCTCTTTTAAGACGACATCCGGTAGTTCTTCCATTTCTTGAAGTTTATGTAGAATTTTATTCGATATCTCAGTTTCATAAGGATAATTTTCTTTATTTATTATCTCTTCCCCAAAAAAATCTCCAAGTCTTCTCTGATATTCTTCATGATGATGAACTACATGTCTAGTGGCGATAATAATTGCTGCTAGTAAAAGGTCACGATCTTCCTCGTCTAAAAGGTGACTGAGTTTCTCCTTTGTCAAGATTATTGTTTTTCGCTCAGATTTCTCAGGCAACCCAAACTCAGGTTTAAATAAAAGTATTTTAAGAACCTCTGCTTTTTGGTATGGGTTACCCTTGTCTAAAAAAGACAAAAAAATTTCATGTAACTCTAAGGGTAGAACCTTATATTCAGGCACTTCATCCCAACTTTTGGATTTCCTAATGTGATTATAAATTGCATTCCATGCAGTTTTTTGAACTGATTCATCCTCTACATCCAGCATCTTTTCCATCATTGGACCCCACCACTTATGATAACTCTTTCGGGAAGGATAGCTTTCGTCATAATATATCCATCCCGTAGTGCTTAATCTCTTCAAGAGCACTTTAAAAAAAACTTGTCTTTCTCCTAATCTCTTTAGATCCCAAAAATAGGGGATGCTATCACTGATATCAATCGCGTTAGTTATGATATCTAATATTAAATCAACTTTTCTTTCAAGGTTTGATATTCTCTCTTCCATGAATTTTCATCTTATGTTGATTTTAGTAATAATACTTATAATACAATTTGCCAGAAAATCTATAAAAGTTTAACGATTTACCATTAGATTAGATGCATACAATATTAAAAGATTATTTTATAACATTTTTTGGATTAAGAATAAGTTATAGACTCTTAAAATTCAAGTAATCTTATTTATAGAAGTAATTTGAACGTGAAATAACCGAATTGTATTTAAGAATTTAAATCTTCAATTATTTCTAAAATTTCAACCCAATTCTCCACACGAATCAACTGTTTTTTAACATCTATAGTCTGATTCCATGGGTGATCAAAAATTATTACATTTTTTACTCTATTGCTCCAATTAATAGCGTCTTTTAGACAATCTTCAATAATTATGTCGAACTGTTCACTACAAGAATATTTCTCTCCTTCATTTAAAAATAAAATCTCATCATATGGTATTGATTTTCTTCTCAACCAATCTATAGTTGTTTCTCTAAATTTGACAGATCTAGCAGTAAGAATATAAATATCATTTTCATTCTTAATTTTATCTAAAACATGTTTAGCATCCTTGACTAAATTCAAGTCTTTCTCTAATGTTTTTTCTATTAATTCAAAGCATTCTTCTTGTTGAATTCCCAGAACTAAATATAAATCGTGTAGATATATTTCAGACTCAGTTAAAGGATAATCATACTTGTCCAATACAATTTTATTAAATTCATAAACAAAATCTGATATTACTCCATCAATATCAATCCCAATTTTCATCCTGTTTCGGTCCTATAATGGTTGTATTTAAATAATAATAATAAATAGAATAAAGACAACACCGATAGCTATTATTAATACATAAAAGATTTTAACAAAATCTTTTGATTTTCCCTCTTTCCCTATGGCGTCTCGAATTTTTACAGGTAATTTAAACAATTCATATGGATTATGGTTACTTTCTTCGAATCTTGTTTTAATATCATAGGATCTTTCAACAGCTCCTATTAACATTTTATAATAATAGAAATAATCAAGGACAAATATTCCTAATGATAAAATTATTCCAAATAATACGATGAACGCAGAAATATGTATTGGAAAACCAAAAATATTAATATCAAGAATCTGACTCAGAAGATAGGCTGCAGTGCCAAAGATTGAAACTATAAACGTTATTACTAATGTTCTTATTTTTAAAAGCATATCATTGAAATGCATTTGGACTTTGATACAAATCTTAAATTCCTCCAATAAAAAGTTAAAATTATCTCCAAAATCACTTTTCTTAGGTTCTAATTCTGACATTTTTACTCATTTTTTTAAATTTCATATTTTATTTCTTATATCTAGTATTGTTATTAAATTTATTATTATTAACTAATATTTTATTCACGAAATAACCGAGATTTTTTCATCGAATCCCATAGAAGAACAAATCAGCTATCGCATTTGTTTTTCAAACTAAATTATATCATTTGCTTAAGAAGAAATGAACTAGACTGAAAAATTTGGTTGATCCTTTTTCGCTGTAAAAGATTTTGAGAATTGAGATAACATCATCGCTTTAGCGTAGACTTCAATTATAGCATTGAATCTGTTAATCACTTTCTTTAACCTTTTGGTTTTTTTATACAATTTTTTAATCATTTTATTAAACAATAAAGCCTGTTCAATAGCTTCTTCGAATTGTGTTAAATCAAATCTTTTAATATTGTCTTTTTGTTCCATCTTATTTTTAACATTTCTAATATGTGTTAAATTAGAAAACTCTCACCGAATATTTAAAACATAAAAGTGTGCTGATTTTTTAGAAAGGTTTTTATTAAGAGAATAATATGTTCATCCTTATAATAATTATTTTGGAAGTTTAGAAACATTTTTTTAATCGTGAAACGGTTAGAGTATGATTTTTCTAATTAATTAGAATTATTTTTTTATTCTTTTCCATCGTCGATAAAATTGTATTGAAGAAATCAATCCAATTATTGCACAGTATAGAAATGGATCATAACCAGGAATTTCTTCTTGTGGTTGTTCACTTGGTATTTGAACTCTAACTTCAATGCAATTTGACCGTATTTGACCGGCTTCATTATAAGCAACAACCACGTAATAATACACTCCATCTGATAATCCTGTAATTGAATGGGGTGAGAGTGCTGTTTGATCTTCCAGTAAAGTGAGACTGCCGTTGATTTGCGTAATAAGGCTGTCGTGGACGTATAAAGAATAATTGTCCGCACCTTCAGATGTAGTCCAAGTCAAATCAAAATTTCCATCTGTATCTGGAGTATCCGCATC
>Ga0114922_10003947_pt1 | contig 13788 bp, 15 predicted proteins | sample AartaG_FD_100975 | JGI IMG/M metagenome (GOLD analysis project Ga0114922, IMG submission 100975) | Deep subsurface microbial communities from Aarhus Bay to uncover new lineages of life (NeLLi) - Aarhus_00045 metaG | ecosystem: Environmental > Aquatic > Marine > Oceanic > Sediment | place...
AACCGGATCGCATGCCTTGCAGAAAAACCGCACGAAATGGAGGGGATTGGCGCTTTCGCCTTGAAATCCGGGGGTCATCTGGAGATAATATAGATTGTCACACCTGAGGTGTGGGTCCACGTGGAAGGAGTCCCTGATTTGATCTGCGAGTTTATTGTGCGGGATGATTCCGCGCGCTCCGAGAAGCTGATGACCACTTATTGGGAGGATGGGTAATGAAGAAATTGTTAGGGAGTTTGTTGATTGTCCTATTGGCCGCGTCGTACGCATCTGCGGGGCTGTATACGTTTACCCCCGTATTCGACGCCGGCAACAGCGACGGTGGGAGCGATCAGTGGAGCTACATCTGTGAGCTCGGTAGCTACCAGGCATGGCTCGGCTTTGACGTTTCGGCCATTCCGGACAGCGAGACCATCACACTCGTGGCATTGCAGGGATACATGTTCAACGGGTCGACGTCGGCCGAGCGATCCTGCTGGTACGAGCCCGATGACTCCTGGATCGGAAACACGACCAATCCGGGCACCAAGGCTCTGACCGAGCTGGTTGGCACGCTGACGCATAACGCGGACGGATGGCAGACGTTCAACCTGGACCTGACCGGGCATGATTGGCAGGCGGATCTCGCGGACGACTACGTCTCACTAATGGTGACCGGTCCCACGGACGGAGAGCATATCTGCGGGCAGATATATCTGATGGAGAGTGTGGATTGGATACCTGTCCTGAAGATTGAGACCATCAGCCAGGCCATACCGGCGCCGGGCGCTTTGCTCCTGGCTGGTATCGGCACCGGCCTGGCCGGCTGGCTTCGCAGACGCAGGGCCCTGTAGGCCCCAAAGGAACATAGTCCGAATTAACGGCGGGCCGTAGGCATACACCGCGGCCCGCCTTCTCGTACTTGAAGCGCGAGCACCCGGTTGGCCGGCGGCCGCGTTATGCAGCGCATCCACCAGCATTTCTTCTCGTCGATACATCACAAACGGCTTACGAGAGCATTCTCGCCTCAGCCGCCTCCGTCACCGGCAACCACACGCGAGGGGGCGGGGAGATTTGTTGCGCGCATACGCGGAATTCCCCATCCCACCAAACTTCATCCGACGTGACGAAGAGCAGCGGAAGTGTGCTTTTGGCGCGTGGTTCATCTGCCTGTCCATGTGTCCCGTTGCGATCCCTGCCCGACAACGGTATCCTAAGCGTCGTCTGAAGCACGACAATCCGCCAAAGGAGACCGAATGAGTCACGACCGTACGGTACCGCAGGAGTGCCCGCTCCGCCGTCATGCTCCGTGGGCTGCCTCGCTGGCGATTCTGGCATTCTGGGCCAGCATTTCATCGCAGGCGGCCACAGGGTATCGTTCCCCCGCTCCGCCGGAGGATTCGCAGTACGGCGCGAAGATCCAGCGGACAATGAGGCTACTGGCGACGAGCACGCCGAAGCATCGTAACAAGGTGAAAATCCTATTCTACGGCCAGTCCATCACCGCGCAGAAGTGGTGGAAGGACGTGGCCGACGACTTGCGGAAACGTTTTCCACATGCCGACCTGCAGATCGAGAACCGGGCCATCGGCGGATTCGCCTCGCAACTGCTGGTCCGGACGACCGAGCACGATCTGTACCCGTACTACCCCGACCTGCTGATCTTCCACGTCTACGGCGACCACCGACGGTATGAGGACATCATCCGCAGCGTCCGGCAGCGCACGACGGCTGAGATCGCTATCTGGACGGACCATCTTGCGGCCAACGAAAAAGCGAACGAGGCGGGCGAGTACATCGATGAGGGTTGGACGGCCTTTATGGCCAAGTGGCTCCTGGAGAACGCCCGCAAATACGATTGTGAGATCATCGACATTCGCCCCGAGTGGAAACGCTATCTCAAGGACAACAACCTCACGCCACCGGACCTGCTTCGTGACAGCGTCCATCTCAACGATCATGGATGTTTCCTTCTGGCCGAGCTGATCAAGCGCCGCCTCGTCTACAAGCCCGATATCCCAGCCGATCCGAACAACACCGTGAAGACGTACATCGTCGGCGAGGACGTCGCGTGGGAGGACGGCCGGCTGACCCTGGAGTTCACCGGAAACCGCGTGGACGTCGTCACGGCGGAATCCACCGGCGCGTCGTCATCGGCGCGAGTTCTTGTCGACGGCAAGAAGCCGTCTGCGTTTCCCGAGGCGTACGCGATTACCCGGCCCAGCTCGATTCACAATATCTGGCCCGCGGTGATTCGCGTGTCCTGGTCCAAGCCGCTGCTGCTCGAAGATTGGACCTGCCGGATTCTCGAAAGCGATGAGATGGGCAGCCGGTTCACGTTCGAGGTTGTGGGCTTGAAAACCGGCCCCGATGGCAGGGGCCGCAGCGACGAGCCGTTCGTCTCCAACTCCGGCCGCGTGGTGATCGACCCGAACGACTGGCACCTCAAACGCACGTGCGAGTACGCCAAAAAGCCGGTGCCCGAGAACTTCGAGATCAAGTGGAAGGTCGTACCTATGTTCGCGGACCGCTATGACCGGCCGCGGATCGACGACCCCACGCGCGAGTATGCCGCCACGCTCATTCAGGGGATTTCCAATACGCGGCACACGCTCGAATTGATTGTTGAGCCAGGTGTCACGGCCCTGATACGCGCCATCCGCGTGTACAGACCGCCGTTGGAGTGAGCTCGATGTTGTCGTGCCGGTGACTTGGGTTGCTACGTGCAGACGGCCGGGTAGATGTCACTCGGGCTGCGGCAAATGCGGTCCGGCCTTGCGGCGGTGATTTCTTCTTCACTCCCAAAGCCATATGTCACCCCGATGGTCCGGGTGCCGTGGGCCTTGCCCGATTCGATATCGCGGGCGCGATCTCCGATCATGATCGCTCGTTCCGGATCGAGGGCAAGCTCACGCAGCAAAAAGGCGAGCAGTTCCTGCTTATCGTCGAAGCGGCCGTTGAGCTCGGGGCCGAACACGTCAACGAAGAAGCGGTCGAATCCGAAATGCCGGACGATGCGATCGGTGTAGACCTTCGGCTTGGACGTGACGACGTAAAGCCGGCGGCCCTCGCTGCGCAGTTGCTCCAGCATCTCCGGGACGCCTGGATAGAGATCGTTCTCGAATAGCCCGACATCAGCGAACCGCTCGCGGTAGTGGCGGACGGCCGTCTCGATGAGATTCTCGTCATTGCTTTCGAGGAGCCGGGGGAAGGTCCATCGCAACGACGGGCCGATGAACTGCACCAACTCCGACTTCGGCGGATACGACCGGCCGAGGCGTTCGAGAGCGTACTGAATGCATCGCGTGATCCCATCGCTGGGATCGGTCAATGTGCCGTCCAGATCGAAAAGTAGTGTCAAAGGTTCGCGCGTCGTATCACTCATTCGGCCGTCATTGCTCCATGTTGCTTTGAATATTACGCCGGAGGCGAAAGTCGGCCATTATCGGTGTTTCATGAAGAAGGTCAAGGGGCAGGCAGTGGCGTTCACGCGCGTTCGAGGGCGTCGAGGAGAGTATGGCCGGCCTCGTGGAGTCTCTCTGTCAGCTCGGATAGGGCCTTCATGGTCCCGGCGGCCTCGGTCTCGTGGAGAAGACCGATCAATTCGCTCGCACCGTTCAGCCCGTCGAGGCCGTTGTTCTGCATGGTCGTGACGAGCTGTCTCAGCCGGTTCGCCAAGCGGCGGCGAAAGAACTCGAGCCGCGAGCTGTCCAGTGCGCCGGCCTGAAAAGCGGGCTCGAACTCGTGAAAGGCCGTGCAGGCCTTCTGGAGATACAGCAGGACCATGCCCCTGGCGGCGCGGCCCTCGGACAGAACGCGGGCCCACTGAAACTCCTCGTTGCGCCAGTGCTCGTCCTCAACGGTCGTTCGATACGGGATATTCGAATGCCCCATGGTCGGCTCCCAGGTCCGCTCCGTCAACGCGCGGTCGCCGTGCAGAGCTTCAGCGTGTGCTCGATCAGTTCGGGTCCGCCCCAGTCGCCGTGGCCGGGCACGACGATCTTTGCGCCCGGATAGCCGGCCCGCACCCTCTGGACCGTGCTCGGATAGGCCTGGAGGTCGCCGTCTTTCGTATTGCCCAGCGACTCGGCGTCCAGAGATTTGATCAGGCAGCCGCCGAAGAGGACTCTTTGCTTCGGCACCCATGCGACCACGTTGTCGATCGTATGGCCGGCCCCATGATACGTCATCAGGACGATCGAGCTTCCGTATCGAACGGGGATTCGTGCCTTATAGGGAATCCGGGGGACGGGCAAATGCTCCCGCCTGGCGATCGCGACGGTCTTGTCCAGGCCGTAGGACATCGCCCCGCGGCGATGCGCTTCGGCCAGACCGCCCATGCAGTCCTGATGGAAGTGCGTCGGGATGACGGTCTTCACGGCCGCGCCATGGGTCTCGGCAATCCAGTCGAACAGAATGGCCGTCTGCTCGTCCGTCCAGGGCAGGTCGACCAGGATGGCTTGGTTGCCATCGATGAGGACGAGTCCGTTGGCCGCAGTCCGTCCGTACCCCGGGACGTCGAAGTACGTCGTGTGGACCCATACGCCGGCTGCGATGCGATGGAGCACGACGTCGTCGGAGAGATTGGTGCTCTGGGTTGCTGGAGATACGCGTCCGGATTGACACCCTGTCAGAATCAGTCCCACGGACACCAGAACCGGTATGAGTTTGTATTTCACGGGCGAATCCTTTCGCTGCCGAATCTTTCCGCCGGTGGTTGCGCCTCTGCTGTCGAGACACAAGCTCCACGCGCACGTCACCCATGCAATACCCTCTACGCGTGGTCAAGTCAAGCCTGTCGCGGCCCTGCTGAGTTCGCGCCTGCCTCTTGCTCGGGGCGCAGCCGGCCGTTTGCATTCCCGGCCGCCTTGGATTACACTGGGGACCTCATGGGGCTAACCTTGGTTCTGAGCATGGAGCAATGTTTACGATGTTTCGACTCGCTCGGTATGAAGAGGCCAGCGGGTATTGCGGCCAGTGCCTCAAGCAGGTCGCGGTGGGGCGGCAGGGGATCAATCATCTGCCGCACCTTCTCCTGACGCTGCTGACCGGATTCTGGGCGATCTTCTGGATCCGCGACGCCCGCCGGGAGCGAACGTGGCAGTGTCTCGAATGCGGCGGGCCCGTGTACAAGATTATGAGTAACCCGTTTGAAAAGAAGAGATTCAAGAGGAGATGAGTATCCGATGGAGTGCCAGAAGACGAAGAACATGGAGAACTGCAATTGCTCCTATCCCGGATGTAGCCGCAAGGGCACGTGTTGCGAGTGTCTGAGCTATCACCTGCCATCCAGACAGTTGCCGGCCTGCTGCTTCCCGGATGATGTCGAGAGGACCTACGATCGTAGCTTCAAGGCCTTCGCCAAGGCCTGGAAACTGTAGCACGGATCATGATTCGTATTCGTGCATAATGTATCATCTCTTCGCTGCGCTCAGGACAGCGTTTGATCGCGCAAGAATCTCGGCTGATCGAGAGAGATTGACCCCCGACATATTCTGGAGCTCGGTGCTCCCTGGGAGTCTTCGACATGATTCCGGGTGCCATGCTTACGCTTGCGTAAGCATGCTCTGACGGTTGGATCGATGCATCCATACCGGCGTTCACACGGCGGGCGGCACGTCCTACGTATCGCGGTCGTAGTAGACGATGTAATCACCTTCGTGATTGCTGGGGGTGAGGTCGTTCCATTTGACGAAGCGGGTGGCGCCGTCGCGGTAGCCAACCACGAGGCCGTCGGGCTTCGGCTTCAGCGGCTGTCCGACGGCGTAACGGAACGTGCCGCCGACGTGGGAGCTGTACCAGGCGGGCCAGTTGCCGCCGGGACCGACGGCGTCATAGCGATTGTAGCAGAAGCACGTCACGAGTGTGTTCGAGGTGGGCTTGTCCGTGAGCTTCTTGGGGGTGACGTATTTCTCGCCGGTGTTGAGATCGGTCCAGTCGCCGCGATTGCCCCAGTAGATCCAGCCGATGTGGGCGGTCTCGACGAGGGGACGCGTGGCCGGCAAAGGACTCAGCCAGTCGTCGGTGGCTTCGAAGTACTTGCGGGCGGTCTCGCAGGTGGCGTGCTCCTCGGTCAGCCCGTAGGCGCCGAAGGAGACCATGGTCCTGTAGTTGATCAGGGTCAGCAGATCGGCGCCATCCCAGCCCTTGTTGTAGCCGGGAGCGGATTTGTCGATGATGTTGCCCTCGGGCAGAAAACCGTCGAAATCCGCAACGTACATGTTGCTTGCGATGAGACCCTGGTGCAGATTGTTCTGGCAGACCACACGCCGGGCGTGCGATTTGGCCTTGCGCAGGCAGGGCATCAGAATCGACATGAGCAAGGCCATGATGGAGATGACCACCAGCAGCTCCAGCAGCGTGAAACCATCTCGTGGGCGGTCGATGCGTCGTGCTTTCTGCATTCCGTGCTCTCCTATTCCAGCAGGTCCGTCGGGGTCACGTCGAGGCCGCCCGGGTCTTTGAGAAACAGATACGCCAGTCCCGCGTCGGTGTTGTCCGCCTCGTGGAGTCGTTCGGCAAAGGCCTGCGGGTCGAAGAAGACCTGGGGTTGTTCCTTCGCGTAGTTGATGAGGGCGTCGACGCCGAAGCCCTCGGCCGGGTCCCAGATCCGAAGTCCCACCGGCAGCCGGCTCTCCCGCAGAGCGTAGACGCGGACCCATCCGGGACTGATCGCGGATTGCGCATCGAAGACGACCAGGTCCTCGCCGATGGCCGCGTGGGTGTTCATCGCGGGCGTGACATCGACGAGCTTGCCCCCGGAGATGCTCTGAATGATCGTCTCCAATGAGAACTCGCCGGGTATCGCGAGTATGCCGACGATATCCGCGGCCGTTGGGTCGGGCGCGACCTCGCACCGCCGGCGGATATCGAAGGCCCGGATGACCTGCCCATCCCGGCCGAAGATAACCTGCGGACCGACGCGCAAGCGGGCGTAGCCACCCCTTCCCATCCACAGCTCGAACTGCCGTGGTTCGGCCAGGGCGTCCTCCTTCATGTAGATGGACGCGTAGAAGAAGGGCACGGACTCAAAGCGTTGGGTGACATCGGCCCAGGCAACGTTGCCGCCGGAGAAATGCGTGAAGTGATCGACCAATGTACCGGCGGCGATGAGAATCACCGCGGCCACAGCGACTCGGGCCATCCAGGCGCGTCCCCATCCGGCCGCGTGCCAGTGCGTTGAGTCCTCGTACGCCTGGTGCATTCGGCCAAGGACACGCTTGTCCATCATCTCATGGGTATGGATGGGAGCGTGCTTTGCGAATCGTTCGATGTCATCTCTCGGTTTCATTCTTCTACCTCACCATTCAGTACGGACCGCAGCTTCTCCAGGCCGTAGCGATACCGGCTCTGGACGGTCTTGATCGATGTCTTCTGCCAGTCGGCGATCTCTCGGAAACGCATGTCGCCGTATAGGTGCAGCGTCACGACTTCGCGCTGCTCGGCCGGCAGGCTGCTCACCGTGCGGCTGACCCGCTCGAACTGCTCGCTGCCGATGATCCATCGCTCCGGGCTTGGCATTTCAGACTGAACACCCGTCGCCTCATTGAGACTCGTCGCCGCTCTGCGCTGAGCGGCCTTGAGACTGTTGCGGGCCGCGTTCGCGACGCAGGTGGCCAGATAGCCCTTGAGACTGCCCGTCAGGCGGAACGTCCGCGCCAGGCCGGCGAAGCGGACGAAGACGTCCTGTACGATATCTTCGGCAGTCCCTCTATCACCCAGCATCGAGGCCGCCAGGCGCAGCAGGTCATCGCGATACTTCTCGTACACACGGGACAGCGCTCGCGCGTCGCCGCGATTGAGACGCCAGACCAACATCCTGTCTTCCGCGTGCACCGAAGGGCCCTTTCGTCGAGAACGATTGTTTCTCACCAATATAACAAGGAGGACAGGGGCTATGCTTTGGACGGTGAAAGTTTTTTGCACAGCCGCAGCGAGCCCATTTGAGCAAACGGGACCACGTTCCGCCACCCCGGCGGGGGATGCCGATCGAGCCGTACGTGGAATGGATTACAGACTCCAGCCCTCACGGTAGGGCGTTCGAACGTACTGATTGGCCTCGGGCAAGTTGGTCACCTTCATGGCGTCCCCATCCCACTCGATTCGGGTGTCCATGCGTTTGGCCACGTTGCCCAGCAGGCAGATCTCCGTGAGCGGGCCTGAATACGCGAAATCCGCGCCGGCCGGCTTGCCGCTTTTGCAGGCCCGGACCCAGTCCTGCTCGTGTGAGCCTTCCACGCGGGGCAGCGTCTTCGCGGGCTGCTCGTACTCCTTCATTCTGCTTTCCGGAATGAGCCTCGCGCCTTCCCCGTAAACGCCGGCCATGAGCACACCCTTGCTGCCTTTGAACAGGATGCCTCCTTCGGGATGTCCCATTCGCCGGCCGTCTTCGAGTTCGCTCGGTCGCGGCGGGCGCAGACCCTCATACCACGTCAACTTCACCGGCGGCAGCTTGCCGCGCGCGCCGAAGCGGTACGTGACAATCGACGCCAGCGGATGTGTATCCGGGTTCATCCCCAACGACGTTGCGTCGACGCTGGTCGGCTGTCCCAGTTGCAAAGCCCAGACGACACTGTCCAGCGTGTGGGCGCCTCGGTCGCCCATCATGCCGCAGCCAAAGTCCCACCAGCATCGCCAGACGCCCGGGTGATAGGCCGGGTGGTAGGGCCGGTACGGGGCCGGACCAATCCACAGATCCCAATCGAGCGTATCCGGAACCGGCGGTTCCTCTGCGGGCCGTCGGCTCCACTTCGAGCTCCAATAGGCGTGCCCGAACGGGTAATACGACAGGCTGCACCACGCGTCGACGTCCCGCACCTCACCGATGGCGCCGTCCCAGATCCATTCGCAGACCAGGCGGATGCTCTCGCTCGAATGCCCTTGGATTCCCATCTGCGTGATCACGCCATATTCCTTGGCGGCCCTGGCCAGCATGCGGGCCTCGTACACATCGTGCGTCAATGGTTTCTGACAATAGACGTGCTTGCCCCGCCGCATGGCTTCCATCGAGATGACCGCGTGCGTATGATCCGGCGTGGCAATCATGACCGCATCGATTTCCGGCTGCTTGTCCAGCATCACGCGAAAATCCTTGTAGACCTTCGCCTTCGAATACAGCTTGAAGGTGTCCGCCGCATACTGGTGATCCACATCACACAGCGCGATGATGTTCTCGCCGGCGAGCTGACTGAGATTGTGCTTGCCCATCCCGCCGACGCCGATGCCGGCAATATTGAGCTTCTCGTTGGCCGCCGTATGCCGAGGGCCCCCTAATACGTGTCGCGGCACGATGGTCACGGCACCGATTGTGGCGCTGCCGGCCAGAAACCGACGTCTGCTCATGGATTGTGGCGACATGGAACCTTCTCCTTCAAAAAGAACCGGCCCGAGTGCAATTGCGATGCACGCGAGTACTCTACCGAGATTCCTCAGTTCTCCTTCGATTAGGCCTTCCCGTACATACCAGGGTACACGGTACCACAACACGTCTTTCGTTGCAACCCTTGCCACGTCTGCCGTCTACGGTGTTGTCCTGTCCGAGCCGGAAGATAGGCGAGACAAGAAGGGTTCTCGCGCGAGCTTCATCCCGAAATCGCCTCGATGACTTCGGTAACAACCTGCTCGTGGTTCTTGTCGGTGCAGTCGATGGTGAGTTGGGCGTATTGGCGATAGAGGCCCTGGCGCTGGTCGTAGAGGGAGCGGATGGTCTGGCCGTGCTCCATGACGACGCAGCGTGTGTACAGGTTCTCGATGCGCTGCTCGATCCTGTCCACGGGCTGATCGCGGCCAGCCTGCGAGTGGCTATCGAACCTCTGGTCTGACCGATCACCTCCAGAGTTGCTCGATGAGTTGTCGTACGCGGTCGTAAGTCACGTTCTGGGGCGCTTCGCCATCGTCGCTCAGCTCGACCATGGCACCCAGCACCCACTTCTCGAAGTCCTCAGCAGTCTCTATCGGAATGCCATATTGCGCATTCAAGCCGAGAATCCATTTCGGCTGGTGGTTACCCATATTGAACCGGTAGAGCACATCATAGCCTGAACTTCTAACGCTGGCCGGTGGTGGTCCATCCGGAACATACAGGCTCCATTCCGTGAATTGGTCTGTCTTTCGCGTGTACGTCAGATGCCGCCCCTGGTAGGTGACATCGCTTGGAGTGCCCCCCGGTTTGAGACCATAGATTTCGACCGGCAGCTTCGGCAACGCCCCGCCGAATTCAAGACCATCAAACAAATCCTCCAGCGGTGTCTCCGAGTTGCTGTCGATGCTAAACCAGCCCACAATCACGCTGCCGTCACTCATGGTGAAGCTTATCCGTGTACTGGCTCGCATGCTGCAACGCTCATCAGCGTAGGCCACCCCGCCCCCGGCACCCCACACCAGCGGTGTCGCGGTGTCTTCGGTATTCTCGGAGACGTAGCCCTCCGGCACTTCCAGGGTAAAGACCCCGTCCGGCAGCTCAATATCGCGGTCAAACTTGTCGTATACGTAACTGAGTTCCCACGGCCCGTCCCCGGATCTGGACCAGCTTTGGACCTTGCCCAGTGCTCCGGTGCTTGGGGATAACCAGAGCCTCAGCCGGTGTCCGTGTTGTGTGGTCGCCTGCGTCATGTCACGTTCCCAGATGTCGTATACGACGCCGTCAATCTCCTCCCAGCCCATGTTGGCGAAATCCCCGACATCCTCAATGGTCCCGAGCATCTGCCCCAGCATCATTTGTGAGTACTTGTACGCATCCAGCATTTGCTGATAGGCGCTCTTCTGGAAGAACACGACACTCTTTTCGGTGTGGTTGAGACACATCATGTATTGCCCGTCGGAGATGGTCTCACCGATTGTGACTCTCACGCCACGGTCATCGATGCTCAGGCCGGTTCCCGTGTGGCGTGACCGACCATTTTCCAGATCGATCCAATTATCGACCTCCACGGGTCGTATTCGCTTGCCATCGGGCATCCGGTGCCCGGCAAAGTGCTGCCAGCCTTGGACATGAATGACTCTGGCTCGTTCAAATAGACCGGGAAGGTCAGTGACGGCGTAGACCACATTTGATCCCGGGAAGAATCCGAAGAAGTAAGCCAGCGCCAACAAAGCCGCCACGGCAATGACGGCTGCGATCTTTGTCAGTCTACTTGTCATGATGATTCTCCCTAGAGATGGCCGGGCATGCGATCCCGAACGCCCGGCTCTGGTTTGTGATTCAAAGGTTTGAATCTCGGCTCGGTGCGCGGCCTTCCATGTATCGAAGTCAAACTTCAGCCCAGTGCGTCCGACGGCCCGTCCAATCAGCCCATCGAGCGCGTCGTTCTTCCTTTGGCGCCTCATCATCGGTTCTCCCGAAAACCGTTCTGCTCCAGGATTCTCAACAACTTTCGCTTGGCCCGTGTCAGGCGGCCGTTGATCGTCATCTTTGACAGGCCCAGCACGCCGGAGATTTGTTCGTACGAACAGTTGTTGTAGTATCGCAAGAGCACGACCTCTTTCATCGGCGTGGGCAGATTGTCAATCGCCGCACGCATGGCCCGGACAGCCACGGCCTCGTGATCACATTCGTGCCGTTGCGGAACCCCTTCGGCTCTGACCTCGCGGGCCCGCGTGCGCGCCATGTCGACGGCGACATTGCGACATATCTGCGCCAGCCATGGGGCGAACTTGCCCGGTTTCTTCAGTTTTCCGAGATTCACGAGTCCACGGGCGAAGGCTTCCTGGGCGGCATCCTCAGCGAGTTGATGGTCCCCCAGGACGTTGTACGCTACGGCCACGAGAGGGGCATAGTAGTATTCACACAGCTCGCCGAAGCTGTCGATATCGCCCGCCTGAGCGGCTTCAACCAGTTTCTTCTGCGCTTCGATCCGGCGTACTCCGATAGGGCCCTTCTTGCCTTACAGCTATATTATTGTCTGGTTCTGGCCCAGAAATAGGCGCAAAGAAACGGCTCGCACGTAAGTTTTATTGCAGGAGTTTTTCGACAATCTCAGTGACGACCTGGTCGTGGTTCTTGTCGGTGCTGTCGATGGTGAGCTGGGCATATTGGCGATAGAGGCTCTGGCGCTGGTTGTAGAGGGAGCGGATGGTCTGGCCGTGCTCCATGACGACGCCGCGCGTGTACAGGTTCTCGATGCGCTGCTCGATCTTGTCTACGGGCAGGTCAAGGTGGACGATGACGCCGTGAGCGGCTAAGTGCTCCATGGCACGCTCGCTGTAGACCACGCTGCCTCCCGTGGCGACGACGGCGTTGGTCAAGTCGATACAGAGAACGTAATCCTCTTCGATCTTGCAGAAGGCGGCCAGACCCTCGCTGTCGATCATCTCCTGCAGTGACCGATCCTGGATCGCCTGAATGAAGACATCGGTGTCGAGGAAATAGCGACCGAGCGCCTTCGCCAACAACACCCCCACGGTGCTCTTGCCCACGCCCGGCATACCGATCAGCACGATGTTTTTGTCGCCAGAGTCCATAACGCCGCCACAATGTAGCGACCTGCGCAGATGAAGACAACAAGAAAAAGCCCCTCGAGAACGACCCTGTGGAGTGCCTCTCTGCGACACACGTCGCGGGCTATCTATCCTGCTGCTAGTTTCGGGTGAGCCAGCCGTCCGCTACACATTCGTTCCTGATGTGGAAGACGACCGCACGCGGGGAAAAGAGAATCGGAGGGAATCATCGGTCCACGTTCTCTGTTGTGAACGCGTCCGTCAGAGCTCTATACAGACTGCCACTGAAGGCATTCTCAATCTCTTCCACAGTCCTCAATCCGAATATACACGCTATGGCAATGGGATCGGCCCGATAGTCCGTATGTCCTTCATAGAAACCATAGCGCATAATGTAGTAGGGCACCATTTCACTGAAATGGAAGCGGGTGAGCTTCCCCTCAAGCTCAGCCATCTGTGCGGCGGAGAGATGAGCGTACTTCTCCTGTAGGAACAGTCGTTCCGCAGGGGTGAGCATCCGTTGGACGTCGATATCAAATCTGCCCTGGATCTCATCATGAAATATGGATATCTGCCACCCCTTCATACTTTCCGCCCGAAGCGTAACCTTATTGCCATTGTAGAAGAAACACTGGATGCCGGAGAACCTTCCCCATCTTCCGCATCTAATTTCCTGAAGGATCATATTCCAGACATGATAGAGAGGTTTGGCCATCTGTGGATGGGTCAATCCCAGTTTTCTAACCAAGTTATTGTCGGCTTTCAAGACGGAGATGATATCCTCATCTTCGGCCATAAACCCCGCCCCGGAGAATCTCCAGGGCCGACCGATGTAATTGATAACATCAATGGGCATACCTGTTATCGTATCTTTGGCCTCCAATTCGGCTTCGCTGTGGAGTCCGGTTCTGGCCAGAGTCGGAAAATCACCACGATTCACATGAAGCTGTTGATCTTTACCATATACGGTTGAAACTCTGTAGCTGTAGTGCAAAGGCTTTCCATTTTCGACGGTGACCGACATCGGAGCATATTTTCCGTTCTTCAAAAAGGCCGTAAGGATTTCCGTGCGGTCCGGCGTCAAATACGGAGACGGAATGTCAGGTCGCTCATCGAGTACGTTGGGATACAGAGGATGCGTTATTTGTTGATGGGAGGTGATCTCCGGCAAGTTTGTTGATTGCGCATGGGTCTCCTGGCTCGCTCGTTCCACCTGCGCAGCAGACGGTTTTGACGAGCAGCAGGCAACGATCACAACATTGATTAACAAGCTCAAACTGACCGATTTATGCGGCGAGGAGTTTTTCGAGACGCCGGATGACAGGTTTTTCATGACTGTGCTTAATGACCTCCTGAACGTTCTCCTGCCAAATC
>Ga0114922_10003948_pt1 | contig 13788 bp, 10 predicted proteins | sample AartaG_FD_100975 | JGI IMG/M metagenome (GOLD analysis project Ga0114922, IMG submission 100975) | Deep subsurface microbial communities from Aarhus Bay to uncover new lineages of life (NeLLi) - Aarhus_00045 metaG | ecosystem: Environmental > Aquatic > Marine > Oceanic > Sediment | place...
ACGTGCCGATGCCCGCGATCGCCACCTCGTCCACGTCCCCCAGGCTCCGCCCGAACGTGGCGCGCCGGCCCGCACGACTTGACGCCCCGGAAGCCGCTCGGTAACCTCTGCCGCAAGCTCGACCTGGTGTCATGGTATGCAGAGAGGAGCAGCATGGGCAAGTTCACGTGGACCAGCAGCCCGGTCGTCAACCGATACGAGGGCAACCCGATCCTCGCCGCCCGGGACATGCCCTTCCCCTCGCACATGGTCTACAACGCCGCCGCGGTCAAGTTCGGCGGGCGCTACGTCATGATGTTCCGCAACCTGGTCTGGGACGAGCCCTACAGGAGCTACACGCACTTCCTGGGGCTGGCCTACAGCGACGACGGCCTGAACTGGGAAGTGGAGCGGGACTTCCGATTCAAGCCCGAGGGCACGAGGTTCCCGGCCGATCCGCGCATGACGGTCATCGAGGGCCGGGTCTACGTCTGCTTCGCCGAAGTCACGCCGCACGGGCTGCGCGGGGCGATCGCGGTCACAGGCGACTTCGAGAACTACGAAATGCTGAGCATGTCGGCGCCCGACAACCGCAACATGGTCCTCTTCCCCGAGAGGATCGGCGGGAAGTTCGCCCGCCTGGAGCGGCCCTTCCCCGTCTACGGCCGGCGGGAGCCCGAAGCGTTCGAGACCTGGTATTCCGACTCGCCGGATTGCCGATACTGGGGCAACACGCAACTGGTGCTCGAGTACGATGCCGTCCCGTTCTGCAACCGTAAGAACGGGCCCGCCGGTCAACCCATCAAGACCGACAGGGGCTGGCTGACCCTTTTCCACGCCGTCCACTACGACCCGGACACCGTCTACCCCAGCTGGCGCGACGAGACGTGGCACAAGCTCTACTGCGTCGGGATCATGATGCTGGACCTGGAGGAGCCGTGGAGGATCGTCGGCCTTTCCCGCGAGCCGCTGATGGTGCCGGAGGCGCCCTATGACTACGAGACCGACGGGTGCCGCAGCTACACGATCTTCCCCTGTGCAACCATTCTGGAGGACGACGGCACCGTGCGCATCTACTACGGCGCGTGCGATACGGTAGTGGCCCTGGCGACGGCCAGGCTGGACGACCTGATCGGCCTGTGCAAGCCGGTCTGAGCCGCGAGGCGCGTTGCCGGGCAAGACAGGAAGGGACGGGGCCACGACCTCGCGACCCTGGACGAAGCGCGCGAGTTTGGGTATCGTTGGTTCACGCGTTGGCTCACAAGGGAACCCGCAGGCTTTCTCGCGATCGTCGATCGCAGAAGGAGGAGTGTCATGGCGAAGTTCACGTGGAAAGGCAGTTCTGTCATCACGCGTCACGGCCCGGTGCTCCGGCCGGAGGACGTGCCCTGGCCCTGTCACATGGCCTACAACGCCGGCATCGTCAAGTTCGGCGGCCGCTATGCCATGCTGTTCAGGAACATCTACTGGAACGAGCGCTACGGCAAGTCCACGCGCAGCATCGGCCGAGCCTTCAGTGACGACGGCATACATTGGGACGTGGACGCGGACTACCGGTTCAAACCGGAGGGCGTTACGAACCCCGAGGACCCGCGCACGACGGTTTGCGAGGGGCGCGTCTACATCACCTTCACCGAGAACTCCCGGGACGGCATCCGGGGCTGCATCGCCGTCACCGACGACTTCGAGAACTACGAAATGCTCAGCATCTCCGCCCCGGACAATCGCAACATGATCGTCTTCCCGGAGAAGGTGAACGGCAAGTTCGTGCGCCTGGAGCGGCCGTTCCGGGCCTACGGCATGAGGGGCGACGACAAGTACGACACCTGGTTCGCCGACTCGCCCGACTGCCGCTACTGGGGCAACAACCAGCTCGTGCTGCGGGCGAACGACCTGCCCTTCTGCAACTGGAAGAACGGCCCGTCCGGCCAGCCGATCAAGACCGACAAGGGCTGGCTGACCATCTTCCACGCCACCCACTACGACCCGGACACCGTCTATCCCACCTGGCGCGAGGAGAACTGGCACAAGCTCTACTGCGCCGGCATCATGATGCTGGACCTGGAGGAGCCCTGGAAGATCGTCGGCATATCCCAGGACCCGCTCATGGTGCCCGAAGAGCCCTACGAGACCGACGGGTTCCGCAGCTACACCCTGTTCCCCAGCGCCACGCTGCTGGAGGACGACGGCACGGTGCGCATCTACTACGGCGCCTGCGACACGGTGCTGGCCCTGGCAACGGCGAAGCTCGAAGACCTCATGGACCTGTGCAAACCCGTCTGAGCCCCGGCGGGCGAACGCGTGTGCTTGCAGGAATGACTGGAGGAACCATGGCTGCCTTTCGAATCGGCTGCGTCCCAATCACGTGGAAGAATGTGCCTCAGGATCAGGTTCTGAGCGAGATCGCCGAGTCGGGATATGAGGGCTGCCCCGTCTGGCGGGGAAAAGAGGATACGACGCAGGACGTCCTGGACCGCATAGCTCAGTACGGCCTCGAGCCCGCCCCGGGCTACCTCCAGGGCTACTTCTGGCAGAAGGAGAAGGAGGCCGAGACTCTCGAGCGCGCGCGGCGGCAGGCCGCCTTCCACCGCGAGATCGGCTGCACGGAGGTCTACGTGGCGGCGGGCGGGTTCCGGGCCTATACCACGGCCCGGGGCCTCACGCGCGACGCCACAGCAGGGCACGTGCTGCCCGAGGACGGGATGACCGACGAGGAGTTCGAGCAGACGGCCGACATGATCAACCGCGTGGGAGAGATCACGCTGGCGGAGGGCGTGCGCAGCTGCTTCCACAACCACGTCGCCACGGTTGTCGAGACGCCCGCCGAGATAGACCGTCTCTTCTCGCTTGTGGACCGCAACCTCCTGTTCATGGGCCCGGACACCGGGCACCTGGCCTTCGGCGGGGCGGACGTGGTCCAGTTCTTCCGCGACTATGCGGAGAGCATCAAGACGGTCCACCTGAAGGACATCGACGGGGACGTGCTGGAAGAGGGCCGCGCGGAGGAATGGGACTACGACACGTTCAAGAAGCACGGCATCTACACGGAGCTGGGCCAGGGCATGATCGACTTCCCGGCCCTGCTGGAGATCCTGGAAGGCGTCGGCTTCGAAGGCTGGCTGCTGGTCGAGACCGACATCACCCAACTGCCGACCGCGCTCGAGAGCGCCGTCGTGAGTCGCGAGTACCTGCGCGGCCTGGGGCTGTAGGGCAGACCGGCCGCTGCCTGCCGGCGACGTATCCTAGAAGAGGGGAGTTCCGCCTGACGTGGCGGCCCGAAGCACCGTGGACAGGCCCGTCGCGACCGCCTCGGCCATGATCAGGCCGATGAAGAAGTAACGGCCCCACCGGAGGCTGCGTCCCCCTGCGTACTTCGACACGCCCAGCTTGATGAGCCAGCCCAGCAGGAACGGGAACCAGATCCTGTCCGGAACCCAGCCGCAGTTCGCCATCAGGCCGATGGAATGAAGCGGCCACCAGTAGAACCGCGCGCGCATCGTCATGACTACGGACGTTGTCACCGCCCCCAGGACGAACGAGAACCAGTTGAACCCTCCTGACTCGCCGGCACCCACCATCTTCTGATGGGCCAGGTCAAACGCGGCGCGCGGGTTCCCGATTGCCTCCCAGTCTATGTTGAAGTTCAGAACCCCTCGGGCGTAGGCCTCGTTCAGGAAGGTCAACGATGAAACCACGACGGACACGACCAGGACAAGGAAGATGATCGGGGCCAGAAGCCTGCGGCGCTCCTTGAAGACGTCGCCGATCCTCATGCAATGCATCATGGCCGGCCCGTGAGGGATGTTGTAGAGCATCCTGCGCTGCATGTGTGCGATGACCGCACCGGAAGCGCCGAAGATGTTGCCGGCCCCCAAACCGTAGAACATGTCTGCCGGATCCCAGGCGAGCCAGGCTTCGGGCATACCGCTCTGGGCGATGATCCGTGCGTGAACGAGCTGAACGGAAACGAGGACCGCGAACCACATGATCGCCGCTATCGGCAGCATCTTGTAGCCGACCAGCCAGCCGACGGCGACGAGGGAACAGGCCACAAAGCCCCAGAAAGCCACGCCCAGGGGGATCGGTTCCCCGGAATCGTCGACGTCCCTGCTGCGCCCGAAAGCCTTCCGGAGCACATCATGGAGGTGCCGTCGGCACATGAAAACCGCGCCTGCGGTGAAGGCCAGGTAGGCTCCCGCTTGCTGCCATACGATGAGGGGGCTCCACTTGCCGCCTGCGGCCAGCGGAGAGGCCAGCCATGAGGCCGCCAGCACCTCCGTCCGCGTGAACAGGTAGAAGAACCAGACGCTCATGGACACGTCCACCGGCACCAGGTAGGCGAATCCTACGTAGGACCATATGAGGGTGAAGTTCGGCAAGCCCAACTGCTCCAGCGCCGTGCCCTGGAAGATGTCCTGCAGGGGAATACTGATTTCCCACGGCGAACTCGCGCCGAAGAGCATCGGCAAGCCCCGGAGCAGCCGGAACCCGAGCATGCCCAACAGCCCGGTCAGGAACGCACGGTTGCGGAAGATCGAGGGCAACCACGATGCGTCTGCGCTTCCCTGGCTGAACTCCAGGGGCACCCGCGCCAGCGGGAATTGCAGCCGTTCCTTGTCCACCCACTGTTTGCGCAGGATGGCACACATGAAGAGCACGGCCCCGTAGAGCGCCGCCCAGAAGAGACCCCACTGGATGATGGGCGTGAGCCAGTGCCGCCACGGCACCCGCGCTTCGGGGGGGCCGGCTTCGTAGAACTGCCGTGCGGCGACGGATTTCGGGTCCTTGGACAGGACCAGGGCGTCCGGCACGGCTTGCAGCGCTGTCTCGCGCCAGACGGTTTCCGAGCGCTGGGCAAGGTAGGGCGGCGCGGCCAGCATGGGCAACCAGAACCGCTTCATGCCCGTGCTCGGCACCGTGGCCGCGATCAGGACCATGCACCAGATCAGCATGAGTTCCGCTTGCCGGAGCGCTGCGTTCTTCTTCACCATCTTGATGAGTACGTTCAGGCCGAGCGTAAGCACGACCAATGTGAAGACGCACGCGGCAGGGAAGTTGCTGTGGCTGAGCTTGCCGTAACCGCGCATGCCGTTGCGGACGTCCGACCAGTTCAGCAGGGCGGCCAGGGAAAGCCCAAGAAGGAAGGCACGCCACGTCATGTTGGCTCCACGCAGGTGTCTGGAACGTTACCGGACTTGAGAGTCATCCCGTCGGCCCACAGAGTCCTACAGGGCCATCGCTCGCGTCTGTGCTGCATCCCGGCCGGTTCCAGCGAGGGCTCGATCTGCTCCCGGCCACCTTCCGGCAAGACACCTATGCACGCCGCACGCGGCGTCTTCAGCCACCGACGTATGCCTGGTGCGTGTGCGAGCATTCTCAGCGGCGCACGGAATGATGCACGTCCGCTCGCAGCTCGTCAAGTGTCCCTCGAACGGGGCGGAGGGCGATCCTGTGGACCGGCAGCCCCAGCCTGCGAAGGGATGGCTGACTTCAGAGCAGGCCCAGCGGCGCCCGCAGCAGGAGCCACAGCACCATCGTCAACACCCAGTACGTGGCGAGGAACAATGCCACGAACTCCGCGCGTCGGGGAAGCCTCTTCCCATCGTCGTGCTTGCCCCAGGCCACGACCATCACAAAACCGATGATGGTCAGTATGAACCAGAGGCCCAGTGCGGCATATCTGCCCCACCTGCCGTAGAGCACGCGACCCGAAAGGCCGGCCGAGAGACAAGCCAGCGCGAAGCACCCGGACACCACGAGAACAATGCCTGCGAGGGCAGGAAAGCTCTCAATGGCCTCCGCATATCGCGTCGCAAGGGGCGCACCCGGCGAGAACCAGAGGTCTTCGGTCAGCTCGCAGGCAGGCACATCGATCTGGACGGCCGTGTACCGGACGGGTTCCCGCTGCAGTCCCCGTACGAACCTGGCGGGCGGCGGCGGAGAAAGGGCGTATCCGACGTCATCCGTCCAGTCGGACCATCGGGGCGGGCGCCAGTCCCTTTGCCGCAAGTATTCCGACGACAGCGGGAAACGCGGCTTCGGGTCGGGCTTGACGTAGCCGATGACGAAGAGACTGACGGGGATGCGCTCCTCGCCATACGTGCCGGTCGGACGGAGCGGATAGAAGGCACGATCGGTGGGGAACTCCACGTAGACGCAGGGCCAGCGCGCCGTCTTGCTTGCTCCGGCGGCATACTCCGGAAACTCCTGACGCAGTTCGTCGCGGGAAGCGATCCACACAAGCACCAGGACGTAATCGCCCGACAGGTAGGGACCGAAAGCACTCAGCTCCTGCTCGGGCAGCGCGGCCCCCTTGTCCGCCAGGTGAGCGGCCAGGGCAGCGGCGGACTCGGCCGTGACGGCCTCTGCGCGCAGGCCCCACTTTTCCACTTCCTGGTGCACATTGACGCCCATTGGCAGGCCAGCTTCGCCGCCAAGCGCCGTCAGGATGCCCACCGGTCCGAAGATCGGATAGAGCCCGAATCCGGTCGCAAGCCCTCCGACCACCCCAGCGGCGCTCTCCTGTGGATCGATGCCCGCGAACGTCGGGAACGTGTCCACGAAGTCGAGCGCCACTCCATCCGGCGTCCCCGGGATGGGGAACACCCAGAGGGCTTTGTCCTGGTCTTCCAGCCCTAGGCTGACGGCGATTATCATGCGCTGAACGCCGTCGACGTGGGCGATCGCCGCCCTCTGTTCATCCTGGGTCGTTGGCACAAGGGACGCGTAGTGAGTCGAACTGAAAGCTTTGCCGTCGGCACTCACCGTTCCGGAAAGGGCCAGCAGCGCGGCTGCTGCAAGCAGCACGCACTCATTCCGGATGCTCATCCCCCGGCTTCCCCTGAACCCCCATGTCCAAATCGCGCAGGGCGCCATCGAATCTCCCCCCCTGGAGAAACATGCGGCAGTCGCCACCCAGACAAGTCCGACCCGTTCTCGTAGGGGCACGGCGCGCCGTGCCCTTTACCCCGCGAGGCGCGAACGGCTCCATTACGAAGCTTAGTACCGAAGCTCCACCAATGCCGTCCGGAAGCCGTTCAGTCCTCGGCCGCTTCCAGCACCAGCAGTGCGTCCTCCCAGCCGTTGGGGGTCGCGAAGGACTGCTGGCCCGAGTTGGGGAACGTGCCGGCGGGCTCCGCTTCGCCGGTCTCAGGGTTGATCCAGAAGGCGCTTGCGCCGGCCCCGGCTACCTTGTCCATGTTGACGGAGAAGGAGGCCCCCTCGGCCAGGTAGATCATAACCCACTTGCCGTCCCGGTGACGGGCCGCCAGGCAGAGCAAATCCCCGTCCGTCCGGCCCCCGGAAGCAAACACCGACTGGTCGGGAACGAGCAGCCACCACTCCGGCCGAGCCATGAAGATCCTTTTCAGGATGCCCATCTGAACGGCGCCCGGCGCATCCAGCGCTTCCCGCCACGTGGGCAGCACGCGCCAGCTATCGTTATGCCCGTAGGTGTGGTGCGCGCCGGCCAGATAGGAGTAATACGCCTGCCGGCGCACCCACAGCGGCGTGACGTCGAAGCGGTACTCCGTGCCCGCCTCGTAGGCCCCTTCAGCCATGAGGACGGGCTTGGTCGGCTTCAGGTTATAGTCGTGGGTCACCATAGGGTAGATCAGCTTCACGTCCGTCCACGTCTGCATCGAGTTGAAGTCCAGCCAGTCCTCCCCCTGGATGAAGCTGGAGGAGTACGGTGAGGGATCGGGCTTAAAGGTGATCGGGTGTCGGCCGCCGTCGCCCTCGCGCAGCCCGGCCGCCAGCTCGCGCAGGACAGGGACGAACTCGTCCTTCGCCTCGGGCGTCATCGACCAGACGATGTGGGGCACGTCCTTGTAGCGCCGTGCCAGCCAGGTGGCCCAGGCCCGCGCGTTCTCCAGTGTGATGTGCTCGCGGTAGCGCTGATGGTACAGGGTCATCGAAATGGCCACGTTGTTCTCGCCGGCTATCTCGAGCACCGCGTCGACGTTCTTGAAGTACTCCTCGTTAGGCGTCAGGGGGTCGTCATTGATCCACGGCTTCTGGCCGTCCACGTTGGGCGCGGTGCCGTCGCCGACTCCCATCAGCATGACCTGCGCGAACTTGAAGCCGTTGGCGGCGGACCTCGCCAGTGTCGTCCTGGCCTCGTCCAGCGTGTATTCCCGGAAGAGCTGCCACTGCGTGGTGCCCAGCCAGAACACGGGATCGCCGTTGCTATCTACCAGGTACCTCTTGTTCTCACTGACGGCGACGGGGAACGCCGTCTTCTGGGCCAGCGCGGGCGAGCCGACCGCCAACAGCGCCCCCAGCACCGACGCGACGTGCTTCGCGGCCTTATTCATGGCCTTGCCATCCCTTCAGGAATTGCCACTGACGCGCCGAGTAGCCAATACTCAGCGCCCCGGAGCGTACGCCTCGCCGGTCATCGGAGCCGCTTGCGCGGCAGCGGGTTCTGCCTGTGGCACTCCTCGATCACGGCTACCTGCCGGCGCACCTGCTCCGGCGTGATGACCAGGGGCGCGCCCTCGGTCAACGTGGCGTAGAGATGCGTGTAGAACTGCCGTGCCATGTAGGGGAACAGGTTGGACTTTGACTTGGGGACCGTCCACTTTCTCTCTGTCCAGTGCAGCTTCTCCCTGCAGTACCGGCGGCCCGGCAGCGGCTTGCGCGTGAGCTGTTGCTTGGGGGCGCGCGCCGGATTGTGATACCTCCACGTGATCTCGGAGCGGCCGGCCATCAGGCCTCCGCGCGTGCCGTAGACCAGGTAGCTGTACGGCGAGTATGCGGCGCAGGACGAGACCTCCAGGTCTATCGTCGGCCGGCCCTTCCCGGTCAGTAGCACCTTCACGTGGTCTTCGGCATTGCCGAAGGTGTTCACCCGGTCCATTACGCACTTCACCTTCGGCATGCCCTCGCCGAAGAGCTGCAGCACCTGATCCAGGGGGTGGGGACCGGTGTTGAGCAGGTTGCCGCCGTCGTACTCCTGAAGGGTCTGCCAGTCCCATCGCCGGCTGAATCCGTTCGACGCGCTCTTGATCATCACAATGCGCCCGAGCACGCCCGAGTCTATCACCTTGCGGATCTGCACGAAGTAAGGCGCGAAACGGGACTGCTGGTAGATGGCCAGCAGCTTCTTGGCCTTCTTGGCGGCCTTGATGAGCTTGTTCACGTCCGCCACGCGCCGGGCCAGGGGCTTCTCGCAGAGGACGTTGTAGCCGGCCCGGAGGAACTCCAGCGTGACGGGCACGTGCAGGTAGGACGGGGCGGCGTTGACGACGAGGTCCAGGTCCTTGCGACCGAGCATCTCCTCGTGGCTCGCGTAGGCGTCCGCGCCGAACTCCTCCTCCGCCTGCTTTCGGTAGTCGGGCAGCGGATCGACGACGGCCACGATCCGGTACCTCTTGTCCCGCCGCAGGTGGTCCGCATGGATGTCGTGCCCGCTGCGTCCCTGTCCGATGATGCCGACCCGTATGCGCTTCGACTTCGCCTTCGCCATGGAGGCGCCTCCCGATCTAATGGCTCGCCTGCATCGTCCCCCGGCAGGGCGTCAGGCCAGGGGTGGCGTAAGTATGCCAGACGAAGCGCGACAATGCAAAGGCGGCAGGCGCGGTACAAGCATCCTTGCCGGCAGGCAGGAGGTCGCCGCCACGGATGCTTACCCGCCCCATGGCGGGGCGGCGCTGCAGCATGTGGATCGGCGCTACAACTCCGGTAGCGCCGGCATCTCTGCCGGCTGGTTTCGGGTGTTTCTCCGAGGCCGCCGGCGTGGCGAGATTCCTCGTCGGCCGCTCCCGCACGTGCGGGACGGCCCCCTCGGAATGACAGCAAACGGCGCGCCCGGCCTGTGGAGTGCGGCGGCTTGCCGCCGCTTTGGCGTTGCGACGGCCGAGCACGAGGTCGACGACGAGGACGAGAACGACGACGACGGCAAAGGTCCACTAATCCTGCGGCCAGGTGAGTATCACCCCCATCGCCTGGGACCGGTCGGCCACGAGCATACCGTACAGCTCCGGGGCCTTCTCGACGGGCTCCTGGTGGCTGATAAGCTGAGAAACCTGAAGCTCGCCGTCTGCCACCAGGTCGAAGAACATCTCCGCGTGCCGCTCCATCGTCCACGGGTTGCCGGCGGTTGCGCACGGCGGATGCGACCCATTGTGCGCGCCGATGATGGTGAACGACGGCGAGTTGCACAGGTCGTGGAAGTCGAACTGCTTCGTCGGTGCAAGGGGACTGGCCAGGATGACGCAGCGCCCCTGGAAGCGCAGGACCTCGAACTCCTTCGGGATCACTTCCGGGTTCCCGGTCACCTCGAACACCACGTCCGCCATGCGCCCGCCGGTGGCGGACTTGACCTCTTCCTTCACGTCCGCCGCGCCGGCCACCACGCCCTGCATCCCCTCCTTCGACGGAAGGAGTCCGACCCGCTGCTCCGACAGGTCGATCCCCATGACGGGCCGGGCGCCGGCGAACCAGCACAACTGGGCCGTGATGTGGCCGATGATCCCGAGCCCGTAGACAGCGGCGGCCTCGCCGAACGTAAGCTGACTGCGCCGAACGCCGTTCAGCGCTATCTGCGCCAGCGTGAAGAAGGCCGCGTCTTCGTCGGGGACGTCACGCGACACGGCCCAGCAGCGGTCGCGCGGGGCGAGCACGTACGCGCCGTGATTGGCATAGCTGGCCACGCGCTTGCCGACCCAGTCGCGTTCGACGCCCTCTCCTACGTCAAGGACGGTGCCGATGTTGTCGTATCCCGGCGTTCGCGGGTACTTGCGGTACCTCTCCCAGATTCCCCCGCAGGACCTCTCGCCGTCCAGTGAAGACAGCTCTGTGCCGGTGCTTATCAGGGCGCAGTGCGTGCGGACCAGCAGTTGGCCCGGCCCGGGCTCCGGGATCGGGCGATCCTGCACCTCGACCTTCCGCGAGCCCGTGAAGACGACCGTAGGATTGCTCGGCATGGATGCCTCCTTTCCGGGCAAAGCGATAGAACCAGTTGTCCTTCGAAACGCCCGCCAGATGCGGCCCGCTGGCGCCGCGCCTACTCCCAGTCGAAGACGATCGTCAGGTTCCGTTCGGGGTGCTCCAGCAGTTCGGCGAAGGCGTCCGCAGCTTCTTGCGGTCCCGTCCGCAGCGTGATCAGATCGTCCACCCGCAGCGTTCCCCTGCCGATCATTCGCGCCGTCGCCACCAGGTCGCGAGGGTCGTTGTCCCGGCTGTTGAGCAACACGTATTCCTTCGAGAAAAGCACCATCGCGTCGATTCGGATCAGCTCTGTGTAGGTGCCCTGCAGGAGCAGCACACTCAGGCGCTCCTCGACGTTCCACGGGCGTTGGTGCAGCAGCTCGACGCAGACGTCGATGCCCTCCTGGCGCGCGCTGGCCTCGACGGCCACGGGCACGCCGTCCGGCCACATTTCCTTGACCACCGAGACGACGTCCTCCTCGGCGGCGTTGACGGTCCGCGTCACGCCGCCTGCGGCCGACCGCTCCAGCCGCCAGGGCAGCAGGTCGGCCGCGACCACCAGGCGCCCCAAGGCCGCCTGGATGCGGGCGTGAAGCTGACCGATCAGGCCCTGGCCGATCACGACCACGGGGTCGCCCGGCAGCGACGCGCTCCGCCGCACGCCGTGCATGGCGATGGCCGCCACCTTCGCGAAGCCGTACTCCGCAGGCGACCGCCCATCGTCCAGCCGCACCAGCGTCGAGGCCGGCCGCACGCAGTGTCCCACCTGCGCGCCCCATACCTGACCGATGCCGATGAGTTTCTTCGGCGAGCCGGCGAAGACCAGGTCGCCTTCGCTCACGTCTCCCGTGTCGCCCACGAGTTTCTCGACGATCCCCACCGAGCTGTAGCCCGGAACAAGGGGGTAGCCTTTGGCTTCCGGTCCGCCGCGCAGGACGCGCGTGTCGGTGCCGGTGCTCACAACGGTCGCGACGGTGCGCACGACGGCGTCGCCCGGCTCGGGGTCCGCTACCTCGACGTCGCCGAACGTAACCGCCCCCGGCCCTGAGAAGATGATGGCCTGCGTCTTCATGGATTCGGTCTCCTTGGCTTAATGCCAGTCGCAGGATCATAGCACACGGTTGGTGCGAATCAACCGGCGACGCGGAAGAGCCGCAGCCCTTGACTTCGCGCGGCACCGCCGCATAATGGGGCCGTCGCCCGGCCCGCTCTGCAAAGGGGAGGATAATGGCGGCCGAACAAGACGAACGGCGCGCGCTCACGACCCCGCTTAGCGCAGAGGACGTGTTGTCCGTGCGCACCGGCGATCGAGTGCTGCTCAGCGGCGTGGTCTACTCCGCGCGCGACTCGGCGCACAAGCGAATGGCGGCCGCCCTCGAGCGCGGCGACGCCCTGCCGTTCGACCCCGTCGGCCAGGTCATCTACTACATGGGGCCGTCGCCGGCTCCGCCGGGCAAAGTCATCGGCGCGGCGGGCCCAACCACGAGCAGCCGCATGGACGCGTTCGCGCCGGCCCTTTACCGGACAGGAATCAAGGCCTCCATCGGCAAGGGCCCTCGGTCCGACGAGGTGCGCCGGGTCATCGTGGAATGCCGGGCGCTCTACCTGGCCGCCGTCGGGGGCGCGGGGGCGCTTCTGGGGCGCTGCATCAGGCAGGCGGACGTGATCGCCTACCCGGAACTCGGACCGGAGGCCGTGCGCCGGCTCGTCGTCCAGGACCTGCCCGCCATCGTGGTCAACGACGCTTACGGCGCCGACCTCTACGAGGAGGCGCAGGCGGAATGGGGCCCCGCCGCGGATCCCGCGTAGCGTAACGGCCGAGTCTCAACTCCCACTCTCCTCAAGCGCCGCGCGGAGCTTCTCCACCACCTGGCGGTTGGCCGAGGGCATGGGGTATGCGTCCAGTTCGTCCACCCGCACCCAACGATGCGTCCTGTCCGTCGGCAGGCCGTCCGGCGGCGCGCAGAGGAAGGCGTGGAGCCGCACGCGGAAGACGGTGTAGTAATGCGTCAGCTCGGCCAGCTTGCGGCCGGGCTCGCAGTCGACGCCGAGCTCTTCGCGGCACTCGCGCGCCAGCGCCTGGCGCGGCGCCTCATCGTCCCGCACCTTGCCGCCGGGGAACTCCCACATGCGCGCGAACAGGCCGTCCGGCGGCCGCTGCTGGACGTAGACCTCGTCGTCACGGACGAACAGGGCGATGGCCGTCCGAATGCGCTTCAGGGACTTGCGCGCGGGCCGGGGGATGTCGTACTGCATCCCGCGCCCGAAAGCCTCGCACCGCCGCCGCAGGAAGCAGTCGCCGCATAGCGGGCGCCGCGGTCGGCAGATCAGGCTGCCGAAGTCCATCAGCGCCTGGTTGAATCGCGCGGCCTGCCCGCGCGGCATCGCGCTCTGCGCCCGGCGCGCCACCTCGCGTTTGACCTGCGTGTCGCCCGGGCGTCCCTCAATCGCGAGCAGGCGCATGAAGACGCGCACCACGTTCGCGTCCACGGCCACCTCGTCCTCGCCGAAGGCCAGGCTACGGATGGCCCCGGCGATGTAGGGACCGACGCCGGGCAGCGCCAGCAGCTCCTCGCGCGATGAAGGCACTCGATCGCCGTGCTCCTCGGCGAGCTTGCGCGCGGCCCTGTGCAAGTTGAGCGCGCGGCGGTAGTAGCCCATGCCCTCCCAGGCGGAGAGCACCTCCCGCTCCGTCGCGCGCGCGAGCGCCCGCACGCCCGGCCACCTCTTCGTCCACTGCCGGAAGTACGGGATCACGGTGCTGACGGCGGTCTGCTGGAGCATGACCTCGCTGACCCAGACGCGGTAAGGCGTCGGGTTGCGTCGCCAGGGCAGGTCCCTGGCGTTCTCCCCGTACCAGCGCACCAGCCGCCGGCC
>Ga0114922_10003950_pt1 | contig 13783 bp, 15 predicted proteins | sample AartaG_FD_100975 | JGI IMG/M metagenome (GOLD analysis project Ga0114922, IMG submission 100975) | Deep subsurface microbial communities from Aarhus Bay to uncover new lineages of life (NeLLi) - Aarhus_00045 metaG | ecosystem: Environmental > Aquatic > Marine > Oceanic > Sediment | place...
TTTCCTTCCAGCGCTTTAGACTGTATGTTTTTGATGGAGCAACATCAGAGATTCCCGCATTATTTACCAGTATATCGCATTTTCCATAATTTTCTTTCATAATATTTGCCATTTGCTTCACATCTTCTTCTTTTGTAATATCACACTTTATTGCTATGCAATTCCTACCTATCTCTTTTAACTTCTCAACAGCATTATCCAATTTTCCATGGATATCTCTGCCACAAATTGCTATATCAGCTCCAGCTTCCGCTAAACCTTCAGCAGAAAAATAACCTAATCCTTTTCCCCCTCCTGTAACAAGAGCAACTTTCCCCTTTAATTTAAATAAATCTACTATATGAGTCATAAAGTCAATTTAAGTATTGGTTCTATAAAAAAATTTGTAAAATGAACAAAAAAAGAGGGAAAAATTTCCTCCTAAAAATTGAATTAATTCTTATTTTTTGCACATTTTGAAATTTTTGGAAGTAATGATAAAAATTCTAATGGTTGATTAAATACAGGAATTTTTTTTTCATTTAGTATTTTCATCACTCTATCTCTATGTTCAGGAGAGTTACTTCTTTGAATTATCGGGATAATTGGTTTCCTATAAGAATGCCCTAAAGACATAATTTCAGTTATTTTCTTTTCCAAGATTGGGGTTTTTCCTGGCTGGTAACCAGTGTTTAAATAGAAACTTGGTAAATCCATAATCAAACCATCAATCTTTTTATCTGATAACACAAGCTCAATAAGATGCTGCACAAGGTTTAAATTACGGAACTGCGCTGCTATATCTAGAGGATTTTTAGCACTCGTTCCAACCGCTATAAGTTTTTGGTTCAATTGATTTTGAATTTCAGGGCTAAAAGGCGGGACTTCCATGCCTAAATTTTCAATTTGATCAACTAAAACAACTCCATAACCGCCACTAATGCTTAAAACTGCGATATTCTTTAATTCAAAAATCCCATAAGCATCGATTAGTTTAGCAGCGTATAACAATTGTTCTACAGAGTCAGCTTCAATTACACTATATTTATCAAAAATGGCTTTCCAGACTCTATATTCCCCTGTTATTGCAGCTGTATGTGTATTAGCAGCAATTGCCGCTCCTTTGAATTTTCCCGCTTTTAAAACCACAATTGGTTTTTTATTTTGTTGTAATACTTTAATTAATGCCTCTCCCCTACCAGCTTTAATTCCTTCTAAATAACAGAGAATTACGTCTGTCTCCTCATCATTACTTAAGAAATACAATAAATCAACAAAATCCACATCATTCCCATTTCCATATGAAAAGACTTTAGAAAATTTGATTCCCATTGGCGAACCTTTATAGACGACTAAATTGCTTATCCCTCCTGATTGTCCAATGAAAGCGATATTCCCAGGTTCAGATGGAAACCTCGCTCTCCAACCTATCCCCTTTTTTGGATAAGTCATTCCCATTCCATTTGGTCCAAGTATTCTAAGGCTATTTTTCGCTCTGCGAATCATTTCTACCTCTAATTTTCTTCCCTCTTCCGTTCCTAAGTCGGAAAATCCTGCTGTAAAAACACTTGCCAATTTAACACCCTTTTCAACGCATTCATCAATAACATTTAATATTTGGGATGATGACACCGTTATATATACATAATCAACCTTCTCAGGAATATCCATGAGTGACGGATAAATATTTTCATTTGCAAATCCTGATATTTCTTTAATTTTTGGATGTACTGCATATATTTTTCCTTTATAATTTTCAGCATGAGTTCTTAAAAAGTAATAGTCTCTTTTCCTTGACGGACCGATAACAGCAAGAGAATTTATATCGTTAATAAAAGAAAGATCCTTAATATTTAGATCTACAGAATCTTGTTTAGTCATTAAGAACAGTAATTAAGCAATTTATTAAATTTTTGAGATTAAGAATATTCAAAAACTGAGGTTAATTCTAAAGTGTTGTAAATATAAAACTAAACCTAAATCTATCAATGAAGATAAAAATAAGATTCTAAATTTCATCTTTTGCTTTTAACATGTTTTCACTAGAACCACAAAAATTCTGACAAAAAAGGCTTTAGATAAGAATCTAAAACCTTTTATTGATTTCGAAGAAGGGTTTAAAAACTAATACTGGTACAAGGCCCCATAACATACTAGCAGCAATTAAATGAAAGAGGTATTTATTTTGCATATTCTAATGTATAGTTGTTAGAATTTAAATAAATCTTTCATATTATTATAGATACTACTTAATTAATTTTGAAATATATCATAAATAAAATCTATATTCATAAATAATCAAATCCTTGTTGAAAAGCTTGAATATTTAACTCAACATATTTTTCTGGGACTGTATCTGAAATAGATTTAAATATGGATTCTTTTGATACAATCCCAGTTGCTTTTATTAATGCTCCAAGCATTATTATATTAGCTACTTTCTTAAAATTTAAATTAATTGCCATTGTTGTTGCGGGAAGTTGATGTAACTTATTAATGTCTTCATCAATCTGGACAAGATCGGAATTTATTATTATAATTCCATCTTCTTTTACATCGGGAAAAAATTTATTAAAAGCATCTTGAGATAAAGCGATTAAAATATCAGGATTGTCAACGATAGGATAATTTATCGATTCTTTTTCTGAAATAATCACATCGCTCCTTACTTTTGATCCACGTTGTTCAGCACCATATGATTGAGTTTGAATTGCATTTTTTTTATCATAAATTGCAGCTTTACCTAATATGATACTTGCTAATATTACTCCCATGCCACCTATACCGCAAATTCGTATACCAATATCATTTTTTTCTTTCCCAGAACTCATTTTTAGCTCTCACTCTCAACTCTTCATATAAGTGATGATAATTTGGTTTTTCTAAATCTATTATTTCGCCAATAATAATTTTACCCTCATAATGGGCAGTAAAACACTCATTTAGATCTTTAAAAACATGAGCAGAAGTATTATTATTATTATTTGGAGAGTATCTAATAGATTCATTTAAAAAATACTTTAAATACTCTCTTGTATCTCCAAATTTCTTTTTATTTACAGGACAGGATGATATCATCTCGATAAATGCTAAACCTTGTTTTTGTAATCCTTTTTTAATTGACTTTATTGCCTGAACTGAATGAGCAGTAGTCCATCTCGCCACATAAGAAGCTCCTGCTGCTTTTGCCAGAAATGATAAATTGAAAGAATGCTCAATATTTTGGTAGGGTGTTGTAGTCGAGAAAGATCCCATGGGGGTAGTGGGTGATATTTGCCCTCCTGTCATGCCGTAGGTTTCATTATTAATACAGATTACAGTTATGGGAATATTTCTTCTAACTGCATGAAGAAAATGATTCAATCCAATAGCAGAGATATCACCGTCTCCCGTAAAAACAATAACTGTTAATTCCGGATTTGTTACTTTTATTCCAGTCGCATAAGCAATAGCCCGACCATGAGTAGTATGAATCCCATATGCTTCTAAATATGCAGGTAATCTTGATGAACATCCAATACCTGATACAAAAACTAAATTATCCTGAGGTATATTTAATTGATCAATAGCTCTTATAACATAATTTAAAACTTGTCCATTTCCACAGCCCGGACAAAATATAGTGGGCAAAATTTCTTTTCTTAAATACTTCTCTCTTAATTTTTCTGTCGAGTCTGCTAATTTATTCACCTCTTTTTAATTTTTTTAAGAATTTCACCAGGACTGTGTAATTCTCCTCCAATTTTAAAGCATTTAATCACATCACTATTCCCTCTCGAATACTCAACTATTTTATGATAAATTTGCCCAAGATTCATTTCAACAACAATAAACTTCTTTACGTCTAGTGAAATCTCGTATATTTCATCATGTGGAAAAGGCCACAAGGTTATTAATCGTAAATATCCCACTTTATATCCTTCAGCTCGAGCCTGTTCAACAGCAGCAAGGGCAGGTCTTGAAGCAATTCCATAGGCTACTACAACAATGTCAGCGTTTTGCATATATTTTAATTCCATAGATACTATATCTGAGTGATTATCAACGATCTTTTCATAAAATCTTCTTACCAATTGCTCATGTACTTTTGCACTATCCGTAGAAGGATATGCTTTCCAATCATGTGTTAATCCTGTTAGATAAGTATGATATTTCTGACCAAACGTGTCCATTTCTGGTACTTTTGAAGGATACGTGTATCCTGTTCGAAATGGATGATATTTTGCTTTCTCAATAGTAACTGGAATTCTATTAATAATATCTATATCATTTTGAAAGGGAATTTTGAGTTTTTCCCTTGTATGAGCAAGAGCGGCATCAGATAATAAAATAACGGGGACTCGATATTTATCTGCTAAGTTAAATGCTCGAATAGTAACCCATAGGCTCTCCTGAACACTATTAGGATAAAGCACTATCACATTGTGATCCCCATGAGTACCCCATCTTGCTTCCATTATATCTCCTTGAGCAGGCTTAGTTGGCTGACCCGTTGATGGTCCAGATCGCTGAACGTTAACTATTACACAAGGAGTTTCTGTCATGCAGGCATATCCTATGTTTTCTTGCATGAGAGAAAAACCTGGACCTGATGTTGCTGTCATGGTACGATAATTGTTCCAGCTTGCTCCTATTATTGCTGCTATGGCTGCAATCTCATCTTCCATTTGCAGACAATAACCTCCATCTAGTAGAGGTAAATACCTAGCCATCAACTCTAAAATTTCAGTTGCAGGAGTTATAGGATATCCCGCATAAAAACGACAGTTTGCTAAAAGTGCCCCATATACTATTGCCTCGTTTCCTGTGGCAAATTGTATCTTTGGTTCTAATATGTCATCAACGGTAATCAATTTCAAGCTATTATTTCCTCCTTTTCTATTGTTATAGCCATCTCTGGACAAATCAATTCGCATTTTTTACAAAAGATACATTCTTCCAAGTGTAAAGCCTCAGGTAACATATAACCTTTACTATTTAAATGATTAGATTCTTTCAAAATATTTTTTGGACAGATTTCGATACAATAACCACAACCCTTACAGTATTCTTCAACAATCTTAAACTTCATTCTGATTTATTTTAACTTTTTGTTAGTTCTTGTTGTCTATTATATAATATCAAAAAGGTATATATAAAATTAACTGAAAGATTTTTAATATTCATATGATAAAAGGGGAGAAACTGAACGATCATCCCGCTTTCCAAAGAATATCTGAACAGACCTAATAAATAGTAAGAAAATTTAAGATTAATTTCATAAAAGTCAAAAAAAATTGTATCACATCTATTTAATTTGATTAATAACATAATTCCCTTAGTGATATATTAATTATTTAATAAGTTGTAATCCAATTAATTACTCTTCTTTTGAAACTAAAATCTGAATTAAAATCACGAAGATTTACTAGACTGAATATTATATCAACGACGAAGGGAAGCGAATTATTCCCTTGATATATTATTTTGAGATTATTACAATTAATATAAACCAAGACATTTTTAAGATTAAGAATATTAAAAAATTACGATTAATTCTAAATGGTTGTATATACACAAAACAAAACATAGAGTTATCAATGAAAGTAAAAATTCGATTCTCCGGTCGCGGAGGACAAGGTATTAAATTCGTTGGAAGTGTTTTAGTTAAAGCTGCAATGGAGGCTAACTATTATGCAACACTCTCTATTGATTATACGCCCTCAGTTCGAGGCGGCCCGATTTTCTGCGACGTTATTCTCAGCTCAGAACCAATTTCCTACCCTTTTTGTGATGAGGACGGTGACGTTTTTGTTGCTATAGACCAGAAAGGAATCGAACGCTCCAGTGATTGTGTGTATGAAAATACTATCTCGTTTATTGATGCTAACACAGTAGCGAATCCCGAGGATATTATCCATAAAGGAAAACTATATCGAATTCCAATTACTAAACTCGCAGATGAAAATAATTTGTCTAAATCCGCAAATATCATTTCCTTAGGTTTTCTCTCTGATTATCTTCAAAATAAAAATAACATTGAACTGAAAGATGAACATTATTCGAAAGTATTTAACGCAATGCCAGAGAGAACAAGGAAAAATAACCTTCGAAGTTTTGAGCTGGGTAAAACACTTTTTCGAGATTTTAAAGAAAGTTTAGCCTAGATCATAATTCAAATTTAAAAATTTTTCAGATAAAATCACTTTTTTTGTCAATTTAATTAGATACTTATATTTTTTTTGTCAACTTATATCATAAAAAAGGAAAATTAAAAGAGTTATCAATATTTCTTTTAAATATAATTTCATGAGATTTAACCAGATATTTCAACATATTTAAGTGAATTTAAAAATGTTAGAATCGAAGAGAAAGCCTATTTTAGCACCTCCACGCTTAAAAAAAAAATGGGATGTATATATTGATTCGGAACAATGTGATGGTTGCGGCGTTTGTGCCTCATTTTGTTCTAAAGAATTACTAAAAGCAAGTGAAAATACTAATAGTCGCATGCTTCATTTTATCGAAATTATAAATCCCGAGGAATGCGTTGGATGTAGTCAGTGCGAGCGGTTATGCCCTGTTACAGCAATATATATACGGGAAATAGATTTAGATGAGGATGTAAATGATGAGTCCTAAATCTATCAAGAATAGCTCGGGCATAAAACAAGCTCTTGTTACAGGGAATACTGCTAGCGCTGAGGGTGCTATCGCCGTTGGTTGTAGATTTTTTGCCGGATATCCAATTACTCCTTCATCAGAGATTGCTCATCATATGTCCAGAAGGTTACCAGAAGTTAATGGGACATTTGTTCAAATGGAAGATGAATTAGCCTCAATTACTTGTAGTCTTGGAGCTTCTTATGCTGGCGTGAAATCTATGACTGCAACATCAGGTCCAGGGTTATCTCTTATGGCTGAAAGTATAGGATTAGGCGTCATGTTAGAGGCGCCTGTTGTAATAGTAACGATCATGAGAGGAGGGCCTAGTACAGGCCAACCAACTAATGCCTCTCAATCTGATATTTATCAAACGAGGTATGCATCGCATGGAGATTATCAAATTATTGTACTAACACCCTCAACAGTTCAGGAAATGTATGATTTAACGATTCGAGCTTTTAATCTCGCTGAGAAATACCGCAATCCCGTGATTGTCGCTTCGGATGGTTTTTTAGGACAAATGATGGAACCTCTCTATTATCACTCTGATTTTGAAATTGTAAATCGTAAACCACCACAAGTTCCCCCAGAAAAATACAAACCTTTTGAAGTGTTTGATGATGATCTAGTCCCAGGTATGGCTGTTGCGGGGACAGATTACGATTTCTACGTTTCTGGTTTGACTCATGATGAAGAGGGAAATCCAGACCAGAGCCCCGAAGCAGCAGTAAAATTAATTAAGAGATTATCTGATAAAATTATAAACGCTAGACCAGAAATTAATGATTGGGAAGAAAAATATCTTGAGGATGCCGAAACGATATTACTATCTTACGGTATTAATTCTAGAGGCGTTCCAGAAGCTATCGAGAAATTACGCGCAGAAGGAATAAAGATTGGATACGTTCGATTAAAAAGTGTATGGCCCTTTCCTGATGAGCTAATGGAAAAAATAGGAAACCATGGAATTTCCAAGGTTATAGTAAGTGAGATGAATTACGGTATGGTTATAAGAGAAGTTCAACGCTTTCGACATTTTTTTGATGTATTGGGTATAACCATTCCTACAGTTATCCCTTTTTCACCAAAATTTCTATATAAAAAAATTATGGAGGAGATAAATTAATGAAAATCTCAGATGAACTCTGTATCCCAGAGGAAGCTTATGAGCATCCATTACGAGAAAGGTTAAATTTGAATAGATTTATTTTTTGCCCTGGATGTCTTATTGGAACCGCCATCACATCAATTACCAACAGTTTAAGAGAAAAAGGTCTAACGTTAAAAGATTATGCTATAGTTTCTGGTATTGGATGCACTGGCCGATCTAGTGGTTGTTTTAAAGCACCCGCGTTTCACACCACACATGGGAGAGCTATACCTTTTGCTACGGGGCTAAAATTGGCAAATCCAAAATTAAAAGTAGTTGTACTTTCTGGAGATGGAGATTTGTTTGCTATTGGTGGAAATCATTTTATTCACGCAGCAAGAAGAAATATTGAACTTACAGTTCTCTGCATTAATAATAATGTTTATGGAATGACCGGAGGACAGGTCGCACCTACTACGCATATTGATGATATTACATCAACTACTCCCTATGGAAATATGGAATCTCCCTTTAATTTAGTAAGTCTAGCTGCTGCTGCTGGAGCGACATATGTTGCTAGATGGCCTGGCTATGATACTCTCAGATTACAAAAAAGTATTATAAAGAGTATCGATAATGATGGATTTAGTTTTATTGAAGTTCTGGCTCCTTGTTTCATCCAATATGGGAGTAAAAATCAATTAGGTGATGCTGTAGAAATGCTAGACTGGTTAAGAAAACAAGTCAAAATTGAGACTAATGTAGCACCCCATAAAGCTACTTTTGACTTCAAAAAAGGGATCATAATTTGCGGTGAATTTGTTGAAGAAAAAAAGGAAGGCTTTTCTAAGAGAATAAAGCAACTTAGAGAGAGAGCTCACAACAAAATAAATAAAAAATAGATAGGATAATTTATTAAAAATGACCGAAAGTACTAAAAAAACGAAGGAAAAGCTTAATTCTGAATCCAATATTGGCTTATTTCTCTGTAAATGCGGAAAAAATATTGGTGGTACTGTCGATATTGACGAATTAGCAAAATTGTATGAGAAACATCCAAGTATTAAGCTCGTGCAAGTGAATAATTACACTTGTTCTGATCCTGGACAAGTTGAAATAGAAACCGCTATTGAGGAGCAGGGAATAGAAAAGATTGTGGTTGCAGCTTGTAGTCCACGATTACATGGTCCAACTTGGAAAACTCTTCTTAGACGTATGGAAATAAATCCCTCTTTAGTTGAGGTAGCAAACATTAGAGAACAATGTAGTTGGGTACATCTTTCAGATAAGGAAGCAGCTACGAAAAAAGCTAAGGATTTAATCGATATGGCAATAGCTAAAGCTGAATTGTTAGAAGCTGTTGACGATATAGTAGTTTCAGTAAATAAAAAAGTATTAATTATAGGAGGAGGAGTCGCAGGAATTCAAGCTGCCTTGGATTTAGCCGATGATCACGAGGTTATTCTTGTTGAGAAATCACCCACTATTGGAGGAAACATGGCTCTCATCGATAAAACATTCCCTACAATGGATTGTTCTATATGCATTTTAGGACCTAAAATGGCTGATGTCGGAAATCATGAGAATATCACCTTAATTACTAATGCTGAAGTTACTGAAATTTCCGGATATATTGGTAATTTTGAAATTAAAATTAAAAAGCGCCCCCGCTATGTAGATGAAGAGCTTTGCACTGCTTGTAATGATTGTGTAGATATTTGTCCCGTAAATGTAATTGATGAATATTCTGGAAACTTGGGGTGGAGAAAAGCAATCTATATTCCCTACCCTCAAGCAGTACCTGCAAGCTATATTATAGATGAAAAAAACTGTATGGGTCTATCTCCTTTAGCATGTGGAAAATGTATTTCCGAATGTGAAAAAGAAGCAATCTTTTATGAGGATACAGAAGAAACGTTCACTTATGATGTTGGTGCTATTTTAGTTGCTGTAGGGTTCGAAAAATTTGATGCATCCAAAATACCTGAATATGGTTGGGGAGTTTATCCTAATGTTATCACTACCTTTGAATTTGAAAGATTAATAAATGCTGCCGGCCCTACAGATGGAGATCTGGTACGTCCAAGTGATTTAAAGAGACCGAAAACTATAGCGTTTATTAATTGTGTAGGGTCGCGTGATAAAAGATTTAATCCGTACTGTTCCAACTTTTGTTGTATGGAGACTATAAAGGATAGTCTTTTAATTAAGGAACATTGGCCCGAAGTTGAAGTGGTGATATTCTACATAGATATACGAGCATTTGGAAAAGGGTTTGAAGAATTATATACTCGCGCTAGAGAAGAAAATGTTTTATTCATTCGGGGTCGTCCTGGTCAGATTAAAGAAATCCCTGAAACTAAAAATCTCATTATCTCTGTAGAAGATATAAGCACAGAAACAATGTTATCTCAAGAATTTGACATAGTTGTTCTTTCTATTGGTGCAGAAGGATCTTCAGAATCTATTCCATTCCCTCTCGCTAAGGATCCTAAGGGATTTTATATTGAAGCCCATCCGAAGCTGAGACCAGTAGATACTCCTACTGATGGAATATTTATTGCTGGAGGCGCAGAATCTCCAAAAGATATTCGTGAAACTGTCACACAAGCCAGCGCATCCGCAGGTCGAATTATGAAACTCATCTCAAAAGATGAATTCCACGTAGAACCACTTTATGCATTTGTTGATATAGATAAATGTACGAGCTGTGGGACATGTGTGTCTCGATGTCCATATGGTGCAATTAGCATTGATAAAAAAGCTAAAACTCCCGCTCGCATAAATCCAATCTTATGCAAAGGGTGTGGAACATGTGCTGCCGACTGCCCTGTAGATGCCATAACTATGACGAATTTCACAGATGCTATGATATTCCGTCAAATTGATATAGCTTTACGTGAAAATGCCTCAAAAAAAGTCATAATTTTTGCCTGTAATTGGTGTTCTTACGCGGGAGCTGATTTAGCAGGAACTAGTAGAGTTCAATATCCTACCAATACGCGGATTATTCGTATTATGTGCTCCGGACGTGTAGATATCGATTACATAAAACGATGTTTTGAAAAAGGTGCTGGTGCTGTTCTGTTAACGGGATGTCATCCACAGGATTGTCACTATATCACTGGCAATGATTTTGCTCTTAAAAGAGAGAAAAAAATTAGAAGTTGGATGAAAAAGAATAAAATTGCTGATGAGCGATTTCTAATTGAATGGATGTCAGCCGCAGAAGGAAAAAAGTTTGCTGACGTTGTTTCCCGAATAAGTAAAATCGCTTTAAAAAAGAAATAAAAACAAATTTTTGATGGATTATGAGATTTCTTTCATTTCATGTTGACCATTTTTGGTATAAAGTAACTAAAAAGGGACGTTCTAAGGTTATTGAAGAAATAACGGAAGAAAATAAAGAAAATCGAGTTGAAGACGCGTTAGTGCTTTTTATTAGCATGGAAAAACGAGATGAAGAAGATCCATACTTAATTGAAAAAGGCATTGCTGAAATAGAAAAAATAACTCATCAACTCAAAATCTCCAATTTAGTGATATTACCATTTGCTCATTTATTTGGTCAACTAAGTTCATTAGAATATGCATTTGAATCTTTTAAACAAATAGAATCAATTTTTATTTCAAAAAATTACTCAGTTCTTCGTCTTCCTTTTGGATGGTTTAATGAGTTGGAAATGAAAGCTAAAGGACATCCTTTATCCAGAATTTCAAGAATTATAGAGTAAGTGATTGAATCGACAATCAATAAACAAAATAGGATTTGATACTTATCAAGAAAGAATACTCTTTCGTCCCCATAATTTATTCTCAAATATATACATTGCATCGCGCATTGTTAAAAACTTTAAATACCTTAACACATCAAATAACAAGTAAAATCCATATTTTTCATAGAACTTTTGGATAAGAACATTTAGGGGTAATCCATCTGGGAACCGCTTTATGGCGGCTTGAGGATTATGATCTCTATATGCTATATAGTTATCTATAAATTGTACTACCTCAGAAATGCATGTATTCTTTATATTTTTATCAAAGAATCCTGCTAACTTGAATCCTTTATTTCTGAAAAGATTTAATTTTAATGAAAGAATTTGATTACACACAGCACTTCGCTTTTTATTCGATTTTTTATAATAAATGATACCAAACCGACTCATTTTTTTTTGGACATAAGGAGTAAAATGTAATGCATATACAGATGAGCTTATTCCATCACTACTGGCATTAATATAGTAAACTCGTCCACGATAAATAGACTGTAATTCTTTTTCAGATGCAGTTATATTAGCACAATCTATATTTTCGGGATATTTATCATAGGGGCCTCTTCCGTCCAATACCCATAATACATAGATTCCTTTCTGATTGTATTCCTTTGTACGCTGAACATAATCTGCCGTCTTTATTTGTGAATGCTGGATTTCGACAACAACTTTCTTGCCATCTTTTAATTCTAAGTAAACATCTGCAATTCTTTTTCCAATCTTTATTTCTTGCTCAATGGTTTTTATTTCATTTACAACTGGAAGGTTATCATAGAAAAATTTTTTGATTAGAAGATGGTCAATCGTTTCTGAATATTTAGTTTTATCTAAGCTCATTTCTATTAATTTATTTCTATTTGTTCTTTTAAACCCCCCCAAAGTAGTATTTATAAAATCCTGTTATTGAAATATACTAAAAAAAGCATTTTATAAAAAAGAAAAGATAAAAAAACCCAAATGTTAATAATGTTCATTTAGATTCATACTTTAAACCAACCTTGTATGCATCTCCTATTTCACTGCCAACCGAATAATATTTTGTAAGGTTCAATAAAATTGGTTTTATATTCTTAATGTTTAGACCCTCTTCGCAAAGATCTTCGTCAGCATAAGACTTTATGACCTCTCCAAAGAAGACGTCATGAATACCGTCAAAATCTATTGTTTTGACCACTTTGCACTCGTGATTTACAGGGGCTTCATTTATCATTGGTGCTGTTTCCAAATCACCGTAAAAAACATCAAATATACTCGTTTTATCAATGTCTCGTCCGGACTTCATTCCAATATAATCAGCAACTTGCATCATTTTTTCAGAGGGGATGTTCACACTAAAAGTCCCATTCTCCTTAACTCCTTGGTTAGTATACTGTCTTTTTTCAATCGAGACCGAAAAGATGCTTTTTGGTTTGTATTCTACCCAAGAATAGAATCCCACGGTCATGAAATTAGGCTTTCCATTCACGTTTGCCCCTACAATAGTTACCGGCATGGCAGTATTCCCAAAATTTCTTATTATCTTTTTTCCCATCTTAATTTTCACTCTTAACAATAGTTTATTTTGTCTATAATCACACTTACATTTTAATTTTTATTAAAAAAATTATACGAAAGAATAAAATTATACGCACGATTCTTTGAAAGATATGAGTAAAGGAAGTAGAATTTGTCGAAAAATTCACGGAAGCTATTTTGCTTTTATAGGTGTAATTATTATATCAGTCTCTACTATTATTTCAATGATCTCACTACTTTTAATTTATCCCAATATTAATTTATTTTCACTTTGGATGAGTGATTTAGGGGCAAGTCCATTTGGCGTGTTTTTTAATATTTCCATTATGATTACAAGCATTTTATTATTTCTATTTATTCGAGACTTTCTTAAATTTTTATCAGAAAATAGTGAATATCAGGGATTATGTAGGATAACATTGATTTTTGGTTTTTTCTCTTCTTTTGGACTATTTTTGATTGGTTTGTTTCCAGTTAGAACGATTGGAGAAGCCACTATCGTACACTCCATAGCAGCGTTTATATACTGGATAGGTTCATTTTTATTTTGGCTTTTTTTAGGAACTATAGAATTGAAAACTCCAAGAATTTCTAAGAGTCAATCTATAATGGCCATAGTTACATGGTTATTTTGGAGCTTTTTTTTAGGATATTTAATGTTTATACCAGTATTTCCTGTACTAGATACATCAAAATTCCCTCAATGGTTAGTACACATTGTTTTGGCGATATCATTAACCGAACACGGAATCTACTTTCTTAAACAAGATAAATAAAA
>Ga0114922_10003951_pt1 | contig 13782 bp, 9 predicted proteins | sample AartaG_FD_100975 | JGI IMG/M metagenome (GOLD analysis project Ga0114922, IMG submission 100975) | Deep subsurface microbial communities from Aarhus Bay to uncover new lineages of life (NeLLi) - Aarhus_00045 metaG | ecosystem: Environmental > Aquatic > Marine > Oceanic > Sediment | place: Aarhus...
CGGGGCAGCATGCCCCTACCCAGAGGCGACAATTCTTGGGCGGCATGCGGCAACACACCGATTCGATCAACTATGGTCATCGTGTTCCACGGACGCATGCGTCTTGGCGCAGGACGCTAAACACATACCTTTCTTCAGAAAGGCTTCCCCCGGCCAGGCATCGGCTGCCTGAGACGGCGGCACGATATCCGCTTTTCGCTTTGACACCGCTCATTCGAGAGGATATAATCTAAATGTAGTACGGTTTGGTGCGGGCGAGACTACGCCTGCAGGATTCCTCGGCCACCAATATCGGGAAGGGAACGCCATGCCGGAAAACAAGACCAGCTCAGAAGAGACGGGCCAGACAACCTGCTCCTCCTGCGGGACGCCGATCGCCCCGGAAGACGTGAGCGAAGGGCGAGCACGGGAGGCCGACGGCAAGATCCTTTGCGCCTCGTGCCTCGACTTGCAGTCGAAAACCAACGCCGTCGAGTGCAAGGCGTGCGGCCACAGCGAGCCGCCGTTGTTCGACGGGAAGCACCACCTGTGTCGCAATTGCGGGGCAGTGTTGACCGCACAGAAGCGCTCGGCCGGCGGCAAGGCGCCGGGCCCTCGAACGCCGGTGCAGTTGTGTCCGTACTGTAATGCGGCCGTTAGCCCGGGCGCGCGGTTGTGCACTTCGTGCGGGGCGAGGCTCATCGGCTCGATGAGGCCGACCGCGCCCAGCGGCATGAGGGACTACCTGATCGGCGCCGGGGTAACGGCGGCTATCTTTGTGGTGGCACTGTTTGTCAGTTTCCTTACTGCAGCGCGACAACAGCCCCAGCCCCAGCCTGTAGCTCAGGGCGTGGTCTCCGAAACCGACCTGACCGAGTTCGAAAACAAGATCATGCGGACGGTTGAGCTGAATCTGAGTAGCCACAAGCAAGGGCTCAAGACTTACAGCGAAGAGCTGAAAGACGCCGCTGCGCAGGCGATCGCTCTCAAGACGGCCTCGCTCGACCAGCGGCTGGAGACGCTGGAGAAGCAGATGGCGGCCGCCCCTGAGGAAAGAAACCAGGCCCTCGCCGAACTTCTCGAAGGGATAAGGAGACTGGAGGAGAAAGCCACGACAACAAAAGCGGGGAATGCGGCCGAAAAAGGACAGGGCGAGACCGTGCGCATGGTCATCAGGGACACGCCGATAACAAGAGAGACAATCCAAAAACCCCCTGCGCCTGAAGTAGGCAAGGCTCGAGACGACAAGGCGGAAAGGGACAGACAAGCGGTGGCCGAACTCAAAAGGCGCGCCCAAGAGCTGGCCAATCAGGACAAGTTTTCGGAGGCGCTGGCGACACTCGAACTCCGCCCCGACGTCCGCGATCCGACCTGGCAGGCCACGCGCGAAAAGACCAAGCAGGCGATCCGCGACCAGGCGGAAGAGCTTTTTCGCCTTGACCGCGCTCAAGCCGAAAAGATGGCCCGAGACGGCCGACATGAAGAAGCGGGGCAGGCTTACCGCCTGATAATGGAATACGGCCTCCCCGACATGGTAGAGCACGCGGAAAAGCGCCTGGTCGAGCTTGCCGCAATACCTGAAAAAGTGCCGGAGCCGGTGGAGGAGCCCCAAGAGATCGCAACACCGCCCGCCGAAGAGGTGGCGCCGCTCGAGCACGTGGATCCGCGAGTACGGGGATACCTCACCCAGCTCAGCGACAAGGAGGCCGCCAAGCACGTGCGCACCCGCGCCGCCAAGGAACTGGGCCTCCTGAGAGCGAGGGCCGCGGTGGAGGGTCTGGCCAACGCAATGGAAGACCGCGACTGGTACCTCCGGGTGTGCGCGGCAATCTCGCTCGAGCAGATCGGCGACCGCCGCGCGGTGCCGGCGCTGATCAGGAATCTCGATCACCCGATGATGCCCGTATCCGAAACGGCCAAAAAGGCCCTCATAACTATCACGAAAGAGGATTTCGGCAAAGACGCCGAAAAATGGAAAAAGTGGTGGGAGACCACCGGGGTTCAGGAGTTGTCGGAGGTCGACCGCAAGGAGCTGGACCGCCCCGAGGACGGCGAGGTGATCGAAGTGGCCCCCGAGCCCGGCGCTTTCCCGAGCCAGGTCGTTATTTTCAAGCCGGACGATCGGTCTGTCACCTTCACCATCACCGCAAACTCCGGCCTGACGATAGGCCAGAAGATCGGGCTGACGCGCGACGGCAAGAAGGTGGCGTCGGCGGAGGTGACCCTGATCGGATTCGGCACCGCAACCGCAAAGATCGTGGAAGCGTCTGCGGACGTTGCGTTTGAAGCCGGCGACATGATGATCGTGGAGAGGTGAGGGGGGGAGCGCCGACCTGCGATCATTGTAAGGATGCGCCGCAATGGCCTACGACCGGGAAAAGCATCATCGCCGATCCATCCGCCTCAGACAGTTCGATTACACTTCCCCCAAGGCCTACTTCGTTACGCTCTGCACAGATGACCGAAGATTCACTTTCGGCAGGGTCACAAAAAGCGAGATACACCTCAGCAAGATTGGCCGAATCGTCGCGGAAGAGTGGTTGCGCAGCCCTGACGTCAGGCCGGAAATCCAACTGGACGAATGGATAGTGATGCCGAACCATCTTCACGGCATTGTTGTTATCACTGCGTCGGGATCCGGCCACGAGACTCTGATTCCTCCAATAACACGCCCCAGCCGCTCATTATATCGTAAACCCCGCTCATCGTCGTCCTTCCTTGGCGGGCTCAAGGCAACAGTGACCCGACGCGTGAACGTATTTCGCGGCACACCCGGAGCTCCTGTGTGGCAACGAAATTTCTACGAGCACATCATCCGAGATAAGCGTGGACTGAAAGATATTCGGAAATACATCATTGAGAACCCCTTGAACTGGGACACCGACCCGTTGAATCCACGGGGCAGGCCGAATGAACAAACGCAGCCATGGGACATATGAAAGGTAGGTCGTGGCGGCGAGGTTGATGGGCCTGATGAGTGCCTTTGGGCACACATGCCGTGTGCCCCTACATCCGCCCGCCTCGATGCGGGCGGAAAGCGCGTGTGGGGCTAAAAGTAATAGACCAACGTTCGTAGGCCCAGACCACGTAGGGGCGGACGGCCTGTCCGCCCTCTTTGGGCACACATGCCGTGTGCCCCTACATCCGCCCGCCTCGATGCGGGCGGAAAGCGCGTGTGGGGCTATTGAAGACGAAAGCAACAGGCCGACGCTCACAGGCCCAGACCACGTAGGGGCGGACGGCCTGTCCGCCCTCTTTGGGCACACATGCCGTGTTGTGCCACTACACGCGGGCTATGCAGATCCACCCTCACCGATATAAAGCTCCCGCTGAAACATCCTGCTATAATCGGACCACGCGGCCTCGGGGTCGGCGGCGTTTTTCTTGATCTGGACGAAAGCGTTCATCTTGGCGTCGAGGTTGTCGATGTGGTGAACGGCGAGCGACTCGACCGTCATCGGCAATCGCGGCGAGCCGTATTCGTACTCGCCGTGATGGCTGAGCACCAGGTGCACGAGCAGGTCGAGGAGGTCCTGCGGGAAGTCGGGGATCGCCTTCGCCCGGTCGCGGATCATGTCGGCGCCGATCACGAGGTGCCCCAGGAGCTTGCCGCGGTCGCTGTACTTAAACGCGCGGTCGTAAGAGAACTCATCGATCTTGCCGATATCATGGAGGATGAGGCCGGTGATGAAGAGGTCGCGGTCGAGCTCGGGCCGGGTCTCGACGAGGTCCAATCCCATCACGAGCATCGACGTGGTGTGCTCGAGCAGCCCTCCGAGGTACGGATGATGATAGCTGACGGCGGCTGGTGCGGTGCAGAATTCCTTGCGAAGCTCGGCGTCGTCGAAAAACGCCTCCAGCAGCGCCCGCAGCGGGGCCGACTTGATCGACGCGATGGCGTCGTGCACCTGCTTGAGCATCGGCTCGATTTCCTTATCGGTGACCGGCAGGAAGTCGGCGACGTTGACGGCTGAGTCTCTCACGGGCATGATGGATTCGATTCGCATCTGGCGCTGGCCGCGGAAAGTCTCGACTGTCCCGCGGATCTTGACGAAGTCGTCGGCGCCGAATGTTTCGAACAGCTCGCGTGTGGCCTTCCAGACCTTGGCGTTCATCTTGCCCGACTTGTCGCCGAGATCGAGGTCTATGAAGAACGATCCGTTGCTCGCGGTGCGGAGCTGAGCCCGTGAGACGAGGAAAGTTTGGGTGACGGCGTCGCCCTCGACATATTCCATCAGGTATTTTTTTTGCATGGTTTCTTTCCGTGATGTGCGCGGCGGAGAATGATGATCGTTTCGGTCATTATAGCTAAAACACCGGGAAAGTCCAAGGTCCAAGGTCCAAAGTCAAGACGTCGTCCAGTTGTTCAGTCGTTCAGTCGCGGTCGCAGAGCGCAAACGCGTCAGTGCACGTGCCCGCCCGGACGCAGGCATGTTTCATTTTGCATTTTGCATTTCTTATTCCGCCTTCATCCTTCATCCTTCCGCCTTGCATTCGGTCCAAGGTCCAAAGTCCGAAGTCCGGGGTCCGAACGATTGACCTCTTTCCGCCTCAGAAGCTTATCTCGTAAATCAGGTCGTCCTTTCCATCCCCGCCGTCGTCTTGCAGGTCCTCTCCTACGGAATAGATGAGCTTCTTCTCGCGGGAGTATCGCATCGGCTCCCCGTCGAAGTCGTCCGCCGGGATTTTGTCGATGTACTCCGGCACGAGGGCGTCGAGGGTCTGGGGCAGTTCACCTGTTTTCATCTTGTAGCACTTCAGGGCGATGAGGAGGCGGGTGGCGGCGACGGAGACGTTTTCCATGCATTTGGCCCTCGTGGTCCCACCGAGTGCCGGCATGAGCATGTGGTAAATCACGACTCCCACGGTGTTTCCGGAGAGTAGTAGTTTGACCTTGCTGTCGTACTTATCCGCAGAATACTTCGCGAGCCGGGGTGACACTTCTTGGGTATATTCTTTGAAAGTCTTACCGGTGCCCTCGATGATCAAACGCAATGTTTCGGCGATCATCCGTTTTGTCTTGTTTGGCTTGAACATGATTCCGGTTGGAAGTTTCTGAAGCCCCAAGCTGCCTTTCTTGCCCGCCGCAACGCTGTCGACGGCATCCGCCGAAGCGCTGTACTCCACGCGAAATGCGTTGGCAAGGGCGCCCTCGTCCGCCATCAACCCGGCGAGCACTTCAATATGACTCAGGAGAGTTCCTTCACTCAGCTTTGTGTCTGCCAGCATCTCACGCAATGTCTCGAGCCCAACTTTCTTAACGGCTCTCCCGACGAGGTAATGGATCAGGGCCCCGCGGGATCGCTCTATCATCTGGCCGAACTCGACTATCCTGATCGCTTCTTCGAACGCCTCCTTTTCTCTGCCGTTCTTGCTCAGGTGCAGAGCCCGCACCTTGCTGAGTCTCGCTATTCTTCTCCACTGGCGTAGGTAAGGCATCTCCTGCTCAAATCCGACGATCTCGGGAATTTCTATTCGCGAGCAGACCATTCCTTTGGCGAGGTGCTCGAACATCTGTTCGTTCTCGCTCAGCACTTCGTCGACAAGCGCCGGATCCCACTCATCGCCCTCGAGCATGGAATTGATCTTTTCTTCATCAGCATCCGAATAGGACAGCGCGTCGCAGGCGAGATCGAAGTATGTGAACGCATTCTCGTCGTCGGGGATATCGAGGCGGGCCAGGCGCAGATCGGCGTCGTTGGGCGGGGGGTCGTCCTTGGTGAGGTAAACGAGAATCGAACAGAAGGCGGCGATGGTCAGCACCATCAGGACGCTGACGCATATCACTATGGTCTTTTTCATCTTGCGGGTCTCTCCTCCCGTTTTGCGCGGCGGCGGGCGGCAGGCTACGACATATTCCAGAGGAGTTGTCGCTGCACGATCAGGCCCACGATGCTGGCTGTCATGGTGATCGTCACGTCGCCCATGATCATGCCGAGGAAGAAGTATCGGACCTTCGTCATCGCCGGGCCGGGGGCGTATTTCTGGGAGAGGGCCTTGCACAGCCAGCCGAGGAAAATCGACAGCCACAATGCCTGCAGCGGCCATGTCCGGATCGTGAGCAGCCCGATCGGATGCACCGGCCACCAGTAGAGGCGGCTACGCAAAAAGTGGACGAGTGCAAACGCGGCCCCGCCGGCCAGCACTTGGGCAGCGCCGCCCGGGCCGATTCTCAATAATCCCTCGTCGCTCCCCGCGGCGGTTGCGAGTTGATCGAGCTGCCCCCTGGGGTAGTTGCACGCGTGATACGAATTCTCCTCGCCCAGGCCATTCTTGTAGTAGCCGCCTATCTGCGAAAAGTATCCGACGGTATACGAGATCACCACGGCGACCATCATCGCCATGAAAAGCTTACGGAGCGAGAGCTTCTTCTCGGCCATCCTGCTGTTGTTGAGGAGTGACGGCATGAGGACCTCGCGCTGGTCGGCGAAGAGACTGGCCTGATAAAACGTCGCGGCCGTCAGGCCTTTGGGGCCGATGTTGGCCGCCCCCACAAAATCCCTCGCGATCATCAGCGGCCCGGGGCGAAAGGCCGTGTGGATCATCCCGCACTGCGCCACAACGCGAGCCAGCACCAAGAAAGCTACGCACGAGATCATCACAATTACCAAGGCCACCAGCGGGCTGCAGCCGATGAACGAGAACCATCCCACCACGATCACCACCCCGACGATCCAGCCGAACACTGCAAAGGTATATGGCAGGCCTTCGTCGGAATCGTCGACGTCTTTCGCTCTGAAAAACGCCTTCCGAAAGACGTCTTTCAGGTGGCCGCGCATTGTCCAGAGGGCGAGCGCGGCAAATGCGAAGTACGCGCCGGCCTGCTGCTGGAGGCCGAACCCGCCGCCGACGTATCCCAACTCCTGCCGGATGCTCCGCTGCACGGCGCCGAGAACGAAAAACAGCCACAGCGACAGGGAAATATCGGTGGGCAGCAAGAACATCACGCCGATCGTGAGGAAATAGATGTTGAAATGCCCCTGCCAGCCGCTGCCGAATATTCCATTGAACACTCCCCAGTAGGCCCAACTGGAGTTGGGGATGACGGGCACCCACGGATAGAACTGATTGAGGACGTGCAGCCCCCAGAAGCCGATCGGCACCGCGGCACCCACCCACGTCAACGGGCAGCGCAAGAGTGCGTTGAAAAAGCGCCCCGATTCCGGCGGGGTTGATATCTCGAGCGGGATCCGCGCAATCGGAAAGCTCAGCCGCTCGTACTGCACCCACTGCTTGCGGATGATGGCGGTCATGCAAAACATGACGAGAAAGACACCCATCAGCATTATGCCCCAGCCGAAGAAAGGCACAACCCACGCCCCCCACGGCACCGCCTCGCCGTAGGTGCCCTCGAAGAACATCGTCACGATCGGGCTCTGAGGGTCCTTCGACGGCACGAGCCAGTCGGGGATGTGCTCGTAAAACGCCTTATCCCACTCGCTGCCACTGGCGGCGTAATAAAACGGCGAGACCATCATCGGCAGCATGTAGCGCAGCACGCCGAACGATGGTATCGTCAGCCCCGCGGCCAGCAGGCACCAGATCACCACGATCTCAGCCTGGCTGAAAACCCATTTGGGTCTGAAACACCTGAGAAGCGGATTGACGACGGCCGAGAAAATGATCACGAGGAAAGCCACCACGACCGGGAGATTGATCGCGCCCGTAAGGGGGGTGTTTTTCGCAACGTAATCGTTGTAGGTCATCCCGATGGTCAGGGAAACAAGCAGGATGATTCCGATAGCAAACGACCGCAGTGTCATGGGTGACGCTTCTCCGTGCGATGAAGCAGGCCGAACTCAGCGGCGATATGGTGCGCCGTTCGTAGGATTGTAGCAAACGCCTTCACAAATGCCAACGAGAAAACCGATGGCAGGACTAAGAGTCCAAAGTCCAAGGTCCAAGGTCCAAAGTCAGAAGACCGGAATCAGGAGTCCGAGGTTGCCTTTGCAGCCCAGGAACGGGCGAATGAACGAACAACGCCGCGGCTGTTGACTTTGGACCTTGGACCTTGGACTTTGGACCTTATTCCTTCATCCTTGTCTGCGGCGGTGGCCGCCCAGCTACGACATAGTCCAGCCCATTGACTTTTGCGCGATGAGGCCGATGATAAAGGCGACCATGCCTATCGTGATGTCGCCCACGACGAGTCCGAGGAAGAAATAGCGCATCTTGGCCATCGACGGGCCGCTGGTGTATTTCTGAGCGAGGGCCTTGCACATCCAGCCGAGAAAAATCGATACCCATAGTGTCATCAGCGGCCAGGTTCGGATTGTGAGCAAGCCCACGGGATGCACCGGCCACCAGTAGAACCGACTGCGCAGGAAATGGACCGCTGCAAACGCGCCGGCGCCCACCAGCATCTGCCTCACGCCGCTCGCGCCGATGTTCAGCATGCCCTTGCTGCTATTCACCGCGGTCTCCAGGCGGTTGAGGTAGCCCGTGGGTATGCTGTGGCAACTATATGAGTTTTCGCTGGGCGCACCGACCCTGTAATACGCGCGCACCTGTGTGAAGTAGCCGATGCTGTAGCAGATAGCCACCGACAGCATCATGCCGGCGAATAACTTTCGGAGGTTGAGCTTCTTCTCGGCCATCTTGGCGTTGTTGAGAAGGGCCGGAGCCAGCACCTCGCGCTGGTCCGCAAAAAGGCCGAGCTGGTAAAATGTCATGCCCGTGAGACCCTTTGCGCCGATGTTGGCATCTCCGACGAGGTCCTGCACGATCAACATCGGCTCCGGCCGGAATGATATGTGGAACAGCCCGCACTGCGCCACGAAGCGCGCCATTACCAGGAAGGCAGCGCACGAGACCGCGACGATTGCGAGCGCCGCAGGTAGGTTGCAGCCGATGTGAACAAGCCACCCGATAATCACAAGTACACCCACCAGCCAGCCAAACACGGCGAAACGGTACGAAAGCCCCTCGGCCGAGTCGTCTATGTCTTTCGCTCCCAGAAATGCCTTGCGGAATACATCCTTGAGATGGTGGCGCATGACCCACAGAGCGATCACTGTAAAGGCCAGGTATCCGCCGGCCTGCTGCTGCATATCGAACTCGCCCCCGATGTATCCAAACCTGATGCGAATGTTCCGCTGGAGTTGCCCCAGCCAGAAGAACAACCACAGCGAAAGTGAAACGTCCTTAGGCAGCAAAAACATGATCCCGATAGCTATGAAGTAGAAGTCTACATGGTAACCGTGGGACCCCCTTATGGCCCAGAGAGGGGCACACACCGAACGGTTGTTGATATATGGGAACCACGGAAAGAACCTGTTCATGATATGCATTCCCCAGAAACCTATCGGGAATGCGGCGCCCAACCACATCGATCTGCTTCGAAACAGGGCGTTGAAGAAATTACCCTGCTCCGGCGGACGCGAGATTTCGAGCGGGATCTGTGCCAGCGGGAAACTCAGCCGTTCGTACTCCACCCACTGTTTTCGGATGATGGCGGTCATGCAAAACATCACCAGAAAAGCCGCCATCAACATGATGCCCCAACCGAAGAACGGCACAACCCACGCCCCCATCGGCACGGCCTTGTCGCCCACGGCCTCGAAGAACATCGTCACGACCGGGCTTTGCGGGTCCTTCGACGGCACCAGCCAGTCGGGGATATGCTCAAAAAACGCCGTATCCCAGGTGCCGCCTTTGGTGCCGTAGTAAAATGGCGCAACCATAAAGGGTAGAAGGTACCGAAGCACCCCGCACGACGCCACCGTTAGGCCGGACGCGAGCATGCACCACACCACCACGATCTCGGCTTGGCTCAGGACCCACCGCGGCCGCCAACGCCTGAGGATGGGGTTCACCACCGCCGAAAAGAAGATGACCAGGAAGACCACGAGGGAAGGAAAACTGGTCGCTCCCGTGAGCGCGGTGTTGCCGTTTTGCGCAATTGCGAGGGTGAGCAACACCAGCAGGATCAGGCTGATCACGAACGACCGCAGTGTCATTACCTGTTGCGCTCCGGTTGAACTGCACGAACAAATCCATGCAACGGCCCCTCGGGTCGACCGTGGGATTGTAGCAAACGGACCTGCAAATGCCAATAAGAAAACGGCGCGGGTAAAGTCAATGTGTGATAAGAAATCTTGGTTCAAGCCTTCGCCTCGTCGACGAACGTCTGTATCTGTTTAGCGTTTCCGTATAACGACACACCTCCGTGCCCAAGCAGTACCGCCCCCTGCCGGCTTGACCAGCAGGGGCGAAAGATTGACAGGCTACGTGGGGAGAACACCCGAGCATGTTCTGCGGCCGCCGACCTTTCTTCCGAGCCTGTCAAACGGCAGGCTCGGAAGAAAGGCCGCGTTGCCTGCATCCTGCTGGCAACGACATCCGCCTGCGGCGGATGCGGCGGCCCGGGATGCACAGGGGCAACACGGTTTAGCCTATCAATCTGTTGCTCCGGCGGGACAAGCCCGTCGGGGGCACTTTCGAAGACCGGACGTGTCATTTCAGACCACGCTAAACACGTACGAACGTCTCTCCGCCTTCTCAGGCGGCCTTCGTCGCGCCGCCTTCTCAGGTGGCCTCTGTGCTGGGGGAAACTCTTTTCGTACGTGTTTAGCGTCCGCTCGGCCCATACAGAATGCCGGAAGACACAGAGGGCAGGCACTGTCGCAAAGAACACACGTTGTCCGCCCAGCTTGCTTTCGGATAGCCAAGAATGATTCGCCAGGCAACGCTAAACACGTACCTCTTTTCAAAGAGTTTCCCTCCCGCCATCGTTGCTTGAAATCCGAGGGCGCGGTCTGAATGTCCAGAACACCGCCCCGGATTTCTCTTTACCGCATTGGGCGCACGGAGTATACTTGATGTGCCTTGCGATACTCCCGCAGACGGGCGTTAGCATAGGAGAACGGAATGAAAAAGGATGAAGAGGAGGCGGGCAGCCTCATCGGGCAGGTGCTCAAGCTCAGTGGCCTCGTCGCCTATCAGGATGGCTCGGTCGTGAGCAGGACGCTCATCGACAAGCCAAAGGGCACGGTCACGCTGTTTGCGTTCGACAAGGGCGAGGGCCTCAGTGAGCACACCACGCCGTTCGATGCGCTCGTCTACGTGGTCGACGGCGCAGCGGAAGTGACCATTTCGGGCGAGGCGCACGTGGTGAATGCGGGCGAGATGATCATAATGCCCGCCAACGAGCCCCATGCGCTCCGGGCGGCCGAAAGGTTCAAGATGGCCCTCGTGATGATTCGCTCGTAGGAAGGTTGCGGCTCAGGCACGCCCCACGCTGTAATACTCGAAGCCGAGACCGCGCATATCTTGAGGATTGAAGATGTTGCGGCCGTCGATGAGAATGGGATGCTTCATGAGCTCCCGCACTTTTTGCAGATCCATATCGGCAAACTCATCCCACTCGGTCATCACGATAACCGCGTCGGCACCCTCCACGCACTCGTAGGTATCCTTGCAGTAATCCACGTCGGGGAAGACCTCGCGCGCGCGCTCCATCGCCTGCGGGTCGTAGGCCCGCACCTTGGCGCCTTGTTTCAGTAGTGCGCGGATGCAGCACAGAGCGGGCGCCTCGCGGACATCGTCGGTATCCGGTTTGAACGCCAGCCCCAGCACGGCCAGCGTTTTGTCCTTGAGCACCCACAGTGCCTGCTTGGCCTTCTTGACGGGTAGCCGCTTCTGGGCGTCGTTGATATCGAGCACGTTCTTGAGCAGGTGAAAATCGTAGCCGAGTTCGTCGGAGATCTGGTGGAACGCGGCGACGTCCTTGGGGAAGCACGATCCGCCGAAGCCGACCCCGGCCGAGAGGAACTGCTTGCCGATGCGCTTGTCCAGTCCCATGCCTTCGGCTACTTTGCAGACGTCGGCGCCCGATAGCTCGCAGATCCGCGACACGGCGTTGATGTAGGAAATCTTGAGCGCGAGGAATGAATTGGACGCGTGCTTGATGAGCTCCGCGCTCCTGACGTCGGTTACTATGATCGGCACCTCGTCGGAGTTGTTCTTGAGGATCGGCTGGTAGAGCTCGCGCATCACCTCCACGGCCCGCTCGGATTCCGCGCCGATCACAATGCGGTCCGGCGAAAGGAAATCTTCCATCGCCGAGCCTTCCCGCAGGAATTCAGGGTTCGACACGACGTCGAACTCGATGTTGTTGACGTTGTTGCGGCTGATAGTCTGCTTCACGCGCTCGCCGGTCCGCACGGGCACGGTGCTCTTCTCGACGATCACCGTATAGTCGGTAAGCCCGTGCGCCACGCTGGTCGAAACCGCCTCTACGAACGAGAGGTCCGCCTCGCCCGACGGCGTGGGCGGCGTGCCGACGCAGATGAATATAACCTGTGCCCCCTTCATTCCATCCGGAATGCCGTGCGTGAAACGCAGCCTTCCCGCGGCCGTATTGCGAACCACCACCTCTTCGAGCCCGGGCTCGTAGATAGGAATCGCGCCCTGCCGCAGCATGCCGATCTTGCTCTCATCGCTGTCTACGCAGGTCACCACGTGGCCGATCTCTGCAAAACAGCTCCCGGTGACCAGTCCTACGTAACCGGAACCAATCACGCAGACCTTCATATATCCTCCTCACGGCGCCGGAGCGATAAGTCGCCCCCGGCGATCAGTTCGTTACGACAGGTACAACGGGTTCGTCCACGCCGCGCGTCCTTCCGAATCCATCACCTCAATCCTCACGTAACCCTGCCCGCGGTCCAGGCAAAACTCGGCGGCCTTCAGCGTCTCTCCGTCGGGCGCTTCTTCGTGCTTGCCACACCACTGCCGGCTGAGGAAGTTTATTTCGGCGACGTCGGAGCATTCCACCCGCAGGATGCTGCCGTCTTTTTCCACCGATTTTATCTCCGGCCCGGTCGACGCGTAAAACCTGCCGGACTTAACGGCCTCAAGGATAGAGTCGGCGTCTCGATATTGCGATTTAACCATTATCCACCCGCCGTAGGTGTCGCCATCAAAATGGCAGTCGTCCACCGCAAAACCAAACACCCGCCGGCCCGTCGCGAGCAGGTCGTCCCAGTGGACCGTCGCCCTGCCCTTGCCTACGCCCTTGTGCACCATGTGGTTGTAGACTTCGATGCCCGCGCAGCCTTCGATGTCTTGCATGTCTGCCAATGTGAGCCCGCTCCAATACGGGTGGGCGATGATCGCAACTCCGCCCGCCGCACGCACCTCGTCGACCGCTTCCTGTATCGGCATCTCCGGGAAGACGTGAAAGCCCGTCGGCACATTGAGTGCCACAAGATGATAGTTTGTATCGCCGACCGCCAGGCCCCATTCCGCGCCCGGTATCACGACGAGGCCCTCGTTGGGGCAACGCGTCACGAAACAATGATCGGTGAAGGCCAGAAAGTCGTATCCCTGTTCCTTGTAGCCCGCAACACGTTCTTCCGGTGTGTATCGGCCGTCCGAGTTGGTCGTGTGAGTGTGCAGATTCCCTTTCAGCCATTGCCCTGGGGCTTCAAAAGCTTCCAGCAAAACATCACCTCCCGGTGGTTCCTGTTGATGAGCAGATTCCTGTTGAACACGCACAACAATTGTATCGCGCGGGGGCCGCCGAAACAACGTTTAACCGCTACCGCAGCCGGCCGTAAAGGTATGAACGTCCAACAGAAGGAAGATTCACCGCAAAGCCGCAAAGAGCGCAAAGAAGAGAAGGATGAAGACGGAAGGGAAGAAAGTTCAAGGTCCAAAGTCCAAAGTCCAAGGTCTAGGTAGTGTAAAATACCTTCTGTAAATTAGGGTGGAAAAAGAGGCCACCGTACGTTCCAATCTATAATGTGTCTGAAAAGAAGTTTATAGAAAGGAGCGTAACGATGGCCATGGATGATGATA
>Ga0114922_10003952_pt1 | contig 13779 bp, 15 predicted proteins | sample AartaG_FD_100975 | JGI IMG/M metagenome (GOLD analysis project Ga0114922, IMG submission 100975) | Deep subsurface microbial communities from Aarhus Bay to uncover new lineages of life (NeLLi) - Aarhus_00045 metaG | ecosystem: Environmental > Aquatic > Marine > Oceanic > Sediment | place...
ATATTGGACACCATGCAGCCCGGCCGCGACGCCTGGTCTGACGGCGTACAGCCCATCAGCCGTCCCTCCAGCCTCTGCCCGGCCATGACGTGCCCAGCCCGCGTCCCGCTGGCGGCTACAACGTACGGTCCGCCGGCTCGAGCCCATGAGGGCGGGGGTGGGGATTAGGGGCCCCCGGTCAGGGTGGAACATCCTCTCCCCGCCCCCTCAATAGACGTGGAGCTCCTCTGGATTCGGCCCCGGCGGTCTGGCGGTCGGCCAGTGGGAATTGGGCGTGCGTGACTGGTCCTAGTGGAGGCCGAGCTTCACGAAAGGGGTCGCTGTGAACAAGAAGAACGCGAACGTCCAAGTACATCAGCCTTCTGCGGCAAGAGGCCTATGTGGACGGGCTCCTGCCAACATGGCAATACGACTGGCAGCGGGTGTTCGAGTCACCGTGGAAACCCCCACGCCAGCATGGGCCGAAACCCGTCTGACTGGGCCTGGCCCTCTGCGGGGGCCGAGGCCACTTCGGTACAGCTGCACGACGAGCCCTCTATGATTCCTCCTCCTGCGAGGCGACCGTCCAGATTCGCTTGAGGGGCAGCTCGGCACGGATTTCGGCGGGGAGCCGGTCGTATTGCTCCAGCAACTGCTCAGTCAGGGCATCGGCGTCCCACAGCCGAACCTGGAAGAACTGGGCAGCCTCCCTTAGTGCTGGTATTCCTCCACGGCCTTCTGGAGCAATTCGGTCAGCAGTTCACGGTTCTTCTCCATTTCCTTTGGACTCACGGTGATACGGACGTGTCGGTCACGGACATTGGCCGCGAGCCCGGTTTCCTCAAACCGCTCCACCCAGGGCTGCTTCTCCGACACCTCCGCGAAAACGTGAATGAACTGCTTCTTCGGCGTGAAGTAAATGAAGTTCCTCGACCTCACCCCGTCTTGAAGGCCAATGTAGTACTTGTTGTAGTTCAGTTGCAGGTCGGCCTGAGCCTTCTCGTTGACGATGGCCAGGACCTCGTCCACCATCCCTACCGTCTTCGGCGAGGCCCGCCCGATCCAATATGGTCGGTCCGTGGCGGCAGCCTGAACATCGGTTTCATCGTCCCGGCGGAGCGAGACGCGGTCCAACACCCGAACGAAGTCGAGCACGATCTGATCGCCCACTTTCAGAGCGTTGAGCTGGATCGCGATCAGTGGGATGTTCCCTGCGAAGAGGCCCAGGATGTTGAGGAACCGGCTTGTCACGTCCTCGGCAACGATTACCGCACAGTGATCGTAGCCGGGATACCGACGCCGTTCGATATCCCAGTACTCAATGCAGCGGATAATGTGGCTCTCGTCGGTGGCACCGAGTTGGACTTCGACCTCGTACCTCTGGTTAGCCTCTGGGTCGGCAAGCAGGAAGTCGAGCCGCCCGGCCTTGTCCTGACGACGCTCCCGCTCGATTACGACGAGCTCGCCCAGACCGAGAATGGTCGTGTCCTCTTCGATGCGTTCGGCGAGCCATTTCTCTGTGAATTCAGGGTGATTCTTCAGCGTGATCGGTTCGGGCTTCGTGTAGTCCAGCATGCCGGTCACCTCCTTTCCTGAAAGAATGCGTGGGTCACCGCAATACTCCGAGAATCCGCCTATTCTAACGACGCTTACGGGACAGCCGACTCGCCTTGCGGCAGCCCGCCAATGCCTTCCACACGTCGCGCCGGGTCGTCGTCAACCCGCTGCGGGCGACGAACGCCGTGTACAACGTCTCGAAGTCGTCCGTGTAGGGCAGCTCGTCAACTGTCAGACGCGTCTGGTCGTACAGCTCCGCGAGCACCTTCTTGTGGGCGTTGCTGAGGCTGATTTTGGCCATGCCGGTCCCCTGTTGCTCTGCCTCTGCCTTGCGCTGGCGGACCTACTTCCCTCGCTCAGTGTATTCGCTGTATCTGCCAGTACGCACTAGCCAGAGTGCCATAATCGCTCTCCCTTGGCACCCTTCGGTATTAACCGCGATGCTCGTCAATGAACCTCCTGACTTTCTCGGGATTCGGCATGCCGTTGACGGCGATCTCGACATCACCCTGCCCCGCACTCGATATGCCGATGGTTCCGACGCCGAGGAGTCGCTGCAAGATACCCTGCTTTACCTGGATGTTCCTCACATCCCTGTGCCACACGTCATTCGTCTTCTTCGACAGTATACCCCTGCGCAGGGTGGTGCGCTTCGTGGTCACCGTCAGCGTCGTCCCCAGGCAGTCCAACCACCAGATCACCAGGATGAGCAATCCCAGCCCCAATACGGGGATGAGGATCACGCTTAGCACGAACCCGACGGGTCGGTTTCGGAACATCGACGGATGGGACTTGTAGAGAATACTCTCAGCTTCTGCGGCCACGAATCGTCCTCCTTCCGCGTCAACGTACTGTGTGCGCTCCGACGCCACGCGGCACGAAGCGCTCCCAGCGAATCCACTCGATGCAACTCTTGATCCGCTCGGCTGCGAACCGTTCCTTCGCCTCGTGCCAGTTCTCGCGAATCTCCCGGATGATGTCCTCCTCGGAAGGCTGCCGACCACCAAGCAGAAAGTCGTTCCAGGCCGCAAACACCGTGGCGAACAGCTCGGCTTGCTCAGTCTTCATCCTGGCAAAAAGGTCGAGCAGCCGATCCATCTCATTCCGTCGGTCACTGAGAATGGGTCCGGCCGCGCCGACGCGATCGTCGATCCTGTCGCCGGGCTGATACCGGTAGCCGAATGTCTCCCGTTTGTGCGTTGTGAACCAGCCCCGCTTGCCCGCCAGGCTCTCCAGCTTGTGAATCTCGGCGTCAAACGGACCGGCGGCCTTGCGTTGGAACTCCATGGCGAGGTCGATGCCCAGGTGCGACTGCGTCAGGTAAAGCAGCTTTTCGAGCTGCGTGCGCCCAAACGTCGGTCGGTCGTGCAAACGCACGATCGCGTACGCGGCGATTGCCGCCCGCTTGAACTGGATGCCCTTCGGCGGCTTCCGCGTCGGGCGTGCGCCGACCTTCCGCACTCGTTCCCTCGCAAGAGACGCGGCTTCGCGTTCGGCCTTGATGCGGTCGAGGAGAGCGGAGGCGGGTTCGTAGCTACGGCCTTCGCGGCGGGCGAGTTCGGCCTCGGTGGGGACCAGCTCGCCGCGGAACGCCTTGGCCAGGACCGCCTGCGTGAGCCTGTCGGCCCGCTGCGTCCCCGCCGTCACCCGCTGCTCGATCGTGTCGGCCAGCTTGAACAGGGCCTCCACCCGGCGGACGATTTCGTGCTGCTCGGGCGCCGGTGGTACGGGAACAGCGAACGCCTTGATGTCCCCCACGTTGAGGTGTGGGGAAGCAGTCCCGCCAGTGAGGTCTCGAACTCGGCTCAAGATGAGTTCGGAGTTCAGCACATGCATATAGAATGTCGCGGACAGAGCCGGATAAGGCCGGATCAGCATCATACGCTGCCCCATGCATAGCTCCACGCCCTCGGGGATCATGCACGCGATTCCCAGAATGCCGCCTTCGCGGCTGTACAGGATGTCGGCGGGCTGGGGCACCAACCGCTTGATGCGTTCGGCGAAGGTTCCGTCTGACACGTAGCGAACCTCCGACAGGTCCAGGCGGCCAGGGTGAAAGTTCGTCGTTCTAACGCACAGGCGACCATGATCTGTCCACTTCGGCGTGGCATGTGGACAATCGACGACTTGCGAAGCGACGCCTTCCAAGCTGGCCCACGCCCATCCGTCCGGCAGTTCAGCGTCGTCAGGCGGCTCTGGCGGGATGGGATCGCGGTACCTCTCTTTTCGCCAACTCTTTCGGCGATGCTCCGTGACCTCACGCAATAGCTCGGACGCTGGTTCGATGTCGGGGTGGGCGGCACGCCAGTCGGCGGTGAGGCGGCCGGAGCAGGCGGCGGCGAGGACGGACTGGCGGAACCGCTTGAGGATGGCGGGCACCTTGGCCAGCCGCTCCCGGGCCGCGTTCACCCGGGCCAGCAGCTTCTCCACCATCGCCACGATCCGCTTCTGCTCGGCCAGCGGCGGAACAGGCACGATCATCCTAGCCAGCTTCGTCGCGTTGATGTTGGGCACTGCGATTCCGGCGGAATGCTCGGTGACAGCGTCCCAATAGCCCGGCGACTTCAAGAACAGGGAGATGAACTCGCTTGGAATCGGTTGTACGGGACGAAGGCGGATGAGGTACGAAGCGAACACTGCACGCGGACAATCCCCGACCAGGTAGCTGACACCGACCGAACCTGCCCGTGAGACAACAATGTCGCCCGGCGAAAGGACATATTTCTGCGGATCGTCTGGCTCCTTTTTGCACACCGGCACCAATCCCCATTCGACCTGACCACTTGAGATATCTGTCGTCCGAAGTAGTCTGAGTCCCGACCGGTCCTTCGTGGCACTGGTGGTCCAGCCGTATTGTGGATGGTGGCACAGCGACCCGAGTTCCGCCTCAGCCCAGCCCTCCGGTGGTCCGTTCTCTATCGTTGTTCTGTTGAAGTCGTCGGTCATTGCATCTTGGCGAGCCAGGCCAGAAGTAGAATATGAGCGGAAGTCATCTGGACCGCGTGGTCTGCCTGTTCCTTCGTAACGGTATGCATCGGCTTCGGGCCGCGGCCGTGTGCATCACCGAGTTTGTTGCGAATAGTCCCCGTAGCCTCGAAGATCGGAGCGTAGAACGATGGAAAGAGCCCGTGGTCCTTGCAGATCGCCACGAGCTTTGAGCACGTGTCGCGGTCAGGATCGTACGGCCACTTCTTGAGGTCGCAGATTGTCTTGAGCACGCTCTCGAACGCCGAGCCGCAGAGCGTGATCGCGTCTTCGTGCTCGCCCGCCCGGAGCGCTGCATGTGCTCTAAGCATCTCGTCGTTCGCAACCCCGAGCGCGGGGTTGCGCAGAAGCTGAAGCGCGGGTTCGATGACCTCCTGATGCAGAAGCTGGTGGTCCCGGCGAATGACACGGGGAAGGTCCTCCTCCGGAGGCAGGGCCAGCCGCACCTCGCCGTACGCCATCTGCGGGCCGTTGTAGGCGGTCAGCTCGTAGCCGATACCCTCTTCCCGGAACACCGCATTGATCTGCTCAACCGCGTCCTGCCCGCCCGTATAGACGGACGTGCGAAAGCAGAACTCGATGTAGTCGAGGGCGCGGGCGTCATCGCAGGAAAACAAATGCTCTATAACCGGCCTGTCGTCGGAGCGCGCGGCTTCATAGAACAGCCCAATCAGGTGTCCGTATTGCCGGACCAGCAGCCCTTCAAGCTCCTGCAAGAACATCTGCTCCGATCTGCCGCGAAGGTCTTGCAGGAAGATCGCCACTATTCGGGAACGTACCGGCGCGGGAACGTCGTAGCGCAGCTCGGCCGGCGGCGGCGCGTTGCGTTTCGAGTAGGGCGGGATCACGGCAGCACCTCACGTTGGGGACAGCGTTTCCCAGTGGCCTTAGTGGACGTTGCGTTGCCGTTTTCCACCAGTGTCAGGACCGCGTGCGGTTGGGCCACGACATCCTCCGGTTCGCCGATGGCGTCGGTCGCTGAAACCGGGCGGAACAATGGTATTGACACGGACTGTTCGCGAGCGATATAAGTCGGTAGCCCCCCCGGCGATAGCATCGCCGGGCCGACGCCCCGAAAGGGGCGTTTCTTCTGCCCTGATCGCGTCATCGGCCAGCCTCCTGCTTGGTGCCGTTCCTGTTCCCGTTACCGTTCTCCAAGAGTGCCAGCACGCCTCAGTCGTGCAAATACCCGGAGCTAACGTCGAAAGCCTGTTCCGGCGTGCCGAAAAAACTGCCGTTGTGGAAGACGCAGGGCGAATACTTCTCGTTGCTGTACGTGAAGAACGCCAGGCTCCACTCGTTTTCGTTCCCGAAGTATCGCAGGCGGCAGAGATGCACCGGCGTGTTCCGCACGCGTTCGATCATCTCGGCACGGGTTTCCCCCCAATCCTTGGGCGGCCAGCCTCGGGGCAGGTTGGGGGCCTTGTATGCGTCGATGTAGCACAGCGGGCCGCGAAAGCGGATATCGAGACGGGTAAACTTCCCCTTGTACTTCTTCTCGGCGTATTTGACGATGCGTTGCCGCGTCCGCTCCTGCACGGCTTTGGGAATCTTCACGCCGCCGGAATGGGGATCTCTAACCCACGGCATCGGCCTGCTCCCTCGCCTGGACTTCGCCGTTGGCGTTTTCCAGCAACGCCAGCACTGCGTTCAACTCGCCGGTCGCCTCCTCCAGCTCGCCGATGGCGTCGGTGGCCAGTTCCTCCGGCTCCGGCAGGTCGTCGGCGTCTTCCAGCGACTCGTCCTTGAGCCACTTGAAGCCGTCGAGCTTGAAGTCGCGTTCCCGCACCTCGTCGATACCGAACTTCCGCCAGCGGTCCTGCTTAGAGTCAGACTTCTTTCGCTTGGCCCGGCCGTTGGGGTCGTCGCCGAAGCACCGCTCGAACTCGGCGAAGTGCTCGGGCGTGAGCGGGCGGTCCTTCTTGGTGATGCCGGGGACGTTGGTGCGGGCGTCGTATATCCAGACGGTCTCGGTCGGGTAGCCCTTGGTGAAGAAGACGACGTTCGCTTTGACGCCGGGGCTGTAGGGCGTGAACGTGCCGCGGGGCAGGCGGAGGACGGTATGCAGGTCGCAGTCCTCGGTGACGATCTTGAACACGTCGCCGGCCTGATCGGCGAAGAGGCAGTTGTCCGGCAGGACGCACGCCGCCCGGCCGCCGGGCTTGAGGATCGTGAGAATGTGCTGGACGAAGTTGAGCTGCTTGTTGGACGTGGCGATGGTGAAGTCGTCACGGTCCGGGGCCTGGTTGGCTCCCTTGGTGCCGAAGGGCGGGTTGGTCAGGATCAGGTCGAAGCGGTCGCCGCCGGGCGGTTCGTAGATGGAGTCGCCGAGCTTGATGTGTGGCTCGATGCCGTGGAGGTAAAGGTTCATCAGGGCCAGACGGCGGGGCCGGGGGACGAGGTCCTGGCCGTAGTAGGTCTTCTGTTTGACTCGGCGGGCGATGTCGCGTTGGAGGGCACCGCCGCCGGTCTGGTCGATGAGCCATTCATACCCGGCGACCAGGAAGCCGGCGGAGCCGCAGGCGGGGTCGCAGACGGTGAACTGCTTGTGCTTGCGGGGGTCGGGCTGCATGCAGCGGACGATGGACTGGATCAGAATCCGCGGCGTGAAGTACTGGCCCGCTCCCTTCTTGCCCTCGCTGGCGGCTTTCTCCAGCAGGCCCTCGAAGGCGGCGGCCTTCACGTCCACGTTGAGGGCGGTCCACTCGGTCTCGTCGATCAGGTTGATGAGCCGTTTGAGGTTGACCGGGTTGTTGAAGCGGGAGATGGCCCCCGCGAAGATGTCGCCGAGGATGCCGGGCTGCTTGCCGAGCTTGCGAAGCACGTCCACGTAGAAGTCGAGCAGGCCGGTGCCGGTCTTCTCGGACAGGAACGGCCAGTCGGTGTCGCCGGGCAGGTCGATATCGCGTTCGGCGGCCATCTTGATGAAGAGCAGGTAGGTGATCTGCTCGATGTAGTCGCCGTAGTCGATCCCGTCGTGGCGAAGCGTGTGGCAGAAGCCCCAGAGCTTTTGGACTACGTCACTCATGGGTTCTTACTCTCTTTTGCACGGGTTCCCGGAGGCTGTTGTAAGGCCTACGCTTTGGGTCCGGTCTCGCGCAGGGGTACTGAGTCCACCCCCCCTTGCCGCTTGAGTTCGTTAAGTCTTTCTCCCATCTCATACGCTGGAGCGAGGGTAAATGCCACAATCCCCATGCCGAGAAGCACGAAGAAAGAAGCTCCAGAGAGTTTGGCAAGCAGGAGTGAGGCCAAGCCGCAGATGACGATGACCAACCAGGGCATTCCCCAGAACACGAGGTGCCTACGCCGGCCTCTGATGTTCTTCACAAGCTTCTCTCTACTGCCAAAGACGCTGAAGAGTAACCACCCGGAAACAGGAAAGAGTATATGCGCTGGGTCAGAACCAAAGTAAGCCTCGGCGGCCGCGGCTCCCATGATACCCAACATTGACAGAAAGCCCATTATCGTAAGCAGGATCATTGTTTCATCCTCGCGACATTGATCCGACCATGGCTGCTCCCCGCTTCGGCGGGTCGGCCGTTGTCACGCTGCGATGGCGGCGTTGATTCGACCAATCAGCTCTCCAAGCCTGCCCGTGAAACTCCCATCAGCACTGCCCCAACCGCCTTCGCGAGCGAAGACTGGTAGATCGTCGAAATCCTCACGGTCGATCGACAGGTTCTCAATCAGGTGCGACCGGATGCGTTCGAGCCAGGCCCGCTGCTCCGCTGTGAACTCTCGGCCGCCGGTGGTCTGCATAATGGCCCGGTCCACCCGCTCAACGGCGGTCAGGAGCGGCTGCTGCTCGTCCGCGGCGTGCTTGACCATCGAAATGATGTCCACGAGGGCCTTGCGGTAGTGGGCGGCGTGGGCCTTCTGGAGGTTCTCCACCGTGAAGCGTTCCCGCGTGGCCGCCAGTTTCTGCCGCAGTTCGCTCAGAGCGTCGGTGCTCCAGTCCTGGGGCCGGTCCAGCAGGATGCCAATCGCGTCAATATGGGCCGGGTTCTCGCGGACGAACCGGGCGAACGCCTCCAGGTAGTCCTCCGGCTTGTATTCGCCAATGAGCCACTCGGAGCTGACCGTGTCCTCGGTCTCGTAGGCGACGACGAAGCCACGCTTTGCCCGGGGGTAGTTGACCAGCAGGTCCTGGAGGGCCTCGTCTCGCAACGTCTTCATGGTGTCCGTGAACTCCCGTTCGAGGGCGACTGGCAGCTCCCTAGCGAAGCGGCCCATATCGCCGTCGGGGATGTACGCCCCAAACTGCTCGCGGGCCTCGGCGGACATTTCCTTGTCGATCCGCTGGAGCCGCTTGACGAGGCAGCGGGTGTTGTAGGGTCGGTCGCGGTTCTGCCAGATGTCCTCGATGATCTCCTGGATGGTCCGTGGCGGCCGGAGCGGTGCGTCGCCGGTGAACGCCGAGGCCTGCCGGAAGTACTCCAGCAGTGTGCCGTCGAAGCAGTCGAACACCGTGAAGTGCGACTTATCGGCGTACTTGTCCCCCTTGCGGGTGCCGCGGCCGAGCATCTGCTCGAACAGGATGCGGGACTTCACCGGCCGCAAGAACACGATGTACTCCAGATCGGGAATGTCCACGCCGGTGGAAAGCATGTCCACGGTGACAACGATCATTGGGTTAGGCCGGTTGCGGAACTCGCGGATTCGCTGGAGTGGGCGGTCCACGGTGCCGGTGATCTTCTGGGCGAATGACTCACCGCGGCCGAATACGTCACGGGCGATATTGACGAGCTGGTCGGAGTGCGAGGTGTGCTCCAGGTCGTTGACCGCGAAGATGAGCGTCTTCGGGAAGCGGCCACACTGCTGTTCGTGCTCCAGGGCGTACTTCTTGATCTCCTCGATGATCTTGCGGTTGGAGTCCGGGGATGTCACCCGCCGCTCAACGTCCGTGGTGTCGAACTGCCGCTCGTCCTCCAGTAGGTCGAGTTGCTCAGCCCCGCTGGTGGTGTCAATCAGGCCGACTTGCTCGCCTTCCTTCAGAAACACACCGTTCATGCGGACATCGGAGCTGACCTTCACGGCGTCGTAGTCAACCAGATAGCCGTCGCGGACAGCCTGCTCATAGCGGTAGCTGTAAACCACGTCCTTGAAGTAGGCGGTCGTGTGGGCGGCCGGCGTGGCAGTCAACCCGATCTTGATCGCGTCGAAGTGGTCCAGTGTGCCACGCCAGACGGATAGCTCGGCGGTGGTGTACCCGCGATGGCACTCGTCGGCGACGATTACGTCGAACGCGTGGATCGGGATGTCGAGGTGGTCGGCATCCTCGTCGATGACATCGTCTTCACCACCGAAGACGGCTCCCCGCCCGAACAGGTTGACCGCCATGCGTTGAATCGTGCATACATAGACGAACGCGTGGCCGGGCTGCGGGTCGAGCAGGTAACGCTGCGGCAGGACCTTCGGGTCGAACTTCTCGTCCTCTCCGAAGTTCTCGCGGTGGAACCGGCTACTGTAGACCTCGTAGATTCTGTCGAACTTGAGGCCCGGTTCCGGCTCGAAGGATGCGAACGCCCACACAGCTTGGGCAGCCAGGGCTCGCCGGTCCACCAGGAACAGCACCCGCCGGGCGACACCTGACTTCATCAGGCGGTAGACCTCGTTGACTATCGTGAACGTCTTGCCGGTGCCGGTTGCCATCGCGATGAGCATCTGACGTTTGCGGTTAGCGATCGCCTGCTCGATGGCATGGTCCGCCTCGATCTGGTACGGGCGAAGTGACTTGTCCCGTTCAGGCTCGTGCTGGATCGGGTGGTCGGAGAGCCACTGGCACTCGGCGTCCGGGTCGCGGCCCAGCATCTCGCCGAGTGCGTTCGGCGTGTGGAAGTCTTCGACTCGCCGTGACCGATTGAGGGGGTGCCGCACGTCGTGGAACCAGATGACCTCGCCGTTGGTGGAGTACAGCAACGGCACCCGGAAGCCGTCAAAGTTGAACGGGCTGCCCGACACACCCCGCGAGTACCGCTCAGCTTGCGTGAGGGCGTTCTGCGGGCCGATGGTGAGCCGCTTGGCCTCGACCACGCCCACGATGCGACCGTCCGCACAGAGAGCGTAGTCAGCCGGGCCGTTGGCCGTCTCGTACTCGGTTATAGCCTGCGGGGTGAGCTTGCGGGGAGCATCCGCCGGGACGACTGACCACCCACGGGCCTGTAGCCGGCCGTCGATCCGCCGCCTACGGGTCTGCCACTCTCGTTCGTTTGCTCCGTCGCTCGCCATGCTCGCCGTCCGCGAGATCTGAGTTCGCCCGACTTCGCGGCTGTTGATCCGACGGCTATCGAAGTGCCTCCGCCGCCACGTTACGCCGCTCGGACCGCCGAAACATCATTATGCACGATGGTGCAGGGCAAAACCAGTAGAGAACGGCGGAGATATGTGGGTTGGGCCCGGCACGGTCCGGCCGATTAGTAGGGGCAGTCCAAGGGGCAGAGTTCTTCGGTGCCCCCGATATCGATCCGGACCACACCATCGAGCCGGTCTTGAATTGCCTGGCGAGCCCAGGCGGCAGCCGCAACGCTGACGGCCTCGGCAGCGGCGGTGACCTACCGCTTGAACTCCGGCGTGCAGGGCATGACCAGCCGCTCAGGAAACTCTCGACCAGGCGGCCGGCCACGTTTTCGCTGGGTCGCGTTCATACATGGATCATGCCTCACACGGACGTGATGTCACTCTGTCGAGCAATACGATGCAACCCCCGAGCATGCCCGCATGGCGGCCAAAGACCCCATGCTGCTGCAGCTCGGCAAGTACCTGCGACAGGCCCGCGAGAAACGCGGCTGGTCGCAGGAGGAATTGGCCTACAAATGCGGCCTGCACCGCACGTACATCGGGTCAGTGGAAAGAGGCGAGTACAACATCAGCTTGCTTTCACTCCGGAAGATCGCCGACGCGTTGGGGATCAGCCTGCCGGAAGCGTTGGCAGCCGCCGTAGCCCCGCGGCGTCGAAAGAAATGACCGTCAGGCGAGCCCCGTGACGGTGAGCGTCATGGTCTCCACGTTGACGTGCAGCTCGCGGTTCTCACCACGTCCGGTGACGAAACGGCCGAACTCAGCCACCAGCAGCCCGGCGGCGACGCTTGCCACGTGCAGCGGGCACACAGCCCCTCTCCGACGCGTAACCTCGCCCCATGGCGGCAGCAGGTCCGCCTCCTCCAACACATTCTTCGATGTTGCGGACACGATTGGCAGGTACATCCGGCCGTCGTGCACGTTTGCTCCGGCGTAGAAGCCGATCCCGCTGGCCAACGCTCGTCGGCCAGCCTGACGCGCCCAACGCGCCGCGGTGCAGCAGAACACGGCGTCGACCGCGTCCCAGTTCGGTGGGCGGCGGCCGACTGTAGTCTCGATGTCGAGCAGCGGGTTCAACTGATGAGCGGCCTGGGCTGCCGCCTGGGCCTTCGGTCGGCCGACATCCTCGGCGGCGAAGCCCTCGGCAGCATAGTGTCGGCGGCTGACGCGGCCCGGATCGACCAGCAGCAGCCGACCGACGCCGAGTGCTGCGAGCTGCAGGGCGACCTGGCGGCCGATGCCGTTCAGGCCCAGCACGGTGGCCCGGCAGGCAGACAGCGGCTTAGGAGAGCTGCGTTCACGTTGACGAGTATCCTGGTCGTGTATGGGTTGGTCGTTCATGCTGTTTCCTCGCTGGTAAACAGATGCAGCGTATCCGGGGCATGGTGCGCGGGAACGCAGACCAGCGGTCAGATACTCCGCACGGCTGTGGGAGCCTAGAGCGTGACTTTCTCCTTTTGCAGGAGCTTCGCCGTCCTTGCGACGGCGGCGTGCATCTCGGGAAAGTTCTGGGCCAGCTTTTCGAGTGTGAAGTCCGCGTAGTCCGGGTGCTGCTCGATCTCGGACCGGACTGTGAGCCCTTCCAGCACCGCTTGTTTGAACATCCGGGCGAAAGCACCGACCAGGGCGTTGTAGCCTTCCAGCTGGCGCATCAGCACGTCCAGGCGACGCCGCTTCCAGTAGTGGCCCTCGTCGTTGACCCGCTGCAGGATGCCCAGTTGCTTTGCCCGGTCCAGAACGGCGATCACCAGCAGGTGACACCGCAGGAAATGAGTCAGGCCGTGCTTTGAGGCGTACTGGGTCTTGCAGAATCCGTGCCAGCGCCAGCCCCGTAGATTGGGGCGTATCGTCCGGTAGCGGGGCCGCCGGGAGTAACGCAGGTCGAACCACTCCGTGGTTGCGGGGTAGCGGGCCAGGCCGATCTCCAGGCTCTCGCAGCCCTCGCCGGGCCAGGCGGAGAAGCCCACGAGCTCGACCGGCTTCACGTCGTGGTGGACCTCGAGTTTCCTGCCGACGTGGTGGCCCCACTGAATGTCCAGCGGATCGGGGTGTCAGAGGGCTTCCTGGCGGCGAATCGACTCCCGGGCCTGGATCTTCAGCCACCGGCAGGGGTCGTTCTCGTCCGTGCTCTCGAAGTCGCACTCCGTCTGGCCCTGAAAGTGCTTGCACGGCGAGACCTCGGCAAACGGCCGGTCCTCGCAGAAGCCGCGCAGCCGCTCGATGTGCTCCAGCGCCGCCTCGGCAGCGGTCTGCGGCGGCGCGCGAAACGAGAAGTGGATTGTCAAACCCATGGTGAATCTCCCTGGTTAGGTTGCTGAATGGTGGGGGTATGTTCAGGTGGGATCAGCGTCGCAGTCGCCACCTGCCTCCGGTAGTGCAGCTTCGACCTCCTTGTCTGTCAGCATGCCGACGAGCTCGTAAAGGTCGAACCAATAGCGCCCGCACGCCGAGCAACTGACGCGCTGGGACGCGCCGCCGGAATCGATATCGACAGACCCGCCCTCTATGTCCGGGCTGCCGCAAAACAGGTGGCGCACGCCGCCTGTGCCGCCCGAACACGCGAATCCGCTGTGGAGACTCGGCCGGGTCGAGACATGTGCTCCCGAGGTGCGGTCTGCCATGCAGGCAGCTAGCTTGACGGCAAGATGCGATCTCGCGGTCGTCGCTCGCTGCGATAACGATGTGTTGGACGGCCAGGGGCAGAACCGAAGCGCCGACGTTGCCGAGGCCCTATTCCCTCGAATCCTGCCCGGCACGACAGGACACGGCGAAAAGGGCATCGGCGAGCCACTGACCACCAAGATCAGCAACGCCGGAGAAGGAACGGCGGGCACCCTCCGGATCTACACGCTCGAGCTCTAGCCCGGATTATTCATGAGCTTTCCGGGCCAGGGTGCGGTCGGGCGTTTCGGGCTCACGATTTGTGGTTTCGAGGGTAAGACTCGCAATGTGGGCAGAGGA
>Ga0114922_10003953_pt1 | contig 13775 bp, 10 predicted proteins | sample AartaG_FD_100975 | JGI IMG/M metagenome (GOLD analysis project Ga0114922, IMG submission 100975) | Deep subsurface microbial communities from Aarhus Bay to uncover new lineages of life (NeLLi) - Aarhus_00045 metaG | ecosystem: Environmental > Aquatic > Marine > Oceanic > Sediment | place...
ACGCGCCGTCGCAGGGCTTCCTGCGCCTCCGACGAAAGGCAACGTGCATCTGGAGTTTCCATACCCTCATTCTATACATTAGCCTCAAGAATGTCAACTATATTCTGCTCGGATTAGTAACTGTTCAAGTACTCCGCGGCTTGCTCTCCTTCGCTTCCTCGACGGTAACAACATCTCGTGGATTGAGTTTGAGGCTGAGATGGCTGGGTTTGCGGAACTAGTGCGATGGACACGTAAAGGGATCATGCGTCTACTTGGGAGGCGGTAGCACTTGACCAATGCAGGCTAGGAAGCGAGGCGGTCGCGACGGGCGGCAAGCCGGTGTGGTTGCGGAGCTTGAGAAGGTCGGCCAAGGCTCCCGTGACGGAATCCTCACCGCCCTTCCAAGCCGGGTGGACCCCGCCGGACATGGAGCTGACCGATCGTGGCGTAACGGTCGGAACGCACAGGACGATGCCGGGAAACTGGCCGCTACGGCACTTGAGAGCCCGGTAGCAAAGAGCGAGACGCCTCAAGCAAGCGGCGAAGTCTGATTTCCTTGAGCTCCGACCACCGCAAGCGATGGAGCATCGGCCTGATCGTCTTGACCCACAGGCGCTCGCGGCGGTAGCGGGCCGGGGTGACGCCGCACCGGATGGCCCGGTTGACCGTGGCGATGCGCTGCCGGCCGAAGGGGCTTCCGTCGAGCTGAATGCGGGCGCCGTCGTCATACGTGGGAAGCTGTTGCAGGTTGCCGATGCCATCACGGGTTAGCTCGGCGGTCAGCAGGCAGCCGGTTCGCTCCGTGCGGTTCCAGCGAACGGCATCGCCGTTCGTGTAGGGGACTTCGCAGGCAACGAAGTTCCCGAGCGAGTAGATGATGGGTCGGCCTCCGCGGAGTTCCAGACCTTGCACGACGTGCGGGTGATGGCCGAGCACCATGGATGCTCCGGCGTCGATGAGCCTGTGGGCCTGCTCGACCTGCTCGGGAGAGGGGATCAGGAAACGCTCCTCGCCCCAGTGCGGCGAGACGATGACGTGGTGTACGTCGCCGCGGAGCTCACGGATCTGGCCGGTGAGACGGTCGAGATCGAGCGGCGCGACGCCCCAGTGATCGGCCGTGGCGAACGGCCGCGCTCCGCTGCGTTCGTCCGCGACGCCCAGGAACGCCACGCGAATGCCGCGCGCTTCGAGGATGGCCGGGGCGGCTGCTTCAGCCAAGTTGTCACCGGCGCCGAAGTAGCTGATGCCCATCTCATCGAGCAGCCCACGGAGCCTGTGAAAGCCCTGCTGGAAGCAGTCGAACGCGTGGTTGTTGGCCAGGGAGACGACGTGGAAGCCCGCCGGCTGGATCGCGCGGACCATCTCCTCCGTAGAGATGACGCGCGGCTCGGTGGGTACCATGCTCCCGTCGCCCGGCAGCGTGCACTCGAGATTGCCGAAGACGATGTCCCCGGCGGCGAGGGCCTCGCGCACCCCGGCAAAGGCCTGGGACATATCACGGCTTGCGGCCGACCCGTGCGGGCCGGCCGGCAGCAGCAGGTCCCCTACCGCGATCAGGCGGGCCCCAGCCCGCCTCCTTTTGCCGGCACTATTCTCCTCGGGTCCTGTCATGGCTGAACGGAGTCTGCCCATCCCGTCTGTCACCCGGCAGGGATTCGCCAATGGGACGTTCTACTGTGCACGATGACCGTGCCAGACCTACCCAAGGCCACCTGGCCTATCCGTCGCTCTCATCCGCCACTCGCGACGGCGAACTCGATCCCGCGCCACGGCCAGGGGCGGATGCAGGCTCCTCGCCGCGGCCCCTTATCCGGTATATGACGACCACCGGTTCGGCCAGGTGGCGGGAGAAGGCGCTTTGCAGGCGCCGGGATGCCCTCTCAGGCAACGGCGCCTTGCGCAGCAAGCGCCAGATCCACCTCATCACCGCACGCTGAGGTCGGCCATACTGAAGCGGTATGCGCTCCGTGCTGGCGGCTGCCTCGATGCCGGCGTGGATTCGATCCAGCGTCGCGTCCGCGTCCGGGCCCCTGGCGATTCGCCGGAGCGTGCCATCGAAGCGGACCACATGGGCCCCAGGGCGCGCCGCCGGATCGACAGTCGGCTTCAGGTCGTACTCGAGCCAGCGGCTGACTTTGGGCAACTGGCGAGGGTCGTTCCTCCGGAAGTAGTTCATGGCGCTCGCGAACGCCCGGTCGCTGTAGACTTCGCGTGCTTGCCTGCCCTCGAGGATGTCCACGGCGGCCTTGGCCGCGACAGCAGGCGTGTGCGTCGTCAGGGGGCTCACATAGGCCAGCAGCAACGAAGGCACCGCATACAGCAGGTACAGCGCCCCCGCTATCCGAGCGTGCTTCCGCGCGACGGTGCACAGCCAAGCCCCCGCGAGGATCGCTCCTGCGGGAACCAGCGGCATGAGGTACCGGGGCTGGTGGTAGAATGGCTTGTACTCGGTGAAGCTGAGGCTCCCGAACTGCAGGAAAAGGAAGAAGACCGCCAGCCAGACCAGGGCAACGGCTGCACGCCGCCGCGCCCGCACCGCCGACCAGAGGACGGCGGGAACAAGCAGGTAGTAGAAGAGTCCGTCGGCCGAGATGATCACGAACATCTTGATCGGGTATTCCCAGAGACTGAAGAACGGATCGGTAGTGTCCAGGGCAGCCGCGGACCCACTGGGGAACAACACCCGGAATCGCTCCAATGGGTAGCCGCTAACGCTTGCCCAAAACGCCATTTCCGAGAGGAAGATGAGTCCGAACCCCACCAGCCCGAAGATGATCGCCAATCTCCTATGCTGTCTCATTCTCAAGACGATGAGCAGCAGCGCCGGCGCAACAAACACCGAAGTGCACTTCACCAGCCAAGCCATGCCGAGAGCGACCCCCGCCGCAAAGCAGAGGCCGCTCACCCGGGATCCCCCGGACTTCCGCGCAGCGATCAGGGCCAATGCGATCGACAGGGCACAGAAGAAGGCCTGCGGCGTGTCCGGTACGACGCCGGTCCCGTTGCCAATGGCCATGGTCGAGACGGCGATCACCGCAGCGGCCCACAGTCCCGCCTTCCGGTCGAAGAGCATCCGACCGATAGCATACGTCAGGACGACCAGGCCTAGGGAACACGCCAGGTTGTACAGCGCCGGCGTCCAGAGGCCGTATCCCCACCACGAAACGAGGACCGCCAAGGGCAGCACGAACCCCGGCCGGATATAGACGAAGGGATACTCCTCCCAGGGGTACTTGCCCTCCGCGGCGTTGCCCCCCGCCCATACGTATCCCAGGCTGTCGGAGATCCCGACTCCAGAGAAGCACAGGAGGCGGACGGCGAGCGAAACCAGGAGTATGAGTGATAGGATAATCGCCGCCTTCCGTCCAGCCATCGGCTCTCGCGCCGGCGGCCTCGTCTTGACTGTCGGCTGCCCTTGTGCCGTGTCGGTTTCGTTGCTCATGCCGATCTCCATCTTCCTTCCCGCACACGGTTCCACACCCAGTCAATGCCGGCGGGCCCTTGGCGGCCATCCGATGGCGGATGGCACTCCCGCTCCCGCATGGCGGACCTGGCCCGTCCCGTTAGACCCCGGATGCTCCAACCTGTCAACCCTCGTCCGTCTGGACGAAGCATGTTTTCGGGTGTCGCCCAAAGCGGGACGCAGCACTTCTCCACAACGCATCGCCGATATGGCACAGGTGTATACCCTTGTCTAACAAGCGAATACGGGCAGAGGCGCAGGGGCAGCGTCCGGCACCCGGAAGTGCTGCCTATCACCGAACGGAACCGAGCAGCATTCATCCAGGCAGTCAGCAGACTTGGGGCCCCCTGAGCATGACTTCTGGCATTCCCGCGATCGGAGGTCGCGCACGATCTTGATATACAACATGTTACATCCCAGGGCGGGCCACGAAAGTGGGCCTCTGCAGACTCCGTTGTTCCAACGTGTTACGACAAGACGGCAGAAGCGGCCTGGTTCAGCAGAGGGTAACACTTCCGCGCTGCGAGCACTCCTTTCGCCCCTCCGGGGCTCTGTTCATAAGGCTCGCATTACCGGGGGCTTGCGCCCCCGGCTAAACCCTTTCCGCCCCCTCAGGGCGAAGAGAAGAGTGTTACCCCGAGCGGACCCGTTCTGAACCAGGCCGCAGAAGCCGAGCTGAGTGAGGTGCAAGTTACTCTAAGCAAGAGTGTTAGACCTCTCTGCCGCCCGCTGGGCGGCTCCGCAAACGGCGCCTTTCCGGCCTTGAGGCTCTCAACCAAACCTGCCTTCGCCTTCGGCTCTGCCTAGGACTGATCGGCAGTGACAGGGCAAGGCGCTTGACGAGGGGGGGCCGTTCTGCTATCTATCTTGACGGTTTCAGCAGGGGGGGAGGACCGGTTGTGGTGTGGCCGAAGTGTGCAGGACTTCCTGGATGACGGGTCTTCATAGCAAGCGGCGCATTCTTGTCCTTGGAGCCGGCCCACTGCACAAGGAGCACTACCGCCTCATGCGGGGCATGGGCTTGGGCACGGTTGCGATGGACCGCGACCCGCGGGCGCCCGCAAGGTCAGAAGCGGACGTCTTCTGCTGCGCCGATCCGGGAGACGTTGCGCAGGTCATCGTTGCGGCTAGGAAACACGACGTGGATGCGATCTTGGCCCTGTCCGAGTTCGGCGTCGTCCCGGCAGCCGAAGCTTCAGAGAGACTTGGGTTGCCGCAGATTGCCTCCGAGACGGCATGGGCTCTGCACGACAAGACGCGGACGCGGAGGGCCCTTGCCCGGAACGGCATCCCCCAACCAAGATTCCAAATCGCCTCGTCCCTGGCGGAGGCGCAGTCAGCCGCGACGGCCTTCGGTCTGCCCCTGGTGGTCAAGCCGCCCGCGCTCTCAAGTGCCCGAGGAGTTCGGGTTGTGGAACGACCGCAGGAACTACCCCAGGCGTACGAGGAAGCCCACGCAATCTCGCCGGGAGAGCTACTCCTCGAGGAGAGGATTGTCGGGGTAGAGACGTCCGTCGAGGGAGCCGTCGTGGAAGGCAAGGCTACGGTCCTTGCTTGCGGCGACAAGGACCTGCGGCCACACCCTCGTTACAGGGTCACCCGTTCGATCAACTATCCGGCAGCGCTTAGCGATCAGCAGCTCACACGAATCCGAGGATGCGCGCAAGCCGTCATGGATGCCGTAGGACTTCGCAACTCCCCATTCCACCTCGAGGTATTCGTCTGCGGAGATCGCGTTCTGCCCATCGAGTGCGCAGCCCGGGGAGGCGGAGGCCACATCTACTCCCATATCGTGGAACTCGTAAGCGGACAGAATCTACTGCGCCTGGCCGTGCAATTGCTCCTGGGCGAGAGGCCGACGGTTCCTGAGCCCGAAGTCTCATTCGGAGCATGCTATAGATTCCTCTTTCCCCCCGAGGGCCGATGTCGCTCCGTAGAGGGGATCAAGGACGTCATGGAGAACGATCGCGTAGTGGATCTTGTGATCGGCGTGGCCCCCGGCACGGTGATCCGGGAGCCCGAACACGGGGCACAGCGTGCGGGGTATTTGGTGACAAGGGGCGCCGATCGGGAGGAGGCATGTGCAGCAGCCGATTGGGCGGAGTCCGCGCTTCGCTGGGAAAGAGACTAGCCGCGAGAGGTCGGAAGGGTCTCGCCGCATGAAGTACCACCTTCTGTGTCTCACGATCGACACAGACCCGGATGGTCTGAACGCACTGCATCCCGATCGTGGGAACCTCGAGTTCAGAGGACTGGCGGCGATGCCTGAGTTCCGGGCGGAGTTGGACGCACGCCGGGCGCAGTTCGGCGGCGAGCCCGTGCCGGTGACTTGGTTCATCCGCGCTGACGGACAACTGCGGCGGGCATTCGGAGACGCGCTCTATCTTGTCCGCCGGTACGAGAAGCTTTGGCAGGAGGTCTTGGTGGCGCGCGACGAACTGGCGTGGCATCCGCACTTGTACCGATCGGGGGGCAGCGACGGGACCGAGATCCTGACTGATCCGGTGGAGGCGGCTGAGGAGCTGGAACGGACGTGGACGGAGTTGACGGCGAGCAGCTTCTTTGCGCCCAAGGCGTTTCGCAACGGGGAGGGATGGCACACCAGACAGACGCTGGCGAAGGTGGAGCAGTTGGGTTTCGCGGTGGACTCCACGGCCATACCGGGCCGGACGGGGCCCGCTGGCCACCCCATGGATTGGATAGGAGCGCCCAACCAACCGTATTACCCTGATCCAGCGGATATCCGCCGCTCCGTACCGCGCCGCGGGATTCTGGAGCTTCCGATGAGCACGTGGCGGTTCCAGGCTTCGTACGACCGCGCCCCGAAAGTCCGCTACATCGATCCAGCCGTTCACGAGGAGCTCTTTGCATCGGGGCTGGAAGACTGGGAACGATACGTTGCCTCTTCGCGGGCTGATTTGCTGGTGTGGATCATGGTATTTCACCCCGGCGAGGTTTTGCCACGACCGGGCGGGGACTTGCTCTTCGCACACTCCCGGGAGGCCGTGTACCGAAATGTCCGTGAGCTCATCGAGAGAATCCACGTGCGCGGCGACAGCTTCGAGTTCACCACCGTTTCTGCTGCGGCGGAACGCTGGCGCGCGCACCGAGAGGAAAGCCTGTGATACTGACAGAGAAAGGGGCTGAGAGTACTCCCGAGGCCCTTCAGGCTGCGCAACGGGAACTCGCGAGCCCGGTCGGGGGGGAGGAAGTACTGTGGTGCGGCCGGGGGGCCACCGCTTTGTACTGGGCCTATCGGGTCGTACGGGCCGAAGGCGATGTCGGCGATTCACCAGAGATCATTCTTCCGGCCATTGCGTGCGCTAGTCCGGTCAACACCGCGATCATGGCGGGGCTCACGCCACGGTTCGCCGATATCGATCCCGCCACCGGGATGCTTACCCTCCAGACCGTGCGAGCTCGGAGGACACCGCAAACGCGGGCCGTCCTGTTCATCCACCTGTTCGGGCAGACAGCCGACCTCTCCGAACTCAGACAATGGTGTCGCCGGCACAAGATCACGCTGGTCGAAGACCTGGCCCAGGCGCTAGGCGCTCGCCTGCCTTGCGGCGATCCTGCCGGTTCGATGGGAGAGATGTCCATCTACAGCTTCACTGGCACAAAGATACTCCAGTGCGGGGGCGGAGCGCTGCTGGTGCGGGATGGCCGGCTCACCGAGGTGCTGAAGTCATTGCTTGCGGATTACCGGCCGCCGCCTCCCGCGCCTGCCGAGCGCCGGATGCAGTTGTTCGACACCTACCGGAACCTGCACCGTTCACTTGTGGGCCTGAAGCGCCTGCTCGCCGTGGCAGACATCTCCGCGGCCTTCTTGCCGCTCCGCCCGGCGTACGACTGCCTGTACATCCTGCCGCTCAATAATGCCGACGCACTGGCAGAGGCCTGGCGCGGGCTGCCATCGATTCTCCAACAGCGGTTGGTCAAGGCCGAGTTGTACGAGGAGTTACTGGCCCGGAAGCCCTTCTGGGCTCTGCTCAGCGGGTGGCGAACCAGCGGCGTCTGCTGGCGGTATTCCCTCCTTTTCGGCGTTCCCGACCAACTCGTGCCGTTCAGCGAGGCGGTTCGAAGGGACGGGTTCCACGTGTCCAACCTGTACTGGGAACTCAGCTCGTTCTACCGTCCGGATGACGCCTGCCCCGAAGCCGAGAAGTTCTCCCGGAGTATCGTGAACCTCTGGGTGGATGACATGGTAGACCTTGAGACGGTCCGCCGCTGCTGCGAGAGCATGATCCGCCACGGCGCGAGCTTCTACGAACAGGCATCCGCGACGGGCCCCCACCCGTGAGTCACGTCATCTCGCCCCCGCGGATTCGGTGGCCCTTCGCTGCCAAAGCGCACCTGCACCCCGATACCTGCGGCGCGCGTCGCCATACACCTCGAGCGTCCGCTGGCAGATATCATCCCAACCGAAGTGACTGCGCACGAACCGCGCAGCCGCTTTCCCCATGCGTCGTCGCTTCTCCTCATCCGCCAACAGGCCTATGATTGCCTGAGCCAGGCGCGCAGGTTTGCCCCGTTCGACCAGCACGATATTCTCCCCGCTTCTCAGCAGGTCCGGACCGTAAGTGTTCCTGTTCGCGGCCGAGATCACGACCCTCCCCGCCGCCATGGCCTCCAGCGAGGCGATGCCGAGCGACGTCTTCTCCTCTGTGTCCTGGTAGAACAGGTGTACCTCCAACTCGGCCATAGCGAGGTACGTAGGAACGTCAGAGTGGGGCGCGTGTCCCGCGAAGATCACCGAACCACCCACGCCCAACTCCTTGGCCAGTCTCCGCGGGATATCGGTGGTCTCGGCCCCAACGATCAGCAAGACAACGTCTGGGAAAACCTTCAATACCTCCGCCAGCGCCCGTACCTCGTCCCGTCGATTTCGCACGTCGTGCACATGCCCGAGTGAGAGAATGACGCGTTTCCCCTCCAAGCCGTGTCGGCGCCGCAGTTCTGCCACCCGGCCGGGGGATGGTTGCTCCGGCAGTTCCACACCATATGGGATCAGGACCCGCGGCGTGCGTGGAAACGCTTCACGTGCGTAATGCACCGCGTTCGTGTCCGGGCACAGTAGCATCTCGGCCTGCTCGACGACGGCACACCGGATGAACAACCGGTCGGCCGGGTACAGCATCACGTTGTACGCCGCCGTAGTATGCCGGATTATCGTGTGCATACCGATGACTAGTGGAATGCCGAGTCGACGACGCATGACGACGGCGCTGAACGCCAGATCAAACATGTGGTTGTGCAGATGCACAATCTCGGCCCTATGTCGCCGAAGGACTGCCTCGACTCTTCGGAGATTGCCCGGCGTGAACGTCCAGCTCAGCCACGGGAAGTTCAGAGAGATAGGAAGCTTCGGCATCTTGATCGCCGGCAGGCGGTAGACGTGGACTCCGTCTGTCTCCTCATAGCTTGGAGCGCTCCTCTCAACGTGTGCAGTGATTACGACCACGCGGTTGCCGCGCTTCACCAACTGCTTCGCCAGCGCCTCTGACTGAGTCGCCGAGCCACTGACGACAGGACGAAAGAGGTTCGTCAACATGCACACATTCATAGGTTCCTGCTGCATGGCTCAGAGCACTCCAGTCGTTGCCGCAGTCGCAGGCATTCGGCTTGGCCGTTCCCTGCTGCCCATACTCCGGTTGCAGACCGCGCAACCGGATCTGACACGTGGGCCGCGCTTACAGCTACGCCCGACCCGCCATGGGGCCTCCGCGCTGTAAGCCTCGGCCCATACCATTGGTAGACATCATTCGACGCCGCTCGCCGCCAAGATGTCTCGGCGCTCCAAGTCTGGGACGAAGCCGAGATGGGTAATCGGGCCGCCGCGACGTCTTAACGGAGCGCGGCGGGGGTCGTGTCGCCCCAATGCCGGCAGCTACGCATCCGTGAGCGACATACCAAGGCCGAGATCCACTGATCGCATGACGTTGACGTTCCCCCCGTCATCAATACTCCTTTGGTTGCACTCGCTGGCAGTCCGTACCTTCTGTCTCAGTGGGTCGCCTACGGCCAGGGGATCAACGGTCCTTCCGCCTCCGTACGTTGCGCCGACGCTGTGCATGACGCAGTTGGGTACCTCGCCGACATGCTCGAGGGTGGCGCCCAAGATCACCACATCTCTCATGCTTCGCCCCGCTCGGCAGTTGCCTGGGCGGAAAGACCAACTTCCAGTTGCTTGATCACAACCGCTTGGTCCGCCGCGCGCAACTGCTCATACAGCGGCAGGGAGAGCGAACGGGCAAAGCCCTCGTCCGTGGCCGGGAAGTCGCCCGGCTCGTGCCCGTAGGTCCGGCTGTAATAGCTCGTCAGCGGCATGTGAATTGTGCCGATGGCCGTTTCGACGCCGCGCTCCTTTAGCGACGCAATAAGATCGGCTCGTCTTTCGGCGGCCTCGGCCGGCAGCGTGGCGACGTAGGTCTGATAGACAGTCTGACACTCCGAGCGGACGACGGGCGGGCTTACGAGCCCGTCGGCCAGCAGCTCATCGTACCGCGCCGCCGCGGCGCGGCGGGCGGCGATGATCCGGTCGAGCTTGGCCAGTTGCGTCGTGCCCAGCGCGGCCTGGAACTCCGTCATGCGGTAGTTGAAGCCCGGCTCGACGAACTCGCCCGGCTGCTCGGGGTCCAAGCCGTGATTGCGCAGGGTGCGCAGCCGTCGCGCGATGGCGCCGTCGGACGTCGAGACGAAGCCGCCCTCGCCCGTCGTGATGGCCTTTCGCGGATGCAGGCTGAAGCAGCCGGCCCGGCCCCACGTGCCGGCCTGTCTGCCCTCCCACGTCGCGCCCAGAGCACAGGCGGCATCTTCGACCACCGCAACGCCATGACGATGCGCCAGGGCGAGGATCGCGGGCATGTCCGCCATCTGCCCGAATGCATGGACCGGCAGGACCGCCTTGACCCTCCGGACCTTGTCCGCATCGGCCATCAGCTTCGACAGCGCCTCGCCCAGACACGCCGGGGACATGTTGAACGTCTCGCGGTCGATGTCCACGAACTCCGGCCTGGCGCCGCACAGCTCGACGACGTTGGCGGTCGCAGGCCAGGAGTAGGCCGTCGTCAGGACGATGTCCCCGGGGGCTACTCCGATCGCCAGAAGCGACAGGTGCAGCGCCGCCGTCCCGCTGCTGACGGCCACCACGTGCTCGACGCCCAGGTACTCGCCCAGCGCCGCCTCGAAGGCGGCGACGCGGGGGCCCTGCACGAGGTAGCCGCTCTGAAGCACCTCGCGGACGGCTTGGAGGTCGTCCTCCTCGATCGACGGGATGGTCAGGCGGATCACTGCATCTCGCTCCTGTAGAACTCCGCCGTCCTGCGAATGCCGTCCTCGAGCTCCACCTTGGCCTCGAAGCCCAGCAGTTCCTTCGCCTTCTTGACCAGGGGGATACGGAGTTCCACGTCGGCATAGTCCTTGCGGGTGTAGATGAGATCCGACTTGGAACCGAGCACCCGCACGACGGTGTTGGCCAAGCCGGTGATCGTCACGACCGCCCGCGAATTGCCGATATTGAAGGACTGCCCGACGGCCTTGGGGTGAACCATGGCCAGCAGCACGCCGTCCACCATGTCGTCCACGTAGCACCACGCGCGGATCTGTGTGCCTTCCCCGTGGATCTCGATCGTTTCATCCTTCAGCGCCCGGCGGATGAACGTCCGCATCGCGCTGGTGCCCACCTGCCCCGGGCCGTACACGTTGAACGGGCGCACCACGACTGTCGGAAGCCACTTCTCTTCGTAGTAGGCGATCGCCAGGTGCTCCTCCGCGAGCTTGCTGACCGCGTATGTCCAGCGGGCCTCGCCGACCTGGCCGACGACGCTCTTGCTGGTCTCGCCCGACATGAAGGCGTGCTCGCCAAATACCTCGCTGGTCGAGAAGCAGATCACGCGGTCCACGCGATCCAGCTTGGAGGCCGCTTCCATTACGTACGCCGAGCCCACCATGTTCACGCGCATCGTGGTGACGGGGCTGATGATGACCGTGTCGATGCCGGCAATGGCGGCGCAATGGACGATGGTATTGTGCCCCTTCATCGCCTTGGCAAGGGCCTCGGCGTCCAGCACGTCGCCCCTGACCACCCTCAGGTTGGGGTGGTCCTTGAACGGCTGATGCTCCAACGCGTCGCGGAAGAAGTTGTCGTAGACCGTGACCTTGTTCTTCTCAACGAGCTTCCCCGCAAGCGTGGAGCCGATGAAGCCCGCCCCGCCCGTGATGAAGATGTCTTTGCCCTCGATGTCCACCATGGAAGCACCTCGCTGGCGCGTCTCGCGCTCTTGGCCACGTGGTTCGCCGCTCACGATTCGGCGCGATCGATGCGTTCGCCAACGGGAACGCCGGCAACGCCCTCTCATGCTATCCGCCACGGGCGGACAACGCAACGAACTGCCGCGCCGGGTCTATTCCTCAGACAGGGACGCCTGGGGGGCGCCCTGATACCGGTACGTTCCGAACAGCGCCAGCGAGCCCGGCAACGAGAACGTGATCACGCCCAGCCGGACGATCAGGATGATCAGCGCTCCATTGGCCGAACCGAACTCCGCAAACAACTGCGCCCCGACCGCCTCTCCCACGCCCAAGCCGCCGGGCGAGATGGGAAGGCTGTTGGCGACGGCGACCAGGGGCACAGCCAGGACGTGGCCGTAAGAGAACCTCTCCCCCAGCGCCAAGGCCACCAGAACGTACGAGGTAATCCCAAGCGCGTTGCAAAAGCAGCTATAGAGGATAACGCATGGCAGCTTGCCCCAAGCCACGCGGTATAGCGCCAGCGACTCGGTCATGGCCTTGCGGAAACGCCGGGGGAGGAGCTTCAGGGCGACGCCCGACGTGGGAGACCACAGCACGAAGAACAGCGCCAGCACGGAGGCCCCGAACAGCAACAGCGCGGACCATGACACCGCCGCCAGGCGCGCGCTGCAGCCGGTAGTTAACAGCAGGATGCCCGCCACGCTGGCGATAAGCAGCAGCGATTGCAGGCCCACGACGCGGTCCATGAGGACAGTCGAAACCGCGGCGGTCTTCGCGATCGGCTTGTTTCGACAGGCCAGGTACGCCTTGGCCAGATCGCCTCCCGTGGCCCCCGGCAGGAAGAGGCTGGCGAAGTAGCCCAGCCAGGTCATTCCCAATGCCTTCGGCCAGGCCAGGTCCAGCTCCTGGACCTTCAGCAGTGCGAGCCAACGCCAGATCGGCAGAATCATGCTCAAGCCAAGTGACGCGGCAGCCGCGAGGAGGAATCCCCAATGGCGAATATCACCAAGCGGCGATAGATCGAGTTTGCCGCTGGCAAACAGCCAGGTGAGGAAACCGGCCGCGATGATGAGCTTTGCCAGGAAGAGCGCCCGAGAGCGCCACGACCCGTGCCTTCCGGAGGGCTGCACCATGCCAAGGGTCTCGCTCATCACCTGGACCTGAACGCATGCAGGGCTCGACCGCTGCGCCACTATCGGCCGAAATCCAGGATCACTTTAGCGTTCGGGAAGGGCCGATGTCCTCTGTCGAGATGAAGCGCGGCTCGGTGGGCGCCATGGTCGTCAGCGGTGAGATGGGTTGCCCGCGCGGGGCCCGGCGCGGACAAGTCCGGCGTGGATCTGGGCGTGGCAGTCGTGGCAGACGGTCAGCAGGTTGGAGGGCGAGTCCTCCCCGCCTTTTGAGCGACGGCGGACGTGATGGACCTCCAGGTTGCGGTGACTGCCGCAGAGCTGGCAGGTGAAGTCGTCCCGGCGAAGGGCTTGAAGCCACCCCTGCTGGCGGCTGTCGTTCCGTGCAGCTCCCTTCGCACGGCGCGGCGGTCTCATGGTACCGTCTCACCTCTCTCATCGAGGCCGATGCCGGCGAGGTAGTCGGCGGCGAGGAGCTCGATGGCGTTCGTCTCGCTGTCCGATCCGGTGTTGAGGTTGACGGCCTTGATGGCCTGGCTGATGACGGACCACTGGACGGCGAGAAGCGCCAGACCTTGCGGATGGTCTGCGGCTCGCCGCCGGCGGGCTGGCCCAGGGCGGCGGCCACCTGCCGCTTCACTTCCTTCAGCGGCGTGCCCTGCCGGATCGTCCGGCTGACGAGCGCCTTGGCCTTGCGGGCATCGTTCAGCCGGAAGATCTCGATGCTCTTGGAGATGTCCAGGCGGGCCACCGTCTCGGAGCTGATCCCGAACCGCTCGGCCTTGCGGACCATGCAGACGAGGTAGTTGGCCCACCGCGGGCTGATGCCGAGTCGGTCCTCGACGTACTGCTGGAAGTTCGGGAAGCCCAGCTCGCGGTAGGCCAGCGACTGCTGGATCTCCGAGAGGACCTGCCCCATCTCCAGCCACTTCTGTCGGATCTGCGCC